>Ga0070740_10002756_pt1 | contig 19844 bp, 16 predicted proteins | sample Coa_R2_FD_67286 | JGI IMG/M metagenome (GOLD analysis project Ga0070740, IMG submission 67286) | Surface soil microbial communities from Centralia Pennsylvania, which are recovering from an underground coalmine fire - Coalmine... | ecosystem: Environmental > Terrestrial > Soil > Unclassified ...
TGCGGCGAGGCCGCGCTCGTCTGTTCGGCCGACGACAGCGCGGCCATGACGCGGCACATGCGCGCGCTCGCGAGCAACCCTGCCTTGCGCGAAAGGCTGATCAAAGCCGGTCATGCGCGCGCCAGGCGCTTCACCTGGGAGACGACCGCGCGGTCCCTGCTGCACCATTGCCTTGCCCTCGAGGGTGCGGAAGGCGACGTGCCATGAAGCGTCGCATGATCTCGCTCCCCTTCCTCCTGCTGCGTGCGACGACCGCGGGCGCCGCGCTCGTCACCGGCCTGCTGCAGACTTTCGTTTTCGCGCACGTGCTGAGTGCCCACCGCTTCTCCCTGTTCATCCTGGTGGCGGCGGTCGGCTATTCGCTGTGGCTCGTCGATTTCGGCATCGTGAAGATCCTGTTTGTGCGGCTGCGCGCGCGCTTCCTCTCCCGCGATTCAAGCGATTCGGTTCCCCGGCAGGCCAGCGCCGTCGTGATGTTCTATTTCGGATTGGTCGGTACCGGCGCGCTGCTGTGTTTCGTGTTCATGGCTCTGTGGACGGCCGCGCCGCTGGGCGAGGCGGCCGAGTTCGGACTGTTTTTCCTTTTCGTGTCGCTCAACCTCGTCTGGTTCGCGCTGCGTTACGGCGCCATCGCCGTCGACGAGTATGTGTTGTTCGAAACGCTCGAGACGGTGCGCCGCGTCGCCTATATCGCCGGACTGGCGGCGATGCTCGCCGGGCTGCCGCTCATCGTCATGCTGATCGCGCTCGATCTCCTATGGGGCGTCGTGATCGCGATCTGCGTAAGACGCATGATCGCGCGCGGCGCGCTATCGCCGCATTGGACCGGCTGGTTGCGGCATCTGCGCGCCTTCCTGCGGGCCAACAAGACCGAAATCGCGCGCAGCGGCGCCTACGCGATCAGCGAAATCTATGCCTACAATCTCCCCTACTTCATCGTGCCCTATCTGTTCGGCCTCGGCGCGCCGCCGATCATTCTCGACACGGTCTTCAAGGTCTTCCGCGGCGGCGCCGTCGTCTTCGCCGCGGTGTGCGACATCCTCGTGCCGCGCCAGACGAGCGCGCTCGCGGAGCGCAACGGCCCGGCGCTGGTGCGCGCCACGCTGGCGGCGGCCGCGCTGTGCGCCATCCCCGCGGGCGTGGCCTGCGGCATCTTCCTTTTCGCCGCCGACCCGTTCTTCGCCATCCTGCTCGGCAACGCCGCGACCATTCCTCCGGCGACGACACCGATCCTGATCGTGTTGCTCGGCGCCAATCTGGTCCACATGGTCACCTACAGCGTGCTCGTCCATAACGGCTTCTTCAAGGACATGGCACGCCTCGGCGTCGGACTGGCGGCAGCCATGACCGGTCTCGGCCTGGTCGCGATCGTCGTCCGCCTCGACATCGTGCAATTCATCGCCGCCTACGCGGCGATCTACAGCGCCGGCGCGCTCGTCGCCGCGGTCATGATGGTCCGCGGGCCGTTCCGCCTCGCGCACGACAAAGGCGACCGCGAAAGCGACATCCTCGCGCCCGGAGACATCATCGCACCGGCGGCAGCGGCACCGCGCGCCCGCACCATCGGCTAGCGCGGGTTCCGGCCGGGTCGCATCGGCCTCGTCATGGCCGGCCGCCTCGCCGCCGCGGCAACCCTGTCAGGAGTAAGCCCATTGGCTTGCCGATCGCTTCGCAACGCGCGCTGACGAGTTCCGCGCGTCAAGTTCAGCAGAATGGATCAGGGGTCCGGCCGAGCCATCCCTTCGGAGCCGCCGTCGCTCGCCTGCCCGAAGCGCCGCGTGGCGAGCGACGGCGGCGGAGAGGGGTGGCGCAACCCTTGAGGAGCCTGAGCACCGTCAGGCCGCCGGCGTCCCGCGCATGAGCGGGGACGCCTTCAGGCGCGTCGCGGCGGGTGAAGCGCGGCGCGCGGCCTTGCCGTTGAGCCAGCGCGTGACCGGCTTCTCGAACCAGCGGTAGCTTGCGAGCGCGACCGCGACCGCCGCCGCGATCCCGACGGGAATGAAGATCCATAGCGGCACGAGCGACGGCAGAACCTTGTGCCAGCCGAGCGACATCAGGCGCAGCAGGAACTCCTGGATCAGGTAGAGGCTGTAGGAGGCGTCGCCGACCGCCAATGCGCCCCGCAAGGGCAGACTTCGCCCTTCGACCTGCGGACCCAATGCGAAGGCGATCAGAATGAGCGTGGCGGGTGCGGCTTCCGCAAGACGTCGACCGAGAGCGTCCTCCGCGCCCGAGGGAACCCACGAGAGGAAGATGACGGAAAATCCGACGATCATCAGCGCAAGCGCGGCAAAACCGGAGAGCCGCAGTCCGCGATTGTAGGCAATGCCGACGGCAGCGCCGAGCAGGAATCCGAGGACGATCGGGTCACCCCAGAAATTGAGCGCGACGCCGGGAAGCAGGCCGGCGACGCGCGCTGCGACCAGCATCGTGAGCGAGGCGAAGAGCAGCGACAGGCCCAATCCGCGGCGCAAGAGTAGCGAGACGGCGAAGACGACGTAGAACAGCATCTCCAGGTTGAGCGTCCAGCCGGGCGTCGCCAGCGGCCGCACGTCCCCCGTCGCGCGCACGTAAGGCCAGAACAGGTAGGACGCGAGGACATACAGGAAATCGCCGGGCGGCGCCTTGCTCAGGCTCGGCGCGAACAAGGCTACGCCCAGCGCGAGCGTCGTCACCAGCCAATAGAGCGGCACGATACGGATGACGCGCCGGCGCATGAAGTCCGCGGCGGCCGCGGCGGATCCGAAGGCGCGCGCGCTCGTCACCACCATGATGAACCCGCTGATGGCAAAGAAGATCGGAACGCCGGCCCCCCAGGGTGCTTCGTCGAACAGGCGACCGCCGCCGGCGCTCGCCGACAGCCGCGCGGTCTCGATCCCGCAGTGATAGACGACGATCATCATCGCCGCGCAGGCCCGCAGGATCTGGATATTGGGCAGTTTCATGGCAGTCATCGCCGCGCGATCAGGACGCAGGCGGCATCAATGCCGCGTGAATCTCGCCGGGATCGTTCCCGCGGGCGCAGGTTCCGATCGGATTGAACCCGCGCCGCCATCGCGAGAAGCCCCGCTCGGGCGACCGTGCAATCCGCAGTTCGGCATCGCCGACTCTCGGTTGCCTTGCTGTGCGTGCAATGACGGGCGACCATCACGACCATGCGCTCTAGCACTGCGGCGCGATCGGCGCGCGGCTTTCGGCAGTTAACTTTAAGGCGGGTGGTTAACCGACCGCGCCAGCGCGCGAGGCCGCCTGACCGCGGATCATCCCGCGCGGCCCTGCGCATCGTGCCGTGCGCGCAGGAGGCCGAGAATCCTGCGGATCCTCGTCGCGCTCGCCCACAGGACCGGGGTCTGCTTGATCCATCGCTTGAGCCCCCGCCCCGCCCTCCGCAGCCCCGCCATCAAGGTGCCGCGTGCCGTCGCCGCGGCGATATGATCGTAAAGCGTCATTTCGGTATCGCACCATTCGCGTTTGTAGCGCTCATCGCCGATCGTGAAGTCGAATACGCGGCAGCCCCGCGCGATCGCGTAGCGCATGAGTTCGTGCAGGTGCGCGGCCCCGGGCCCGAAGCGTGACACGTCACCGTCGTCGTAGCTCGCAAGCAGATGATAGTAGCGGCCGCGGTGCAGGAGCCCGAGATTGACGGCAGCGGGCCTTTCGCCGACGTCGAGCCGGCTCACGTGCACGATCGGTCTCGTCGCTGGATCGGTGGCAAGGGCACGGTAGAACGCGGCATGGCCGGGCTGCGCGAACAGGTTGGGGACGCCCATGCGCGCGAAGGACCGCGCCTTTTGCGCCATCAGCGTGTCGAGCGCGGCGAGCGTGCCGCTCTCCTCGGCGGGGGTGACGAAGCGGAGCGCGCCGAGATCGGCCATGCGCTTGCGCTTGGTGCGGTCGCGTCGGCGCGTCGCCGAGGAGCGCTTGGCGCAGTAGAAGCTGTCCCAGTCGGCGCCGAGCGCGGTGAGATAGGCGCCGCTCGGATTCGCCGCGCAGGGCAGATAAAGGAACGGATTGGGCTGCGCGCCGATCCGTTCCGGCATCTTGCTCAGATGGACGAGGTCGAAGCCGAGGCGCGCGTCGGCCTGCAGACGCCGCAGGATCTCCTCCCACAAGGCGCGAAAACCGACCTCGTCGATCCGCAGACAGAAATCGCGCGCGAGCAGCGGGCCGTTATAGTCGCACAGCGCGGAACCGAGCCAGGTGAGCTCGCGCGCGCCCCGTGAAGGCTCAACCGCGAGCGCGAACAGCGCGAGCGTTGCGCCGGCATGCTCGACCACCGCGATCGCCGGGCGCACGCCGCGCGGGCCGCCGATGTGACGCTGCCACAGCGAGAGCCACGCATAGGTTTGAAATACGGTGCCCTCCGCCTCGCCTTCGAACGCACGCCAGATCGGCGCGGCGGCTGCGAGATCCGTGTAAATCGTGATGCGCAGTTCCCCGGGCCGCCCCGCCGGCGCGGCGTCGCGGGCCGCGGGCGGCCCGTCCGTCTCGATCGCGGGAGGGAGATGCGCTTCAAGGGCCTGAGCCATCGCGAGCGTCCGCGGTCTGCATGGGTCGGGTGCCACTTCGTCAGCGACCTTGGCCCGCCGGCCGTCGACATTTCGTTAATGCGCCGCCCCGCAGGCGCGCGGACCGCGACCGCGGCGCCACCAGGACGCAAGGCGTGTTGCGACCTTGCCGCGTCGCCGAACGCTTGTTGCGCGCGCCACGCCGCCTCCCTATAGTCCGCCGCGTTCCGGTCGGGGCGTGGCGCAGCCCGGTTAGCGCACCAGTCTGGGGGACTGGGGGTCGTGGGTTCAAATCCCGCCGCCCCGACCACCGTCGGCCAAACCCCTTGCGGGTTCCGATCGGACTCAATCGGTCCCGTCATGGCGAATGCGGTTATTGTGAACCCGCGTGCAAGCGCGGGCGACGTCACCGTGATTGCGAGCACGAGCGCAAGCGAGCGCGAAGCAATCCAGGGCGGACGCGTCCCTGCCGTGGACTCTGGATTGCTTCGGCGGCTTCGCCGCCTCGCAATGACGGTCCCTCATTCCCGTCATTGCGAGCGCGAGCGCAAGCGAGCGCGAAGCAATCCGGAACTGGGCAGCGCAACACGGTAGGCCTCCCGCCCATCACATGCGGCGCGGCCCGCTCCCTCTTTCGCCTATCGCGCCTCGCGCAACGCGCGCAGCGCATCGACGACGCCGGCGCCGACGTCGCGTCGCATGCCGGGGAGCGGGCGCGCGGCGGCGATCAGCCGCCGGCGCAGCTCCGCGGGGCTGAGCGCGGGGTCGCGCGCGAGCACGAGCGCGGCCACGCCGCTCACATGCGCGCTCGCGACCGACGTGCCCGAGGTGAGCTGAAACCTGCCTTCCGGCGCATCGGCGAGGACATCGACGCCGGGCGCGGCGAGCGCCACCTGCGGGCCGCGATTGGCCTGGGGCAGCAGCCGGTCGTCCGCATCGGTCGCGGTCACGCCGATGACTTCCGCGTAGGCGGCTGGATAAAGCGGCGGCGAGCGCGGTCCGGCATTGCCGACCGCGGCGACCAACACTATGCCGCGCGCATGCGCACGCGAAATCATCTCGTGCAGCATGGGATCGGGCGGGCCGGCAAAGCTCATATTGACGACGCGCGCGCCGCGGCTCGCCGCCCAGTCGAATCCCTTGAGAATGTTGAAGGTCGTGCCCTGCGCGCTGTCGTCCGTGCCGGAGAAGGCACGCACCGCGAGCAGACGCACCCTGGGTGCCACGCCCACCAGCCGTCCGTGCGCGGCGATGGCGCCGGCCATCGCGGTTCCGTGCGGATGCGGCGGGCCTGCCGTGCCGATCACGTCATTCTCGCCGGCAAAGACGCCCGCGAGATCCGGATGTGCGGTGTCGATCTTGGAGTCGATCACCGCGACCAGCACGTCCTCGCCGGTGCTGATGCGGTGCGCCTCCAGGAGATGCAATTTCGACACCACATATTGCGCGCCGTTGGCGGTCGAGGCCGCGGCCTGCTGCGAGAGCCCGTAGAGATAATTGGGCTGCGCCCGCGCGGCGACGCCCGCGCGGCCGATCGCCTGCAAGGTCGCGCGAACGGCGCGGGGCCCGTTGATGCGCCAGCGCTGCAGCGTGCGACCGGTCAAGGCAAAGCTCTGCGTCTCGAGCAGCGTCAGGTCCAAGCGCCGCGCCAGCGCCGCAAGTCGCGCCTCGGCGCCCGCATTCACCTCGAGCAGCAATTCGCCGGGCACGAAGGCGACGATCGACGGAGGCGGGACGTCGATGGTGCCGCGCCCGGTGCCGCGCGTCGGCGGCGGCGCCTGCTGCGGCGGGGGCACGGGTTGCGCGCCGGGCAGCGACATCAAGAGATCGGCGAGGAGCCAGCCCGCCGGGCCGAGGAAACAGCCCAAGGTCGTATGATAGGCCTCGCTCAGCGTGAGCGCGCGGCCGAGGATGGCGGTGCCGAGAATCGGCGAGACGGCGGCGCAGCCGATACTGCCGACCGCATACCAGCCGAGCGGCGGAAGGGGATGCGTCGTCGCGGGCGGCGGCGGCGGATTATTGGGACAGGCGAAGGTGCAGACCTGAGCCGATGCCGGCGTCTGCATGCCGAGCGCCAAGGCCGCCGCGAGCACCGCCGAGCCCAGCCGCCGCATGGTCACTCCCTCAAGCCCGTCCCGCCGACGGGCGGCATTCTACACCCGGCTCGGCGCGTCGCCACCCGCGGGACCGCCGGCGCCGCCGCGCGAAGGGGTTCGGCCGGCACGTGGATGGCGCATGCGGCCGAAAAGCCGCCATGGGATTCGGGGAAAGATCATGCTCCCGCAAAATGTTAGGCGAGCAAGGACGGTCCAGGCCCGACGCGTCGCGCGTTCAGGCGGCGTCGCGGTCCGCGGCCGCCGCAAGCAGTTTGCGGCATTCGGCGAGCTCGCTCAGCGCTGCGCGCAACTTGTCCACAGCCTCGCGCGGCAGACTCGCCGCCTCCGGCCGCGGGCGGGGAAGTTCGGGTGCGCCGGCATGGTGGATCGCGCGGTCGCCGGCATCGATCCGCGGGGTCGGTGCCCCTGCGAGCGGCGGCTCGCGACGCTCGGGCAGCTCGTCCTGCGGCTCGTCGAGATCGCGACCGAGCAGCGCCGCAACGCCCCGTGCCGGGCCGGCCCGCTCCTCAGGCCCGACGTCGCCCTCCGCCATGGCGTCCTCCTCGCGCGGGCCGTGCGGCGGCTGCGGCGCGCCTTCCTGCCACACGGCCTGGACGAATTTGACGCCCTGTTCGCGCAGGATGCGCTGCACGCCGCGAATGGTATAGCCTTCGCCGTAGAGCAGATGGCGGATGCCGCGCAGAAGCTCGATGTCGTCGGGACGATAGTAGCGGCGACCGCCCCCGCGCTTCATCGGCTTGATCTCACGAAACCGCGTCTCCCAGAAACGCAGCACATGCTGCGGCAGGTCGAGTTCCTCCGCTGCCTCGCTGATGGTACGAAACGCATCCGGCGCCTTGTTGTCCAAGGTGACACTCCTGCGGCTGCAAACGGGACGCGCGACGTCGATGAACGCGACGGATTGGCGGCTGCGCGTCAGGTCGTCGACGAGCGGTTATCGCCGCCGTTGATGCGCTGCTTGAGGATCGCCGACGGCTTGAACACCATGACGCGGCGCGGGGAAATGGGCACTTCCTTGCCGGTCTTGGGGTTGCGACCGATGCGCTGACCCTTCTTGCGCACGATGAAGGAGCCGAAAGACGACAGCTTGACCGTCTCGCCGCGTTCGAGGCAGTCGGTGATCTCCTTCAGCACGAGCTCGACCAATGCCGCGGATTCCGTGCGCGAAAGGCCGACCTTCTGGTAAACCGCCTCGCACAAATCGGCGCGCGTTACAGTCTTTCCTGCCATTGCCTGCCCTGCCCCCGGGCAAAGTATCTCGCTGAATTATCAACACTATTAGCATGGCCCCGGGCGGTCAACCGGGCCGTCTAAATAATTGAAACTGTTCTTGCGGCGCCGGCGGCGGGGGACGGCGGCCTCCCCGCGCACGCCAGAGGGAGGTGCGAACCCTCTCTCGCTCACCAGCGCAGCAGCGCCGAACCCCAGGTGAATCCGCCGCCCATGGCTTCCAGCAGCACGAGATGGCCGCGTTTTATCCGGCGATCGGCCACCGCATCGAACAAGGCGAGCGGAATCGAGGCCGCCGACGTATTCCCGTGCCGGTCCACCGTGATCACGACCTTTTCCGGGGCGATTCCGAGCTTGTGCGCCGAACCGTCGATGATGCGCTTGTTGGCCTGGTGCGGCACGAACCAGTCGATATCGGCGGCGGTGTAGCCCGTCGCCTTGAAGGCATCGTCGATGACGTCCGTGATCATGGCCACCGCATGCTTGAACACCTCGCGGCCCTCCATGCGCAGGTGGCCGACGGTCTGCGTCGAGGACACGCCGCCGTCGACATAGAGCTTGCCGCGGTGACGGCCGTCGGAGCGCAGATGCGTGGTCAGGATCCCGCGGTCGGATCGGTCGCCCGGCTGCTGCTGCGCCTCCAGCACCAGGGCGCCGGCGCCGTCGCCGAACAGGACGCAGGTGGTGCGGTCGGTCCAATCGAGGATGCGGGAGAACGTCTCCGCCCCGATGACGAGCGCGCGCTTGTAGGCGCCGCTCCGCAGCAGGCCGTCGACGACCTGCAAGGCGTAGATGAAGCCGGAACATACCGCCTGCAGGTCGAAGGCGGCGCCGTGGGTCATGCCGAGGCCCGCCTGCACCGCGACCGCGGTCGCCGGAAAGGTCTGGTCGGGGGTCGAGGTTGCCAGCACGATGAGATCGATCGCGGAGGGTTCGAGCCTCGCATTGGCGAGGGCGGCGCGCGCAGCATGCAGCGCGAGATCGGAGGTGAGCTCCCCCGGCGCGGCGATATGGCGCTCGCGGATGCCGGTACGCTGCACGATCCACTCGTCGGTGGTCTCGACCGAGCGCGCAAGATCGTCATTGGACAGGATGCGGCTCGGCAAATAGCTCCCGCAGCCGAGCACGACGGACCGGGTCACCGTCACGAAGCGGCTCCACTGGCAGGCCGCGCATTCGTCTTCGCCTCCCGATCGCGCGCGAGGGACTCGCCGATCTTGGCGAGCAGATCGTAGCGTACCATGTCGTAACCCATGTCGATCGCCGCGGCATAACCTTCGACGTCGGCCGCGCCATGGCTCTTGATGACGATGCCGTTGAGACCGAGGAACACGCCGCCATTGGCCCGACGCGGGTCCATCTTCTCGCGCAGCGTGGCCAGGGCCTTGCGCGCGAGCAGATAGCCGATCCGCGCACGCCAGGTACGGTTCAGCGCCGCGCGCAGATATTGCGCGAGCTGACGCGCAGTGCCTTCGGCGGTCTTGAGCGCGATGTTGCCGGCAAAACCTTCGGTCACCACGACGTCGACGGTGCCCTTGCCGATGTCGTCGCCCTCGACGAAGCCATGATAATCGAGATGGGCAAAATGCCCCTCGCGCAGGATGCGGCCGGCCTCGCGCACCGCCTCGAGCCCCTTGATCTCCTCGACGCCGACATTGAGCAGGCCGACGGTCGGTCGCTCGATGTCAAAGAGCACGCGCGCCATCGCGCTTCCCATGGCGGCGAGATTGACGAGATGGTGCTCGTCGGCGCCGATCGAGGCGCCGACGTCGAGCACGACCGACTCCCCACGCATCGTGGGCCACAGCGCGGCGAGCGCCGGGCGTTCGATGCCTTCCAGCATCTTGAGGCCGAAGCGCGCCATGGCCATGAGCGCACCGGTATTGCCTGCCGACACCGCGGCATCGGTGTCGCCCTTCTTGACCGCGTCGAGCGCAAGCCACATGGACGACTTCCATCGCCCGCGGCGCAGCGCCTGGCTCGGCTTGTCGTCCATGCGGATGGCGACGTCGGTATGGATCACCTGCGCGGCGGCCTTGAGCCGCGGCAGCGCCTCGAGCAGCGGCTCCATCACGGCGCGGTCGCCCACGAGCTGGAACGCAAGATCGGGGTGTCGCGCGAGCGACAGCTCGGCAGCGGGAAGGACCACGGCGGCGCCATGGTCTCCCCCCATCACGTCGAGGGCGATGCGAACCTTATTGGCCATGGAGCGACCGTGGCCGCGCGAGCGCAAGCGCCGGCACGGCGATCCGCGGAAGGCGAAGCATGCACGCGACCATAGCCGCTCGGACGGACCAGACAAGCCGCATCGCAGCCCCTCCCCGACTCACCAACGGCGTTATGCGGGTCCGCCGCCGAGACGCTTCTTCAGCGCCTCGAGCGCCGCAAAGGGATGATCGGCCGGCTCATCCGCCTGCGGCGCGGAAAATTCGACGCCCGGCTTGCGCGGATAGGGGTCGATGCCGAGCATGAGAAACTCGGTCGCCACGGCCCCGAGATCGACCTTGCCGTCGACCAGCGTCTCCGGCACCTCGGCATCGGGGGTGATCGCGAGCGAACCCGCCGCCTCGGCCGGAGGCAGGAAGAGCAGGTCCACGGTCTCCTGCACCTCGTTCTCGATGGGCTCGAGGCTCACGACGCAGACCTGCGCCACGCGGGCATGAACCCGGCCGCTGACCCGCACGCCTGCCCCGCGCCGCGTGAGGTCGAATTCCGCGGAAAGGCGCGGCAGCTCGCGCAAGCCAGCGAGCCGCGCGATGTCGGCGCGCGCCGCGGCCGGCGCCTCGAGCGAGCGATGCATCCCGATTTCGGGAATGTCTTCGACCGCGACCGGCACGCTCCAGGGATTCGCAGGTCTTTCCATGACAATGTCCTTAGCATGCCGGGACCGCGCGGGGATCGGGAAACCGCATGACACCCCCGGCCAGCGCCTCGGCCGCCTGCGCCGCAAGCTCCCCTACCGCGAGCCGGACATAGGCGGCAAGCCGTCGCGCCGCATCGCTCTGCCGGCCGCCATAGACGTTGCGGACAAGCGCCTCGCCCAGGGCCGCGTCGGGAGATCCCTCCGCCAGGGCCGTCCGATAGGCCCTCAGCCGGCCGTAATAGGCCTCGCCCAATTCGCGCATCCGGCGCGGCACCGCGAGGTCGCCGACGCCCATTTCCCGCAAATTGTGGTCCATGTCCTGCCAGAACCGGTCGAACAGACCCTGCGCCAGCCCCTTGAGGGCGGGTTCGGCCGCCAACCGCTCGAGAACCAGGGCGAGATGGAGAACGATCAGGTCGAACCGGCCGTTAACCGTATCGGCGACCGCGTAGTCGCGGTAAAAACAGGGCATTCGCGCCTGCGCCACGATCGTGCCATACAGGCTCGAAATGGTGTCGGGCCGCGCGAGGCGGCGCAAGAGGGGAAAGGTCATCGTGGAAACCGGGTTCCGTCGCCCGTTACGGCATGGCCCGCGGTGACGCAAGAGCAAAAATGGACCTGACGCGCAGCAAGCTTCGTGCCCGCGGGCGAAACCGCGCCCGCCTCGCGCCGCTCGCGCTCGCGGGCGCCTTGGTGCTCGGCGGCTGCGGGGTCTTCAGCGAAAGCTTCCAGCGCGGCTATGTGATCCAACAGGGTGCGCTCGAGCAGATCCCGATCGGCGCAAGCCAGGAACAGGTGCTCATCGTCCTCGGCACGCCGTCGACCGTCGCCACGCTCAACGGCGACGTGTTCTACTATATTTCGCAGAAGACCGAGCGCGGCGCCGCCTTCATGCCGCAGAAGGTGGTGGACCAGCGCGTCATCGCCGTCTACTTCGACAAGAACCGCAAGGTCGTGCGGCTCGCCAACTACGGCATGAAGGACGGCAAGATCTTCGACTTCATTTCGCAGACCACGCCGACCGGCGGGCAGGAGCGCACAATCCTCGGCGGCCTGCTGAGCTCGCATTTCAATCCATTCGGGCTGTGAAGCGGCGCACGCCCGCGCGCGCTGCGACCGGCGAGCGGCCGCCCCACGACCCGGCTCAGTGCGACAGGACCGCGAGCAGCAGCAGCGCGACGATATTGGTGATCTTGATCATCGGGTTGACCGCGGGTCCCGCCGTGTCCTTGTACGGGTCTCCCACCGTGTCGCCGGTCACCGCGGCCTTATGAGCCTCCGAGCCCTTGCCGCCGTAGTGGCCATCCTCGATGTATTTCTTGGCATTGTCCCAGGCGCCGCCGCCCGACGTCATCGAGATGGCGACGAACAGACCGGTGACGATCACGCCGAGCAGCATGGCGCCCACCGCCGAGAAGGCGGCCGATTTTCCCGCCGCCCCGCCGCCCGCGATCAGGTAGATCGCGAAATAGGCGACGATGGGCGACAGAACCGGCAGCAGCGAGGGCACGATCATTTCCTTGATCGCGGCGCGGGTGAGCATGTCGACGGCGCGGCCGTAATCCGGCTTTTCCTTTCCCTGCATGATGCCGGGCTTCTCGCGGAACTGCCGGCGCACTTCCTCGACGATCGCGCCCGCGGCGCGGCCGACCGCCATCATGCCGAGCGAACCGAACAGGTAAGGCAGAAGCCCTCCGAACAGGAGACCGACGACGACATAGGGATTATTGAGCGCGAAATTGAGCTGGATGCCCTGGAAATAGGGATGCGCCGCGGGGTTGGCGATGAAGAACTCGAGGTCCTGGTTGTATGCGGCGAACAGCACGAGCGCGCCGAGCCCGGCCGACCCGATGGCATAGCCCTTGGTGATCGCCTTGGTGGTGTTGCCCACCGCGTCGAGCGCGTCGGTCGATTTGCGCACCGCCTTCGGCAGACCCGCCATCTCGGCAATGCCGCCGGCATTGTCCGTCACCGGGCCGAAGGCGTCGATGGCGATGATCATGCCCGCGAGCGCGAGCATGGTGGTCACCGCGATGGCGATGCCGAACAGGCCGGCAAGCCCGTAGGACACCAGGATGCCGGCGATGATGACGACCGTCGGCAGCGCCGTCGCTTCGAGCGAGACGGCGAGACCCTGGATGATGTTGGTGCCGTGGCCCGTGACCGAGGCGGCCGCGATGGATTTCACCGGACGGAACGTCGTGCCGGTATAGTATTCGGTGATCCAGACGATCAGGCCCGTCACCACCAGCCCGACGATGCCGCACAGGTAGAGCGAGAGGCCCGTATAGGCGACTCCCGGCAAGGGGCCGAAACCGATCACCCAATGGATCGCGAGCGCCACGCCGGCGAGCGAGAGCACGGCGGTCGCGATGAAGCCGCGGTAGAGCGCGCCCATGATCGACTGGTTCGCCGGCAGCCGCACGAAGAAGGTGCCGAGGATCGACGTCACGACGCAGGCCGCGCCGATGGCGAGCGGCAGGCTCATCACCGCGAACAGCGCGGGGGTCGAGGAGAAGAAGATCGCGCCGAGCACCATCGTGGCGACGACGGTGACGACATAGGTCTCGAACAGGTCGGCGGCCATGCCGGCACAATCACCCACGTTGTCGCCGACATTGTCGGCGATGGTCGCCGGATTGCGCGGATCGTCCTCCGGGATCCCGGCCTCGATCTTGCCCACCATGTCGCCGCCCACGTCGGCGCTCTTGGTGAAGATGCCGCCGCCGAGGCGGGCGAAGATCGAGATCAGCGAGGCGCCGAAGCCGAGTGCCACGAGCGCATCGATCACCGTGCGGTCGTTCGCCGTCTTGTTGAGGACTCCGGTGAGAAAGCCGAAATAGGCCGTGACGGCGAGCAGCGCCAGGCCGGCAACCAGGAGTCCGGTCACGGCACCGGAACGGAAGGCGACCGCAAGACCCCCGGCGAGCGACTTGGTGGAGGCCTGCGCGGTGCGCACGTTGGCGCGCACCGAGATGTTCATGCCGATGAATCCCGCCGCCCCTGACAGCACCGCGCCGATCGCGAAGCCGACCGCAACCAGCCAGCCGAGCAGCAGTCCGACCAGGACGAATATCACCACGCCGACCAGACCGATCGTGGTGTACTGCCGGTTGAGATAGGCCTGCGCGCCCTCGCGCACCGCCGCGGAGATCTCCTGCATCTTGGCCGAGCCTGGGTCGGAGCGCAGCACGGAGCTGGCAGCCCAGACCCCGTAGATGAGGGCGAGCACGCCGCAACCAATGATCAGCCACAGTGACATCATGGGGAATTCATCCTCGATGTGGTTTGGCGGGCCGGCGGAAATACGCTCCCGTCCGGCGCCAGGGAGCGTCGAGGATGGCCGCCGTCAGATGCGCTTCACCCCGACCGGAAAGTGCGCGGATATAGCCAAAATCGCGGCGCAAGCGCAATGCGGAAAATCCGTGCGCGCTCACGCGCTCCCGCGCGTCCGCCGGCGGCCTTCCCGGCGGCGGACCGGGGACGGCACGAGCGCGGGCCCCCGCGTCCTTCGCCGCCGGGCTCCGCTCGGGCAGGGAACTCCCGCGGCGGAAACGTCGCCGCGCGTGCGGCGACGACCGCGCCGCAGACCCTGCCCTCCAGCCCCCGAGGCCCCCATACCGATCGGGTCTTGCCGCCGCCTGCGGCGCAGCCCCGCAGCGACCGCGCCCGCGCCGCTTCACGCCGCGGCGGTGCGGCGGCGGAACCGATGCCAGGCAAGCAGCGCGGCGACGGCGGCGACGACCGGGACCACGATGGCATTGGTCGCGGTCCATCCGAAGGAGGCCAGCATCTGTCCGGACGAGAACGAGGACAGCGCCATGCTGCCGAAGATCAGGAAATCGTTGAAGGCCTGCACCTTGTTGCGTTCCGCGGCGCGATGGCAGAGCGTGACCATGGTCGTGGCGCCGATGAAGGCGAAGTTCCAGCCGACGCCCAGCAGCACCAGCCCGGTCCAGAAATGGGCGACGGCAATGCCGGACATGTCGACGAGCGCCGCCGCGACGATCAGCGCAAGGCCGGCCGCCGTCACCCGCTCGATGCCGTAGCGCGCGATGAGCGAGCCGGTGACGAAGCTCGGGGCATACATCGCCAGGACGTGCCACTGGATGCCGAGCGCGGCGTCGGTGACCGAATGTCCGCAGTCGACCATGGCAAGCGGCGCCGAGGTCATCACGACGTTCATCATGGCGTAGGCCGCGACCCCGCAGGTGACCGCCACGATGAAGCGCGGCGCGCGGGCAATTTCGCCGAGCGGCCGTCCCGGCTGGTCGCGCAGCGAGGCAACGGGCGGCATCCTCACGAACTGCAGCACCACCGCGGCAAGCGCGGCACAGACCGACTGGCCGAGATAGCTCGCGGCAAAGGTGAAGGGCGCGAGCAGATCCTTGGTGAAGATCACGAGCTGCGGCCCGAGCACCGCCGCGAACACCCCGCCCGCCAGCACCCATGACACCGCCTTGGCGCGGAACGCCTCGCTTGCCGTGTCGGCCGCGGCGAACCGGTAGGACTGGTGCGCGGCGGCATAGAGCCCGCCGCAGAACGTGCCGGCGATGAGCAGGGCGAACGAGCCGGCGATCACGGCGCCGCAGGAGACGAGGCCCGACAGCACGCCAAAACCGGAGCCGATCTGCAGCGCGGCCCGCCGGCCATAACGGCGGGCGAGCCCGCCGAGCGGCAAGGATCCGAGCCACATGCCGACCACCATGGCGGAGATGGGCACGGTGGAAAGGCCCTTGTCGGGCGCGAGCACGGAGCCGACGATCGAGGCGGTCGCAACGATGACCGTGTTGTTGCCCCCGGCAAGCGCCTGTGCGGCGGCAAGCACGAGCGCATTGCGCCGCGCGAGCGCGTCGTCAACCACCGCGGCGGGGGGACTGGATTCGGCAACCGCCGACATGAATCACGGCCCTGGCAAATTGTTTCTCTCTTAGCCGCGATCATGGAATATCGCTACCGTCCCCGGCGCAGGCCTGGGTTGATTTTCTTCGCTACAGCGGCGGGCGCCGGAAGATTCCCCGGCCGGACCGTCCCGGCGCGGCCCGGGGAAGGTCGCGTCAGCGCAAAATCTGGCTGAGGAACAGCCTCGTCCGCTCGTGCCGCGGGTGGGCGAAGAATTCCTCGGGCACATTGGCCTCGACGATCTGCCCTTCGTCCATGAACACGATGCGGTCGGCGACCTGGCGCGCGAAGCCCATTTCGTGGGTGACCACGAGCATGGTCATGCCGTCCTCGGCGAGCTCGACCATGGTGTCGAGCACTTCCTTCACCATTTCCGGGTCGAGCGCGGAGGTGGGCTCGTCGAACAGCATGATCTTCGGATTCATGCACAATGCGCGCGCGATCGCCACGCGTTGCTGCTGACCGCCGGAAAGCTGGCCCGGATATTTGTGCGCCTGGTCGGGGATCTTCACGCGCGTCAGGTAGTGGAGCGCGACCTCCTCGGCCGCCCGTTTCGGCATCTTGCGCACCCAGATCGGCGCCAGCGTGCAGTTCTCCATCACCGTCAGATGCGGGAACAGGTTGAAATGCTGGAATACCATTCCGACGTCGCGTCGGATCTCGTCGATCTTCTTGAGATCGTCCGTGAGCTCCACGCCGTCGACCACGATGCGGCCCGATTGATGCTCTTCCAGCCGGTTGATGCAGCGGATCATGGTCGACTTGCCGGAGCCGGACGGACCGCAGATGACGATGCGTTCGCCGCTCATCACCTTGAGATTGATGTCGCGCAGCACGTGAAAATCGCCGTACCACTTGTTGAGGCCGACGATCTCGATCGCCACGCCGGTCGAAAGCCGCGAGGGCCTGCCGGGGTGGGACGACGCCGCGTGATCCTCGGGCATGATCGGACCTCTAGCGCCTGTCGCCGGCGGCGAGGCGCGCCTCGACCGCGCGCGAATAGCGCGACATGCCGTAGCAGAAGACGAGATAGAAGACCGCGGCGACCGCGTAACCGGTGGTGGAGGTCACGGGCGTCGCCCATTTCGGATCGATGCGCGCCACCTCGACGGTGCGCAGGAAATCGAAGATGCCGACAATGAACACGAGCGTCGTGTCCTTGAACAGGCCAATATAGGTGTTCACGATGTTGGGAATCGTGATCTTGAGCGCCTGCGGCAGGATCACGAGCCGCATCATCGGCCAGTAGCGCAACCCGATGGCCATCGCGCCTTCGTACTGGCCCCGGGGGATGGCCTGCAGGCCCGCGCGCACCACTTCGGCCATATAGGCCGAGGCGAACAGCGCGATGCCGATCAGCGCGCGCAGCAATTTGTCGGGCTCGAGATATCCGGGTACGAACAGGGGCAGCATCACGCTCGCCATGAACAGCACGGTGATGAGCGGCACGCCGCGCACGAATTCGATGAACACGGTCGAGAAGAGGCGCACCGTCGGCATTCGCGAACGGCGTCCCAGCGCGAGCAGGATACCGAGCGGCAGCGAGCACGCGATCCCCACCGACGCGACCACCAGCGTCACCAGCACGCCGCCCCACAGCACGGTATCGACGACCGGAAGACCGATCGCGGCGGCGCCGTGCAGCAGGACATAGGCGCAGATCGGCAACACGACGAAGGCGTAGATCACGCCGAGATCGCGGCGCGGCGCGTCGAGCCACATGAGCCAGAGGACCGCGACCGCCAGCATCGCGAAGAAGACGTCGACGCGCCAGCGCTCGGGAATGGGGTAGGAGCCGTAGACGAAATAAGGCAGCCGCTCCCACACGAAGGGCCAACAGGCGCCGATCGCGCGGTGCTGCACGGATTCGAGACAGGCCTCGCGGCCGCTGCCGCTCCACACCGCATCCACGATCAGGAACCTGACCAGTTCCGGGATGGCGAAGGCGAGCAGCAGGACGATGCCGAGAGTGAGCGCGACGTTGAGCGGCGTGGACAGGAGGTTCTCGCGCAGCCAGCCGAGCGCGCCCGTCATCGTTCTCGGCGGCGGCTGCGGCGCGATCGGCGTGCGGCGCACGAAGGCGGGCTCCATCGCGCGCGGTTCCCCAGACGGTCGCCTCATGACGGGCACCCCTACCGTTCCACCAGCGCGACGCGCCGGTTGTAGAGGTTCATCACGAGCGACGTGCAAAGGCTGATCGTGAGATAGACCAGCATGGTGATGGCCACCACTTCCACGGCCTGGCCGGTCTGGTTGAGGACGGTGCCGGTGAAGACCTGAACCAGGTCCGGATAGCCGATCGCCACCGCGAGCGAGGAGTTCTTGGTGAGATTGAGATACTGGCTCGTCAGCGGCGGCACGATCACCCGCATGGCCTGCGGCACCACGATCAGCCGCAGCGTCAACCCCGGCTTGAGGCCGAGCGAATAGGCGGCCTCGGTCTGCCCGCGCGCGACGGCGAGGATGCCCGCACGCACCACCTCGGCGATGAAGGCGGCGGTATAGATCGTCAGGCCGAACAGCAGCGCCACCAGCTCGGGCAGCACCTCGACGCCGCCGTTGATATTGAACCGACCGGCCTGCGGATAATCGAAGTTCAGGGGAAACCCGCGCAGCGCGAACACCGCGACCGGCAACCCGAAGACGAGCGCGAGCGTGACCGAGAACACCGGCGCGCGCTCGCCGGTGCGCTCCTGCCGTCGACGCGACCACAGACGGAACCCCACCGCCGCGGCGATCCCGAGGCCGACGGCGGCGATCACCGCATCGAAGCCAGGGAGAAATTGCGGCGCCGGCAGGAACAGACCGCGATTGTTGAGAAAGGCGCCGCCGGGGATCGCGATGCTGTCGCGCACATCGGGAAGCGATTTGAGCACCGCATTATACCAGAACAGGAGCTGCAGCAGCAGAGGTATATTGCGGATGATCTCGACATAGCCGGCCGCGCACTTGGCAAGCAGCCAGTTCTTCGACAACCGCGCGATCCCGACGAGAAACCCGAGCGCGGTCGCAAGCACGATGCCGAGCGCGGCCACCAACAGCGTATTGAGCAGCCCGACCCAGAAGGCGCGGCCGTAGGTCGACGCCTGTGCCGAATAGGAGATCAGCGTCTGGCTGATGTCGAATCCCGCCGGGGCATCCCAGAAGCCGAATCCCGAGGCGATGTGGGCGCGGCGCAGATTGTCGACCGCATTCGTGGCCGCGCTGTAGAGCAGGAACGCGATGACCGCGCACAGGACGAGCTGGTAGGCAAGGCTGCGGACCCTGGGATCGTTGTAAAATGCGAGACGGCCACGCGCGGCGGTTCTCGTCAGATCCGTGGACATTTCGCCCTCCGTCGCGTCGCGACGGCGTGCGGCAGGCTCCGCAGCTCAAACGCCAAGATCGCGCGCCGCCCGCGGCGCATGGCGTCCCTTCGCTTCAGCGTATGGGCGGCGCATATTGGATGCCGCCCTTGTTCCACAGCTTGTTCAGACCGCGATCGATCTTCAGCGGCGAACCGGAGCCGACGTTGCGCTCGAATATCTCGCCGTAATTGCCGACGAGTCTGACGATGCGCACAACCCAGTCCTTCGTGAGACCGAGCTGCTCGCCGTAATTTCCCTCGGTGCCGAGCAGGCGCTTGACGTCGGGATTGGTGGATTTGAGCATCTCGTCGACGTTCTTCGAGTTCACGCCGAGCTCCTCGGCGTTGATCATCGCGAACAGCACCCACTTGACGATATCGAACCACTGGTCGTCGCCGTGCCGCACCGCCGGGCCGAGCGGTTCCTTGGAAATGATCTCCGGCAGGATCACGTGATCGTTCGGATTGGCGAGTCTGAGCCGCTCGGCCGCGAGGCCGGAGGCGTCGGTGGTGTAGGAGTCGCAGCGGCCGGCGTCATAGGCCTTCACCGCCTCGTTGGCGGTCGCGAAGGTCACCGACTTGAGCTGCATGTTATGGGCGCGGAAATAGTCGGCGAGATTGAGCTCGGTGGTGGTGCCCTGCTGGACGCAGACCGAGGCGCCGTTGAGCTCGAGAGCCGAATTGACCTTCAGCGACTTGCGCACCATGAAGCCCTGGCCGTCATAGTAGTCGACGCCGGTGAAATTGAGACCGAGCGACGTGTCGCGCGACGACGTCCAGGTGGTGTTGCGCACGAGCACGTCGACCTCGCCCGACTGCAAGGCGGTGAAGCGATCCTTGGCCGACAGCGGCACGAACTTGACCTTGTCGGCGTCGTT
>Ga0070740_10002758_pt1 | contig 19840 bp, 14 predicted proteins | sample Coa_R2_FD_67286 | JGI IMG/M metagenome (GOLD analysis project Ga0070740, IMG submission 67286) | Surface soil microbial communities from Centralia Pennsylvania, which are recovering from an underground coalmine fire - Coalmine... | ecosystem: Environmental > Terrestrial > Soil > Unclassified ...
AGAATCACTGCAGCTTGCCACCCGTTTGATTTACGCCAGGCTGTTTAGCCTGAGCTTCAGCCGTCAGTTTCTGAACAATGGCACGCTCACGCTTGCTGTCCTCTGGCCGCTTCAGCCGGTAATAAACCAGAGACAATGTGACATGCGCCTCAAGGAATTGCGGCGATTCTTTCACCAGCCCTTCGAGCATCTGCCGTGCCTTATCCAACTGTCCTTCATCCACGGCGAGCAGCGCCAGCTGATATCGGACTCCGGGATCGCCGGGCCTTGTCTCTTCGGCACGGGCAAAGTATTTTTTCGCTTCATCATAGTTTTGCTGCTGCTTGGCCATTGCGCCCAATTGCAGGTTTGCGTCGAAGTTATAAGGATCGACGCGCAATTCTTCCTGGAACTGCTTCTCTGATAAATCCGAGTCACCCGTAAGCATCAATGCCTTCGCATATAGAACATGCACCTCAGCAAGATTTGGATTGAGCGCAACCGCTTTGGCGAATTCGTCCCGTGCGCCGGCAAAATCATTCGCGCCCATCTTCGCCGTGCCCAGCATTAAATGCGCTTCGGCTGAATCCCCATTCCGCAGAATGCGGTCCACCAACACCTGGCCCTCATTCACGCGCTTTCCGCGGATTAAGGCGGTTCCCAGCAGATAAGCTACCGCCAGATCATCCGGATACTTCTTCTCTTCCGGCTCCAGTATTCGAATGACATCGTCCTCTCGCCCCAGGCGCATGTAGCAGTCACCCAGCAAAAGCGCGGCCTGATGATTTCCCGGGTCCTGCATATGAACTTTTTCCAGTTCATCCGCCGCGTCGTAAATTCGCCCCATTTTGTAATAACAAAGGGCAAGGTTCAGTCTCGCCTGTACAAGCTGCGGAGACTGCTTCAGAGCAATTTTGTATTCAGAGATGGCCTCTTCAAACCGGCCCAAGCCGGCAAGAGCCGCGCCAAGATTGGAATGGATGGCGGTCGCCTCAGGATACGACTGTAGAAACTGTCTGTATTCCTTAACAGCGCCGGCAAGATCGCCTGCCCGCTGCTTCTGCTGCGCGTCCTGCACCAGTTCCTGAGGAGTCTGGGCATGGCCGATGAATGCCACGCCCAAAACAAGAATCAAGGTGAACTTCAGCATTACCATCAACTGGTCCCGGCTAATGAATGATGAAATCCACCTTACTCTGTTTTCCGTATTTTGTACTTCCAATTCCGCCTAGAAGTAGAACTTCGCCGCAAACTCCACAATGCGGGCGCCCTGCTTTTCAGGTGTCCTGCCGAAGTCAGAATCCGCCTGGATAAACTGCTGTGTCACCGGATCCTGCTGGTACTGCAGGGTGAGATGGCTGCCGTTGAACGAGTACAACGGATGATTCAGGAAGTTGTATGCCTGCACGCGGAACTGGAGCTTCCTGGTTTCAGATATATTGAAGTTCTTGAAGACCGACAGGTCAGAATCGAAAAACGCCGGACCATAGGACACAGGCAAGTTTACCGGTCCATTCTGACCAACCTGGGTAGGCGGTGCAAAGCAATCGCCATTCACATATTGATGCGAGCCACGATGAGCACTGGGATCGCACGTTACCAGCGGGTTCAACTGTGCACTGCTGGTCCCGAGGATGGATTGATTGTTAATGGGAATGCCCTTCGGGTTCGCAGCACTGACTGAACCCGGAATGATGGCCGCCGACTGCGGACATCCCTGGCCGGCATCTCTTTCCGCTTGCGTATCAACGCAGGTCAGCGACATGTTGTAGTTTGTATTGATGTTATTTACGTAATTGCCGCCGTAGGTGATATTGCCTCCACTTTGCAGCTGTGTGATCCCTGAGAACTGCCACCCATTCAAGGCTCCGTTAACGAAATGATTGCTGCTGTGAACGCGATTGCCGAGATCAATGGAATACGCCGCATTGAAAAGATGTCTGCGGTCCGAGGGCAGAATGCCATAGTCGTTTGCTAGGTTGAAGGGATCTGCCTGAGGCAGCACAATCCCCAGCGCCTTCTGCCAGGTATAGTTTGCCTGAATTGTATAGAGTCCGGCATGACGTGCCCAGCTTAACTGCAGCGCATTGTAGTTGCTGTAATTCTTGTTCGTGGCCAGGTTCAGGTCTCCGTATCCCTGCAGCGGCCGATACAGGTTCGCATTGGCAGTTCCGGGGTTGGTTGCAGAGAACATGGCCCCGAGAGGGACCAGGTTGATATTGCTGCCCGCCCCGCCCTGCGTATTCTGCAGATCACGACTACGGTTGCCAACATAGGCCGCTTCTAGCAATCCCTGCCAAGGGGTTTGTTGATCGACAGTGAAACTCCAGCTGTCGGTATAAGGTTGTTTGTCATCTTTCGAGTCGACTGCTGCCGGCGATGCAGGACTGGCAGCAACGTTCAGACAGCTGAAGTACGCTGTATACAAAGCAGAGCCATTCTGTGGATCATTCGTCGGACAGCCCGGCCCTCCCACCCAGTTGCTGGGCTTCAGATCGGCTGTGGCTACGCCCGCCGATGCATCAAGACCATTGGTGAACTGCCCTGAGTGGTAGTAGAAGCGGCCCCAGCCTCCGCGGAGAACGGTCTGACCCGATCCGGAGAGGTCGTAGGCTATGCCAAGTCGCGGTTGATAGAACAGAGCCCGCGTGGGGAATCCTCCGATGGGCACAGACTTGTCCCTCGTATGCCATGCAAATCCGCAGAAGGTAGGAGCAGCAGCGCAGCCCGGATTAAATTGAGAAACGTTGAAGATCGAGTATCCGAAGCCTTCGCGGTCAATCCATGGTGTGAAGTGGCTGAAGCGTATGCCGTATTCGAGCGTGAGCTTCTTAGTCATCTTCCAGGAATCCTGGCCGAAAAATTCCCATGTTGTATAGTCAATATCGTTGATACGGTTTTTGTTCGTTTCCTGATACTCGTTGAGATTACCTGTCAGAAGGTCGGCGTATTCGTTGCCGTAGCTGAAGGAATTTCCCACAGAAACCAGCAGCTCGCCATTGGTGTTGTTGTTGGCAGGCTGCGCATTGCGTATCCATTCATAGAACCCGCCGAATTTTGTTGTATGGGTTCCAAAGACCTTGGTGAGTGTGTCACCAACGCTCGGCATGTACTTGTTGGCGTACAAGCCCGATGAGGCGCCGCCGGCTTCAAAACCGCCGGGATTGAATACCAACGCTGCCTCGCTCGGTCCGAACTGCCCAAAGGATGGGATCTGCGCTACGCCATTCTGGAACAGGCCATTGAAAGCATATCCGACCTTCGCGCGGTCTACCTGGGAAGGGTCCTTAAATACATTGGGGAAGCCGACAAAGGTATAGGCGATGACGGTTTCGTTCGTCATGCTCGGGCTGAAGACGTGGGTGATGGTGCCGGAGACGGAGTCTGACCGGTTCTTTCCTTCGATAGGCGTCGGGTACGGTACCTGATCGGTATTGCGCCACCACAGACCAACAGGAAACTGCTGAACCTCTCGCTGATAGTTGTAGCGGACAAAGACCTTGGTATTGTCGCTGATGTTCCAATCGCCACGAATGGTCCACTGACGGTTGTTCTGATCGAAAATTTCAGACTGGACGTAGTTGAAACCGTCCGTAGCATTTGGATCAGCATTGGGCTTGGGATAAAGCTTCGCAAGAGCAAGCATATTCGGATCGATGCACTTGCCCGTCGGAGCACCCGAACACATTGGAATCGTTGTTCCCCCGAATGCTGAAGTGGCAGAGGAGTTCAACTGCCCTGGGGGTTTATTAGCTGCTGTTTTGTTCCCTTCTTCGGCCACTGCGGAAGGTGAGAAGTCGCCGCCGAGCATTCTCTCGGTCGGTACTGTCGCGCGGAGCAATCCTGTATCCAGCACCTGATGGAAGTACTCGAACCCAGTCCAGAAGAAAAGCTTGTTGCGGTTCTTGTTGAAGCTGGTTCCTGGAATAATGATCGGACCGCCGATAGTACCGCCGGGATAGTAATAAGCATTGGCTGGCTGCTTGACGCCGCTGAAGTTATTCAGCCAGTCATTTGCATTGAGTACATGATTGCGAGCAGAGAAGAAAGCGCTGCCATGGAAATCGGAGCCGCCTGCCTTGGTTACGGAGGTGATCAGGATCGGTCCCTTCTGCTCCTCAGCGCTGAAGTTTGAGGTCAGCACCTTAAACTCCTGAAGGAAATCCGAGTTCGGATTCACAGGCGTATCGCAATTGCAGCCAGGGTCGGATACGTGTGCGCCGTCGGCGGTGATGTCCAGTGAGTTGGTAGGCAGGCCATTGTAGGAAAACGCGGAATTGAGAGGGCTTTGGCTCCCGGAGTCGCCATTCGCATTGATTCCAATCGTCTGACCGCTGTAATTCGATTTGTTCTGCGTGCCGTTTGTGATGCCGAACCCGGGAATAATCTTGATATACTCAGCAGCGTTGCTGCCTACCTGAGTAAAGTTTTCAAGTTCTTTAGTGGCCAGCGCGAATGATTTTTCTCCAGAGTCAGTTACGGCGAGCGCAGTATTCTGCGCGTTCACCTCCACTGTTTCGGCGGCCGAGCCAACCGTGAGTGAAACGTTAACATTGCGCCTCTCACCGCCACCCAGGTTGATATCACTGGCCTTGAATTGGCGGAAGCCAGCGGCATCCACCGTCACCTGATACGTGCCGACCGGCACTGAGGCAAAGGTGTAGTAGCCATCACCATTGCTTACAGTTTCTCGGACTGAACCTGAGGTCGCGTCCGTCAGCGTAATCTTGGCATTGGGAACGACTCCGCCGGACGGGTCAGAAACAACGCCGGTGAGTGTTGCGAATATTCCCTGTGCAAACGGAGAGCGTTCACTGATCAGGAACACGCTTAGAAAGACTGCGAGGCACACCCATCTCCGCATCGTCACAATAACACCTCCCGAAAACAAATCAGCAGTTTTGCAGTACAAAAACGTTTTATATATTTTGCGGACGCTATATAACCGCGCTGAAGCTAGGTTTGTCAAGCCAAATGTTTACAAGCCATCTTTTATTAGGAACCTTTGACGAAAACTGCACGGAGGGATGGAGCTGAACGCGGCTATGGCCTGTTATCGGCTCCGATATCTTGCGAAGCCCTGTTTTCATCCGTAGGCTGTTGAAAGCAGAGTTATGAATCCTCTTGTTACAGTCAACTGGCTCGCGCAGCACCTCGATGGTCCAGGCGTTGTCATCCTCGACGCGACACTTCCACCAGTCGGAGTTACCCCGCCGGTAAATACACGCGCGCGATACCTCGCCCAGCATATTCCCGGCGCAGTCTTCTTCGATATCGACGAGCTTTCTGACCACTCCACCCCATTGCCGCACATGCTGCCCACGCCTGAGTCCTTCTCGCAGAACATGTCAGCACTTGGTGTAAGCGATCAGATGCACATCGTCATCTACGAACAACAGGGGGTCTTCTCCGCTCCGCGTGCATGGTGGATGCTCCGCACTTTCGGCGTGCAGCACCTCTCCATCCTTGATGGTGGCTTACAGGCATGGAAAGAAGCCGGTCAGCCGGTTGAAAGCGGGACTGTCAACCGTCCTCCAGCCGTTTTTCATGCAACGTTAGATCGCGGGACGGTGAGGGATTTTTCCCAAATTCAGGAAATGATCGCAAGACATGAGCAGATTTTGGATGCCCGCTCCGCAGGCCGCTTCAGCGGCTCGCAGCCGGAACCGCGTCCAGGCATAAGCTCGGGACACATGCCGGGAGCCATCAATACTCCATTTACCGAATTAGCAGAAGGCGGATACCTGAAGTCCGCCGACCAGCTTCGCCAGTACTTCGCAGCCAAAGGCGTGTACCTGAAAGAGCCAATCACGACCACCTGCGGCTCCGGCGTCACGGCTGCGGTCGTCTCACTGGCGCTTGAAGTGGCCGGCGCAAAAAGCGTCAGTCTTTACGATGGCTCCTGGGCCGAATACGCGCAACGCCCGGAAGCCATCATCGAAAAGAATGGCTGATCGTAGATCAGATTTCACGTAGATAAATCGCAATTCTGACGACCAACGGCGGGATTCCCGGCACGCGCGGTGTTCGCGTGCTGGGGTGGCAACGGGAGGAAGAATCTCAAACCAGGCTGGGTGGATATTCTTCGCCTGCCCACCTCCAACACGCAAATCGCGTCTGGAGACCCCGGATGCCTTTGCGGAATGACGGGTCTTTAAGAGATTCCAACTATACGAAAAGGCTTCAGATCGCCCACAGCAGCATGCAGGTAACATCGTCGTGCTGCGGAGCGCCTCCCACGAATCGGTCAAGATCAATCATGATGCTGTTCAGCATCATGGCGGGGGTCAGCATTACGCCTGCGTTCAGCATCGTGATGAAGCGCACTTCGCCGTATTCCTGCTGAAAGCTGTTTTCCGCTTCCACCACGCCATCGGTAAAGGCGGCCAGCCAGTCGCCGCTTTCCAGGGTCAATTCGCCCGCCTGGTAGTGAGTTCCATCCATAATGCCGAGCGGCATGCCACCGATATCCAGCCGCTCGATCAATCCTGACCGGCGGCGCAGAATCGGATTGTTGTGCCCGGCGTTTACATACGTCAATCGACGCGAAACAGGCTCGTACTCGGCAATAAAGGCTGTGGTGAAACGACGGCCATTCAGACTATTGCTGCATGCATAGCGATTCATACGGCTGACTAACTCCGTCAGCGGACCGGGCGTGGTGCTGAGCGTCTTCAGGCTCGCCTGAAATGTCGCCATCAGCATGGCGGCAGGCACGCTCTTGCCAGCCACATCGGCAATGGCTATCAGATATGTATTGTTTTCCGAATCTGAGCATGGGCGAGCAAAGACATCATAGTAGTCTCCCGCTACCGTGTTAGCTGGCCGCGTGGCAAACGCGATCTCCAAGCCCGATACCTGTGGAGGATTTGCCGGAAGCAGCCATGCCTGTATTTCTTTCGCGATCTGCAGATCGCGCTTCATCACCACCCGGTCGCCGACTTCCAGGATGAGCAGCGCAAACATCAGCAGACCGCCGTAGAAATGAAAATCAAGGGCAAATGCGACGATTTCGCCGGAATGGGTGGTCCATTTCCATTCGCCTCCGGGCACGATGATCAGCACCAGAGCAACTAGCAGCAATACGCGCCGTGCCGGCGTCAGCTTCTCAACAATTGCCCAGAAGAACTGACCCACGACGCGAAAGAAGTGCTTACTTTGCGGTACGCCCGCCACTCTGGTCGAATCAACATCCTGCGCGTACAGGCGATAACTGGAATGGGCGTCTTTTCTAAACTGTGACCAGAGCTGGCTCAGCTCCATTCCTTCCGTCACGCGTTGCCAGAACTGCTCGACGCGCTCCGTGAAGGCATGTTTCTGCATCTCACGCCGCTCCTTCCGTCTCTCCTGGGTTTTCAAGCCAATGCGCCCATTCTAATGCCTGGCAAAAAAGGTCCTGAAATCCCTCTTCCGTTAAAATTAAAGTTAGAGTCACATTTCATGTATCCTTCTCGATCTTTCTTTAACCCTGTGGCAGTGCTTGCATTTGCGTTTGCGCTGTTCACTGCATTGCCTTCGATGGGGCAGTTTTCGGACCCTTCAGCCGCTCCGGGCACGCCTGTGCATAACGCCAGGGCGCTCCGTCCACCGGCAGGCGCTCGCGTGGCCATTTATGAATTCGAAGACATGGAGTGTCCCGACTGCGCCCGTGCGAATCCTCTGCTGAAAGAAGCATCGGAGAAATATCACATTCCCTGGGTGCGGCATGATTTCCCCCTGCCGTTCCATACCTGGAGCTTCGACGCCGCAGTAGCGGCGCGCTGGTTTGATACAAAATCGAAGAAGCTGGGCGATGATTTCCGCGATGCTGTCTTCGCCAATCAGGCAAGCATTACCACGCAGGACCAGCTCCGCGCTTTCGCGCAGAAATTTGCTGAAGATCACAAGATGGCGTTTCCGTTTGTCGTCGATCCACAAGGCAAACTGGCCGCTGCCGTAAAGGCCGATTATGACCTCGGCCAGAGCATCGGAATTCAGCACACGCCTACCATCTGGATCGTCACCAACAAAACAAGTGGTACGCCATTCGTAGAAGTGGTTGATCGGACACGTCTGTACGAATTGATTGATCAGGCGCTGGCCGAGACAAAATCTGAACCTGCCGCTGCGCATCACACCAGCGGAAAATAATGCCTTAGTTTGAGGGGAGTTATCCGTGCCGTTATACGAATACCGCTGCAAGAACTGCAGCCATCAGTTTGAAAAAATCCAGAGCTTCAGCGCTCCTGAAGAAAAGGTATGCCCAGCCTGCGGAGGCGAAGTCGAGCGCCTCCTGTCCGCGCCCGCCGTGCAGTTCAAGGGCTCCGGTTGGTACGTAACCGATTACGCAGCCAAGTCCGCTCATAAGCCGGCAGCATCCGGCTCAACCGATTCAGCAAGCAAGAGCGAAACCAAACCGGCAGCTTCTATCGAGAGTACAACTCCGGCCTCTACGCCGACGGCGGCGCCATCAAAGAGCGAATAAGAAAATACGGGAGCGATTGGAGACGCAGCAAAGGTGAAGCATCGCAAATGGAACCAATCCTGCCGCCTCGCCTTCCTGCTGCTGGCTCTATGCGCTGACTGCATACTCACGGCACAGGCAAATCCATCCGCGCCGCCCATAGCCACCATCATCAACGCGCTGCAAACGCATCAGTTCGACAAGGCGCTGAGCCTTTCCGGTGCTGCTCTCAAACAAGCCCCGGAAGACAAGCGCCTCTGGACACTTCGCGGAATGGCCTATTCCGGCAAGAACGAACAGTCCTCGGCGATGAAAGCCTTCGATCATGCTTTGGCCCTCGAGCGCAACTATCTACCAGCTCTTGAAGGCGCAGCGCAGATCAAATTTCAGGCTGGGAGTTCCGAGGCAAAACCCCTCATCTATCGCATCCTCGATCAGCGTCCGGGAGACCCCACATCGTATGGCATGCTTGGCTTTCTTGAATACCGCGAGAACAATTGCCCGCAGGCAATCTCTGATTTTGAAAAAGCCTCGCAGGCGCTGGCCAACCAACCAAACGGCCTCGGAGCTTATGCTTCGTGCCTGGCTACCGTTGGCCGTTACGATGACTCGATCCCTGTATTTCAGCAGGCGCTGAATCTAGCCCCGGACGACCATAGACTCCGCTCGAATCTGGCCATCGCCCAGTGGAAAGCAAATCGCAATGCAGACGCGCTGGCAACGCTGCAGCCGATCATCGATTCTCCCTCAGCTGACGAGAACACCCTGATGCTGGCCGCCGACATCCACGAATCGGACAACGATACCGCCCAGGCCGTTACGCTGCTGAGAAAAGCGATTCTCGCCAACCCGCATGCAGTTGACCCCTATCTCGACTTCGCCGCCATCTCCTTCGACCACGCGTCCATGCAGGTGGGAATCGATATTCTTAATGCCGGTCTGACGCAGCTTCCGCAGGAAGGCCGTCTCTATCTCGCGCGTGGAATCCTGTATGCCCAGCTTGGGCAATCCGCAGAAGCCTCATCCGACTTTGAAACCGCCAACCGTCTCGATCCGAACCTCTCATTTACCGGAGTAGCGGAAGGGCTGGTTCAATCCCAGGAGCATAAATCCGCCGAGGCGCTGAACACTTTTCGCGCTGCTGCCCAGGCGCATCCCAAAGATGCGCTCGCGCAGTATCTCTTCGCCGAAGCACTTTCGCAGCAGGGCAAAGCGGAAGGCAACCCTGAATACAAGGAAGCCGTAGCAGCGGCCGAACGCGCCTCCAGGCTCGATCCCCACATGGTCGCCGCGCACGATCTGTTGGCAACCCTTTACCTGCAAAATGGCCGGGCAGAGATGGCGGTAAAAGAATCCCGCGCCGCGCTTGCAGCCGACCCAAAAGATCAGCAGGCCATCTATCACCTGATTCTCGCGCTGCGCAAGACAAACGACAAAGATCAGATTCCGGCGCTCCTCAAGCAATTGGCTGATCTTCGGGCCGCTGCAAAATCTGAAGGCGCACAGAAGAAACGCTACAAACTCGAAGAGATGCCGGCCTCATCTCCATCAGCAAGTCAGAACTAACTGCGAACGATTACACATCGCACAGATCGACAGCTTCGCGCAGGGACGTAAGCGGGTCGCGCGTGGGGACAAACTCATGCGCGACATAGCCCTGAAAATTGAGATCCGCAATGGCGCGCATCACCCCGTCCCACTGGACCTCCTGCGTATTGTCGAGTTCATGCCGTCCCGGAACGCCTCCGGTATGGAAATGCCCCAGCCACTGAATATTTTCGCGGATGGTGGCGATCAGATCGCCTTCCATGATCTGCATATGGTAGATGTCGTAGAGCAGCTTGACCCGCGGTGAATTCACTTCGCTCACCACACGCACCCCCCACGCAGTGTGGTCGCACATATAGTCGTGATGATTGCGTTTGCTGTTAAGCAGCTCCATGCAGATGTTCACGCCGTTGTCTTCGGCAATCTTTTTCAGGCGATTCAACCCGATAACGCAGTTCTTCGCGCCTTCGTCGTCGGACATGCCTTTGCGATTGCCGGAGAAGGTGATCACATTGGGCACGCCGGCCTTAGCCGCGAGAGGAATGTTCTTGCGAAACGCAGCTTCGATGGCGTCGTGGTTTTCGGTACGGTTGAGCGCGTCGGGAATGGTCCCGCCGCCGCCGTAGCCCATAGTGCAGATCAGGCCATATTTGCGCGGTGTCTCCCATTCGCTCACTTCGAGCAGATCGACGCCTTTGAGGCCCATCTGTGCCGACGCCTGGCAGAGCTGATCTAGCGGAATATCTTTGTAACACCAACGGGAAACGGACTGGCGGATGCGTCCTTTGCGCGATGTTGGCGCTTTGGTTTCGGGCGCATTTCCCGTTTCCTGATTTTGCGCGTTTGCAAAAGATGAGGCGCTGGTTGCGATGGTGGCTGCAAAGCTTGACTTCAAGAAGGTTCGTCTAGTGGTCATGGTGCCTTTCCATTCGTGAGCATGGACGCAGAAGCTTGTCATCCCGACCGGAACGCTTCGCTCGGGATAACAATATTAAAAATAACGCACATCATTCCGATGGCAACGGATTCGGCGCGGTGAAGTCCGAGCAGCACGGTTTCTGCACGTTGGAAAATTCCATGTACTCGAGGCGTGTGCCGTCAGGATCGAAAAGATTGAGCTGCCACTTGCCGTCGCGTCCGATCTGGGTATGGTCATTAGGACTGGAAAGACGATTGGCTGCTTTGAGCGTGTCCCAGGTCTTCTGCATGCTGACTACGCCGATGGAAAAGTGATTCAGCACCCCAAGCTGTTTCTGGGAAACGTCCTCGATGCCTCCGCCTGATGGGCCGCTGGTCAACATGTACTCCAGCCAGTCATGGCTTTCCGGCGTCTGCTGCGACACCCAGTCGATCTTGTCCGGCTTCATGCCGCCAAACCAATAGGGTTTGAAATCGAGAACAGCGCGGTAGAAGGTGTCTTCCTTCTCGCGGCTGTGGACCAGCATGCCGACGTGAATAATGTGGTGCCCGACCAGATTCGGGGCTTTCACTGGCTGGGGATGCGCTGGCGGCTGCACAAATTGAACCGTGTTGCCTTCAGGGTCTTTAACGTCGAACCAGCGGCTGCCATCGCTTGCCTTATTCACAGAAGCCGGGACCTCCACGCCTTTTGATTTGAGATAGAGGCGGAGCTTTTCGGCCGCGGTAGTTTTATATGCCAGATGGTCAAGCCGGTTATGCGAAGATTTGTCCGCCAGCGGCAGGACTTCCACAAATTGAGTGCTGTTGACGTAGTAGCGGGCGCCTTGCGGGTTTTCCGGGTCAGAGCGCTTTTCACAGCCAATGAGGTCGACATAATAATGCTGAGAAGCAGCCGGATCGGCAGCGTAAACAGAAATATGCGAGATGCCGGTGATCGGCGGGCGCGCCGGGCCTTGTGCTAAAGCGATTGAGCAGGAAAGGACGAGGAACCCGAAGACAGATTTCATCGCCTACCAAGATACAACAGAGAACAGGGCACAGCATACAGGGTGCAGGGAAGGCTGTGTTAGATGGCTTTGTTAAGTCAACGTTATTTGAGGCGTTGTTCGGCTTTCTGTGCCCTGTACGCTGCACCCTATACGCTGCGCCCTGCACGTTGTAACATCAATTCTTCTGCCCGATGAACGCTTTTCGCGCCACTCCGAACCAACTGACCTTTCTTCGGCTCTGCATCATTCCATTTCTGGTGCTGGCAGTCCTTGATGGACGCTACCGCACCGCCTTCACTCTCTTTGTCATTGCCGGAATTACCGATGCCCTTGACGGGCTGCTGGCCCGCGCTCTGCATCAGCGGACACGTTTGGGGCAGTACCTTGATCCGGTAGCGGACAAACTGCTGCTTAGCACCCTGTTTCTGGTGCTGCATCATGAGGGCTACATCTCGCGACGGGTCACGGTGCTGGTCTTCGGGCGTGACCTCGGCATTCTCGTCGTGGCCGCCATCCTCTATGCCGCCATGGGCATGCGTGATTTCCGGCCCAGCATCTTTGGAAAGGGAAACACTCTGGCCCAGATTATTGCCCTGGTCGCCGTGCTGCTGAGCCGATTCTATTCTCCGGATTGGGTGCTGTTTGTCCGCCACTGGGCCCTGAATGCAACCATAGCGCTGACAATTATTTCCGGTCTTCAATATGCCTGGCAGGTGGCGCGAAAACTGAGTTTTCCGAACACCGCTGCAAGCCAGCCCTGATCCTGCTCAAAACGTGAATGCCACCCCAACTGTATATCTGTCCTGTAGAAATTTCGTTTCGGGCTTAACGCGAAGCACAGTGGTGGTGTAGGTCTCATCGAGAGCGTTCGGATCAAAGTCCTCATAGCTGTTGGCGATGATGTCCGGGTTCGCGCTCCACGTTTCGCGGAAGTCCGCGCGCAACATCAGCCTCGGAAGTACGCGATATTTCACACCTGCGCCGTATTGGAGCCCGAACTGAAAAATTCCTCCGCCATCGAGCGGCGGAGTGTGGCCGAAATCAAAGGCGGCCTTAATAAGCCCGATATTCTTCAGACCCAGATTAAACACTCCCGCCGGCTTCTTCAGCGGAGCGCCATTCAGCGCAAGCATCTGGAAGACTGGCCCTACCGCCGCATAAGGACGCAGCCTGTGCTTTGGCGTCAGGGGATGCACCAGCAGGTTGTATTCAAATTGACGTGTCACTAATCCAATCGGAATCGCATCCAGTTCAAGGTCGTCGTTAATATCGTCTCCGGAGTTGGACACGGTCAGGTTCAGCGTATCCAGTTCATACTTGATCTGCTGGCGAAAGTAGCTGAATTCATTCGAAAAATGCTTCCAGCTGTTCAGCGTTACTGATCCGCCCGCAGCCCAGCCGTCGTTAATGACGTCCTGCAATATAAGCAGATATGTGGGGTTATCAGGATTCGAAGATTCCTCAATCACGGCGACCCCAGTCAGGTAATTCGAGCGCATATGCATGTACCCGCCCTGCAGGGCCAATTCATACCGTGGCGGGTCCCACTTGTGGTCCTGTTTTGCTTTTTCAATGGCCGCCAGGTCCTCTGGGCTGGGGGGCGGCAATTCTCCCGGTTTCCTTCGTTGCAGTCCGCCCGTGGCATGGACCTGCTCTTCGACATCGGCAACATTGCCATATCCCTTGTATTGCGCGCCGGAGGCATCCGTCATGCGCCACGCGCCCTTGTCCGCTGGAAGCTCCCTCGATGAATCCAGATAGTGCTTAAACGCGCGACCGCCCGCGATCCCCTGGTAGATGAGATTGCCGCGAAAAAGATCGCTTCGAATAGTTAACGCGGTATCTCTCACGATCCGCTGGGGACGACGCGGCGGCTCCGCTGGGGTTTCGGCTGTGGTGTGCGGGTTCTGGCAGTCGCTGATCCGCAACACGGCAGCTGCTCCATCGGTCAGCAGCCGGTCTCCGGTCGAATTGTAAGCGTCATGCGGGACCCAGGGGCGTGAAACCATATCCAAGCTCTCCACACAACCCGTAAAGACGAGGTCATCGACCACCTTGGAGCGTTCATTATCAATGTGCTCATCAATCACATGGATGAATGTCTTCTGCTTCCTCGAGAAAGCTATACCAATGTCCTGCGTAGAGGAAGCCGTTAATACGGTATGTCCTTCGCGTGTAGCCGCCGTCGGAAATACCCGAATATGATGGCGCGACGAAAAAACATTCGTGGTCTTGCTCAGCGCAAAGATCGGCTCACGCTCGTCAAGCAGCAGGACCGACATCGGCGCTTGGGTGTAGGTCTGGTTGCCACTGATTGTTTTAATCGTCTTGAATGTCGAACTGGCCGTCAGATCCTCTGAGTGCACCCATCCCGCTGCCTGAAACGCCCGTTCCAACCCAGCCGCTGAGCCGACGAACACAAGGTTCGTCAGGTCCGAGACTTTATTAGACCCCTGGGTTCGCGTGCGATACGGCAGTGTTTTCACCAAACTCTGCAGCTCAGTTTTTTGCTCCTCTGTCTGGGCCTGAGGAGGAACAGAAGGCGGATAGGCATGTTCCGTTTCAATCGGCTTTACATTCTCCAGCAGCAATTCTGTTCCGGCGTGGTAGAGAATTTCCGGCTCGGCAAACCCCAGCACGCCGCTTCCTGAAGCAGAGGCAAAAATATAAGCTATGGGATCGATCCCGGCAAACGCCAGAACGCCGTTTTCCGCCGTGCGACCATGTGTTCCCGTCGAGCGGATTCCCTGAATCTTGCCCTTGTCCGTGACCTTCTCCTGGGCATTTTCCACTTCGTAAACCCGCGCATCCACGCCCAGTTCACGCCCGTCGGGTAGCTTGATTTTTGTCCATGACAAGGTTAAGGACGCAGTCTCGTGTTTGAATCCCCAGCCGGTCGAATCGGCTTGTACTACCTTGCCTTCGATTGCTGACCCGATAGGAATGAGAATCTCTCCATGAATGACGACCGGGCTTATCAGGACCGCCTGTATCGTGTCGCCTTCATGCGTAGTGCGCGACGAAAGGTCTTCCGTCAGCCGAACGCTGAATTGTGTATTCGCCGGAACGCCCTTCACCGTTTTCAGGTCCGCAATCCTCACTGTGTAGGGCGGTTGCCCCTTGGTTCCACGAAACTCTAAGGCCTCTCCATCGGTATGCCATGTCGTCTTGATCACGGCGTCATCCGCCTGCTCCATCATTGCGCTTCCATTCGGAAACACCTGAAGCAGGTGTGGAGCACTCTGGTTTATGTCTGTCTGGGGCGCCGCATAGATCGCATTGAATTCGCGCCCGGTAAGCGCTCCTGTCTTTGCCTGACGGTGCTCGTTACCGACGGCATAGCGCAAAGATTCATCCTGAAATTCCGGAGCAGAAGCATTGAAAAGTACGCCCGTCAGCGCCCGGTCGCTGCCCACAACAATCACTGGGTGAGACGTCTTTGCGTCTGTGCCGGCCAGGGCAAAAGTCCACTGGTCGTTACTGGCGGTTGTCTCTTTCAGGCTCGCCGCAGCGAACGGCACTTCTCCCAAAGTTCTTCTGCGCCCGCTGTCCAGATCGTAGTAGCGCAATATATGCTGCTTTGGCTGGTCGCCTTTCGCTGCTTCTGCCACAATCACGAGCGCCGCTGCGCCTTTCCGCGCCAGCCATGCATCCGTTGCGTGGGGAGTGATTTTTCTTACCTTTCCCGCTTCCACGATTTGTGCCTGGCCGTCTTCATGCCCAGGCTTGCGAACGATGCTGATTTCAGAAGTCTCTTTTGCGGCGTTGGTTTGACCAATCAAGGCGCAGGGAGCAGCAAGTGCGAATAGAACTCCTGTCGTAAGCAATCCCCACTTCTGAACGAAGGCTCGTGAATCCATTGCTCCTCACACATGAAAGAGAATTAACAGCTTAAGACGGACTGATTGCGTTAGCCTACATTAACGCAATTCAGTCCGTTATCTCGTAGAAAATGGGCTGTGCGCCCACGGAAAATCACCCGATTCGGCAGAGCCGCTGCCAATAATGAAATCCTTGTAAGAGCCGCCCTGCTGTGGCTGTCGGACGCCTTTCCTGCGCCCTTTTCTTGTTGGGCGGGTGGTCCATTTAAGCCTTCTTTGGGCTTGAGTGGGCAGTTCCGAAAACCATGTCATCGCGTCCATCCAAGCGAGCCTCAAATTGATTGTCATCCTGAGGCGTAGCCGAAGGACCTGCAGTTCTCTTTAACAGCAATAGAAAGCCCCCGGATGAGGTTCGTTCTTCTCGAACAGAATCCTTAGTTAAAAAGAGAAAGGCATGACTTTTGCCATGCCTTTCCTGTGCTCTTCTCTCAGCAAATTATGAGGTAATACTACGCCAAGTGTAGTTGCTGATGGGTGTTGGTTCGCTGATTAGGGGCTTAATAAGGTTTCGGGTATCCGTTAACGGAAAACCCTGGAAGTTACTTAATCAAAATACCTATTTAATAAATAGGTATTTTGGGAATATAATTGTGGCCTATGGCTAGAAATTCCGAACATCGCGACCTTTTTCCCGGAGCAATGGAGATGATGATCCTCCAATCGCTGCGGCTGAAGCCCATGCATGGATATGCGCTGGTAAAGCACATCAAACAGGTTTCCGATGACCTGCTGCAAGTAGAGGAAGGCTCACTTTATCCGGCGCTGCAGCGAATGCTGAGAGAAGGCTTGCTCGAAGCTGAGACAGGAACTTCGGCCAAGGGTCGGCCAACACGGATTTATCGCCTCACGGATGCAGGCATTCGTCATCTCGAAAAAGAAGTTGCCAGCTTTGAGAGGATGTTTGCCGGTTTTACCCGCGTGCTTGCCGCAGCCAAAGCGTAGGAGGTATTCATGTCGCTCTTCCGGAAACGCCGCTATGATGACATCTCTGTTTCGATTCAGGAGCACATTGACGAGCGAATCGATGAGCTTATGGAAGAGGGCATGTCACGCGATGAGGCCGAACATGCTGCGCGGCGCGAATTCGGCAATGTGACGCTGCTTGAAGAGCGGAGCCGCGAAGTATGGCAATGGCAGAAGCTGGAATCGCTGCTGGTGGATCTGAAGCATGTATGCCGCCGACTGGGACGGTCACCGGGATTCGCGATTACGGTGGTGCTTACGCTGGCTATCGGCATTGGCGCGAATACGGCAGTCTTCAGTGTGTTGAACAGCGTGCTCATCCGGCCCCTGCCTTATCCTGAGCCGCAACAACTGGTCTCATTGCATCTGAATGCTCCCGGAGCGCCTGGGCTGGCCGACTTCCGCGACGAGCTGCGCCTGTCGGCCTCGATGTATCTCACCTTTGCCGCGCATAATCGCGCATTTCAATCATTAGGCGTGTGGCAACCCGGCACGGTGAGTATTACCGGGATTGCAAAGCCGGAGCAAGTGAATGCGGCTCTGGTTACAGACGGCGTTCTCCAGACATTCAATGTGCCTGCCGCCGCCGGGCAATGGCTTACAGCGGCAGATCAGAACCCACGTGGAACGCAGCGTGTGATGCTCAGTTATGGGTATTGGCAGCGGCGCTTCGGCGGCGATCCGAACATCGTGGGCCGCACCATCAGAGTCGACAATCAACCGCGTGAGATTGCGGGCATCATGCCGCGTGGATTCAGGGTAGTCAATTACGATTTTGAACTGCTTGTGCCGCTGGCCTTCGATCCGATCAAGCAGCCGCTGGCGGGCTTTGCATATCGAGGAATCGCCCGGCTCCGGCCGGGTGTTTCCATCTCGCAGGCCGACGCGGATGTGGCGCGTCTGCTGAATGTCTGGATGGACTCGTGGACGAACGGCCCGGGCAGCGATCCGCACTTTTATCTGACATGGAAGATCACGCCCGCGCTGAAGCCCTTAAAGGACCAGGTGGTCGGCAGCATTGGCAATGTGCTGTGGGTGGTGATGGCAACGATCGGCGTAGTCATGCTGATCGCGTGCACAAATGTGGCCAATCTGCTGCTGGTGCGGGCGGATGCTCGCCAGCAGGAACTTGCCGTACGCTCTGCGCTTGGCGCCGGCAGATGGCGGATTGCCCGTGAGCTGCTGCTGGAGAGTGTGACGCTTGGTCTGCTGGGCGGAGCTGCCGGCGTGGGAGTTGCGTATGCGGGGCTGCGTCTGCTGACAGCGATTGGGCCGGAGAATCTGCCGCGCCTGAGTGAGATTTCGCTGGATGGTTGGTCGCTCGTCTTCACGCTGATACTGTCGGTGCTCTCCGGGCTGCTGTTCGGCTCGATTCCGGTTCTGCGTTATGTTCCTTCGCGACATGCTGTGCCCCTGCTGGGCGGAATACGAACGGCAAGCGTAAGCCGGGAGCGGCAGCGGGGACGTAATCTACTGGTCGTAGCGCAGGTGGCGATGGCTCTGGTGCTGCTGATCAGCGCCGCGCTGATGATTCGCACCTTCAATGCCATGCGCCACGTCGATCCGGGCTTTTCTGATCCCGCATCGCTGCAGGTGGTCCGTATCTCGATTCCGGAGCAGCTCGTTCGCGATCCGCAGATCGTCCTGCGGGTACAAAACGACATCCAGGACAAGCTTGCCGCAATTCCCGGGGTTTCCTCCGCTGGCTTTGCCGCTTCGGTTCCCATGAGTGGGGCCGAGCCGGCCTGGAATGAGATTTCTATCGAAGGGAAAAACTATGCCGGCGAAGAGCCTCCCCTGCGCTTGTTTAATTACGTCTCACCCGATTATTTCCATACCGCCGGCACAAAAATTGTGGCCGGGCGTGGTTTCACCTGGGCGCAAATCTATGGGCTGATTCCGGTGGGTATTCTCTCTGAGAGCCTGGCTCGCGAGCTGTGGGGATCCCCGCAGGCGGCCATTGGCAAGCGCTTTCGCGAATTTCCCGGCATGCCGTGGTACGAGGTTGTGGGAGTAGCGCAGGATGTACGCGAAAACGGTGTCGATCAGATATCGCCCGCAACTGTGTATTGGCCACCGATGATGCACGATATCTATGGGCCAGGATCTTTCGATACCAGGAGAACGGTCTATTTCGCGATGCGCAGCCATCGCGCCGGAACGCAGACCTTCATCAACGAAATGCAGCAGGCCGTCTGGTCGGTAAATTCGAATCTGGCAGTGGACTTCATCCGAACCATGCAGGACATCTATGGCGAATCGATGGCGCGCACGTCGTTCACGCTTGTCATGCTGGCCATTGCCGGGATGATGGCGCTGGCTCTTGGCATCCTCGGTATCTACGGGGTGATCTCGTATGCTGTTTCGCAGCGCACACGCGAGATCGGCATTCGCATGGCGCTGGGCGCGAAGAAGAGCGAACTGGCTTGGATGTTTGTTCGTTCAGCGCTGGTGCTTACAGGCATTGGCACTGCTGTCGGTATTGGCGCGGCGGCCGCGTTGATGCGCCTGATGCGAACATTGTTATTCGGGATCAGCCCGCTTGATCCGGTCACATTCGCAGCTGTTCCCGTTGTCCTGGTTGCTGCTGCTGCGCTAGCTAGCTATCTGCCTGCGCGCCGCACGGCTGCGGTTGATCCCGTGGAAGCGCTTCGCGCTGAGTAGCCATTGTTTCCGTGTCGGCAGGGTGCATGAGGGTCCCGATGCGCCTTGTTCCGAACTGGACGGGATATTCTCGAAACTGAAATGCGGTAGTTTCCAGAATCTGCGGGTACTAACTCGCGTGGAATCGGCAAACCTTCGCCATGTGAGTTGCTCTCAGCAGCTCCTGTCATCGAAACGAAAATGCTCTAATTCCGCATCGCAGATTCGACTTCGTTCAGCCAGTCCGGTGGCTTCAGAATCTCGCGCGGCTTCGACCCTTCAGCCGGTCCGACAATTCCATCGCGTTCCATCATGTCGATCAGGTGCGCAGCGCGTCCATAGCCGATGCGCAGCCGCCGCTGCAGCAGGGAAGTCGAAGCCTTGCCAAATTCGAGCACCAGCCGCACTGCATCTTCAAACAGTTCGTCGTTTGCGTCTTCGCCGTCATCTTCCATGTCGAGATCGCGGCCTTT
>Ga0070740_10002763_pt1 | contig 19798 bp, 13 predicted proteins | sample Coa_R2_FD_67286 | JGI IMG/M metagenome (GOLD analysis project Ga0070740, IMG submission 67286) | Surface soil microbial communities from Centralia Pennsylvania, which are recovering from an underground coalmine fire - Coalmine... | ecosystem: Environmental > Terrestrial > Soil > Unclassified ...
CACGAAAGGGCCCCCCGGCGCTTTTGCGGCGACAGCGGCAGTGTCCCACAAGTTCCGTGAGGTTCCGTTGCGGTGACCGGCGCAATTGCCGGCATTGCGTTCAGCTTTTGTTAGGGATGCTTGGCCTCAGCCGGCAGCGAGGCGGGCGACGCAGTCGGCGAGCCGCCCCTTGGCGTCGGCAAGTTCTTCGAGAATGGAGAAGTGATCGTGGCCGTCGAGCGGCTCAAGGGCGGACGGCAGGCCCGCCGCCTTGCGCGCGGCGTGATAGTCGCGCGACTGGCGCTGCAGTTCCGGCAGCTCGGCGGTGCCGTAGGTGATGACGAGCGGCGGCGACTGCGCCGGCAGCTGCCGGATCGGGCTCAGCGCGACCTGCTCCTCCAGCGTCATGTGCAGTTTCTCGTTGAGGTAGTTGAGCCGGCACGGCTCGATGTCGTAGACGCCGCTGATCGCCATGCCGGCGTCGGCTTCGGCAAGCGCCATCGCCGTCAGATGTCCGCCCGCCGACCAGCCCGACACGACCAGCCTGGCCGCGCCGACGCCGAGCCGCGGCCCTTGCGCCCGCAGGAAGCGCAGCGCGGCGCGGATCTCGGCGACGATCTCGGTCATGGTCGCCTCCGGCGCCAGCGTGTAGCCGATCATGGCGCAATCGATGCCGCGCGCCAGCGGGCCTTCGGCGATGCAGGCATAGAATTCCTTGGCGTTGCGCTGCCAATAGCCGCCGTGGATATAGGCGAGCAGCGGGGCGCCGCGCCGGCCGCAGCGGAAGATGTCGATCTTGTTGCGCGGCCGCGGCCCGTAAGGCTGGTCGAGCAGCTCGTTGCGCCGGGCGCGGACGCGGCTGCTGCGCTCCTGCCAGTCGGCGAGCTTTTCCGCGCTGGTCTTGACCGCCGCGCTGTTGTTGTAGGCGGCGTCAAGCTCGGCGCGCGTCATGCCCCGCCAGATGCTCTCGCTCATGGCTGTCCTATATCACGCCCGCGGCGCGCCTGGCGCCACCGCAAAATCGGCGGGGCCCGGCGGTTGCTGCCGCCCACCCTATCCGCCAAGACCGCGCGGCGAAATTCACCGGTTCCAGCAGTTATTGCCGGGATACGATCCCGTCGATGTATTATCCGAGCCGCCATGGCCCATGTCTTGTTGGCAGGCGGCCGAACGAATGTATGATTGGTTTCAATGGTCAGCACAAAAATATGTCTCGCCTGCCAGGCCGAATTGCCTGACGGCAGCCGATTTTGCCCGCAATGCGGAGCGCCGCAGAGCCTTGTCTGTGCCGGCTGCGGCCACGCCAACGCGGCGGGCTCCCGCTTCTGCGCACAATGCGGCGCCAAGCTCGGCGCTGCGGCGCCCAAGGCTGCCGCGCCCGCGCCGCCCGCGCCCGCGCCCGCGCCGCGCCCCGGTTCAAGCGCCGAGCGCCGTCAGATCACCGTGATGTTCTGCGACCTGGTCGGCTCGACTGCGCTGTCGACCAGGCTCGATCCGGAAGATCTGCGCGATGTCATCGCCGCCTACCACACATGCGCCGCCGAGGTGGTCAGGCGCTTTAACGGCTTCGTCGCCAAATACATGGGTGACGGTGTGCTGGTGTATTTCGGCTATCCGGAAGCGCACGAGGCCGACGCCGCCAATGCGGTGCGTGCGGCATTGGCGCTGATCGAGGCGATCGGAGCGCTTGAGGCCGGCGCGGGCCGCCATCAGGTGCGCATCGGCATCGCCACCGGCCTGGTCGTGGTCGGCGAGCTGGTCGGCTCGGGTGAGGCGCAAGAGCGCAACGTCGTCGGCGAAACGCCGAACCTCGCCGCGCGCCTGCAATCGGCCGCGGCGCCCAATACCGTCCTGATCGCGGCGAGCACGCGGCGGCTGACCGGCGATCTGTTCGATTACGAGCCGGTCGATCCGGGCGCGCTCAAAGGCTTCGACGGCCCGGTCGCGGCCTGGCGCGTGCTGCGCGAGCAGAGCATGCAGAGCCGCTTCGAGCAGCTGCGCGCGGCCAACCAGGTGCCGCTGGTCGGCCGCGACGAGGAGCTTGGTCTGTTGTCGCGCCGCTGGGCGCAGGCCAAGGACAATGACGGCCGCGTCGTGCTGCTCTCGGGCGAGCCCGGCATCGGCAAGTCGCGGCTGATCGCGGCGCTGCTCGACAAGGTCGAAGCCGAACGCGCGACCTGCTTGCGCTATTTCTGTCTGCCGCATCACCAGGGCAGCGCGCTGCAGCCGATCGTGGCGCAGTTATCGCACGCCGCCGGCTTCGACCGCGACGACACGCCGGCCGTCAAGCGCGGCAAGCTCGAGAAACTCCTGGGCACCGGCGCCGATGTCGCCGCCATGTCCGATCTGCTCGGTTTGGGTGGCGGCTCCCAGAGCGCGGCCGACCCGCAGCGCAAGCGCGCGCAGGTGCTGGCGGCGCTGCTGGAGCAACTCACGATGCTCGCCCGTCGCGGCCCATTGCTGATGGTGTTCGAGGACGCGCAATGGAGCGACCCGACCTCGCTCGAGCTGTTCACGCTCACGATCGAGCGCCTGCATGCGCTGCCGATTCTCTTGATCATCACGCACCGCCCCGATTTCCAGCCGCCATGGGTCGGCCATCCGCACGTCACCACCATGAGCCTCAACCGGCTCGGCCGCCGCGAGCGCATGGCGATGGTCGAGCACGTCAGCGGCGGCAAGGCGCTGCCGCAGGCGCTGCTCGAGCAGATCGTCGAGCGGACCGACGGCGTGCCGTTGTTCGTCGAGGAATTGACCAAGGCGGTGCTCGAAAGGGAGGATCTCGACCAGCCGGCGCAGCAACTCGCCATTCCGACCACCCTGCAGGCCTCGCTGATGTCGCGTGTCGACCGGCTCGGCTCGGCGCGCGAAGTATTGCAGATCGGTGCCGCCATCGGCCGAGAGTTCTCCTACGAATTGCTGGCGGCGGTTGCCGGGCTGCCCGATCAGGTCCTGCAGGATGCGCTGGCGCGGCTCGCCGAAGCCGAGCTGGTGTTCCCGCGCGGCACGCCGCCAAACGCCACCTATTCGTTCAAGCACGCGCTGGTGCAGGACGCCGCCTATTCGGCTTTGCTGCGCGCGCGCCGCCAGCAATTGCACGGCGCCATCGCGCAGATTCTGGAGCGGCGCTTCCCCGATACGGCGCCCGAGGTGCTGGCGCAGCAGTTCGAAGGCGCCGGCCGCGCCGAGCAGGCCATCCACTATTGGCGCCAGGCGGGAAATCGCGACCTGCGCCGCTTCGCGCTCAAGGAGGCGGTCGCAAATTACTATAGCGCGCAGCGCCTGGTCGCGGCCATGCCGGAGAGCCCGCGCAAGGCAGAGCTGGAGCTTGCGGTCTGCCTCGAGATCGGCCTCGCGGAGCAGATCCGCCTCAGTCCGACCGCCAAGGAAGCCGCGGTCAATTACCGGCGCGCCCTGGAGCTGAGCGGAACTCTTCCGGGCCGGGACCGCGAAAAGTTTCTTGCGACCTGGGGCGTTTGGTTCGGCGAGACCATGCTCGGCAATGCGGTGGAGGCGTGGCGGCTCGCCGACCAGCTGGTCGAGATCGCGCGGCGCGTCGACGACGCCAATCTGCTGATGGAGGCCTATCACGCGCAGGTTCCGGGCTTGCTGCGCAAGGCGGATTTCAAGGCCATGCACGAGTCCGCGCAGCAGGTCATTCGCCTCTACGACCGCGAGCGCCACCGCGATCACGCGTTCTTCTTCGGCGGACACGATGCGCGGGTTTGCGCGATGAGCTTCTATGCGCTCAGCCTTTGGGGACTCGGGTTGCCGGAGCAGGCGCAGAAGACGGCCTGGGCCTGCGCGGAGGATGGCCGCGCCCTCGGTCATCTGTTCTCCATCGCGCACGGTCTTAACATGGGCGGCCTGACGCATCTCGTGCTCTATGATCGGGAGGCATGTCGCGCGGTATGCGATGAGCTCTATCCGTTCGCCGAGCGCAACAATTTCGCCTGGCCGCTCTCCTATGCAAAATTTCAGCGCGCCTGGCTGATGGCGCAGGAAGGCGACCCCGAGGCCGGGATCAAGGCCATGCTGGAGATCCCTGTCATTGCGACCGGCGCCGTTCTGCGGCCGCTCTTGCTCACCTTGACCGCCCACCAGCAGTTGCTTGCCGGTCATGTCGCCGACGCCGCGGCGTCGCTCGAGCGCGCGGCTGACGAGACGGAGAAGCAGCACACGCGCTTTTATGAGGCGGAAATCGTGCGGCTGCGCGGCGATATCCTGCTCGCGCAATCGCGCGATAACGCTGCTGCGGCCGAGGCGGCTTACCGCCAGGCAATGGCGGTTGCCGCGCGCCAGCCCTGCCGGCCGATCGAACTGCGCGCGGCCACGAGCCTGGCGCGCCTGCTCGCCGATCAAGGACAAGCCGACCAGGCGCGCGCGGTGCTCGCGCCCATCTATGCGAGCTTTACCGAGGGCTTTCAGTACCCGGACTGGAAGGCGGCGAAGGCGCTGCTCGACCAGTTGAACTGAACCGGCAAAATTGGCGGGGGCCCGGCGGTCATCCCGCCGAGCCCCCGTTGTGACGTATCAGCCGGCCTATAAGCCGGGTTCTGTATGGCCCGCCGGTCGAAACCGGCGAACGTGACGGCCATTCCTCTCGCACGCCGGTTGCCCGGCGCATCAAGCAACCAACCCGAACGGCAGATCCGGACCGATCCGGGCCCGATCCCCGACTTCCGCGGGGACAGGCGCCCGCGCCGTTCCTATTCGGTCTTGCTCCCGGTGGGGTTTGCCGTGCCGCTTCCATCGCTGGAAGCGCGGTGCGCTCTTACCGCACCGTTTCACCCTTGCCGCGGCCAAAACGCTACGCAGCCGCGGCGGTCTGTTCTCTGTGGCACTGTCCCTGAAGCGCCCCTCGCGAGACGCCCCGCCGGACGTTATCCGGCACCGTTGGTCCATGGAGCCCGGACTTTCCTCCCCGGCACCCCCACCCAACCCTCCCCTGCTTGCGGGGGCAGGGTTGGGAGGAGGCGTCGGAGCGGCCGTCCGGCCGACTGACCGCATAGGAATGGGGTCGGAGGCCGCGCCCGTCAAGGCCTTTCAACCGAGCGGGGCCGGCCGCGTCTCGATCAGCGCCCGCAGGGTTAACAGGGTCGAAGGATCGGCGATGCCGTCGACGCGGGCCGGACGGAAATGGCGCTGGAACGCCGTCACCACGTCGTGGGTGGTGTCGTCGAATTCGCCGCTGTCGGTGATGCCGTAGCCGTAGGATTGCAGCGCGCGCTGCATGCGGGCGACCGGATCGCCGCTGTCGCCTTTCTTGAAGCTCTGGCCGTCGAGGTCGAGCGGCGCCGGCCGCACCCAGTGCCCGACATTTGATTCGCCCAGCAATTGCCAGGGAAATCGCTCGCCCGGATCCTGCTTGCGCGACGGCGCGACATCCGAGTGCGCCAGGATGCGGTCGGCGCTGATCGGGCCGCGCCGCGTCAGGATCGATTTGCACAGCGAGATCACGGCGGCGACCTGGCGCAGCGGGAAGTCGCGGTAGCCGAATTCATGACCGGGGTTCACGATTTCGATGCCGATCGAGCACGAATTGATGTCCGTCTCGCCGGCCCAGGACGACACGCCGGCGTGCCAGGCGCGGCGCGCTTCGGGCACGCATTGCACGATGCGGCCGTCCTCGAACACGACGTAATGCGACGACACCTTGCTCTCCGCGGTGGTAAGCCGCTGCAGCGCCGCCTCGCCGGTCTGCATGCCGGTGTAGTGCAGCAGGATCATATCGGGCGCGCGGCCGTCCTTGCGCTCGTCTTGATTGGGCGAGGGCACGACATCGCTGACAATGAAGGAATCCGGCGGGAACGATGACATGGGCCGGAACGACACCCGGGATACGCGACAACTTGTGGACCGCATCTTTCGCCGTGCGCGACGAAAAAAGCAATACGCGGAAAAACTTGCGGCTCGGCCGCAGCCGCGCCGCGCGTCGTCGGCCAATCGAGTCAAACGGCAACGGGCCTTGGCGGCAGCCGCGCCGCCTGGTGCGCCGGTCAACGAGGAGCCGCTTGCTCGAGCTCGCTTTTGGTTATCGACCGCTTGGGCCTGTCGGTGTCGCCGTTCGAGCCAGGCGCCAACGCGAAGGCCGTTCGGCGCCGGCAGTGCTGGGCCGTGCCGGCCTTGTCGTCCGCAGGATCGTGACGTCGCCGCCGCCGGTTATCCAAGGCGTGTTCGCCGCTGCCCCTGAATCGCGACGCGGGCTGCTGCTTTAGCTGAGGGCCGATGGGCCCGTGCCGGTTGTGAGGGCCGCGGCCCCAGCCCGTGTCCGGTCTTTTGCCGTCCGCATGGCCGCCAGCCGGGGGCTGCCGGCGGCAAGAAATCCTTAAGTTTATGGGTCGTTAATAGGACTGGATGGCGCTTTGTGCCGGCTCCGGCTCCGCGGTGCCGGGGCAGGGGCCATTCCATTGACGCCCATAATATCCCATGATATCCCACGATTTCTCAATGCTGGCGTGTGTCGCGTGGGGTGAGGGATATGAACCGCTTCGTCTCGAACGTGACGTTGCGGCTCGATTCCAAGGGCCGCGTATCCATCCCGGCCTCATTCCGCGCAGTGCTCGCCCGCGACGGCTTCGACGGCCTCTACTGCTATCCGGCGCTGGATCGAGCGGCGATCGACGCCGGCGGGAATGCGCTGATGTCGGAGATCGAGGCGTTGATCGCGCGCTATGCGCCGTTCTCGGAGGAGCGCGAGCGTTTCGCCCTCGCCCTCTACGGCACCAGCGAGACGTTGAAGATCGACGGCGAGGGCCGCGTCAGCCTGAGCGAGACGCTCAAGCAGCACGCGGGGATTACCGAGGCGGTGGCGTTCGTCGGCCTCGGTCACAAGTTTCAGATCTGGGAGCCCGGCCGGTTCCGGAGCGAGCTCGCGGAGGCCACCCAAAAGGTGCGCGAGCTCAAGACCGAGCTGAGCTCCCAGGCGGCGGCGCGCAACGCACAAGTTGCAGCACCTGGAGCACGGGAATGACGGCGGGCGGCGGCGGCTCTGCTGTCGCTGGCGGACCAGCCCCCCACATTCCCGTGCTCGGCCGCCCCGCCGTTGAATTCCTCAAGGTCAGGGACGGCGGCGTCTATATCGACGCCACGTTTGGCGCCGGCGGCTACAGCCGCGCCATCCTCGCGCAGGCGAATTGCAAGGTCATCGCCATCGACCGCGATCCGCACGCCATCGCGTTCGGCCGCGCGCTCGCCGATCACCGCCTGACGCTCGCCGAGGATCGCTTCGGCAACCTCGAACGGATCGCGCAGGCATCCGGCCACGACCGCGTCGACGGCGTCGTGCTCGATCTCGGCGTCTCGTCGATGCAGCTCGACACCGCGGAGCGCGGCTTCTCGTTCCGCCTCGACGGCCCGCTCGACATGCGCATGGGCGCATCGGGCAAGAGCGCCGCCGACGTCGTTGCGGCGGCGAGCGAGCGCGATCTCGCCGACATCATCTTCCTGCTCGGCGAGGAGCGTCATTCGCGCGCGGTCGCCCGCGCCATCGTCAAGGCGCGCGGCGAAGCCGCGATCACGACGACCGGCAGGCTCGCCGACATCGTCGCCTCGGCGGTGCGTTCGCGCCCCGGCGACATCCATCCGGCGACGCGCACCTTCCAGGCGCTGCGCATCTTCGTCAACGACGAGCTCGGCGAGCTCGCGCGCGCGCTGACGGCCGCAGAGCGCGTCCTGCGCCCCGGCGGCCGGCTGGTGGCGGTGTCGTTTCATTCGCTCGAGGACCGCATCGTCAAATCGTTCCTGGCGGCGCGCGGCAAGAGCAGCCCCGGCTCGCGTCATGCGCCGGAGCGCGTGCAGGCCGCGCCGAGCTTCCGCGTCCTCACCAAGCGTCCCGTCGTTGCCGACACAGCCGAGATCGCCCGCAACCCGCGCGCCCGCTCGGCCAAATTGCGCGCCGGCGAGCGCACCGAGGCGCCGGCGCATGGCGGCGATCTGTCCGGTCTCCTGCCGCGGCTGCCGTCGCTTGCCGACGTGCTGAAAGGGCGCTGACCGATGCGCCTGCTCAACATCCTCGTCATCTGCACGCTCGTGCTGGCGGCCGCCGCCGTCTACAAGATCAAGTTCGATTCGACGCTGCAGGGCGCGCGCGTCGCCAAGGTGAGCGCCGAGCTGCGGCGCGAACGCGACGCCATCGCGGCCTTGCGCGCCGAATGGGCAAAGCTCGATACGCCCGCGCGCATCCAGGGCCTCGCCGACCGCCACCTCGCCTTGCAGCCGGTCAAGCCCGCGCAATTCGACGATTTCGACCGTCTGCCGCTGCGTTCGCCGGTCAAGCCCGCGGGCGAGGACGCCATCGGCGCCATGTTGGCGCCGCCGCCGGCGACCACCGGCAGCGTGCCGGAGCAGCGCTAAGCCATGCCGGGTCGCGCAAAAAACACGCCCGAAAGCCGCTGGCAGCGCATGCTGCGCTCGCTGCTCTACGGCCGCAATGTCGACCGCGAGGTCAAAGCCAGGGCCCGGCTCGGCCTTGCCATCGTCGCCTTCGCCGCCGTCTACGGCGTCATCGCCTTCCGCCTGGTGATGTTCGCGATGGCGAGCACCGGCCACGGCGGCCACCGCACCGTGACCCAGGACGCGCTCGCCACCGCCCGCCCCGACATCATCGATCGCAACGGCGCCATCATTGCCACCGACGTCAAGGCGCCCTCGCTCTACGCCGAGCCGCGCAAGCTCATCGACATCGACGACGCCGAAGAGCAGCTGACCGCCGAACTGCCCGACCTCGACGGCAAGGAATTGCGCGAGCGGCTGGCCTCGAAGCGCGGCTTCGTCTGGCTCAAGCGCGAGATCACGCCCAAGCAGCAGCAGGAGATCTACCGGCTCGGCATCCCCGGCGTCGGCTTCCTGACCGAGAACAAGCGCGTCTACCCGAACGGCGCCACGGTGTCGCAGGTCATCGGCCTGGTGAACATCGACAACCAGGGCATCGCCGGCATGGAGAAGTGGCTCGACGGGCAGGGGCTCGCGGCGCTGCACATGGCGGGGCTGGCCACCGACCGCCTGCAGCGCCCGGTGCAGCTGTCGCTCGACCTGCGCGCGCAATACGCGATGCGCGACGAGTTGCTGAAAGCGCGCGAGAAGTTCAACGCCAAGGCCGCCGCCGGCCTCATCCTCAACGTCAACACCGGCGAGGTCGTCGCCCTGGTGTCGGACCCCGACTACAACCCGAACAATCCGCGCGAAGCCAACGATCCCTCCCGCATCAACCGCATGACCACCGGCGTGTTCGAGATGGGCTCGACCTTCAAGGTGCTGACGGTGGCGATGGCGCTCGATTCCGGCAAGGCCACCATGGCCTCGAGCTTCGATGCGCGGCATCCGCTGCAATACGGCAAGTTCGCCATCCACGATTACGAGCCGAAGGGCCGCTTCCTCACGGTGCCGGAGATCTTCACCTTCTCCTCCAACATCGGCGCGGCGCGCATGGCGCTCGCGGTCGGGGTGCAGAACCACCAGGCCTTCCTGAAGAAGTTGGGCCAGCTCGATCGCCTGCGCACCGAATTGCCGGAGAGCGCCGAGCCGCTGGTGCCGAAGAACTGGAGCGAGCTCAACACCGTCACCATCGCCTTCGGCCACGGCCTCTCGGTCGCGCCGCTGCAGGCGGCGATGGGGGTGGCGGCAACCGTCAATGGCGGTCTGCTGATCAAGCCGACCTTCCTCAAGCGCAGCCCGGAGGAGGCGGCCAAGGCCGCGGTCCGCGTGCTCAAGCCGCAGACCAGCCAGGCGATGCGCTATCTGCTGCGGCTCAACGCCGAAAAAGGCACCGCCACGCTCGCCAATGTCGACGGCTACTATATCGGCGGCAAAACCGGCACCGCCGAGAAGGTGGTCGGCGGCCGCTATTCCAAGCACAAACTGCTCACCGATTTCATCGCCGTCCTGCCGGCCGACAACCCGAAATACCTGCTGCTCATCATGCTGGACGAGCCGCAGCCGACGCCGGAAACCCACGGCTTTGCCACCGCCGGCTGGAATGCCGGGCCGACTGCGGCCAAGGTGATCGCGCGGGTCGCGCCGCTGCTCGATCTGCCGCCGCGGTTCGACCTGCCCAAGGCCGATCAGTTGATTCTGGCCAAGGCGGCCGAAAGCCGGTAGTTGCTTGCCGTGTTCCTGGCCAATTCTGCCTTCATGCCGTCACCCTGAGGTGCTCGGCCGAAGGCCGAGCCTCGAAGGGCGACGGCCCGGGCCGATCATCCTTCGAGGCTCGCGCGCCGCATGGCGCGCGAGCACCTCAGGATGACGGATCAACACGGGGGCCCATGAAGCTTGCCAATTTGCCGCTGGAGGGTGCCCGCTTCGACCCGCGCTTTGCCGGGCTCGACATCGCCGGCATCAGCGCCGACAGCCGCAAGGTGAAAAAGGGCGATCTGTTCGTCGCCGTGCCCGGCACCAAGAGCGACGGCCTGGCGTTCGTGCCGCAGGCGCTCGCCGCCGGCGCCGCCGCGGTGATGGCCGAGCGCAAGGCGGAGGTGCCGGCAGAGGTCGCGCTCATCGAGGTCGCCAATGCGCGGCGGGCGCTGGCGCTTTGCGCCGCCGCCTTCTTTCCGCGCCAGCCCAAGACCATCGCCGCCGTCACCGGCACCAGCGGCAAGACCTCGGTCGCCGCCTTCGTGCGCCAGATCTGGAGCGCGCTCGGCGCGCAGGCCGCCAGCATCGGCACCATCGGCGTGGTGTCGCCGACGGCTGCGCAATACGGGTCGCACACCACGCCCGATCCGGTCGAACTGCATCGCACCCTCGATCGTCTGGCGGGCGAGGGCGTCACCCATCTCGCCCTCGAAGCCTCCTCGCACGGTCTCGACCAGCATCGCCTTGACGGCGTGCGCGTCGCAGCCGGCGCCTTCACCAATCTGTCGCGCGATCATCTCGACTACCACCCGAGCATGGCAGCCTATCTCGCCGCCAAGCTGCGGCTGTTCGAGGCGCTGATCGTGCCCGGCGGCACCGCGGTGATCGGCGCCGACGATTGCTATGCCGGGCAGGTGGCGGCGGCGGCGAAAAAGCGCGGGCTCAGGGTGATGACGGTGGGCGAGAGCGGCGAAGATATCAAATTGCTCGGCGGCGAAATCGACGGCTTCGCCCAGGTCGTGCGCATCGCCCATGGCGGCAGGACTTATCGGATCAAGCTGCCGCTGGTCGGCGCTTTCCAGGTGCAGAACGCAGGCGTTGCCGCGGGGCTCTGCATCGCCACCGGCTCGGAGCCTGCGCGCGTGTTCGCCGCGCTGGAAAAATTGCAAGGCGCCAAGGGCCGGCTGGAACTGGCGGGCACCAGGAACGGCGCGCCGATCTTCATCGACTATGCGCACAAGCCGGACGCGCTGAAGAAGGCGCTCGAAGCCTTGCGCCCCTACGCCAAGGGGCGGCTCATCGTGGTGTTCGGCGCCGGCGGCGACCGCGACCAGGGCAAGCGGCCGATCATGGGGCGCATCGCGGTGGAGAATGCCGACAAGGTCATCGTCACCGACGACAATCCGCGCAGCGAACAGCCGGGCGCGATCCGCGCCGCCATCCTCGCCGCGGCCAAGGGCGCCGTCGAAATCGGCGACCGCGCCGAGGCAATCCGCGCCGGCATTGCCGGGCTGAAAACCGGCGACGTGCTGTTGATCGCCGGCAAGGGCCATGAGACCGGTCAGATCGTCGGCGGCCGGGTGCTGGAATTTTCCGATCACGCGGCGGTCGCCGCAGCGCTCAAGGGGCAGTGAATTGGTCATGAGGATGCATGCGAGAGCCGCACACTCTCTTGCCCTCTCCCTTGGGGGGAGAGGGTGCCCGAGCGGAGGCGAAGCCGAACGAGGGCGGGTGAGGGGGCAAATGCCTCTCACCGACACACTTTCCCCCTCACCCGACGCGCTTCGCGCGTCGACCTCTCCCCACGGGGGAGAGGTAGCTCCGTGCCTGTGGCGCGCCTATCCAAGCCAAAGTAGAATCGCATGAGCCCTCTCTGGACCATCGACGCCATGGCCGCGGCGATGCGCGCCGAGAAACGCGGCGCATTGCCGGCCGGCATACCAGGCCTGTCGATCGACACCCGCAGCATCGGCAAGGGCGAGGCCTTCTTCGCCATCACGGGCGACAACCGCGACGGCCATGACTTCGTCGACGACGCGCTGAAGAGGGGCGCGGGGCTTGCCGTCGTCGCCCGCGCCCAGGCGCAGCGTTTCCAAGGCGCGCCGCTGCTCGTCGTCGACGACGTGCTCGAGGCTTTGCGCGATCTTGCCCGCGTCGCGCGCGCGCGCAGCCACGCCAAGGTCATCGCCGTCACCGGCTCGGTCGGCAAGACCGGCACCAAGGAGGCGCTGCGGCTGGCGCTCGCGGCCAACGGCGACACGCATGCCTCGGCCGCCTCCTACAACAACCACTGGGGCGTGCCGCTGTCGCTGGCGCGCTGTCCGGCCGATGCCAAATACGCCGTGTTCGAGATCGGCATGAACCATGCCGGCGAAATCACGCCGCTCACCAGACTGGCGCGGCCCGATATCGCCATCGTCACCAGCATCGCGCCGGTGCATCTCGAATTCTTCGGCACGCTGGACAAGATCGCCGACGCCAAGGCGGAGATCTTCCTCGGCATCGAGCCTGGCGGCGTCGCGGTGCTCAACCGCGACAACGCGCAATATGCCCGGCTCGAAGCCGCGGCGAAGGCGGCCGGGGTTGCCCGCATCGTGTCGTTCGGCGAACACCCGAAATCCGATGCGCGGCTCTTGCGCGTGTCGCTGCAGCCGGAGTCCTCGACCGCCGAGGCGGACATCCTTGGCCAGCCCGTCACCTACAAGCTCGGCGCGCCGGGCCGCCACATCGTCGTCAATTCGCTGGCCGTGCTGGCGGCGGCCTCGCTCGCCGGCGCCGATCTCGCGCTTGCCGCGCTTGCCCTGGGGCAGCTTGCGCCGCCGGTCGGCCGCGGCGCCCGCGCCATATTGCGCGTGCCGGGCGGCCGCGCGCTGCTGATCGACGAGAGCTACAACGCCAACCCCGTGTCGATGGCCGCCGCCATCGCGCTACTCGGCCAGGCCCCGGTCGGGCCGCGCGGCCGGCGCATCGCCGTGCTCGGCGATATGCTGGAATTGGGACCCTCGGGCGCCGAATTGCATCGCGGTCTCGCCGCACCGCTCGCCGCCGCCAAAGTCGATCTGGTATTCTGCTCGGGCCCGCTGATGAAGGCACTGTGGGAGGCCCTTCCCTCGAACCGCCGGGGCGGCTATGCCGACACCGCGGCGGCGCTGGAGCCGGCGGTGGTCGAGGCGATCCGCGACGGTGATGCGGTGATGGTGAAGGGCTCGCTGGGCTCGAAAATGGGGCCCATCGTCAAGGCTCTGGAGCGCCAGTTTCCGCGCGCCGGCGCGCTCGAGCAGACATCTTAAGGTTTGACCGATGTTCTACTGGCTGGCGGATTTCTCCGGGCACCTGTCGTTCCTCAACGTCTTTCGTTACATCACCTTCCGCACCGGCGGCGCCATCGTCACCGCGCTGGTGTTCGTCTTCCTGTTCGGCGGCCCGATCATCGACACGCTGCGGCTGCGCCAGGGCAAGGGCCAGCCGATCCGCGCCGACGGCCCGCAGTCGCACCTCATCACCAAGAAGGGCACGCCGACCATGGGCGGCCTGATGATCCTGTCGGGGCTTCTGGTGTCGACGCTGTTGTGGGCCAATCCCGCCAATCCTTACGTCTGGATCGTGCTCGGCGTCACGCTGAGCTTCGGGCTGATCGGCTTTTACGACGACTATCTGAAGATCACTCAGCAGAAGGCGGACACCGGCTTCACCGGCAAGACGCGGCTGATCGCCGAAGCCGTCATCGCCATCGTCGCCGTCACCGCGCTGTCGCGCTTGAGCAGCGGGCCGATCGCGACCTCGCTGGTGTTCCCGTTCTTCAAGGAACTGGTGGTCAATCTCGGCTGGGGCTTCTTCGTGTTCGGCGCCTTCGTCATCGTCGGCGCCGGCAACGCCGTCAACCTGACCGACGGGCTCGACGGGCTTGCCATCGTGCCGGTGATGATCGCGGCGGCGAGTTTTTCGCTGATCGCCTATCTCGCCGGCAATGCGGTGTTCGCCGAATATCTGCAGATCCGCTACGTGCCCGGCACCGGCGAGCTGGCGGTGCTGTGCGGCGCGCTGATCGGCGCCGGCCTGGGCTTTCTCTGGTTCAACGCGCCGCCCGCCTCCATCTTCATGGGCGACACCGGCTCGCTGTCGCTCGGCGGCATGCTCGGCGCCACCGCCGTCGCCATCAAGCACGAGATCGTGCTCGCCATCATCGGCGGGCTGTTCGTGCTCGAGGCGCTGTCGGTGATCGTGCAGGTGGTCTCCTTCAAGCTCACCGGCAAGCGCGTGTTCAAGATGGCGCCGATCCACCATCACTACGAGCAGCTCGGCTGGACCGAGTCGCAGATCGTGATCCGTTTCTGGATCGTCGCGGTGGTGCTGGCGCTCGCGGGCCTTGCCTCGCTGAAACTCAGATGAATTATTTGGCGTTGCGACGCGCTCTGCCTGCTCCCTCCCCCCTTGAGGGGGAGGGTTGGGGAGGGAGGTGGCGATCGCGAGTTGTTCGAAATAGACCCCCCTCCCGACCGCCTTCGGCGGTCGACCTCCCCCTCAAGGGGGGAGGTGACAAGAGTGCGCGGCGATGATCCCCATCACCACTTTTGCCGGCAGCAAGGTCGCCGTCTTCGGGCTCGCCCGTTCCGGCCTGTTGTCGGCGCGGGCGCTGATTGCCGGCGGCGCCGAGGTCGTCGCCTTCGACGACAGCGAGAAATCGCTCGCCGAAGCGCGCGCCGCAGGCATCGCGACGGAGAACCTGCGCGATAGCGACTGGTCGGGCATCGCCGCGCTCGTGCTCGCCCCGGGCGTGCCGCTGACGCACCCGACGCCGCACTGGAGCGTCGCGCTTGCCCGCAAGGCCGGCGTCGAGATCATCGGCGACATCGAATTGTTCTGCCGCGAGCGCGCCAGGTCGGGACTTGACTGCCCGCTCATCGCCGTCACCGGCACCAACGGCAAATCGACCACCACGGCGCTGACCGCGCATCTGCTCAAAAGCGCCGGGCGCGACGTCGAGATGGGCGGCAATATCGGCGTCGCCGTGCTGGGGCTCGAGCCGTTCAAGGCGGGGCGCGTCTACGTGCTGGAGATTTCCTCCTACCAGATCGATCTGGCGCCGTCGCTGCATCCGACCGTCGGCATCCTGCTCAACGTCTCGCCGGACCATCTCGATCGCCACGGCTCGATGGAGAACTATGCCGCCATCAAGGCGCTGTTGCCGGCGAGCGTCGAGCCCGGCGGCACCGCGGTGATCGGCGTCGACGACCGCTACACGCGCGCCGCCGCCGACCGCATCGCGCGCGCCGGCAAGAGCGTGGTGCGCGTCTCGGTGGAGGCGCCCTTGCGCGACGGCTTCTACGCCGAAGGCAGCCGCATCATGCGCGCGGCCGGCGGCAAGGCGCACGCGGCGGCGCAGCTCGCCGGCATCGGCAGCTTGCGCGGCCGGCACAATGCGCAGAACGCCGCCTGCGCCATCGCCGCCTGTGACGCCTTGGGCGTCGATCTGCCGGCGATCCAGAAGGGTCTCGTCAGCTTCCCCGGCCTTGCCCACCGCATGCAGCAGATCGGCGCCAAGGACACCACGGCGGGCCGCGTGCTGTTCATCAACGATTCCAAGGCCACCAATGCCGACAGCGCCGCCAAGGCGCTGGGCAGTTTCCACGACATCTACTGGATCGCCGGCGGCAAGCCAAAGAGCGGCGGCATCACGAGCCTCGCCGAGTTTTTCCCGCGCATCCGCAAGGCCTATCTGATCGGCGAGGCGGCCAGGGACTTCGCCGCCACGCTCGAGGGCAAGGTGGCCTACGAGATCGCCGGCGTAATGTCGGCGGCGGTCGATGCCGCCGCGCGCGATGCGCAAGCCTCCGGCGCCAAGGAGGCGGTGGTGCTGCTGTCGCCGGCCTGCGCCTCGTTCGACCAGTATCCGAACTTCGAAGTGCGCGGCCAGGCCTTCATCGACATCGTGCGCGCGCTGCCGGGGGTCAAGGCCTCTGAGCCGTCATCCTGAGGTGCGAGCGTAGCGAGCCTCGAAGGATGACGGGCGCTACGCTTCGGGCCGTCGCCCTCCGAGGCTCGGCCTTCGGTCGAGCACCTCAGGGTGACGGTGAAAGGCCGCGGCCTACTGGATTGCCCGCTTTCGCGGGCAATGACAGCGTCTATTAATCCTTCCTCAACCCTCCGGCGTCAGCTTCCCTCACGGGAACGGGAGCAATGGTTTCGCGCGCGCATCGCACGCCATTCGGCGAATGGTGGTGGACGGTCGACAAGCTGACGCTCGCCGCGGTCGGCGCGCTGATGCTGGCCGGCGTTGTGCTGTCGCTGGCCGCGAGCCCGCCGGTCGCAGCACGGCTCGGCCTCGACCCGTTCTATTTCGTCAACCGCCACGTCATCGATCTCGTGCCGGCCATCGCGGTGATGCTGGCGGTGTCCTTTCTGAGCCCGCGCCAGATCCGCCGCCTCGCCATCGTCGTCTTCGCCGTCAGCCTCGTCCTGGTGGCGCTGACGCCGGTGTTCGGCGCCGAGATCAAGGGCGCCAGGCGCTGGCTCACGCTGTTCGGCATGAACGTGCAGCCGTCGGAATTCTTGAAGCCGGCCTTCGTCATTCTGGTCGCCTGGCTGTTCGGCGAGTCGGCCAAGCGCCCCGACATGCCGGCCAACACCTTCTCGCTGCTGCTGCTGCTGATGGTGATCGCGCTATTGGTGCTGCAGCCCGACTTCGGCCAGACCATGCTGGTGGCGCTGGTGTGGAGCGCGCTGTTCTTCATGGCCGGCATGCGCATGGTCTGGGTGTTCGGCATCGCCGGCGTCGCCGGCGCAGGGCTGCTCGCGGCCTATTACACCGTGCCGCACGTCGCCCGCCGCATCCAGCACTTCCTCAATCCGGCCTCCGGCGACACCTTCAACATCGACATCGCCACCGAAAGCTTCATGCGCGGCGGCTGGTTCGGCCGCGGCCCGGGCGAGGGCACCGTCAAGCGCATCCTGCCCGAAAGCCACACCGACTTCGTGTTCTCGGTGGCGGCGGAGGAATTCGGCGTCGCGCTCTGCCTGGTGCTGGTCGCGCTCTTTGCCTTCATCGTCATCCGCGGCCTGGTGCGCGCCATGCGCAACGACGACATGTTCATCCGCTTTGCCGCGGCCGGCCTCGCCATCCTGTTCGGCAGCCAGGCCGCCATCAACATCGCCGTCAACATCCACCTCATCCCGGCCAAGGGCATGACGCTGCCGTTCATTTCCTACGGCGGCTCGTCGATGATTGCGCTGGCCTATACCGTCGGCATGCTGCTGGCGCTGACGCGGGAGCAGCCGCGCGCGGCGATGCTGACGCCCGACCTTTCCGCGGCGGAAAGCGCGGTCTAGTCTCTGCCGTTCTCCGTCATCCTGAGGTGCGCGCCGACAGGCGCGCCTCGAAGGATGAACGACCCCTGACTCAGTGCCCGTCATCTTTCGAGGCTCGCTCCGCTCGCACCTCAGGATGACGGTTCGAGGCTGCGCGATGGCATCAACGGAAGCGACCAAGCTCATCCTGCTGTGCGCCGGCGGCACCGGCGGCCATCTGTTTCCGGCGGAGGCGCTCGCGGTTGCGCTGGCCAAGCGCGGCGCCGCGGTCGAGCTCGCGACCGACGTGCGCGCCGCGCAGTTCAAGTTCCCGGCGCGCGCCGTCCACGTCATCCCCAGCGCCACGCTGCGCGGCCGCGATCCGCTGTCGCTCGTGCGCACGCTGGGCGTGCTGGCCTTCGGCACCATGAAGGCCTGGGGCGTGATCGGCCGTATCAAGCCCGCCGCGGTGGTCGGCTTCGGCGGCTATCCGACGGTGCCGCCGCTGCTCGCCGCGTCCTTGCGCTCCGTGCCGACCGTGCTGCACGAGCAGAACGGCGTCATGGGCCGCGCCAACCGCTTCCTGGCGCCGCGCGTCACGGCCATTGCCACGAGCTTCCACAGCCTCGCCAATCTCGATGCGCGCCTGCAAGCCAAGGTCACCTTCACCGGCAATCCGGTGCGCCCGCAGGTGATCGAGGCCGCGGCCACGCCTTACGCCGCGCCGGCGGCCGGCGCGCCGCTGCGCCTGGTCGTGTTCGGCGGCAGCCAGGGCGCCCACGTCATGGCCGAGATCGTGCCGCCGGCGATCGCGCGCCTGCCGGAGAGCCTGCGCGCGCGCCTGCATCTCGTGCAGCAGGCGCGCGCCGAGGACATCGAGGCGGTGCGCGGAGCTTACGCCAGGCTCGGCGTCGCCGCCGACTGCGCGCCGTTTTTTGCCGACCTGCCGCGGCGGATCGCACAGAGCCATCTTGTCGTGTCGCGCTCCGGCGCTTCCACCGTCGCCGAGCTCTCCGCCATCGGCCGCCCCGGCATTCTGGTGCCGCTGCCGCACGCGCTCGACCAGGACCAGCTCGCCAACGCCAATGTGCTGGCGGCGGCGGGCGGCGCCATCCGCATCGAGCAGCGCGATTTCACGCCGGAGCGCCTCGCCGCCGAGATCGCCGCTTTGGCCGCCGATCCGGCGCGGCTTTCGCGCATGGCGCTGGCCTCGAAATCCGCCGGCACCATCGACGCCGCCGAGCGGCTGGCCGATTTGGTCAATAAAGTGGCAGGCTATTAACTCTGAGCTGTCATGCCCCGCGCAGGCGGGGCATCCAGTAATCGCCGACCTTTCAATTTTGGATGCGGTGCCCTAAACGAACGCCGTGATGACTGGATCACCCGCCGCAGCCTGCCCCCGCGCAGGCGGGGGCGGGTGATGACCGTAGGGGGAACCCAGCGTTATGAAACTGCCGCGCGACATCGGCCCGATCCATTTCGTCGGTATCGGCGGCATCGGCATGAGCGGCATTGCCGAGGTGCTGGTCAACCAGGGCTACACCGTGATCGGCTCGGACGTGTCCGAGAACGCCAACGTCAAGCGGCTGCGCGACAAGGGCGTCAAGATCGCCATCGGCCACAAGGCTGAGAATATCGACGGCGCCGACGTCGTGGTCGTGTCCTCCGCCATCAAGCAGGACAATCCGGAGCTCGTCACCGCGCGCCTGAAGCGCCTGCCGGTGGTGCGGCGCGCCGAGATGCTGGCCGAGCTGATGCGGCTGAAGTCCTGCGTCGCCATCGCCGGCACTCACGGCAAGACCACGACCACCTCGCTGGTGGCGGCGCTGCTCGACGCCGGCGGGCTCGACCCGACGGTGATCAACGGCGGCATCATCAACGCCTACGGCACCAACGCCCGGCTCGGCGCCGGCGACTGGATGGTGGTGGAGGCCGACGAGTCCGACGGCACCTTCCTCAAGCTGCCGGCCGACATCGCCATCGTCACCAATGTCGACGCCGAGCACCTCGATCATTTCAAGACTTTCGCCGCGGTGCAGGAAGCTTTCACCGATTTCGTCGGCAATGTGCCGTTCTACGGCTTTGCCGTGATGTGCACCGATCATCCGATCGTGCAGCGCCTGGTCGGGCGCATCACCGACCGGCGCATCATCACCTACGGCGAAAATCCGCAGGCCGACGTTCGCCTCGCCGAGCTCGACCATCACGACGGCCGCTCGAAATTCGCCGTGCTGTTCCGCGATCGCGAGGGCCAGACGGTGCACACCATCGACAACCTCACGCTGCCGATGCCGGGCCGGCACAACGCGCTCAACGCCACCGCCGCGGTCGCCGTGGCGCATGAGCTTAAAATTCCCGACGACACCATCCGCAAGGCGCTCGCCAAATTCGGCGGCGTCAAGCGCCGCTTCACCAAGGCGGGCGAATGGAACGGCGTCACCATCATCGACGACTACGGCCATCA
>Ga0070740_10002767_pt1 | contig 19777 bp, 20 predicted proteins | sample Coa_R2_FD_67286 | JGI IMG/M metagenome (GOLD analysis project Ga0070740, IMG submission 67286) | Surface soil microbial communities from Centralia Pennsylvania, which are recovering from an underground coalmine fire - Coalmine... | ecosystem: Environmental > Terrestrial > Soil > Unclassified ...
GGGCTTACGCGCCGTGACCTCGACCGACGGCATGACGGCGGACTTCTATCAGTTCGACATGAAATTTTTGGGCGCGGTGGCGACGCGCATCATCAACGAGGTCAAGGGCGTCAACCGCGTGGTTTATGACGTGACCAGTAAGCCGCCGGGGACGATCGAGTGGGAATGATTCAGGCCTGTCCGAGGCTATCCCACAGCATCCCGAAGAACTCCATAACACACTGATAAAAAAAATAAAATCATACGGAGACGTTCGGGTACTATCGGCCGGCAGAGATCGCCGCTGACGGACTCCCTGACGGTGCGCTTCCCCATTGCGAAATCCGATTCCGTCCGATACCGTCAGGCTCTGAGTGGCCTCTGACGGTCTTTTTTTCAACCTAACTAGCTGTTGTAAAAAGAGATTTTGTCGAGAGGACGCCCGAAAACGGCCTGACGGTCTTTTTTCGCGGAGGCGGCCCAATGCTGACGGATGCAGCCCTTAAGCACTTGAAACCAAAAGACAAAATTTACAAGGTGACGGACCGGGACGGGATGTATGTACTCGTGAAGCCGTCGGGGACCCTCACTTTTCGGCTGGATTACCGGATGAACGGACGGCGCGAGACCGTCACGTTCGGCAAGTACGGCCCGGCCGGGCTGTCACTCGCCCGCGCGCGCGAGCTGTGCATCGACGCCAAGCGGGCGATCAACGAGGGCCGCTCGCCGGCGATTGAGAAACAGCGGGACAAGCGTCGGCTCCTGGAAGCGAAGAGCTTCGGCGAGTTTGGCGAGAAATGGTTGACCTCGGCGCCGACCATGGCGGACAGCACGCGGGCGATGCGCCGGTCGATCTTCGAGCGAGAGCTGCTTCCAAAATGGCGCAACAGGCTGCTGACCGAGATCACGCCAGATGACCTGCGGGCTCTTTGTGGCGCCATCGTCGAGCGGGGCGCACCGGCGACGGCGATCCATGTCCGCGATATCGTCAAGCAGATCTACGGCTTCGCGATCTTGCATGGCGAGAAGCTCACCAACCCCGCTGACGATGTAGGGCCATCGTCCATCGCGACCTTCGTGCCCAAAGATCGCTCGCTCTCGCCGACCGAGATCAGGATCATGCTCAAGCTGATCGAGAAGGTGGCAACGCTCCCAACGATCCGGCTCGGCATGCGCCTCTACCTACAGACCATGGTTCGCAAGAGCGAGCTGCAGGACGCCACCTGGGACGAGGTCGATTTCGAGAATGCGGTCTGGACCATCCCGAAGGAGCGGATGAAACGCGCGAAAGCGCACAACGTCTATCTGTCGCGGCAGACGCTCGACATCATGATCGCGCTGAAAACGTGCGCGGGGAATTCGCGATACCTGTTGCCGTCGCGGTACGACGCCGATGCTCCCATGTCGCGCGCGACGTTCAATCGCGTCACTTACTCGGTTGTTGAACTGGCGAAGAAGGAAGGTCTGCCGCTCGAGCCGTTCACGGTTCACGATCTTCGACGGACGGGATCCACGCTGCTCAACGAGCTGGGTTTCAACAGCGACTGGATCGAGAAGTGTCTTGCGCACGAGGACGGCCGCTCGTCACGCGGCGTCTACAACAAGGCAGAGTACGAAGTTCAGCGCCGCCATATGATGCAGGAGTGGTCGGATATCATCGATGCCTGGGTCGCGGGCAAGAAGCGCGTCCCGATGCTCATACCGCCTTCGATGCCGTTGCTTGAACCCGACCCGGCTCTCGAACCGGGCGCGACCGCCGTTGCCTGACGTCGGGAGGCTGTGCACGGACGATTGGAGTTGATCGGCGCGAGGCTAACCAGGCTTCGACCTCCGCGAGATCCCAAACCACGCAGCGCGGCGAGAGAGCGAAGCGTCGAGGAAATTCGCCGCGCATCTCCATCTCGTAGATGGTGCTGTCAGCAAGTGGGACCATCTCCCGTAGCTGGTGCCGCCGGATCGTCCGCTTAGTAGATATTTCCGCTGTCGGCGCCATTCCAAATCTCCTCAAGGGTCCGGCTTGAGGCAATTGAAAGCAATCGTCGTTGAAAGAGGGAAGGCCCGGAATTCGTCTGTAGGGGCGTAGCGCGCGCGGGGATAGAAATCGGATAGCTGCAGACGACGCAATCCACCTCGTGCATGACACAAGGTAATACTATTTCTTCCGATTCTTGAGCGGTATGACGACGGTCGTTGGGGGAGGCTTTGGAGTTACGCTGCGCGCACGCGGTCGCGTCAAGCCCAGCCTCATATGTATCTGGCGTTGCGACTCAGCTTCGCCATGCAGCCAGTTGCGGAAGGCCAATAGCGCCGGGTCCTTCTCGCGTATCGGCCTGTAGGCCAGATACCAGCCTTCGTATTTCTGATCAACGATCGGAAATGGGGTGACCAGACGGCCCCCTGCCAACGCGTCACTGACATAGGGGAGTTGTGCGACAGCAACTCCTACGCCATCGAGGACAGCCTGAATTGCCATCACAGAACTCTCGAACGATACCTCATTAGCTGGCTGTATCGGAGCGCTCAGGCCTGCCGCTTCGAACCACCAGGTCCATTGCTCGCGCAAGTGGGAGACGACGATCAGGGTTGCCGTGTGGAGATCGCGCGGGTGCAGCAAGCCTGCTGCTATTGCTGGCGTGCAGACTGGTACCAGCGTTGATGGGAATAGCTCTTCGGCAATATAGCCAGGCCAACTGCCCGCGCCGCGACGTACAGTACATGTCCAATCGTCACGCAGCGGAAGCATTGCGCCGCCGGTAGCGACCCGTACCTCAATGTTGGGATGATTGCGATTGAAGCTCGTCAAGCGCGGAATGAGCCAGTGTAAAGCGAGTGTCGGCGCGACCCCGACGGTGAGCACCGGACCGGCCTGCATCGAGCCCACTTGCTCAGAGAGCCGGGCGATCGCATCGAAGGCCTCGGTCAGGCCAGGCTGGAACGCCCGCCCCTGATCGGTGAGCTCGAGCTTATTGGCATGACGGCGGAAGAGCGCGAACCCGAGGTGCTTTTCCAAGAGCCGCACCATGTGGCTCACCGCCGTTTGAGTGACATTCAATTCCTCCGCTGCTGCTTTGAAGCTGCCGTGCCGTCCAGCCGCTTCGAAGGCTCGCAATCCGTTCAAGGAGGGCATCTGGCGAGTCATTCATACCCCAAATTTAAGTTTGGCTAACCGCGAGAAATTTGCGTTTGCTACGCAAATTTATCCGCGACATCCTATTCGACAAGGATGAGAATTTCTATGCGTAAGATTGCTCTGGGGATCACCGCCACCGTTGCCTTGCTAGTAGCCGCTGTCTTGCTCGCCGTCGTTACAGGATGGGTGCCGCGAGGGCCAATGAACCACGGGTGGGACTGGCCTTGGCATGATTGGTGGCATTCCCGGCTAGAGCACAGTCGGCTTCATCAGTACGGCCCGACGATGACCCAAACCCAGATGCTGGGATGGTCGGACGGTCAGATAGTTATGGACACCACCAGGATACGGTCCACGTGACTACTCGCAGTTCGGCCAACCATCAGTGCACGATCAACGCTAAGCCTGATCAATACAGTGCTTCACCGAGTCAGCGTCAGGGAAACATCAAATGATGAAGATATCGAATCTCATAACGATCAGCGCTGCGGCGGTAGGAGTCCTGTGCATGCTTCAAGCGGGTCCGGCTGTAAGCCAAGAAAAGCATGGCGTAATACCGCATGCGCCGCTGCTGAAGACCGTATTACCTGGCACGAAAAATGTGGAGGTCGCAGTCTACGAGACGGAATACGCGCCGGGTGGGATCAATCCGCGACATCTCCATCCGGCTGCGATCACATTCTATGTCGTGTCGGGGACAGGTGTTTGGCAGGAAGATGGGAAGCCGCCGGTAACGCTGCATGCCGGAGAGAGTTTGTTTGTTCCTGCCGGCACGATCCATTCCCACTGGAATCCAAGCACCACGGAACATCTCCGCTTCCTGGAGTTCATTGTAGCTGAGAAGGGTAAGGGGCGTTCTATCCCGGAACCGATAAAGAAGTGAGGTCTCCGGAGAGCTTGAGCGATCAAAAAGATCACGATTCGCTAGAACCTGCACAATCTAACGAAACATCGGTCAACGAGGCTGAGCATCACGCAGTCAGGCGCGGGCGCGCTATTTTTCTGATTTTTGCGAGTGTTGCACTTATTGTAGTTGGCATTACGACCCACTGGCTTTTGTCGGCGCCAACCAAGAGCCCGCCGACCACACGCCCATCTGTACCGGTCAGCATTGCCGTCGCAACGCGACAGAACGTGCCCGTCGATCTGAGCGGTCTTGGTACCGTGCAGGCGTCATTGACTGTCGGTATTCGTCCCCAGGTCGATGGCACACTGAAGGAGGTGCTGTTCACCGAAGGACAGGATGTAAAGAAGGGCGACGTGCTGGCGAAGATAGATCCGCGCTTGTTCAAGGCCGCGCTTGACCAGGCCCGGGGGAAAAAGGCCCAGGATGCTGCGCTGCTCGTTTCCGCCGAAAAAGATCTTACGCGGTACAAGACATTGGCACTGAGCAATTCCATAGCGTTGCAGACGGTCGATCACCAGAAAGCGACAGTCGATCAACTGAAAGCGACCATTGTTTCCGATGAAGCTGCGATCGACACCGCACAGACACAACTCGACTACACCTCGATCAGGGCGCCAAGCGACGGGCGAATTGGCATTCGCTCGATCGATCCTGGAAACGTGGTGCATGTGTCCGACGCACAACCGATCGTCATCCTGATGCGGATCCGCCCGTCCGCCGTGCTGTTCACACTGCCGGCGCGGTTCCTCGATGATGTGCGCAGCGCTTTAGCCCATGGTCCCGTCGTGGTGACGGCTTTCGACCAAAACAACCGCCAGGAACTGAGCGCAGGGAAACTCCTTCTCGTCGACGATGCAATCGATCCCGCTACCGACACCATACGTCTGAAGGCCATCTTCCCCAATGACGACGAAAGGCTGTGGCCGGGCGAATTCGTCAATGCCCGCTTGTCACTCAAGACGCTCGGCAATGTTCTCGTCGTTCCATCGGCCGCGGTTCAACGGGGTCCGCAGGGCTTGTTCGCGTGGATCGTAACGCCGAAAGACACGGCTGAACCCCGGCCGATCGAGGTCGGGCCGACGACTGGCAATCTGACGGTGGTCACTTCGGGCCTTAGCGACGGCGAACGCGTCGTGACGGACGGACAATTCAAGGTGAAGCGCGATGCACGGGTACAGGTAAGGGGCACGTCACCCCGGCCGCCAAGATCCGAGGGCGCCAGGTGAATCTATCCGCGCCATTCATCGCACGACCAGTCGCAACGGCATTGCTGATGGCGGCTTTGGCGCTCCTGGGCATTGCCGCGTTTCCGCTTCTGCCGGTGGCCCCCCTGCCACAGGTCGATTTCCCGACCGTTCAAGTCACCGCAACGCTTGCCGGAGCGAGCGCCGAGACGATGGCGTCATCGGTTGCGGCGCCGCTTGAGCGCCAGCTCGGGCAGATCGCGGGCGTTACCCAGATGACGTCGCTCAGCGCGCTGGGCGCGACATCTGTCACGATCCAGTTCGATCTGGATCGCAATATCGACTCGGCGGCGCAGGACGTGCAGGCGGCGATCAACGCCGCAAGCAACACGTTGCCGCGGTCGATGACGACGCCGCCGACCTACAAGAAGCTGAACCCGGCCGACGCCCCCATCCTCGTCCTTTCGGCGAGCTCCGATACAATCCCGCTCACCAGCGTCAACGAATATGCCGACAATTATCTCGCCCAAAAGATCTCGCAAGTACCGGGTGTCGCACAGGTGTCGCTCGGCGGTGAGCAGAAGCCGGCGATCCGTGTTCAAGTCGATCCGGCAAAGCTCGCCTCGCGCGGGTTGACCCTTGAGGACATACGGCCCGTCCTCGCTAACGCCACGACCGATGCCGCCAAAGGCACGCTCGATACGGGCAAAATGAGCTTCACGATCGCAGCCAACGACCAGATCACCGAGGCAAAACAATTCGATGACGTCGTGCTCGCCTACCGCAATGGCGCCCCGGTCAGGGTGCGCGACGTCGGCGAGGCGGTTTCCGCAGCGTCCGATCGAACTGCGGCCGCCTATGACGACAATAAACCCGCGATCCTTCTTACGGTCTATAAGCAGCCCGGCGCCAATGTCATCGACACAGTAGACCGGATCAAGGCTCAACTGCCACGTCTCGCGGCCGATATTCCGCCAGCGATCACAATCCATACTGTTCTCGACCGAACGACCACCATCCGCGCTTCGGTGCGCGATGTCGAGTTTACGCTTGGCCTGACTGTCGGCCTCGTCGTGATGGTGGTCCTGCTATTCCTGCGCAATTTGTGGGCGACGCTAATTCCTGGCTTCACGATTGTGCTCGCGCTGCTCGGATCGTTCGCGGCCATGTATGTGCTCGGCTTCAGTCTCGACAATCTATCATTGATGGCGCTGACCATAGCCGTCGGCTTTGTGGTCGACGACGCTATCGTGGTCGTCGAGAACATCTATCGTCATATCGAACGCGGCGCGCCGCCCTTTGAAGCTGCGCTTAACGGTTCGCGAGAGATCGCTTTTACCGTGCTTTCGATCAGCGTGTCGCTGATCGCCGTTTTCATTCCGCTCTTGCTTATGGGTGGGATTGTCGGCCGATTGTTTAGGGAATTCGCTCTAACTGTGACCGCGGCGATTGCGGTCTCAGCTTTGGTATCGCTCACGCTCGCCCCGATGCTGTGCTCGCGCTTCATGCGGCGGGAGGCATCAGAGGATCATGGCCGTCTGTATCGCGCCCTCGAAACTTGCTTCGACACGATGCAGTCCGGCTATCGGCACACGCTCGACATCGTGCTGCGCCATCAGGCGGTCACCCTCTGCGTGTTCTTCGCTACGGTTGTGTTGGCCGTCGTCATGGCCATCCAGATCCCCAAGGGCTTTTTTCCGATTCAGGACACCGGCCTGATCGGCGGCCTGGCGGAGGCGGCGCAGGAGGTCTCGCCCGAGGAGATGAAGCGTCTCGAACGCGTCGTCGGAGAGGTCGTCCTCAAGGATCCCGGCGTTGAGGGAATTGCCTCGTGGACGGGTAGCACCGGCGGAAACGGTTTCGCACAGACAACGAACACTGCTCGGTTTTACATCGTTCTCAAGCCGCGCGACGAGCGCGCGCTCACGGCTTCCCAGATTATCGACCGGTTGAGGCCGAAAATCGCAAAGGTCCAGGGCGTCAATCTCTCCCTATCGGCAACACAGGACATCACCGTAGGTGGCCGGTCTTCGCGCGGCAGTTTTCAATATACGTTGCAGAGTGCCGATGTGGGTGAACTGACCACATGGTCACAGAAGATGCTGCAGAAAATGCGCACGCTGCCCCAGCTCGCGGACGTAGCCACAGACCTTCTCGCCAACGCACCGCTGCTCACGGTCGACATCAACCGGGACCAGGCTTCACGCTTTGGTATTTCACCGCAGACAATCGACGACACGTTAAACGATGCCTACGGCCAGCGGCAGATCACGCAGTATTTCACGCAGCTCAATACATACCCGATCATTCTTGAAATCACCCCGGCACTCCAGCGCACGCTCGAATCGCTCGACCGCATCTATGTGAAATCACCGCTGACGGGCGTCGCAGTGCCGCTTTCTGCGCTCGTGAGAGTTGATACGGCCAAGGTCGGGTCGCTGTCGGTGACACATCAGGGCCAGTTCCCCTCGGTTACCTTGTCGTTCAATCTCCGACCAGGTGTCGCGCTTGGCCAGGCTGTCAACGCAATCAGCCAAGCGGCGCAAGAGATCAACATGCCCGGCACAGTGACCGGCGCGTTCCAGGGCAATGCGCAAGCGTTCCAGACATCGTTGTCGAGTATGCCTGTATTGATCATCGCTGCGCTCGTAGTCGTCTATATCATCCTCGGTGTGCTGTACGAGAGCTTCATTCACCCGTTGACGATTCTTTCAACATTACCATCGGCTGGCGTTGGTGCGCTACTTGCGTTGTGGGTAGGGCACATAGATCTGTCGGTAATAGGCATTATTGCAATTATCTTATTGATCGGCATCGTCAAGAAAAACGGCATCATGCTGGTCGACTTTGCCATTGTTGCTGAGCGTGACCGTCACCTTCCGCCGGTTCAAGCCATTCGCGAGGCGTGCCTCTTGCGCTTTCGCCCCATCTTGATGACGACGGGTGCGGCTTTGCTTGCGGGAGTTCCCCTCGCGCTTGGCAGCGGCACCGGATCCGAATTACGTCAGCCGCTCGGCTACGCGATGATCGGGGGGCTGGCACTCAGTCAGTTGCTCACACTCTACACAACGCCGGTGATCTATCTTTACCTTGATCGGCTCCAAATTTGGCTGAGGCAAATGAAAAGAACCCAAGTCGATGGAGCCGAAAAGATATCCGGCGCGAAGACGAATTGAGAGCATCGCCGGCTGGCAGCAGGGCTAAGCTAAATGGAGTCAATCGTGACCAGCGTATGCACCCCGTTCGGTTGCCGGATTGATGACCTCAAAAAGCTCGGTCGGCTCTTCGCCCAATTATCCCGTCACAGCGTTTCGCGGGGAACATTATAATGCCTCATCCGCGGCTAAGCCGGCCAATAAGTGACGGATTTAAGGGACAGCTCGAGACTTCGCGGTTGACGTCCGAGTACGGCCAGCGCAGCGGCAATGGAAATCCGTGACCTTAAATATCTGGCAGCATCAGCGGACGCAGGAGCCTTCGCCCGCGCCGCTGAAGCACTTGGATTGAACTCATCTACCGTCAGTCGCCGGATCGGACAGGTTGAGGAAGAACTCGGTTTAACGCTCTTTGAGCGCGGTCGGTTCGGGATACGTCTCACGCCGGGCGGCAAAGCGGTAATGATGTTTGTTCGGCGAGCACTTGCCGACATCGATGCCGTCATGACCTCTGGGCATCAGAACGGCACGGGAAAGGCCGGGAGGGTGCGGCTTGGCGTGCGCATGCCGCCCATTGGCGAGCCCATGCGGACTTTACTTTCAACGTGGCGGGAGATGCACCCTGATGTGCTACTAACGATATTCGAGATGAACGAGCGGGACATGCAAGCCGCGCTGGCGGAGCGGCGGCTAGATGCCGCCCTGATAACCAGTCATACCCTATGGCCCCACGCTACTTCTGAGCCTCTTTATCGTGAGCGCATAGTCGCGGCGCTGCCGCAGGGGCATCGTCTCTCCGGGCGCAAAGCGGTCGATTGGGATTCGTTACGAGACGAAATATTTCTGGTTCAAGGGTGGGATGAAAGTCAGTCTGCCCGAGAATTCTATGCTGCATTCCTCGGAAGCGGCGTTACGTTTCACATGCATGCGGCGAGCAAGCAAAGCGTGTTCGCGCTCGTCGGCGCGGGCTTGGGAGTTACCCTCGCGTCGATGAGCCAGTCTGAAGTGGTGTTTCCCGGGGTCGTCTACTGTCCGATCGATGAGGAAAATGCATGGCTTCAGATTGAACTCGCGTGGACACCAGATGCGGAGGACGCTGCCCTCGGTCGATTCCTCGCATTTATGCGCGATGAAGCGCGCTCACGACGCCTTCTCCGATAAGCTTCGTCGTAACTTCGCGAATGCACGGTCGGTGGCCATGAATCGCGCCAGCATGGGAGCGATCAGCTTGGCGGGCTCGACCACGCCTTGGTCGGTTTCGCGCCCAAGCGCATTGCCGTACGCAACGAGGTCGCGATGAATGGCGGCCGGCAGCTCGATTGTCAGCTTGACTGGCTTGTCATCGGGGATTGTTCCGAGCTTCAGCTTCGACATATTGCTTCCTCACGCGCCGTAGGGTTCGAGGACGAGATCGTGGGTGACCATCACGCGCACCAGAAAACCAGGTCTGATTGTGATCGTCGGCTGGATGTTGAGCGAACGGCTGACCACCTGCTGACCGGTCTGGTTGACGCTTTGCGACATCCCTTGCTGAATGGCAGTGGCCAGCGAGCCGTTATTGTTGCCGCTCATGCCAGCCTCCGATCCGACGCTCAGGACAGTCGAGAGGATTGCTGCCTTGAACAGCATGCCCCAATGGTTGTCGACCTCGTCCTCCAGCCCTGCATAGCCCTCGGTATCGGCGCCAGGCTGGCGCTCCAGCACGATCGACTTGCCGTTGGGCATGATTAGCCTATTCCAGACGAGCAAGGCACGCGACTGGCCAAACGCGATCTGCGCATCGTACTGGCCGACAAGACGCGACCCCTGCGGGATCAACAGGGTCTTGCCCGTCGGGCTATCATAGACATTTTCCGTCACTTGGGCAGTGACCTGGCCGGGCAGATCGGAGCGCAAGCCGGTGATCAGTGATGCCGGAATCACGGCGCCGGCCTGCAACACATAAGGACTCGCCGGCGACTGGACACGATCCGGGCTCGTGGTGCGGCGGTCGATGTTCCCGTTGAGGAAAGCGAGCTTGTGATCTTGCGATGTGAGATCGGTCGACGCGTTCATCGGTGTCGGCGTGGGCGTGCTGGCAACCGGCGTCACTGTCGCCGCAGCGGGCGTGCTGACATTCGTGGTAGCGAACAGATGGCTGGTGCGTGCCGCTTCCATTTCTTGGGCGAGGCGCTGCTCTTCTGGATTAGGACCGGGCATCGGCATGCCGGGCGCAGGCGCGCCGGCATTGAGCATGGGCTTGCCGAGATCGCCGGGTAGCGGTGGTCCGAGCTGCGGCACAGACTTCGGCAGTCGAGTATAATCACGCGGCAGGGTCGCGAGCCCGTCCGGCGTGTTGCGGCTGTTGGTATTGAAGAGTTCGGTGCCGGTTGTCTGATGCTGGGGTTTCAGGGCGAACAGCAGTGCTCCACCGACGCCAATGGCTGCGGCAGCTCCAATCCCGAGCAGAACCTTTCGGGACAGTCGCGTCACCGGCGGCCGGTTGGCGCGCAGCCGCATCTCCTCGGCCGGATGCGCAGCCTCTCTCGGCCCTTCCTCTTCCCGGGGTTCGTCCGTCACGACCGCGGCCTTCCATCGGTGCGGACGATGCGCACGAGTTCCTGGTGCTTGCCACCGAGCTTCAACTCGGCCGCCGCGAATAGGCGGTCAACGATCATGTGATTGCCGCGAACGCGGTAATTGACGAGCTGGCCGTCGCCTTCCGCACCGATCACCCACAGCGGCGGCAGCTCGCCTTGCGAGATGCCCGTTGGGAACTCGATGAAGACCTGGCGGCCGTCATCGAAGGCGCGGAGCGGCCGCCACGGCGGGTTGTCGCCCTCGATTCGGTAGCGGAAGTTGAGCGCATTGATGTCGACGCCGGTAGCAACAGGCGTTGCTGCGTCCGCAGCGGCATTCTGCTGGCGCAGCGCGATGAGCTGATCCTGCGCATACACCCATGAGACCGACGCCATATATGTTTTCTCGTCGGAATGCAGCTCGAGGTGATAGGTGCGGCGATCGGTATTGATGATGAGATTGGTGACTAGGTCTGCGCGGGTCGGCTTTACGAGGATATGGACGCGCTTCGCCGGCCCAGCGCCGCTCTCGGTGTCGCCGATGATCCACCGCACGGTATCTCCGGCCGCGACAGGCCCAGATCCCGTCAGTTGCTCGCCCGGCTCCAGTGCGATGTCGGTGATTTCGCCTGGCGCGGCGTAGACTTGGTAGAGCGCGCCATCGGAGAACGGGTAGACCTGGATCGCGTTGAGATAGCCCGCTCTTGTCGGTTGCATACGCGCCGCACCGTTGGCCTGGTCGACGCGGGCGTGCGGATCGGCAGCTTCCGGAGGAAGTTTCGAATTGCCGGGCAGCGGCTTGAGTTGGCCTGGCAGGGGCAGCGGCTTCGGCAATTCGACGATCTGTACCGGCTTCGGCGGTTCGGCCTGAAGCACCGCGGGCTTCGGCGTGTTGTCGTAGCTGATCTCCGGCGGCTTCCATGTGGTGGCGCACGCGCCGAGAGAAAGAGACGTAAACAACAACGTCGAGATCGCGAGGGGGCGCATCAGCCGAGCTCCTTTGACCAGTTGAGGGCATGGACGTAAACGCCGAGCGGATTCTTCTTCAGCCGATCGGCGTCGCTCGGCGTTTGCAGGACGATGGTGAGAATGGCGCTCCAGCGTTCGGTCGATGCGAGCGCGTCGTCGACGTAGTGACGTTCGATCCATTCGACGCGGAAGCTGTTATCGGAGGCGCGGATCACGCTTGCGACGTCGACGGAGACTTGATTCTTGCCGACCTTGGAGAAGGGATCGTTGGTTCGCGCGTAGTCGTTGAGCGCTAATGCGCCCTTGTCGGTGACGTAGTTATAGGCGTCGAGCCAGTTTTGGCGCAGTACCACCGGGTCAGCCGGAATGCCGCGCACCTCCTGGATAAAGCGCGCCAAGTGCCACGCGATTTGCGGATCGGTCGGCTGGTAATCGGCGGTCGCGGGTGCGACCGCTTGGGCCTGGCCGAGCTTGTCGACCTGCACCACCCACGGCGTGATGGTGCCGCGCGCTGACTGCCACACGAGGCCGCCGGCGAGGCCGCCGCTGAGTGCGAGCATGCAGAAGAAAGCAAGGCGCCAGTTCTTCGCCTGCACGCGTGCGGAGCCGATCCGCTCGTCCCAGACTTGGCCGGCCCGCTGATACGGTGTCTCGGTCTCCAGTGTTTTGCCATAGCGAACGGTCGATCGTCGGAACATGGACTACTCCCCGTCGGAAAGATCGACCTGGTGCCCGCCGCTCGGCCGATCGCCGGAGCGGATTGCGTGGTCGGCGGCGCTGACGCCGCGGTTGATGGTTTGGCCGCGCTTCATGCGCTGCGCCCATGCGGGCGGGCTGTCTGAGGAGGCGGACGCCCCGCCGGCCGTCGGCGACGGCCGGCCGCCGCGCATTACAGCGCGCTCGCCCGAGGCGAAGCTCTCCTGCATGCTCGCGGCTGCCCGGCGGAGCGGACTCATAGCGACCGAGCCAGCGGCTTGTGCGACGCCTGCCGCTCCGCCCGCGCGATAGGCCGCGCTCGCGCCTCCCGCGACAGCGGCCCCCGTTCGCGCCGTTCCGGCAATCGCGCCGCCGGCGGCGGCGAGTCCTCCGGCGGTTGCCGCGATGCCGGCCGCCCCGATTCCGGCCGCGGCAAGTCCGGTGCCGACTGCCGCGCCGGCACCGAGTTGCGGGCCGCCAGCGATCAGGCCGTTGGCGATGCCCGGGCCAAAGATCGTGAGGCCCAGCAGCGATAGAGCCGCGAGGATCAGCGTCAGGGCATCCGAGATCGTCGGCGGGTTATTGAAGCCGCTCGTGAACTGATTGAAGATCTGAGAACCGATGCCGATGATGACGGCAAGCACGAGAATCTTAATCCCGCTCGACACCACATTGCCAAGCACCCGTTCAGCCAAGAACGCCGTGCGGCCGAAGAGTCCGAAGGGCACGAGCACGAAGCCCGCCAAGGTCGTAAGCTTGAACTCGATCAAGCTTACGAAGAGCTGGATCGCCATGACGAAGAAGCTGATAACGACGATCAGCCAGGCGACCAGCAGGATGATGATCTGCACCAGATTGGCGAAGACGCTGGTGAACCCCATCATCCCTGAGATAGCGGTCAGGATCGGCTTTCCGGCGTCGATCCCGACTTCTGCAATCTTGCCCGGCTGAAGGAGCTGTGCCGCGGTCATTGCGCCGCCGCCGGCTTTGAGGCCGAGGCCGGCAAAGCTGTTGTAGATGATCTGCGCGAGGTTGTTGTAGTTGCCGATGATGAAGGCGAAGAGGCCGATATAGAGCGTCTTCTTGATTAGGCGCGCGAGCACGTCTTCGTCGGGCGCCATCGCCCAGAGCAGACCCGCCAACGTGATGTCGATGGCGATCAGGACGCCGGCGAGCCAGCGCACATCGCCTTGAACCAGCCCAAAACCGGAATCGATGTACTGGGTGAATGTGCCCAGGAAATTGTCGATGACTCCTGTGCCGCCCATGGTGATTACCTGCCCGCGCTCTTCGGAGCCGCAGCCCTCGACGCGGATGCGGGTGCGTAGGTGAAGAACCGGCGGCGGTTCTCAGCCCAGGCGGCTTCGCAAGCGGGATCGTCCTTGGCCTGGTTGGCAATGAGCTGGCATCGTCTGAGTTCTTCGGCGGGCGGGGCCGGCGTCGTGACGTCGGCAGCGCGCGGGTCGATCCGTGCTGGCGGCGTGCGGAAATGCAGCGCCGCGGCGGCGATCACGATGGCGGCGAACGCAAAGCCAAGCACACGCGCGATCGCGGGCAGATTGAGGAGCCGGCCGCGCATCAGTGAAACATCTGCGCGGAACCAGCCTGATAGCCCGAGCCGTAATTGAGGAAATTGTTGGTCTGCGCTTGCGCCTGGGCCTGCGTCTCGAGCGTGCGCGCCGCGTCAAGACTTTGCGCTCGCGCGATCGACGCCATAAGCGCAGTGAGATCGGCGAGCTGTGTGGTCTGAAGCGCGACGAGCTGGTTGCCCGACTGCGCCGCCTGAAGCGCGCCGGTGGCCGATTGGCTGGAGGAAACCAGCGCGTTGATCTGCGTGCGGGTATTGTTGAGATTGGTGACGACGCCCGCCTGCACGCGCATCGTGTCCTGAAAGCCGGCGAGCGCGTTCTGCCAACGCGACTGGGCGTCGGCGAGGAGTTGCTGGGACGAGGTCCCGCTCGAATAGGTCTGCGGGTAGGTCTGCGTGAACGACTGGTCGATGCTTGAGACGCTGTAAGCGATGCGCTGCGCCTGCGCGAGGAGTTGCTGGGTCTGGGTGATCTGTTGCTGGAGCTGCGTGAGCGAGGAATACGGCAGGCTGGCGAGATTGCGCGCCTGATTGATCAGCGACGTCGCCTGGTTCTCCAGCATTTGGATTTCATTGTTGACCTGCTGCAACTCGCGCGCCGCGGTCAGGACGTTCTGCGCGTAGTTGGTCGGATCGAACACGATCCATTGCGCGCGAGCCGGGCCGCTGGCGACGGTCGTGATGGTGAGAGCGGCGGCGCCTGCGACAAGCAGGGCGTGCAAGCGGTGATGGATCATGACGTAACCTCCTGGTTGCGAGTGAGCATATCGGCCGCCCAGTCGAGCTCTTTTCGGCGCAGCCAGACGGCGGCGAAGCCGTCGCGGCCGTGCTCGGCGACAAGCTCATCGATGGCGGTTTGATCGGATTTCGCCGACGCGGCGGTGAAAGCGAGCGCGACCTCGGACAACCCGAGCTCGAACAAGCGGTTGCCGCGTCGCGACTGGCAGTAATATTCGCGCTTAGGTGTTGCCCGGCTCAGGATTTCGATCTGCCGGTCATTGAGACCGAAGCGACGATAGATCGTCGCGATCTGCGGCTCGAGCGCGCGCTCGTTGGGAAGCAGGATGCGGGTCGGGCAGCTCTCGATGATCGCCGGCGCGATCGCGCTGCCGTCGATGTCGGCGAGCGATTGCGTGGCGAAGATGACGCTCGCATTCTTCTTCCGGAGCGTCTTCAACCATTCCCTGAGCTGCCCGGCGAAGCCGGGATCGTCGAGGGCGAGCCAGCCCTCGTCGACAATGAGCAAGGTGGGGCGGCCGTCGAAGCGATCCTCGATGCGATGAAAAAGATAGGAGAGTACGGCCGGCGCTGCACCGGCGCCGATGAGGCCTTCCGTCTCGAACGCCTGGACCTCAGCCTCGCCGAGCCGCTCCGTCTCGGCGTCGAGCAGCCGTCCCCAAGGACCTGCCACGGTGTAGGGCTGGATGGCCTGCTTCAGGGCATTCGACTGGAGCAACACCGAGAGGCCAGTGATGGTGCGCTCCTGGATCGGCGCGGAGGCAAGCGAGGTCAGAGCCGACCATAGATGCTCCTTCAATTCCGGGGTGACGGTGACGGACTCGCGCCCGAGCAGCGCCGCCACCCACTCGGCGGCCCAGGCGCGCTCTCCGGGATCGTCGACGCGCGCCAGCGGCTGGAGGGCGACCGGCTCGCTTGCGGCGTCCGCCAGCGCCCCGCCGAGATCGTGCCAATCTCCTCCCATTGCAAGCGCGGCGGCCCTGATGCTGCCGCCGAAGTCGAAGGCGAAGACCTGCGCGCCGGCGTAGCGCCGGAACTGCAACGCCATCAGCGCCAGCAGCACGCTCTTGCCGGCGCCTGTCGGGCCGACGATCAAGGTGTGACCGACATCCCCGACGTGGAGGCTGAAACGGAACGGCGTCGAGCCCTCTGTCTTGGCAAAGAACAGCGGCGGCGCCTGGAAATGCTCATCCCGTTCCGGCCCCGCCCAGACCGCCGAAAAGGGCATCATGTGCGCGAGATTGAGCGTCGAGACTGGCGGCTGGCGGACATTGGCGTAGACATGGCCTGGGAGCGATCCAAGCCACGCCTCGATCGCGTTTACGCCTTCGCGCATGCAGGTGAAGTCGCGGCCCTGAATGGTCTTCTCGACCATACGCAATCGCTCGTCGGCAATGCGGGGGTCGGCGTCCCAGACAGTCACCGTGGCGGTGACATAGGCCTCGCCGACAAGGTCCGTGCCGAGTTCCTGCAGGGCGGCGTCGGCATCAAGCGCCTTGTTGGCTGCATCGGAGTCCATCAGCACCGATGCCTCGTTGGTCATCACCTCCTTGAGGATCGCCATGATGCTCTTGCGCTTGGCGAACCATTGCCGGCGGATCTTGCCCAGCAGCTTGGCGGCGTCGGTCTTGTCGAGGCAGATGGCGCGGGTTGCCCAGCGATAAGGAAACGCCAGACGGTTGAGGTCATCGAGCAGACCCGGCCAGGTTTGTGACGGGAAGCCCATGATGGTGAGCGTGCGCAGATGCGCGCGGCCAAGCCGCGGTTCGAGACCGCCAGTCAGATCCTCATCAACCAGGATCGCGTCGAGATACATCGGCGTTTCCGGCACGCGCACGCGCTGGCGGCGGGTCGAGATGCAGGAATGTAGGTAAGTCAGCGTCTCGCCGTCATCGAGCCAGTCCGATTCCGGCATGAAACCTTCGAGGAGCGCGAGCACGCGATCGGTGCGGTCGATGAAACCCTCGAGCGTCGGGCGCCAATCGGCGGCGCCCTGGGCACGATTTTCGTAGAGCCAGGCTTCCGCGCGAGCCGCATCGTCGGCCGGCGGCAACCAGAGGAGCGTCAGGAAGTAACCGCTCTCGAAATGAGCGCCTTCCTCTTCGAATTGTGCGCGGCGTTCCGCATCGACCAGCGCCGAAACCGGATCGGGAAATTCGATCAAAGGATAGCTGTGCGCCGGTACGCGTTGAGCTTCGATGAAGACTGCCCACCCGGACCCGAGACGACGCAGGGCGTTGTTGAGGCGCGAGGTGATTGCCACCAGCTCGGCCGGCGTCGAGGAATCGAGGTCCGGGCCGCGAAAGCGCGCGGTGCGTTGGAAGGAGCCATCCTTGTTGAGCACAACGCCCTTGGCGACCAGCGCGGCCCACGGCAAGAAGTCCGCGAGGCTCTGGGTTCGGCGACGATACTCGGCGAGGTTCATCATCGAGCGAACCTCACGAGACCAGATGCTGCGGATAGCGCAGGTGGCGGCGCACGACATCGACGAAGGCGGCATCGCGCTTTGCCGCCCATACGGCGGCGATATGACCGATGAGCCAGATCAGACCGCCAACAATCCACAGACGAAGGCCAAGTCCGATCGCGGCCGCGAGCGTGCCGTTCACGATCGCCACAGCGCGCGGCGCGCCGCCCAGAAGGATTGGCTCGGTCAGAGCGCGGTGAACCGGCGCGTAGAAACCCGTGATGGCGCCATCCTGCTCCATCACACCGTCACTCCGCCGCCGAACTGGAAGAAGGTCAGGAAGAAGCTGGACGCCGCAAAGGCGATGCTCAAACCGAAGACAATCTGAATGAGGCGGCGGAAGCCGCCGCTGGTCTCGCCAAATGCGAGCGTCAGGCCGGTGACGATGATGATGATGACGGAAACCACCTTCGCCACAGGGCCCTGGATGCTCTCCAGAATCTGATTGAGCGGCTGCTCCCACGGCATGTTCGAACCGGCGGCGTAAGCAGGCGCGGTCGCGAGGGCGACGAAGGCGAAAGCGGACGCCGTGGCGAGCGCACGGCGGGCACGGGAAATCAGCATCACGGTTCTCCTGCGGGGGTGAGGACGTAGTCGCCGGCGGGCGAGAGGCCCTTCACCGCCGCAAGCTCGGCAAGCCGGCGCGCGGAGCCGCGGCCGGCGAGGACCGCGATGAGGTCGATCGTCTCGGCGATGAGCGCGCGCGGGACGGTGACGACGGCTTCCTGGATGAGTTGTTCCAGCCGACGCAGGGCGCCGATGGCAGAGCCCGCATGCAGTGTGCCGACGCCACCGGGATGTCCGGTGCCCCAGGCTTTCAGAAGATCGAGCGCTTCGGCGCCGCGGACCTCGCCGATCGGGATGCGATCGGGCCGCAGACGAAGCGACGAGCGTACCAGGTCGGACAGCGAGGCCGCGCCATCCTTCGTGCGCAGGGCGACGAGGTTCGGCGCGGCGCATTGCAGTTCGCGCGTGTCCTCGATCAGCACGATGCGATCGCCGGTCTTCGCGACTTCCGCGAGGATCGCGTTGACCAGCGTGGTCTTGCCCGTGCTCGTCCCGCCTGCAACGAGGATGTTTTTGCGCTCGCGCACGGCCGCGCGGAGCAACTCGGCCTGGTCGGCCGACATGATGCCGGCATCGACATAGTCGCTAAGCGTGTAGACGGCGACCGCCGGGCGCCGGATCGCGAAGCACGGCGCGGCCACCACGGGTGGCACCAGACCTTCGAACCGCTCCCCGCTTTCCGGCAATTCCGCCGACACGCGCGGACTGCCCGCATGCACCTCCACGCCGACATGGTGCGCAACCAGGCGCACGATGCGTTCGGCATCCGCCGGCGTGACGCGACAGCCGGTGTCCTCGAGACCACCGGACAGCCGGTCGATCCACAGACGGCCGTCGGGATTGAGCATCACCTCGACGATGCTGGGATCTTCCAGATAGCCGGAGATCGCCGGGCCTAGCGCCGTGCGCAGCATGCGCGCGCCACGGGCGAAGACTTCAGACCGAAGGGAGATTGTCGTCACAAGAACCCCACAAGTTGGCCTCATGCGGAGGCGCAGATGTCAGCGGGGTTGAGTAGAAAGAGCCGGAAGTGGGTCTTCGCAACAACGATGAAGTGGCGAGAGGGCTCCGGGATAGAATGACAAGCGAGAAGGACGATCGCTACTCTGCTTGAGGGTCGTCCCCTTCCTGAGATTAAGGTGACACATCCCGAATCACCTCGTCCGCGAGCTTGCTCCCGCGCGCGAGACGGCGTCCGAGGGCCTCGATGTAGCCTTCATAGCGCTCCCGGCCCTTTGTCTGAGCGGCGGCAAGCGCTGCATCGGGGAGCGGCGGCGTGCTTGTCAGCCAGAAGCGCACGAACACGGCGAGCGCTTCATTCGAGATCGTGGCGTGTCGCTCGATGCGCTCCATGTCGCGAGTCATACGATCAAGGCGGCGCGCGAGCGCTGCTTCGAGACGATCCGCGGCGTCGGGCGAGAGGTAAGAAGCGAGCGCCGCCTCAACGATTAATGCCTGCGGCACACGCTTGCGCGCTGCGTAGTCGGCGAGCTTGCCAGCTAAGTCAGGCGGAAGTCGAAACGTGTGCTTTGTGCGCACAGCTACATCTGCATGTCATCGCCCGCGTCGAGCGAAATCTGCCGTGCGTTTCGAAAACTGCGTTGCATGACGCGCTGGCGCTGCGCGTCGTCGTCCGGTTCATCCTCGCTCGGTTCGAATTCTTGGACCGGCTTTCTTGGCTCGGGGACGATCTCTTCGTGGTCGGGAAGCTCAGGCTCGCGCCGTATCCCAGCATTGTCGGGATCTTCCGTATCTGCGGATGGCGGCGCCGCGATCGCACCGGCCCACATATCCGCCAGCGTCGCGCCTGGCCCGGGAGGTCTTGATGGTGCGCTGGCG
>Ga0070740_10002768_pt1 | contig 19777 bp, 11 predicted proteins | sample Coa_R2_FD_67286 | JGI IMG/M metagenome (GOLD analysis project Ga0070740, IMG submission 67286) | Surface soil microbial communities from Centralia Pennsylvania, which are recovering from an underground coalmine fire - Coalmine... | ecosystem: Environmental > Terrestrial > Soil > Unclassified ...
CCATATGCGGCATAATGCTCAATGACTGCTGCGTCGCAACGATTTCCCTTACATGTTCAATATTACTGATCAACCTGCTTAGCTCTCTCTTTATCATCGCATTCTCGTTTTGCCAGCAATCAGAAAGGATCTTGATATAACCCGGTAATTGCACGCCCCTGGATGAAGACACAAATTCTGACAAGTTGTTTTTATGTTTCTCAATCAAGTCGTGCAGATCGGTCAACCCTGATAATTCCGTGTTCATCACGCATTTTTCAATAATGGATGCTGACATATTGATGTTGTTTAAAGCATTGCCAACATTATGCAGTACATTGGTGGCAACTTCGGCCATGCCTCCTTGATGAGCCAATTTAATTGCCTGAAAATTCAGGATTTCTTTATAGGTTGTCGCTGCGAATGCAATACTCAGAATAAATAGCGCGACCAGCGCTATCGTGATTGATAAAATTTGCGGATTGATTGTCGTGGCCTGATGCAGCATGACGGCATCAGGTATAAAGACCGCAGCAGCCATTCCCGTGTAATGCATTCCGCAAATTGCCGCACCCATAATGAATGCGCTCATCAATTTAAGCCTGATCCGGCTTCTCAGTCTTCCTTCGTTGCTTTTGAGTGCAAGATATAATGCCGCTTCGGATGCAAGAATAGCGATCAAGACTGAGAGGCCAAAAATTACCGGCACATATTGTATTTTCATGTTCATTGCTGCCATGCCGGTATAATGCATGGCAGCAATTCCCAAACCCAATAAAATGCCGCCGAAAACAAGATTCACAAGTTGAATAACCTGATCTTTAAGCAAAAACAATGCAAAACCTGACACAAGCACCGCTATCATCATCGATAATGCTGTCAAGTCAGCCCCGTATGTCATCGGCATTGGCATATTAAATGCAAGCATCCCGATAAAGTGCATAGACCATATCCCGGCACCCATTGCAAATGCGCCCCCTGATAACCACAGCATGCGTGACAATTTTGTATTATCAAGGTCGTGCAAACGTCCTGTGATGTCCAGCGCGATATAGGATGACATGGTCGCGACCAGGTATGATAAAAATACCAATCGCATGTCATAAGTACCGCTAATATGATTTGCAGGGACGGGACCAAAGAGAAAAAAGTCGTTTAGCATATAATTCCTTTTTGCCGGACTCAATTCCAGACACTAATCAAACTATCGACAATGTCTCGGAAGGCGGCACTTCCGATACGATTTTTTTATATTCCTTGAATGAATAAATATTTGAGCCATCCGGCATCAGTCCGCAGCCATTTGCACCCATTTTTGATATTTTTCCGAATGCATCATTATATGCTTCTAAAGCAAGCTTGGCTGTTACACTCTCATTCCACGCGCTCCACATGTTTTTTGCGGATTCATCAGTATAAGGTGAGTCCTTTTTGGTTGCGCTGTCCGCAAACCTGCGCAAGAGATCAAAATTTCCGACTTTATACGCTTCAATAATTTGTTCCAGCACAAGTATTTTATTACTTCTGCGCGAATCATATGGATAAAATCGGATCCAGGATGATCTGTCCGATTTTAAACCATTCAGATGTTGTTCAAGTCTTCTGACAAGATCTGCATCAGGCTCAAATTTGGAAAGTACCTTGCTTTTTGAGAACTCACTTCTCGATATCACATCTTCATGACAAGCCCATTCATATGCTTCACTGGGAGTTCCATAAGTCATTAATCCCAATCTTGGGAAGAAGACTAAATCTTTTGATACGATGCAATCATCGTCGCGTACCCAGCAGCCAAGTTTGGCACTGAGAACTTTCTGGGCTTCTGCCCGTTTGCTTGGTCCACTCATGTCCCGGACACCAAAATTAAAATCAGTGCCCCAGAAAACCCGTATGTCACTGTGAGAATCGACAAATTGTTTGGCAAGACTCATTGGGTTCTCAACATCTGTTGTTGAATCATCCTTATCGTAATGTCTGGCATGACTGAAAAACACGTCCAGCTTTCCGCTCTTATCCCGGCCGATAATGGCCAGCCCCATGCATCCGGTTAACCCATTTGTCCAGATCATGTCGATACCGCTATTCTCAACGTCTTTAATAACAATTCCAGGACCTTTGCCAGGCTCCAGACCGCTCAACCCAATGACACCTTCAATTGCGGTTTCTATATAATCTTTGCTGCCTGTGTAAGCCTTGATGATACCCTCATCGCAAACACTTGCATCAACACCTACACCCATTTTTGTTCCACATGTATATAATTCACGTCCGTATTCTCTTGACAGTGGTATTCTCGGAAACATTGTGATCTCCTTTAGTAAAATCAGCTCCAATGCAGTGAACCATCGCGCAGCTCAAATCTTACCAAGCAGACAATCCTATCATAGTTAACGGAAAAGACTTCTTTATTAAGTATAATTCCAACTGGATATAGATTTATTAATTATGATTATTAATATATTTATCATTTACTTATGCAATGCAATTCATCTTGATCATGCGCACCTGATACTGGCACAGAACGGCTTTTGACGGTGACAGATGCGACAAGATTTGATAGTGGTTTCGAGAAACACGCTGGAACAATCAAGGATATAATTTCTGAACAAACGAAAAAAATGATAATAATCTTAGTCAACAGGTGGAGATATGCTAATTCAACATCTCCGCCTGTTGAGATAATGTTATTGATTTTGGCCGAACAATGCCTGCATGCGCTTTTTCATTTCACCTGGAGTGACATCTTCTATATGTGTCGACACATGCCACTTGTGTCCATATGGGTCTTCAAGCGTACCACAGCGGTCACCATAAAACATGTTTTCAACCGGACGCATCAGCATTGCACCTGCTGCAATTGCGCGTCCAACGACGGTGTCCACATCCTTCACATACAAATGGATACTGACAGGTGTACCGCCGAAAGCCTGCGGCGCCAGCGCATTCATCTCCGGGAATTCATCTGCCAGCATTATTTTGGAGTCACCGATAACTAATTCCGCATGTCCGATTTTTTCACCCGGTTTACCCATTAACATGACTAATTTGGCGCCGAAGACTTTTCGATAAAACTCGATCGCGGACTCCGCATTATTTACGATCAGGTATGGCGTGACACTATGATACCCTTTCGGAATCGTTGATACCTTTTTCTTTGCAGGACTTCTGGTCTTCTTTACTGTTTTTTTAACGACTTTTCTGACTGGCTTACGGAGCATTTTTTTCCTTGCAGGAACTGACTTTTTCTTTGATTTCAACGTACGCTTCTTTGCTTTTGCCATAATAAATCCTTTTAATTTGAGATACATGAATTCGGATTACGTTAATTAAAGTACACTGATAGTCCATGTTTGTCTATTCTAACTGCCGGCAACACCCGCCACAAACATAGCAAATTGATTTTGATGATGTTTCTCAATCGTGATCGATCCAGACAATTATTTATCCGGATAGACATTTTCTAAAAAATTCGCAAAAATATGTATCAGATCAGTATCGAGACAATTGTAGAGAAAATATGCCTTCATCCAAAGCTGATTCAATGAATGAAAACAGTAAATCACAACGCAAGAAAAACATGCTCGCCTTGCAAAAATTAGGTGAATCATTATTAAGCCTAAGCGATTCTCAACTCGCTGCAATTGAATTGCCAGATAAGCTGCTTGCAGCTATTCAACATGCAAAACACCTGACATCAAATGAAGCCAAAAGACGACAATTGCAATATATTGGAAAGATCATACGGGAAATCGATTGGCCTGCCATTCAGCAAGAACTGGAGCAAATCCAGCTGGCACATGAAAAAGACACAGCGAAATTTCGGGAAATTGAATATTGGCGAGACCAGTTAATTTTGGAAAATAACGATATTATCGAGACATTTTTAAAAGAATATCCTCATGCCGACAGAAAACAATTACGTCAATTGATAATCAGAGCACAGGATGACAGACGGATGAAGAAAAACACTGGTGGTAAAAAGATGCTTTTTAGATATTTAAGCAGTATCTTATCCGCATGATGCGGCAATTCCGAGGTTTAAACTCAGATCGCGTCCTATACTGCCTAGATTTTCGTTTGTAAAAAAAACCGGCACTGTTGGTTGCTCAGTCAAATTCAATCACTATCTTGCCTGATGATTTCCCAGACTCAAGCATTTCATGTGCTTTGCGAAGATTCTCTGCCGAAAACCCTTTTAGTATCATATTGGCTGTTGAAATAATTTTGCCTTTCTCAACAAGCTGAGCGATTGTTTGCAGAATTTGCCCTTGCGAGGCAATATCAAATCCATACAGTGTCTTGGCAAACATGTATTCCCAATGAACTGAAAGAGCCTTGGTCTTGAAACCGGCAATATCCAATATCCTGGGATCATCAATTAAACAGAAATGTCCAAATGGTCGTAAAAGTTGCGGTATGATTTCCAGATATTGCGCGGAATGTGTCGTACCAAAAATGACATCAACATTTTTTATCTGATGCTGATCCAGCTGTTGGTGTAAATTCCGAGTATGGTCAAGAACCAGATCTGCACCCATCCGTTTGCACCATGCGACCGTGTCTGGTCTTGAAGCGGTAGCAAGCACCATAGTGTTGGTCATGGCTTTTAGTATCTGAATTGCTATTGAACCCACACCGCCCGCTCCGCCGATAATAAGCACTTTATCGTTTGCTTCCATGGAGCTAATTGCGCGTGGAAAAAGCGCCTCATACGCAGTCAATGATGTCAGCGGCAAGGCAGCTGCGTGAGCAAAATCAAGATTTGAAGGCTTTTTTGCTGCAATACGATGATCAACCGCATGAAGTTGTGCGTTGCCGCCATCACGCTTTAAATCTCCTGCATAATACACTTCATCTCCAATCTTGAATCCTTTCACCAAGGAGCCTGTTTTTTCAACAATACCAGACACATCCCAGCCCAGGATAACCGGGCGTTTACCTTCTGCATGACGACTTTGCCGTATCTTATAGTCTACAGGATTAACAGAAACTGCTTTAACCCTAACCAGAAGATCATGATCATTGATGACAGGTTCCTGTACTTCAAGTTCTTCAATTGCAAAACTCGATAATTGGTGCGCGGTAAAATATCCTAATGCTTTCATGTTATCATCCTAATAAATGCATTCACTCAGAATACTTTAAACCGGATCAGGCTGACAGAAAAGTATAAAATAGTTTGTGTCAGGACAGACACTGATACAGTGAAATGAGCACACTCGATGCATCAACTTATGAAGACAAGCTTTTCTTTTTTTCATCATGGTCGTATTATTCATTCATAATACACAATCATATGAATCATCCCGGATCAGCACGAGGAAAGATATGTACGGACGAAATACCCCAGCGGGAGATACCCTGGATTTACGAGACACGGAAGCAGGCAGAGACGAAGAAAACCACTCAGAGAATGAGTCGGATGGTTATATAACAGCGGATGACGAAATGGAAGCCGAATGGCTTGATAATAACGAATCGTCTGCTGGTTCAGCATCTATCGATACAGAAGCGTGGAATAACGATAGTCAGTCTATTGAAGACGATAAATTTTATGAAATCATGCTGGATGAAATTCCAACCACAGAAAACATTTCCGATCAAAATCAGGCAGCACTTTCATACAATACTTTTTCATCAGTAAACGCAAACATACCAGGTGAACGAAAAGCATACGTTGAAATAATCTCGCCGCCTCCAACATTGGGTAGCAGGCTGCTTTCATGCTGGCAATATTCCCAATCCTGGATACTCTATATAGCTAGTTTTGTTACGACACTTCCAGTTTCTATTTATGCATTTACCTATCCATCAGGCATCAATCCGGAGAATATTACATTGGGCTGGTGGTCTCAATTACCTATGAGTATTAAAATTCTATCATTAACGCTCGCCACGATCAGTCTTGGAATTGGAACACTCATGCGTATCGATCGCATACCAAAACTGCTCTCCAAAATGAAAGATATATTTTTAAATTACTGCCCCAGCGCCGCAGGATTTATCAAAAATAATTTCATTGTCTTCCTGTCAGGAGTCGCCGCTATTGCCGCTCTGGCTCTGGGATATTATGGTTTTATCTGGAGCGGCCAGTTTATCGCCATGTCGATTGGCGTTATCAATTTCCTTCTCACGTTTGGATTTCGTATCGACTCAATGACATCAATGCTTGCAGATATCCGTAATCTCTTTGACAAGGATTATCAATTTCAGCAAGCAATCATTAATCAGCTCAGATATCTCAAGCCCGAACAAGTAGCCGCATTCGATCAATTTTTAAAAACTGAAATTGCTTCTGGTCATGCTATCGATGAAGCAGTCATAAATCGATTGCTATTGCATATATACGATTCAGCTTCAGCTGTCTCATTAGAAGAAGGTACAAATACACGCCATCATCAGATATTACTGAACCCTCCCAGGCAGCTAGACAAAATAAAAAATTGGATTCGAAAGATGGTGGATTTTGGCTTGGGTACAGCTATCGGAACAGCCTTTTTTATCTTTTTTGCACAAAATGGTTATGATGGTATGAAAATAAGCTGCCTCACCATCTTTGAAAATTGCACGATAGATGATTTACCATATCCCGCACAAATGGCTCTCGCAGTCGTCACAGGCATGTCTTCTGGAATATTGGGCTTTATCGCCGGAAAGGAATTATCAAATACTGTTGCATTAGCCATTGATTATATGAAGCAAAGTTGCACTAACAAGGTTAAAACAATCCTGGTCGTTTCTGGCAGTGGCGTCTCTGCTATCTCGATGGCTGGTGCAGTAAAAGCATTGACTGACAAATCCAACTTATTCGGAATCACCACCAATAGCATAAATGGCAAACTGCTGCTCGCAGGCAACTGGATGCTCGCAGCCTCTTATGATCTTAATGCCATAATGTCACACCTGACAAAAAACGAGGTCAGTTTTAATCACGCCATTCGCTGGCTTGAAATAAACAAACTATCCAGTAATACGTTAAAAGGTTTAAGGCAACATGGCTACTTCAGCCACCATCCCCGCATTGAAACTTCATCTGACCTTGAAATGACCAACCTGGGTTTAAGCCTGAGCTCAGTAACGACATAAAACTGATTTGTAACAACACCAAAAAGCTGGTATATAATCATGGCCTTTTGATCCAGTGAAATACGACCATGAATAGCAACAATCTTTCTTACATCACTATCATAGCGTTCCGGGTACTGCTGCAAGCGGTATTATTATTTATCATGATATCCTGCATTTTTGGCTTTGCAGCCAGCTTTGAATATCCTGGAATTAATCGTTATCAACTGTTATACACCGCGATTCTGGGTGTTTTGACTGTCTTGTTTGTCAAGCTTGGCACTAACGAAGCACATAAAAAACTGTCATACTACATGGCCTTGCTAACAACGCTTCTTTGGTTGATTGTAATACTGCATGAGCTGTAAATATCAAAATCAACCCGCTTGTTGATAACAGGTTAAAAACCACCAGGCAGCATGTGCCTGATGGAATTCAACTATCAGAAAATTAATTGACGACTATACTAGCTTAACCCACGATGCCTGAGCATGGGCTCAATCGTTGGATTCTTTCCATAAAAGGCTTTAAACATAGGACCATAATCTTCAGAATGCCCGCGTGAAAGAATCATATCCCTGAACCGCTGGCCATTTGCTCGCGTCATGCCACCGTGATCAATAAACCACTCATAGACATCATCATCCAGCATTTCTGTCCAGAGATATGCATAATAGCCTGCCGAATAGCCATTAGCCCATATATGCAAAAAATAACTGGAGCGATAACGCGGCGGTACATTGGGAAAATCAGTATGCGTATTTTTTAATGCCTGCAACTCAAAAGTATCGACATTCTGTTTCCCGGCAGTAACTGGCAGCTCATGCCATTGCATATCAAGTGAAGAAGCAGCCAAAATTTCACCCAGTGAATATCCCTGATTGAAAGTTCTGGCTTTTTCAATCTTATCAGCTAACAACTGCGGCATTGGCTGGCCAGTTTTGTAATTGACAGCGTAATGTTTCAGCACATCAGGGTAAAATGCCCAATGTTCATTGAACTGGGAAGGAAGTTCAACAAAATCACGTGCCATGTTTGTATTGGTAAGCGGATATTTATTATTTGAAAATAAACCATGTAATGCATGCCCAAATTCATGAAACATCGTGGTTACATCATCAGAAGTCAATAAGGCCGGCTCACCTTTTGCTGGTTTCAGAAAATTTGTGACATTATAAACAACCGGCTTGGTACCAAGAAGCGTGGATTGCTGGACAAAATTATTCATCCATGCGCCGCCCGTCTTGTTGTCGCGTTTGAAATAATCAAGATAGAGCAAGCCCAATGGAGAATGATCCTTATCAAACACATCAAACACTCTCACATCCGGATGATAGACAGGTATATCATGCCGCTCTTTGAATGTTACACCATAAAGCTGACTAGCCGCATAAAAGACACCATCCTGCAACACATGATTGAGTTCAAAATATGGCTTGATTTCATTTTGATCCAGATCAAATTTAATTTTGCGAATTTTTTCCGCATAATAATTCCAGTCCCATGGTCTCAGATTAAAATGTTTTTCTTTATCTATGATCGCTTGTATTTGTCTGGCGTCCTCAGTTGTTTTATTGGCTGTCGCAGGAATAAGCTGTCCTAGAAATTGATGGACTGTCTCAGGTTTTTCAGCCATTTGATCGTATAAAACATAAGCCGCATAGTTGGGATAACCCAGAATAGCGGCCTTTCTGGAACGCAGCAAAGCCAATGTCGCAATAATATCACGCGTATCATTGGCATCATTGCGTTCGGCGCGGTTCCATGAATGTTCAAATAACTTTTGCCGAGTCTGGCGATTTGAAATTGACTGTAGCAATGGCTGCTGAGTCGTGTTTTGCAAGGGAATCACATATTCCTGATTTTTTCCCTTTGTGACAACAAGCGCATTAATTTCATTTTCGCTTAATCCTTCGAGATCTTGCCTGTTTTTAACAGACAACTCGCCTTTGTTGTTTGCTGCCAGCAATTTCTGTTGAAAAGATGTTTCCAATTCTGCGATTTTTTTGTTGAGAATTTGCAACTTCAGTTTATCAGCAGCGTTAAGGTTTGCGCCTGCATGAACAAATTGCATGTAATAAACCTTAAGCAGCTGCAATGCCTCCTGATCAAGATGCTTTTGATTGCGTTCAGCATAAATCTTTTTTATACGATCAAACAATTTTGAATTAAGGTAGATTTTATCATGATGCTCGGACAGCTTGGGAGCCATATTTTTCTGGATTGCATCCAGGGTTGGATCTGTGTTTGCCTGGACAAGCGCAAAAAATACCTCAGAAACCCGCTCCAGCATTGCTCCGGATTTTTCCAGTGCTGCGATCGTGTTATCAAAATTGGGTTGCGCTGGATTGTTGGCAATTTTATCAACTTCAAGCAGCTGCTGTCTCATTCCTTCTTTGAAGGCAGGCAGATAATCACTATTCTTGATCTTGTCAAACGGCGGGGCTTGAAATGGCAACGGACTAGGTGAAGCAAATGGATTGCCTGTCTTGATATCAGCAGCCAACCCCGTACCGGCACTAACTATAAAAGAGGCTAGTGCGGTAATGAGAACCATTCTCATGATGATTTCCTTGTGATCTGTGGTCGCAGTTAAATTACAAATCTTAGCCTGAAGAATATAAAAAATCACTTAAAATAGTGATGATATGCCTATAAACATACAGATTCCAGATTAACCTTAACTCGTGAAATAGCATGCTTAATAATTATAATTAGTTTTCCCGATCAACTGCATCTTTAAACAAACTGAGAACAGTTTCAAGTTCTCTGATATGGGTCTCCATTTCATCGACAAATTCATTAAATTCGGATTTCTCATTTAATCTACTCGCCAATACCTGAATTTTCTGTGCAACTCTTTGGAAATGTTCTTGCCAGTCTGCTCTTTCCAGCTTGTTCATGATATTACTCTCCTTAAGGATGACTCTATGATTCTATTTTATCAATTTACACTGTATATCTTTTAATCATTTCACTTGCATGAATCATTTGTAAGCGAGCAGTGTCATTGTATTGGTCTAGCATTGATGATAAGTTCAAAATAGCTGGCATGAACAAGCCTTGATTGACACACATTTGTTACGTTTCTTTCTGATGCATTGCAGCTCACTAATGATTTTCAAAAATGGCCTCTTTCAGTTTGGGAGCATCGGATTCTTTCAGGATTTTTTCGCAATCCGCAGCAGATATAGGTTTACTAAAATAAAAGCCCTGCACTTCGCCGCATTTCTGCTTTTTCAAAAATTCCAGCTGATTTTTTGACTCGACACCTTCAGCAAGCACCTCCAGGTTCATGCTCTTTGCCATGGCGATAATAGCTTGAATAATGACATCATCACCACGATCTGATTCAATATTTTGAACATATGATTGGTCTATCTTCAGACGATCTACCGGAATTTGTCTTAAATAATTTAAACTTGAATAGCCTGTTCCAAAATCATCGAGTACTATTTGTATGCCTAATTTTTTTAGTTCATGTATCGTATTAACAATTTCAATGTTATTGATAACCATTGTCTCTGTTAATTCCAGCTCAAGATATCGGGGTTCAAGACCGGTTTCCTTGAGAATATCATCAATGATTTGTACAAGATTATATACCTTGAATTGCTTCGTGGTAATATTGACAGCAACCCTGATATGAGGAAGACCCTGTTTTTGCCATTGCTTGACTTGTTTACAGGCAGATCTTAACACCCATTCTCCTATTGGAACAATAAGACCGGTCTCTTCAGCAAGTGGGATAAAATCCAAGGGTAATATCATCCCCTTGGTCGGATGCAACCAGCGTATCAATGCTTCGATTGACACCAATTTCTCGCTCTTCAAGTCGAATTGCGGCTGATAATAAAGAATAAATTCATTGTTGGCGATTGCCTGACGCAGTTCCATTTCCTTGTTGAGTCGCTCCTTGTTTTTTTTGTTCAATTCATCAGTATAAAACTGATACTGGTTTGCACCCAACTCTTTCGCGTGATACATCGCTATGTCTGCGTTGCGTAAAAGCAGATCAATGTTTCGCCCATCGTTTGGGTAAACACAAATACCGATGCTGGTACTTAACATCACATCATGACCTTCGACAGAAAAATGCGAATCGAATACTCCAAGCAATTTATTTGCCAGCTCAGCAAGACCAGTTTCATCTTTAACATCATTGGCAATGATTACAAATTCATCACCACCCAGTCTGGATAATGTATCTTCATCACGGAGTACAGATTTCAGTCGATCAGTCACCGCACAAAGCACAGTATCACCTGCCTCATGACTAATGCTGTCATTGATCAATTTAAATCGGTCCAGATCCAGAAACAATATTCCGAATTTTGTATTAGCACGATCATATTTAGCTATGGCCTGCTTCAAGCGATCACGTAATAACACACGATTTGGTAAACCGGTCAGCAAATCATGTGTCGCCTGATATTGAAGCTCTTCTTCAAGGCTCGCGCGAATTGATATATCACGAAAACTCCATACGCGTCCCACCATTGTATTTTCTACTGTATAGGGTTGCGCATAGTATTCGAATATTCTCTTGTCTTTGAACTTAATATGTCCAATTACGATTTCATTGGAATCATGCTCGATCTTTTCCATATCGGCAATAACAGCATCAGGATTATCAATAATGCTGGTGATATACTCCAGCATTACATCAAATTTTTTATTTTGAATAATAGAGTCGGGAAAATGCCACATATCGATAAACTTGTTATTAAAGTCTGTAATTTGACTGTCATTATTGACCACCAATACGCCATCCGCAGAAGATTCCAGTGTTGCACGCATGAGTGATAATGATTTATTCAATGACTCCGTGCGTTGTTGAACTTTTTCTTCAAGCGAAGATGTGTACTGTTTGGACTCTTCCAATAACTGCCATTTCCTGGTGAGAGCACATGCCAGCTGCCGTACTGACACATTATCAAACGGCTTTTTCAATATCAGCAAATTGTCTTTTTGTCCTAGCTGCTCAACAGTTTCTTCCCATGTATAGTCAGAATAGGCCGTGCAAATGACAACCTGGATATTACTATCAACTTCCCAGATATGCTTGATGGTTTCAATCCCATCCCACCCAGGTGGCATGCGTATATCAACAAAAGCAAGCGCATAGGGCTTGCCCTCTTGCATAGCAGCGGCAATTTTTTCTACCCCTTCCTTGCCTTGCGTAGCAGTATCAATTTCAAATTTGGATAGCACAGCATCAGAGACTTCAGAACCAAAAATAGCACGTTCGAGATCCTGAATTTCAGCATCCTGTTTCGCCTGCGGTTTGGAAGTCATCAGGATTTTTATAAAATCCTGATGGATGTCAGGATTATCATCTATCACGATAAGCCGTAGGTTCTGGTTCATGCTCATGACTATCCCTCCTTGTTGAAGCGACAATCGGCAATGTCAAAGCAAATATTGCACCTTGACCAGTACCAGGACTTGCCGCCTCCAATTTACCGCCTATTTCAGTTGCAGCCAGCGCACTGCTATGCAAGCCAAATCCATGGCCCATTTTTTTTGTAGTAAATCCAAACGCGAAAATCTTGGTCAGGTTATCCTTGTCGATACCGACACCATTATCCTTGACCTGTATTGAAACACTATCATTATTAATACGTGATATTGATATAATGATTTTCTTTTGTGAGATATTTCTCTCATATAACGAATCCCTAGCATTTTGAAGCAGATTTACCATTATTTGCAGAAACTTGGATTTATCTGTAGTGATAAATAGCGCATCTTCAAACTCCTTGACAAGCGTGATGCCTTTGCTTTCAAACGAATTCCCGCACATTTTTAAAGCCGTATCAATAACATCAGGCAGATAAATTTTTTCAAACACGCCGGACACACCACTTAATGACTTTTGCATTTCCGTTATAGTTTTTATGTGCTCGACATGCTGATGCAGATTCTTCAATTCTTCCTGCATACGATTATAATTATCATTGAGTTTATTAGTGTAACTGATTAAATACTGGGGTATTAATTTACCTTTGTCATTATTATTCAGAAATTGTTCGATATTGGATCTGTTTTCAACAATCATGTTTTCAGCATTTAGCAATTTTTTGAAATCACACTGCGTCATGTATTCATTAATAAGATGAATCGAAACATTAACGCTGTTTAATACATTGCCAACATTATGTAAAATGGATGTCGCCACATCCGCCATACCAGCACGCCGTGCCGAGTTGATTAACTGTTGCTGCAAGGATGCCACTTCCAGTTCAGCAATTTTACGTTCTGTAATATCCATCGCAACGCCAGTCAAGAGGTGTATAGGCTTATTATCTTCATGCCTGGGTTTGCCAATTACATGATACCAGCGATAATCATCATTCCCGTTAACACTTCGGATACGTATTTCTGTGTCATATTTCTCTCCATGTAAAAATGCCCTGTTAACCAGGTATTTAATTTTTTCGACATCTTCATCATGCACCATTGTATAGATTTGATCTATATCAGGCACAGGTTTGCTAAAGTCCAGCTTGAACATTTTGTATAATTCTTTCGACCAGATATTTTCTCCGGTGGATCGATCGTGATACCAGTATCCGAGTAATGCCAGCTCTTGAGCTTCCTCCAACTTTGAATTCAGATCCTGCATTTCACGTGATGATATCTCCATCGAACGTTCCAATAAATAACGTTCCTGATCAGCATCATGATAGGATCGATTGATGCGGTCGAGAAAATCGCGCCATTTTTTAATGTCTGTTGGCAGTGAATCCTCGCTCAGATTTGCACGCACTAATTGCCGATAAAGTCCCTTATGCAGCTCACTGTTCATAATAAGCCCTTATCATTATTAGTTTTCACATAATGTTGTTAATGTCATTGTCTGATTATGCAAATCACAAGAACCGGTTGTATATGGAGAAAGTTCTCCATAGGAGTAAAAACCAACCTGCTGAGCATTTTGGGGCAATGATTCGAGTACAGACTCGGTTTCTTCCTCTGTTCTTTCTCCTAATAACAACCGACGTCCCACGCAGCTGATTGCGATTGCAAGAACCGGCTTGGCGATATCGGCACCCACTCCAATCATTCTTTTTACTGCTGTCTCGCCTGCTTCATCCGCTGCGATGATTAATCGATCAAAATTGGCACGCATTAACTGCGCAAGATAGCCTGTCGGGATATCGCCGGCGAATGTCAGGGATTGTGAATTTTCATCAATTGCCAGTATTGTTCTCACTAATTGTCGCGCGTCTTTTTCATCCTTGCGTATGGCCAACGGATAGAGCAAGCCTGTTGCTGGCAATCCTGACGCCCTCTCACCCAGATATTCCTTATAAAGAGCAAGCGCAGGTTTGCCATCGAGCTCATAAAGAATATTATGTTTAGAACGCGTGACCCGTCTTTCCGGACCAAATATATCCCAACCGCCGCGTGAACCATGACCAATCTGAATATGATCGCCATAAAATCCCACCGCGATAACACTATTTTTGATGATATTGCCATTATACACTGACCATGTTTGTTTAAAGCGGCTTCCATCGCCTGCCAGCCCGCCCGTGATAACAATATTCCCGCGCTGAATTGTATTTAATCCATTAACCAGTTCGGAACCATTGACTTTTAATCCATCTGACAAAACAAATATACCTCGCAAGTCGCTACTATTTAATTGATTAGCTATTGCGGTTCCTGCCTTGTGCGAATCCTCGCTCGAATTGATTTCAGTCTTGGTAATCCTGATTGGTGTTTTTTCAAATTTCGCAACCGCTACAGAAATACTGTTATCACATATCGATTGCCCTGAAATTTCACCAGCGCTTGAACAGCCAATAATCTTCGAATGTGGATAAAACTTCATGAGCTCCTGAATCGGACCGGGATTATCGATAAATTCCGGAGCTGCGAATACCAGCACCAGTGTGTTTTCTGAATCCATCGCTGGAAATTGTCTGACAGACCAGCCTTCATTGCTCTTGTATTGAAATGTTTGCAGCTGCATTTATAAGCTCCTTATTTTTGCAGTATCCATATTCATATAATAATACTTTTAGTTATGAACAGGATAACCTGAATCAAACATGTTCAAATTAGGCGCATTTTGGATTCCCAGATCAAAAATCCTTCTAATGATTGATATACACTCATATAATTAATCGTATTAACAGCCGCTGCTCAGAATCGCAATTCATTATTGGCAACAGGTTCATAAAGCTTATTGATCAATTTCTGATTGGCTTTAACAAAATTCGCATAATTTTTTTGCGAATCAGACTGAACCTCGCCACCCTTAAAAAAGCCTACAATTGCATCTATATTTGTATGGGTATGCATATCAGCCGCTTTTTTAGTATCTGTTATCACCGCCTTGATTCGCTCTTTTAATACATCTTCATCAATATTTCGTCCGTGAAATATTTCGGATATTGCCTCTAATGCGGCAAGATTCGCCTGAAACGCAGCGACTTTCGCTTTATGACCATCTTTACCGGTCACAGGACTTTGCTTTTTTAGTCTTTCAAACTCACTGGTATTGAATTGAAGCAGATTATCAACGAGCGATTTCAGCACATTGATGCGATCGAGTTTCTCAAGTCGTTGCTGTTCTTCAATTTCACGCTGCCTGAGACGGGCGGCATACCTCCCGGTCATGATGTCATTTGCTGTGCATGCATCAAATAATCTGGTTTGATTATTATAAACATGCACGATCACATTATCGAGAAAATGCGTCAGATTGCGTTTTCCACTAGGACTGTCCAAATCATAGAAATTGTGTATCAATGTGGCAATAAGGTATCGACCATGCTCTACAGATGGACGATAATGTCCACTGTCCAGATGTATCGCTGTCAGATAGCCGTCGCCATTGAAATGAAATGTGCCCGCACAAAAACAGTTATCGCCATTTGACAAATCAATATGACCTTTCCCAGTCAACTCCTTTTGCACAACCAGTTTGCGACTGGAATTTAGCGCAAATTCCAACTGATATGGTTCAGAGTCAAATGCAATCGGCCCACGCCGAGCGTCCCAGTCAATCCATTGCGGTGAAAACGCCTGACTCGCTTTATTCCAATCTATATCATTATTATAGACATTGTCGCCGCTATGCATGCTTGTTGCTTCAGGTGGATTTGCGATGGCATCCTTAACTTGCCTGGTAATTTCTTCGATCCGTTCATCATCATCAACACCCAAACCCATTCCTCGCATCATTAGCGCACATCCTCATGTTATGCATTAACATTATTATAACACTGTTAGGATGGCGATTTTCTTGGCATGCGCATATAAATATATATAAATCAACCAGGTAGCTGCTCAACTTGAATTAACTTTTTTGAAATGCAGCCTGCTATTGGTTTATGGGTTAGCTCAATTTGCCTGACAGATTAAAAATTTTGTCAGATCGCCACACCCGAGCACCGCACGATCCAGCGATGACAAATCCAGATGAACATTTGCTTAATATGCGGAATCCTGCAGACTTATTATTGGGCTTGCTTACTATGTCGGGAATGAAGAGAATCATCAGTAACAGGATTTTCTGTTTTTCGGGTCAGGCTCTTGAACATACTGAACAATTTTGGCATGTGCAAACCTGAACGTTTTTTCTCATTCATGTATGAATCGTATGTATGACTGCTGGAAGCAGGATGCCTGCTTTGTGTACAAATGGATGATGCTTTTTTTTCGTAATCGGTTTCCTGACGATAAGCTTGTCCGCGCGTCTCGCCATCACTCGATCCAGGTGTGCCGGTGATCATTTCACACATGTTATGTTTGTGTTGTGTATTGACATATTTGTTGAGAAACTCTTGTTTTGATTCAGGTGTATCATGGTAGCCAATGATTTTACCTTCTGCGTGAAATTGCCTATACATTGCATTGGTGAGTTCTGCCACTTCTTGCTCGCGGTCGAGCGCACTCTTGCATCCACCCATCCTGACTCCAAGCAATTCGGCCATTATGCGTTCGTAACAGCTCTTATATACTGCGTCATTCATATCAGCTGGCGGCGTGCGTGGATTCAAATTTACAACTCCATCATGCACGAATTCAATAAAGTTTGTACTCATATCCCTGGACATGAACGATGAAAGATTGACCGCAGCCTGCATCAATAGTGCCAGATTTTTTTGCGTTGCCGCGTCTATAAACTTGTAGTTGCCTGCATTCAGTTTTTGACAGAGATTTGTTAAGGCCTGTTTTTCTTCAAGATTCATTTGTTGTGGATGCTCAAGACTGTTATTGACCAGATAGTTCTGCACTATCGCAAGATCACGTTGATCGGCAATTTTGTCAGACAACCTACCTTTAAGACCTATCTGAGTGAACAATAGCTGAATTTTTTCAAGTGACATCATGATCAGATCATGCGCATCCGACACATCCTGCGGTGTTTTGATAGTCATTTTTTCATGGATATTGACGCCATTATTGGTTTCCTTGACTGTAAAATTTATTTTTACCATCTTATCCGTAACTTTGTCTGGATTGATAATCACTGCACCAGATGACGTATCATAGTAGATTTTTTTACCCTTGAGATATCGCTGCAATTTTTTATTGGCTTTATGCTTGCGTTTGATCATGTCTTTTGGATTGGATCCTGATCGTTTGCCTATATGCCGCAGTGAACCAGGGTCTACTAGAGTCTGGTGAAGTATGGGAATAGTTATTACATCTCCTGGCAGCAAGCCCTTCCATCTCTCAACATGCTTTTTTGCATACCCCATCAACCTCTGATCTGTAGCCATCTGTAAATGATTTCGATTTGTAAGACGCTGCCGCTCTTGTTTGTCTTTTATCTTGTAAGGCGACGTGATCCCCATGCGTATGCCCGTAATGATGTCTTTTGCTTCAGCTTTGCCGTTAGCATTTTTGCCAACCAAAATCGTTGCTTCGTCCCATGCATTGGCTGGATTTGGCAGACTGCGCTGCATGGGTGTCGAGGATGCAGCAAGGGCCTCGGGGTGTGCAGCATAAAATTTCCCAATCCAGGGATGTTTCTTTTGCAGCGCAAGAAACCATGGCTGAGTAGTATAATCATCCATGTCAGCCGCTGGAAACGTCATATGTTTAGAAAATGACAATGCTACACACTCGCCTTCCTCATTATTCCGCACCGTACATACGCTTTCATTCATTCTGGTTGTCGCCCAAACCAGATCGCGTGCTTCTGTTATCCCTTGCATCGCATGCTTGCTATCCGGATAGCAATTCGCTGCAACGAGCAGACTGGATAAGACGCCGTTGAATTTGGCGTACTCCTCCTGCGCCTTCTCAAGTTTTTTCAGGTCATCAAGATGAGCCATGTCAATCGCATGAACGTTTTGCTGAAACCTGACCAAAATTGACTGAATTTTTTTAAGAATTTCCTGCCGCTGTTCCTGGTCTATTTCTCTATACTGCAATACCTGCAAGGCACCACGTACACTGTCTATGCCAAAAGCAAAAAAATCATGCGCGCCAGTATTCACATTTGCCTTCTGATACGGATATATCCTTACCTTGCTGGCGCCAATCATCATGACATAGGATTTTGAACTCAGGTGTTGTTCACGCAGTCTGGCAAGATGACCATCAAGGCTCTGAATGGATTGACTATTGCCCTGTAAACTACTAGGAAAATTTGTAAATGCAGTCGTCCATGATTTTTTTCCTTCAGCAATTTTTCTATCGGATATCAATTTTGCCGATGCCGCCACAAGATGATCTGCGTCATGCTGCGAAATGACCACTGCCGGTTCTGGATTGTCAGTACCCCCCCCATGAACAACGCCAGTTGCTTCATCCTGTCTCGTTGTAACCGCTTGTTTCGAGCTGCCAGGCTTGTCCAGCTTGCGTGAAAATACCAGGAGAGATTTAATATCTTTTTGGGTTGTTTTATTGAGTTTATGCATGAATTTTTTATGCACCAGCGATACCTTGACAATCGCGCTATGAAAAATCATTGATCGAAATGCATGGCCCTGTTTTAATGATTTGACAATTCCTCTGTCCAAAGCCTTCCAGTCTCGCATCGCCTTGGGATTTTCCATCATGGTCTTGACTGCGCAAGCGAATACACCGGTACGATCACGTGCGCTCTTGCAGCCTGCAATGGTGCACGACTGGCTACCCATGGCAAGATGCTCAAGCGCAGCCATCATGATATTTCGCTGGTATCTGCTCAACTTATTATATGGCGGCTGATCATCGAGCAATAACTTTAGGCATTCGGATGCGCGTTCCCGCTGTATCACTTCATCAACAAATCTGACGCTATATCCTTTCTTCAACATTGCGTCACGATAATCCTCAATTTTTCTGCCTTCACTATCCTGAATATTCAACTTTTTGAATACAGCCTTTCTCAGCTCATCGAATTCGTTTATCTTTTCAACGCGAATTTCTTTATCTGCGCTGGATTCATTGGTTAAATATGCATTTCTGTTAACAGCTGAATTCGTATGCCTGATTTTCAGGTTTACGCCCTGAAGATTTAACTCTTTTCTAAATTCCGCATCATCATCAAGTTCCTTGATAACTTCCTTGACTAACTTTACAAATCTGGCGTTATTATCGACATGCTTGAAATGTATTTCACCCAAACGGGAAAGAGGAGAAAGCAGGGTTTGATAATTCACATAAAAATTAAAGGTCCCATCTTCAGCTTGCAAATCAGGAAGGATATCCCCATAAAGCTTCTTGTATTCCTCAATCCGGATAGCCAATTGGCTTTTAATGATTTCCTTTAATATTT
>Ga0070740_10002769_pt1 | contig 19776 bp, 14 predicted proteins | sample Coa_R2_FD_67286 | JGI IMG/M metagenome (GOLD analysis project Ga0070740, IMG submission 67286) | Surface soil microbial communities from Centralia Pennsylvania, which are recovering from an underground coalmine fire - Coalmine... | ecosystem: Environmental > Terrestrial > Soil > Unclassified ...
GGGCCGCCCCGTTGGGCGGCCCAAGGGGGCCAAGGATTCGTCCAAGCGCGCCCCCCGGCGCAAGAACGAGGCGCCGCTCCCGCACGCGGCCTAACACGAATTTACCTGCACCTACTTAGATCTCGCGTGCCGTATGCTTGTCCGAGCCGTCTTTGCCTTCCTTGCCATGCCCGGCGTCGTCGCGGGCCTGATTCCAGCCCTGCTTGTCATGGGCGATGCGCATCGTCATTCTTGAGACGACAACGCGCGATTCGACGCGGAGATGAACGACGCCGGTCACCCGCCGCGGAGGTCTTTGCGAAAGCTGGTCGAGGCGTCGACCACCGCGAAGCCCAGCGCCAGGTAGAGGGCCTGAGCTGGCCAGTTCGTGGCTGTCGTCGTGAGCCAGCAGCCTGTGCAGCCCTGCTCCCAGAGATCGGCCAGGGCGCGGCGCATCAGGAGGCGCCCCAGGCCCCGCCGCCGCTGCGCTGCCGCGACTTCCAGCCCCCAGATATAGCCCCACCGCGCGGCCCGCGGGTGGTCCGAGATGCGATCCAGCCGGCTGAACTCGCACGTCCCCACCTCCTGATCCGCGAGACAGGCGGCCAGGACTGTGCTACCGCTGGCGTTGGCCCGTCGGGCGATGGTGAGACCGGGCGGCCGCGGAGCGGGCTCGGCATGGTAGCGCCCGGCCACGTACTCCAGGTGCAGTTCGCGGTGGAACGGCGTGAAACCGTTGCGCGCCAGCACGTGCGCGACCAAGTCAATGCGATCCGACAAGCCGCCCCAGCCGGCGTTGTAACCGAGGATCGGGCCGCGGAAGTGGTCGGCGGGGAAGGCCAGGAGGCGCTCGGCGCCGCGGTCGCGCGCATAGGCGGTGACGGCGTCCAACAGCATCTCGCCAGTCTGGGCGTCCTCCGTGAAGAGCGCCGTCACCTCCGCTTGCCGCCGGCCAACGGCCCTGCGCCCGCGGCCGCGCAACGCAACAAAACCCAGGGGCACGCCGTCGCTAGTGGCCACGAAGATCTGCGTGCCCGCCTGCGCGGCGTCCAAGAGCGCTCCCATGAGGGACCGGGGGCTGGGTGCGAACCGGCAATGGGGTACATTGCCGGTCGTACGCCGGTAGAGCGCGTCCAGAGCATTGAGGTAGTCCGGCGCAAGCGCGACGATCTGCATGCCACTCCTGACGCAGCGAGGCCGCGCCTACTCATTATACCGATGCGCGCCGCTGTACATGCATGCGGGCGGCAGTAGCCGTGCTATTGGGACGAGCTACCGCCGCCCGCCGTCACGCCGCGGTTCGCTCACTCTCCCGGGTGATGCGCTCCGATCTCGGCCACGTGCTGCGCCTACTGTGCCATGTGTTGCGTCGACTCCGCGGGGCGGCGGGCGGCCGCGGATTGACGTAGCGCACGCAGGATCAGGTAGACCAGAGCCGTGGCCGCCGCCACGATGGCCAATGCCCAGACTTGCCGTGTCACGGCCAGCGCACCGAGCATCGCGAGCACGTATTGCGCCGCCTCCATGAGGTACGCTTCCCGTGCCGCCGCGATGATGAGGCGCAGGGGTGGGTCTTTGCTCATGCCGACCAGGACGAGCGGAAAGGTCACGATATCGCCCCCTTCGAGGATAACCGCCGCTGCCACCCACGCCAGCGCACGTAGCGGTGTCTCTCCCGGCAGGTGCGCCACCAGCGCGCCGAGCAACACGATCAGCATCCGCCGTCCGGTCTCAGCGGCAATCTGACCTGCCGTGGTCCCCCGCTTTGTCTGCACGGATGCCTCGCCGCTCAGGGCCGCCAGCCCGGCCGCTGTCGCGGCCAGAGGGGGTGGTAGGAGGACGGCCATGAGATAGTACGGCACGCTCGCCATGTAGATCTTGGTCTTGGGGATGATGTGGATCGGGAACTGATAGGCCGCGACTGTTGCAGCCACCAGACACAACGCCAGCAGCAGGTTGGCCGGTTGGCCCGCGGCACTGCCGGGAACGCCCATCGTGTTGATCCACGACACCGCGACCACCATACCTGCTAGTGCCGCGGCGCCAATTCCTACCACTGGTTGTGACCAGAGCCCTCGGTGTATCTGCTTTGCTTCACTCATGTCTAGCCTCACTCATTTGATCTGTGTCACCGTCCATCTCGTCCCGCGGAGGCGTGCGTAGTATTCAGCGCCTGCGCCGGACCTGGGTTGGAGTCGCGACGAGGGTGGGTAAGGTCACGGCCCGACATGTAGGGGAAGGTTCTGATGATCCAACCCGTACACGGATGCACCGGCCGGTGGATGTGAGGGGGCAATGACCCTCATGTGCGCCCACACCCCGATGCCCCTCGCGACCGTGTCGACCTGCGTGACGCCGTCATAGGTGTTCGCCGCGTCGTCGGCGAAGAGCTGAAGGACCTCTTTAGAACCGAGCCTGCTTGGCGTGTGAATAACGAATCTCACCGTCAGGCCCGCCGGGACGTGCAAAATGTAATTGACTTGCTGGACATCAGAGGCGGCATCTCCGATCAGCGCGGACAGGTCGACGATCACTCCGTTCGAGAGCACTACGATTGGGTCCGAGCCACAGGCACCAAGTGACGCCTGGGCCTTGGGGGCCAGGACCATACCGGCCACCAGGCTCAGCGCAAGTGCGCACATGACGCACCGAGCCCTTGCTCTGCACACGCGATAGGTTGGGCGAAGCACAGTTGACCACATTGCGATGCCTTTCCACGACGCTCCCACCATCTGGCGGCATATCTCTTGTAGCGGCTGGGCCGCGACAGATAGTCCGTTTCAATGGTGGTGCCGACAACAGCGCTGCGGCGTCACCGTGCAGATGTCAGCATGCCGAGGCCGCAGCGTTGGGTGGGAGTCTACGTCCCATCCCGCAAGCCGGCCTGCGTACACCGCGGGCAGGCGGTCCAGGCCGACGTACCCAGACTAGCAGGGGGGTATGTCAACGGGATTTCACGGGCTGCAGTGAGTTGGTGTTACGGTACTGAGTCTCTGGCGCGGCTTGAGCAGACGGCTCAACAGCGCACGCGCCGCTGACGGTCTGTCAGGGTGTAGTGCCGCTTACCCGCCGTGGAGGCAGGCTAGCCCGTGCGGTGATGCAGTCGTTAACCGGCGCTCGCGTCGCGCAGCACGGCCTCCAGTGCGGTGCGGACGCGGACGAATTCGCGCTGGAGATCGGCGACTTGGGCGGCCGCTGTACCCAGATCGGCGCGGCGGCCTGCCTCCTGCAACGCCGCGCAGGTGCGACTCATGCGCGTGGCGCCAAGCTGCTCCGCGCTACCTTTGAGGTGGTGAGCCACTTCCTCCACCCGACGGGCATCCCCCCGCGCCACCGCCTCCTGTAGCTCCGCGAGATGCGCCGGCGTCTCCTGCAGAAAGAGGTGGATCAGTTGGTGCAGCAGCGGGTCCTGGCGCTCCGACTCCCGCAGCCTGGCCAGGGCGCTTTGGTCCAGCACTGGCTCCGCCTCGTCCGATGGAGCAGGCATCTCGGGGGTGCCTGAGGAGTCGGCGGGGACGGAGGTTCTCAGCGCGCGCCGGCGTTCCACCACGGCCGCCAGGCGCTCCAGGGTAACCGGCTTGGTCAGGTGGTCGTCCATCCCCGCGGCCAGGCTCTTCTCTGCATCGCCCACCAATGCATCGGCTGTCAGCGCCACAATCGGGGTATGCTGCCCCAGTCCCATCAGGGCCTCGTCTCGCCGGATGGCCGCGGTGGCCGCAAAGCCGTCCATCTCGGGCATGTGGGCATCCATCAGCACCAGGTCGAAGTGGCCTTGCCGCACCGCCTCCACCGCCTGCCGGCCGTTCTCCACCGTCTGCACCTCATAGCCCAGGCTCTGCAACAGGCCCACCACCACCAGTTGGTTGATCGGGTTATCCTCCGCCACCAGGATGCGGCCGCGCCCCGCCCCCGTCGATGCGGACGTTGCGGTGCTTTCCGCCGTGTCTTCCCCGGTGCTCTCCCGCCGGCGCTCCCGGGCCTTGGGCAGCCGGAGCATGGCCCAGAAGGTGCTGCCCTGCCCCACCATGCTATTCACCCCGATCGTACCCCCCATCAGGGCGACCAATCGCCGGGCGATAGCCAACCCCAACCCTGTCCCCCCATAGCGCCGCGTCATCGAGGTATCCGCCTGCGTGAACGGCTCGAACAGCGTGGCCTGTGCCTCGGGTGCGATCCCGATTCCCGTATCCCGCACCTCGACCCGCGCCAGAGCATCCTGCGTACTCTCCTCCAGCAGGCTCACGCCGATCCGCACCTCGCCCTGCGCCGTGAACTTGACGGCGTTGCTGATCAGGTTGGTCAGCACCTGGCGCAAGCGCATCGCGTCCCCTGCTAGTAGCGCGGGCACGGCAGGATCGACGTGGGCATGCAACTGCAGCCCCTTGATCTGTGCCGGAGCGCGGAAGACCGCGACCACATCCTCCACGAGTTGGCGCAGGTCGAAGGGCTGTATCTCCAGGTGGAGCTGGCCGGCTTCGATCTTGGAGAAGTCCAGGATGTCGTTGATGAGGCTGAGCAAGGCATCCCCCGAGGCCTGGATGGCGTGCACGTACTCCTGCTGCTCAGGGGTCAAGGACGTCCTGCGGAGCAGGTCGGTGAGGCCGATGACGCCGTTCATGGGGGTGCGGATCTCGTGGCTCATGGTGGCCAGGAACTCCGACTTGGCCTGGCTGGCCCGCGCCAGTTCGGCATTGGCTGCCTCGACCTGGGCATGAGTCTCACGTTCGCGCCGGCGCCCCTCCTGAACCTGTTCGAAGGCCACATAGACCAGCCCGGTTGGCAGGACGAGTAAGGCCGGTGCCCAGAGTAGTTGAGTCGCGGCTATCGCTCCCAGCACCCCCAGGCAGTACTGTGCCGCTTCCAGCAGGTATGCTTGCCGCGCCGCCGCCGCCGCGATGTGAAGGAATGACCACTGTCGGGTCTGTACCAGCAGCAGTGGGAAGCTGGCGATATCCCCAAGGCCCAACACGAGTGCGGCTGCCAGCAAGAGCAGCGGGTGCGGCGCGGCCGTCCCTGCCCCTTGTGCCATCAGCGCGGCGAGTAAGACGAGCACCATCCGGCGGCCTACCTCGGCGGCTATTTGGCCTGGGGTCGTGCGGCGCTGGGACTGCACGGATATCTCGCCTATCAGGGCGGCGGCGCCCGCGGCCGTGGCCGCCAGCGGCGGCAGGACCAGCCCAGCCAGGAGATAGTAGGGGACGCTGGCCATGTACACCTTGGTAGACGGGCGGACGTGGAGCGGAAACTGGTAGGCCGCCACGACAGCCCCGCCCAGGAGCGCGGACAACAGCAGGCTCGGCAAGCTCACCCTGCCGACAGGGTTGCCACCCAGCCACAACCAGAGAAGGAGGACGGCCGGCAGGGCGAGCGCGAGCAGCCCGATACCAACGAGGGGCTGCGGGCTTAGCCTCCTCGCGCGCGTGACTCGTGCACTGTCCATGCCTCTCTAACGCCGCTTCTACCTGTCCTCTGGACAGCATTTCCCCTTCGAGCACGATGCCTTAGCTATGCAGCCGGCTTGCACGGGCGACATCCTCTATAAGGTGACAGACACATGAAGATTTTGCTGGTTGAAGCCGGAGATGGCCTTTCCGTTCATCTGTGCGGGTCAGCCCTACACCTTGCCACGATGACCGGGACACACGTGGAGTCCGGTCAAGGTGGTGTCTCGTAATGCGCCGATGTCGACCCGCACCCGACTGTGCTTAACCACGCTGATGTCCGGCCGTAGGTCGGGATGCCCCACCACCTGTGTCCGGTGGGTTCGAGCAGGCCGCCACGACAAGATGTGCCCCGCGCACCACCTGAACGGGCGCACAGGCTTAGTCTACCACGCTGAGGGCCGGGAGTTATATCTTGTGGAAGATTGCCGCTGCGCGCGGTGCGGCGCGGCGCCTGCGCCATAAGGCCGGCGGGCCCCTGCGCACGTTGACCCTCCTGGAGCCGCGTGCCAGGCCATGTCTGAGAATCTTCACATCATATTCTTAGCTCCTACTTAGCTGTCCGCAATCCCTCATCCCTATACTGGAAGGAGTGGCAGCGCTGTAGCACATGGGGCAACGGGAGCGCCCTCGTGCACATACCGCGGAACCGGCCGTTCCGTGCCACCCTGCTAACTTGCACGCGGTGTTCGCCGAGGCCGGAGATGACTTGGTGGGTGCTGATGACCTTTCCTCGGGAGCGGCGACGACCATGAGCGAACCGTCTCAGTCACGATCGGAGCGGTGGCGTGGACGCCTGCAGCGTCTCCGTGCCCAGGCAGGGCGTGCGCTGCTCTTTGCGTCGGGCGTGGCAGCAGCTCTGGTGACGCTGCTGCTGTACCATGTGCTCGCCCCTGCTCCCCCGCAATTGACGGCGGGTGAGGTGAACGCCTCGATCGCCAAGGCCATGGCGTCCGCGACGCCCCCACCGGCCTATTCGGCGCGCGTGTATCAGGTGATACAGCCCTCGCTCGTCCTCGTCCAGGCGCAGGCTCCGGGCGCCAATGGTACGGCAGAGCGCGACATAGGTAGCGGTGTCATCGTCGACACCAGGGGCGATATCCTCACCAGCCTGCACGTCGTCAGTCAGGCCACTGCCATTCAACTGACCTTCGCGGATGGCACCCAGTCGCCCGCAATGGTGGCGACCGCGCAACCGCAACAGGACATCGCCGTGCTGCACGCGCTCTACCTCCCGGCGCATATCGTGCCGGCCACGCTCGGCAATCCCGACGCCATGCGCGTCGGCGACGAGGCCTACGTGGTCGGTAATCCCTTCGGGCTGTACGGCTCGATGAGCGCCGGCGTCATCTCCGGATTCGGCCGCTCGTTCCGGCCGGCGACCAGCAAATACACGCTGCGCGGCCTGATTCAGATAGATGCGGCTGTGAATCCCGGCAACTCGGGCGGCCCGCTGCTCAACAGAGACGGAGAGGTCGTCGGCATCGTCACGGGGCTTGTGAATCCGACCGACCAGGATGTCTTCGTGGGCGTCGGCTTCGCGGTGCCGATCACGGCGGCCGGGGCCGCGGCGGGAGCGCCGCCGTATTGAGCAGGACAAGATAAAGCAGATGCAAGGCGTTGCACGCAGGCGCGCGATGCGACGGGTAGCGCTGAACGACGTCGATTAAGGAGGGGAGATGGATCAGACGGCGGAGGCCGGGGATAGACTGCCCATGGAGCGCGTGCTCTATGAGGTGAAGAAAGTCATCGTCGGCCAGGATCACCTGCTGGAGCGCATGGTCGTCGCGTTGCTGGCGCGCGGGCACATGTTGGTGGAGGGCGTGCCGGGTCTCGCCAAGACCATGGCCATCAAGACCCTGGCGGAGGCGATAGGTGGCGAGTTCAAGCGCATCCAATTCACGCCCGATCTTGTCCCCGCCGACCTGATCGGCACGCGCATTTACAACCAGAAGACGGGCGAGTTCAATACCGCGCTCGGCCCGGTATTTACCAACCTGTTGCTGGCGGACGAGATCAATCGCGCACCGGCCAAGGTGCAGAGCGCTTTGCTCGAAGTGATGCAAGAGCGGCAGGTGACCATTGGGCGTGAGACCTTTGAGGTGCCCGATCCCTTCCTGGTGCTGGCGACGCAGAATCCCATCGAGACCGAAGGCACCTATCCCTTGCCCGAGGCGCAGGTCGACCGCTTCATGCTCAAGGTGCTGGTCGGCTATCCGAGCGCGACCGAGGAATTCGTGATCGTCGAGCGCATGACCGGCGCCCTGCAGGCCGTGCGCAAGGTGCTGACCACCGTGCAGTTGCTGGACTTGCAGCAGGCGGCCGACAAAGTGTACGTGGACCCCGCCCTGATCGAATACGCCATCCAGATTGTGGGCGCCACCCGGGCGCCGCAAGGGGTGGGCCTGAAGGAAGTGCAGCCCTACATCATGTTCGGCGCCAGCCCGCGTGCGTCGATCAACCTGATCCGCGCCGCCCGCGCGCTGGCCTTCGTGCGCGGGCGTAGCTACGCCCTGCCGCAGGATGTGCTGGATATGGTGCTCGACGTGCTGCGCCATCGCCTTGTGCTGTCGTACGAGGCGCTCTCCGATAATGTGACCGGCGACGACCTGCTCGGCAAGATTCTCGACCGTCTACCGGCCCCGGCGGTGCCGTTGCATGAACACACCGACCTCCGCGCCCACGCCTGAGCGCATCCTGCAGCGCCTCGACTGGCAGGTCATCCGCCGGCTGGATGGCCTGTTGCAGGGCGATTACCGCAGCCTCTTCTACGGCTACGGGGTGGATTTCGCCGATCTGCGCGAATACCAACCCGGAGACGACGTTCGCTATATCGATTGGAACGTCACCGCGCGCATGGATACCCCGTACGTGCGCCAGTACGTCGAGGACCGCGATATCACGGCCTGGTTTCTGCTCGACCTGAGCCCGTCCATGGACTTCGGTACCTTGCAGAGCCTGAAGCGCTCGGTGCTGCTCGACATCGTCGCCACGCTGGCGCGACTGCTCACGCGTCACGGCAACCGAGTCGGCGCGATCTTCTACGACCGCCGTGTCGAGCGGACCATCCCCGCGCGAGGCGGGCGCGTCCATGTGTTACGCCTCATCAACGATCTGCTCAAGCAGCCGCGGTTGCCGCGGGCGCCGTTCACCAATCTGAGTCCGCTGCTGGAAGCGGCGCTGCATGGCATCCGGCGGCGCTCGCTGATCTTCATTATCTCCGATTACATCTGCGCACCGGGCTGGGAGCGGCCGCTGAGCCTGCTCAACCAACGGCACGAGGTCGTGGCCATCCGCCTGTGGGATCCGCGCGAGGTGGAGTTGCCGGACATCGGCCCGATCGTGATCGAGGACGCGGAGACCGGCGAGCATCTCTACGTGGACACCCACGATCGCGGCTTCCGCCGTCGGTTCCAGGAGGCGGCGCGACAGCGCGAGGCGGCCTTGAGCGAGTCCTTCAAGCATGCCGGCGTCGATGCGCTGTTTCTCTCTACCGAAGAGGACATGGTCCGTGCCATCGTGCGTTTCGCGGCGCTGCGCCAGCAACATAGGAGACGAGCGTAGAATGCAGCCCAATGATGATAGGTTTGCCTCACGTCGCATGTCTCTCGCCCTGAAATGGATGCGCCCATGACCTTCATCTGGCTCCCCATGCTGGCCTGCCTGGTGCTCGTGCCGTTGTTCGTCGCGGCCTACATCCGGCTGCAGCGGCGGCGACGGCGTCTGGCCGCGCGATACGGCAACCTGGGGCTGGTGCAGGCGGCGACGGCCCGCGGGCCTGGCCTGTGGCGCCACCTGCCGTCTGCCCTCTTCCTGGTCGCCCTCACCATCCTCATCGTCGCATTGGCACGCCCGCAGACCATGATCAGCCTGCCCCAGATGCAAGGCACGGTCATCCTGGCCTTTGACGTCTCCGGCAGCATGGCGGCGGACGACCTGAAGCCGACGCGGCTGGCGGCGGCCAAGAGCGCGGCGCGTGCCTTCGTACAGCGCCAACCATTCGGCGTTCAGATCGGCGTCGTGTCGTTCAGCGACGGCGGCTTTGCCATCCAGGCGCCGACGGGCGACCAGGATCTCGTCCTGGCCGCGATCAACCGCCTCAAGGTGCAGCGCGGCACCTCGCTGGCGAACGGCATCCAGGCGTCCCTCAAGGCCATTGCCGCGGTTACCAACCCACCGCTCACCCTTGCTAACCCTACGCAGCCGACGGCGACGCCGAGTCCGGTGCCGGCGGGGACCCATATACCCGCCGCCATTGTCCTGCTCACCGACGGCGAGAACAATGAGTCGCCGGACCCGCTGGCCGCCGCGCAGATGGCCGCGGCACGGGGCGTCCGCATCTATACGGTCGGGATCGGGAGCGCAGCAGGGACGACGCTGCGCATCAACGGCTTCACCGTTCACACGCAGTTGGACGAGGCTACCCTGCAGCAGATCGCGCAGATGACCGGCGGCACCTACTACAACGCCCAGAGCGCGCAGGATCTACGCGCCATTTACGATAAGCTCAGCCCGCAACTGGTGATCAAACCGCAAAAGACGGAGGTGACCTCTCTTTTCGCGGGCGCGGGCATCGTCGTCTTGATGATCGGCGGCACGTTGTCGCTCCTGTGGCTGGGTCGCCTGCCATGATCCGGGTGGGCGCCTGTGCCGGGGCCGTTGGAGGTGGTCGATGAACTTGCTGTGGCCGTGGTTCCTGCTCCTGTTGGGATTGGTGCCTCTGCTGATCGGGGTCTACGTCTGGATGCTGCGCCGGCGGCGCGTGGCGCTGCGCTACTCCAGCCTGTCTCTGGTGCGGGCGGCGCTACCCCGCTATTCGCACCTGCGGCGGCACCTGCCTTTCGCCCTGTTCCTGCTCGCGCTGTGCAGCCTGATCGTCGCGGTGGGCCGGCCGGTGAGGATCGTGACCCTGCCCACCAGCCAGGCCACCATCATCCTCGCCCTCGACGTCTCGGGCAGCATGCGCCAGACAGACATCACCCCCAGCCGCATCCAGGCGGCCCAAGCGGCCGCGCTGTCGTTCATCCACCGCCAAAAGGCCGGCACGCAGATCGGCATCGTGGCCTTCGCCGGCTACGCGGAATTGATCCAGCCGCCCACCTCCGATCAGGAGGCGCTGCAAACGGCGGTCGAGAGCCTGACCACGGCGCACGGGACGGCGGTTGGCAGCGGCATCCTGACCTCGCTGGATGCGATTGCCCAGGTAGACCACAACGTCGCGCCGAGCGTGGCCGATCCGTCATCCGGGCATCAGCCGGCGCCGGTGCCGAAGGGGGCCTATGCGCCGGACATCATCGTCTTACTCACGGATGGGGTGACCAACGTCGGCCCGCCGCCGCTAGACGCCGCGCAGCAAGCCGTCGCTCGCGGCATCCGCGTGTACACCATCGGCTTTGGCACCGCTAATGGGTCCGATGACTTTGGCGGAGGCGGTTTCTTCGGCGGGGGCAATCAGCAATTCGGCGGGAACTCGCAGTATCCCGGTGGATTCCGCAGGGGCATCGATGAGGCAACGCTGAAGCAGATCGCGCACATGACCGACGGCGCCTATTACGCGGCCTCCAGCGCGGGCGAGCTGCTGAAGGTATTCCAGAATCTTCCCACCTATTTGATCGCCAAACACGAGGTGATGGAAATCAGCGTCGCCTTCGCGGCCTTCGGCGCGCTGCTAGTCGCTCTCGCCATAGCACTCTCATTGCGCTGGCATCCGCTGCCCTGAGTATGCTATGCAATGGGGTGAAGGAGGACTCTGATGGCCTCAATCCTGGAATGGTCCGATCCCCACACCGAACAAGCACTTCTGGGCGAGCTATCACTGCAAGAGCCATGGGCGCTGATCGAGCGCTTCAGCGGTCTGGTACGCGAGTCGGGCACCGAGGACGAACGTCGCGCCGCCGCCTACGTCGCGGGCCGACTGGAGGGCCTGGGCATCCCTCATCAGGTGCATACGCCCACGCTGTATATCAGCCTGCCCCGCGGCGCCGGCCTGACGGTGCTTGCGCCGCAACAGCGGACCCTGCACGCCAAGACGCCGTCGTTCTCCGTCTCCACCGGCGATACATCCGTGCAGGGCTCCGTCGTCTACCTGCCCAGCGGCTTCGCGCAATCCGACGCCGCGCTGTTCGAGGGCGGTGTGCGGGCCACGGCGGCGCAGGTTGCGGGCAAGATTGCCCTGACCGAGGATCTGCCCACGCCGCGCAAGGTGGCCGATCTGGGCAACCTCGGCGCCGCGGGCGCCATCTTCATCAGCCCGGGAGAACGCATCCACGAGGGCATTAGCACCTCCATCTGGGGCGCGCCCGACCTCGACTCCGACGGACGGCAGCCGCGCATCCCCATCGTCAGCGTCAACCGTCCTGACGGCACCTGGCTGACCGGCCTATGCCAGGGGGGGCCGGTCGAGGTGGCGCTCCAGACGCGCCTGGAGCAAGGATGGATGCCCTGCCCGCTGGTGGTGGCCGAGATCGCCGGCACCGAGGAGCCGGAGCGCTTTGTGCTGGTGCACGGCCATATCGACTCCTGGCACGTGGGCATCGGCGACAATGCCACCGGCGACGCCGCCCTGCTGGAGCTGGCCCGCGTCTTCCACGGGCAGCGCCGCCTCCTCAAGCGCAGCATCCGCATCGCCTGGTGGCCCGGCCACTCCACCGGCCGCTACGCCGGCTCGACCTGGTACGCGGATCGCTTCGGCCTGGACCTGATGGAGAACTGTATCGCCCAGGTGAACATCGATTCGCCGGGCTGCCGCTGGGCCACCGCCTACCTGGACATCGACTGGACGCCCGAGGCCGATGCCTTTGCCAAGCGTGCCATTCGCGACGCCACCGGCCTGCCGGCCGAGGGTGAGCGACCGGTGCGCGCGGGCGACTATTCCTTCAACAACATCGGGCTGACCTCCTTCTTCATGCTGCTCTCCACCATGCCGCCCGAGGCGCGGGCCGAGCGCGGCTACTACGTGGTGGGCGGCTGCGGCGGCAACATCGCCTGGCACACCGAAGACGATACCCTGGAAATCGCCGATCGCGACAATCTGCTGCGCGACCTGCGCGTCTACGTCACCGCCATCTCCCGCGCCGCCAATGCGCCGCTGCATCCTTTCGACTTCCGCGCCCACGCCGCGGACATCGCGGCGACGTTGCGCCGCTACGCCGCGCTGGCCGGCGGCCGCGTCGATCTCTCGCCGGCCCTCGCGGAGGCCAATGGGCTGCAGGCCACCCTGGAGCGTTTCTATGCTGGGCTGGATGGGGCCGTCGATGGAGCGAGGCTCGCTCGCGCCAACGCCGTACAGCGCGAGCTGGCGCGCCGGCTCATCCCCATCAACTTCTCGCGCGCCGGCCTCTTCCGGCACGACCCGGCGCTGGAGCAGCCGCCCCTGCCCGACCTCGCACCCGTCGAGCAATTGGGCGCGACCGCACCCGGCTCGCACCAGGCTCACGTACTGGCCACCCATCTGGTGCGCGGCCACAACCGCGTGGCCTGGACGCTGGGCCAGGCGCGGCGGTTGGTCGAGAGCGCCCTGTGAGGATGGTGGGCGATGACTATCCCTGATCTGCGCATCGATGGCGACCGCCTGGCCAACCGCCTGGCCGAGCTGGCTCGCATCGGCGCCACGCCGGATGGCGGAGTCACGCGCCCGGCCTTCAGCGCGGAAGACCACCGCGCCCACGACCTCTTCGCCGGCTGGCTGGCCGAGGCCGGCCTCGCCGTCCGATGGGACGCCGCCGGCAACCTGTTTGGCCGCCTGCCGGGCGCCGACCCCGCGGCGGCGCCGCTGTTGATCGGTTCGCACCTGGACACCGTGCCCAACGGCGGCCGCTACGATGGAGCGCTCGGCTGCGTGGGCGCGCTGGAGGTCGCGGCTACCATCGCGGGGTCCGGCCTGACGCCGGCGCGACCGCTGGAGGTGGTGGTGTGGTCCGACGAGGAAGGTTGGCGCTTCAGCGGCGGCTTCTTCGGCAGCATGGCCTTTACCGGCACCCTGAGGCCGGCCATGCTTGATGCCGTCGATGCGCAGGGCACCAGTATCGGAGAGGCGCTGAAGAAGTGGGGTCTGGACCGGGCCACGGTGGGCGACGCGGCACGGCACGGACCGCTGGCCGGCTACCTGGAGTTGCACATCGAGCAAGGTCCCATGCTGGAAAGCCGCGGGCTAGCCGTGGGCGTGGTCGACAGCATTGTGGGCCTGGTCGGGCTGGACGTTCATCTGGAAGGCCGCGCCGGGCATGCCGGGACGGTGCCCATGGCCCTGCGCGCCGATGCCCTGTGCGCCGCGGCCGAAGCCGTGCTGGCCTGCGAGCGCATCGGCCGCGCCGCCGAGGGAGTCACCGCCACGGTGGGTACGTTGAGCGTCAGGCCGGGCGCCAGCAACGTCATTCCCGGCGCGTGCCGGTTCTCGGTGGACTTGCGTTCGGCCGACGCGACCACGCTGTGGAGGTGCCAGGAGGCGATACGCGAGGCCATTGAGGCGGCGGCTCAGCGACGTTCCGCGCGGGCCACCATTGCCCCGTCGATGCAGGTCGCTCCCGTCGCCCTCTCCGAGCGCCTGGTGGCGGCGCTGGAGCGGGCCTGTGCGCGGCGCGGACTTCAGGCGCCGCGCATGGGCAGCGGCGCGGGGCACGATGCCATGATCCTGGCCGGCATCGCCGAGGCCGGCATGCTCTTCGTGCGCTGCCGGGAGGGCATCAGCCACCATCCCGCCGAATATGCCGGCCCCGAGGACAACACCACCGGCGTCCAGGTGCTGCTCGATGCGGCCCTGGAGCTGTGCGGTACCGCTTCCTGAGCAAGACGGCGCTGGGGTTCCAGAAATAGGGCTGAAGGTCCCGTCTGATACGGGGCCTTTGGCCCTGCTCCGATCTGCCCTATTGATGATACGGTAGAGGGGAGAGAGAAAGGAGAGCACCGTGAACGCTCCACATGACGTTATCCAGCACACCAATCTAGTCGACACCCAGCGTATAAACGCGGCTGAACCCGCTCAAACCTGGGCCGAGCGCCTGGCCCAGCGACGCCAGTATCACCCGGCGTCGCCTCACAATCCACTTCTTGGAGCCGCCTGGGCGCCGGGGGCCATCGAGGTCCTCTGGGGGATTATCGACGCCGCGGTGGCGGAGGCAAACGCGGCCCTGGAGCGCTCCGGCCTGCCCGAGCGCATCGGGGTGCGGCGCACGCCACACGAGCGCTACCTGAGCCTGGACGGCCTGGACGGTCGGCCGCGATACATCTCCGTGTTCGCCAATCTGCGCGTCCTGGAAGGTCGGGTCTCCGGCGGCGCCACTATCAATACGAGCGAGTCGCGGGCCGCTATCCACCTGGTGCCATCGGTCCAGAGCGATCGCCTGCGCTGGATCGTCGTCGGACCCGGCACCGAGTTCACGGCCCAGGTCGCGGATGATCTGCTGCTGAGCGTCTTCAGCGATGATCCCGCCGCCAGCAGCCGGCTGCTGCCGTACTTCTCCCTCGGCCACTGCTAATAGCGGCCCCGGTGCCGAAGCATAACCGCGCATGATCTTCGCCGGCCGGCAGATGTAGGGCGTCCCAATGGCACTTTATCTACATCTGCTCCTGTTCCCGAATGGGGTGCAGTTCAGCCCTATTCACGGCAGGCGCCCGCCGATCACAGGGCGTAGCGCCCCTGTGCGCGCGTGGTATACTTCGTGGCACACCCTCCCGAAACCGAGCGCATAAGGGCGTTGACAGACAATAGGACTCCTGCTACAATTCTCTACGGTTAACTACTATTCCCTCGTGCCGTGCACTCTTCGAGCCACGCCCCTCGAAGGACAGCGCCGAACCGATATTCAGGGAAGGCGCTGTCCTACAATCAGCCCTACGAGGCGCGTGACTAGTTGTCAGTCGCGGGACGCCCGTGGTACAGCCAGCCACGATTGGATTGCCGCGCGCGGGTTATTGTACCGGCGCCAAGTGGGAAGGAGTCCCGCAGCGTGAAGGCCTCGCAGATTGTCCGTCTCCTCGCGGTCGTCCCCCTGGTTTTGATCACCGGCGGTTCCTCGTGGGCCAGCCCGATGCCACGCCTTGCCACGGCCCGGGTTAGCCGAAGCCTGCTGGACCGCACTTGGCTTCATCACACGCGCCCTCAATTCGGTCCTGTCGGCCGCGACGTCCCGCAACCGGTCTCGCTGACCGGGCAGCCGAACGCCGACCGCCAGGGTAAGGTCACCGTGGTGCTGGAGTTGGCCGCTCCCCCCGTGCTGCAAGCCTTTGCCAGGGCCCGCGCCAACGCGTCGCCGTCCGCGGCCGAAACGGCTGCCCGTACCCAACTGGCCCAGATCACCGCGGCCCAGCAGAGCCTGGCCGGACCATTGGCCGCCCTGAACGCACAGGTCATCTACCGGGTGCAGCGCGTCTACAACGGCATCGCCGTGCGTGTAGACGCCGCCGAAGTGCCGCAACTGCGGCTCCTGCCGGGCCTCAAAGCCGTGCACTACCTGCATCCGAACACCATCAGCACCTCCACCAGCGTGCCCTTTATCGGCGCGCCCCAGCTCTGGAACTCCAGCGGAATCACCGCCACCGGCCAGGGCATCAAGATCGGCATCATCGACAGCGGCATCGACTACATCCACACCGATCTCGGCGGGTCGGGCATGGCCGCCGACTACAGCCGCAACGACACCACGGCGATCACGGATAGCGATAACTTCCCCAATTCACGGGTGGTGGGCGGCATCGACCTGGTCGGCGACAGCTACGACGCCACCCCAACGGATGCGACCTATCAGCCGATTCCGCATCCGGACCCCGACCCGGCGCCCTGCTATCCGGCGCCGTACGGGCCGGGTGGCAGCAGCGCGGAACACGGCACACACGTGGCGGGGATAGCGGCGGGCTCCGGCGTCAACGCGGACGGCACGGCCTACACCGGTCCGTACAGTTCCACCATCCCCTTCTCCTCCTTCAGGATTGGACCAGGCGTTGCCCCGCGGGCGCAGCTTTACTCGATCCGCGTCTTCGGCTGCAACGGCAGCACCGACATGTTAGTCCCGGCGATCGAGTGGGCGGTCGACCCCAACGGCGACGGCAACTTCTCCGATCACCTCGACGTCATCAACATGTCGATCGGTGCCGACTATGGCCCTGCCGACGCTCCCGACGCTGTGGCCAGCGACAATGCTGCCCTGGCCGGTGTGATCGTAGCTGCCTCCGCCGGCAACTCCGGTGACACCTACTACGTTACGGGCAGCCCCGCGAACTCGGGACGGGCGATCAGCGTGGCCTCGTCGCTGGACAACGGGCTGTCCAAGACGCAACTGCTCGTGAACAGTCCGTTCACCGCCACGCTCCAGGCCGCCAACGCGAGCTTTGGCCCCACGCTGGATCTCACAGGGACCACGGGTGACCTGGTCTATGCACAACCCACTGACGGCTGCTCGGCGCTGGCCAATGCCAGCAGTGTGACCGGACATATTGCCCTGATCGACCGCGGCAGTTGTTTCTTCGATGTTAAGGTATTCAACGCCCAGCAGGCCGGAGCCACCGCCGTGGTCATCGTCAACAATCGCGCCGGCGCGCCCATCACAATGGGCTCAAGCGGCACGTTGACCGGCACCGTGACGATTCCCTCGGTGATGATCTCACAGCACGATGGGACCAAGATCAAGTCTGATCTACCCAGCCCCGGCGTCAACGTCACCATGCAGTCGGTCCCCGCACCCGAACTGGCCGATACCCTCTCCAGCTTCTCATCGCGCGGCCCGCGCCAGGGCGACTCGTTCCTCAAGCCAGACATCGCCGTCCCCGGCGATACCATCACCTCGGCCGGCGACGGCACCGGCACCGGCGCTCTGACCCTCAGTGGCACCTCCATGGCTTCCCCGCATATAGCGGGTACCATGGCCCTACTGCGCCAGCTCCACCCCGATTGGACGGTCGAGGAGCTCAAGGCGCTGGTTATGAACACCGCTACCCACGACCTGCGCTCGGATACGCCACCGAACGCGCAGATCTACGGACCCGGACGCATCGGCGCCGGGCGCGTGGACGTGGCCAACGCCGGCCAAGACAGCGTGATTGCCTTCAACAATGACGACCCCGGCGTGGTCAGCCTCTCGTTCGGGACGCCGGAAGCCGTCAGCACACTAACCGCATCCAAGAATCTGCGCATCGAGAACAAAGGAAGCAGTCCCGTCACCTACGCGCTGTCCTACACTCCAGTCGTCTCCGTGCCGGGCGTCACCTACACCCTGGGCGCGCTGCCGGTCACGCTGGCAGCCGGCCAATCAACAGCGATCTCCGTGACCTTGAGTGCTGACGCCTCGCAGATGAAGCACACGCGGGATGCCACCGTTTCGAATATGGCCGGCGGCCAGCCGCGGCACTGGATCAGCGAGGCCGCCGGCTACGTGGTCCTGACGCCACTGGGCGGTGGCCAGAGCCTGCGCGTGCCCGTCTACGCGGTGCCACGTCCGGCCTCGGCCATGAGCGGGACGGGTAATACAATCGACGTCGGCAACGACGCCGTCGTCACGACCAGCCTCGGCTTGAGCGGGACGGGCCTCGACACCACCGGCGGGATGACGCTGACCGAGTTCGACGAGCGGTCGCTGGCCATGCCGCTGGAGTTGCAGCAATCCAGCCCGGTCAGTCCGGGCCTGACGGGCAGTGACGCCGCCGCCGACATCAAGTACGTCGGCGTGTCCAGCAACGCGACGGCCTACGGCTCGGTGACCAATCCAAATAGTGAGGTCTACTTCGGCGTGGCGACCTATGCACCATGGACCACACCGGGTGGCACCTATGTGCAGGTCTGGATCTACATCGATACCAACAACGACGGCATACCGGACTACGTTCTGTTCAACACGAACGCCGGCCAGGCCACCGGTTCCGGGGCGAACGACACCTTCCTGAGCGAACTGTGCAATCTCAACACGAACGCATGCTCGCTGGAAGATTACCTCAACGGTTTGGATGCGCAGACGGCCGATACGGTGCCGTTCAACACCAACGTAATGGTCCTGCCTGTCTATACGGCCGACCTCGGCTTGACCAATAGCGCCTCTTCGTTCAGCTACTGGGTGTCCACGTACCCCTTCAACTTGAACGGCGCTCTCGGGGACCAGACCAACGTCTCGACGTATGACGCGGGCCATCCAGGGCTCGATTTCACGGGCGGATACACAGGCGTCCCGATCTGGTTCGACCAGCCGGGCGCGCGCATTCCGCTGACCTACACACGCGCCGCCTACGTCGCTGCGAACTCACAGGGTATCCTCCTGTTCCACTATCACAACGCAATGGGTAGCCACGACGAGGTGGTTCCAGTCTTAACGGACGCGGCCCAAACGGCTACAGCCATCGCCAACGGCACCGCGACGGCGGCGGCGCAGACGGCCGTGGCGCAAACAGCGGCCGCCCAGACGGCGGCAAAGTCAGCGACGGCTTTGGTGGCTGCGTCCCAGACGAGTGCAGCGCAAACAAGCGTGGCGCGGACGGCTGTGGCGCAGACGAGTGCAGCTCAGACGGCGACAAGAGCCGCTGCCACGAACACGCCGACCCCAACGAACACGCCTGTGCCGCCGACCAGCACCTCGGTGCCGGCACCGTCGAATACGCCCGTGCCACCGACAAACACGTCGGTGTCGGCGACCAGCACCATGCCCCCGGCGACCACGACGCCACTGCCGACCGCAACATCACGGCCGACCGCAACATCACGGCCGGGCTCCGTCTGTCCGGCCAAGCCCGGCAAGCACAAGCTCAGCCTGAGTGCGCCTCGCAAGGTGCAGACCGGCAAGACGCTGACGGCGAAGGCGAGCTTCGCGGCACGTAATGCCCTCGGGCTGCTCAAACTGCAAGTGCTCAGCATCACCAAGGTCACAGTCAAGGTCAAGATGAAGGTCAAGGGCAAGATCACGACCAAGACTCAGATCCAGACGCGTACCAGGGTGCTGTATTCTGTGCAGGTGAAAGGCAAGACCAGTGCATGCGGCACCTACCAGGGGCGACTAACGGTCAGATACCGCCTGAAGAAGGCAGTAGTGGCGGTGCTGACGCTGGCCGTGGGCAAGGGGAAGCACCCGACGATGGCCACTGCCCGGGTAACTATCCAACCCGCGTCCAAGCCCAAGAAGAAGTAGACTGCCGCGGCTGGTGCACCATCTCCCGGCGATGAGTATGGTGCACCAGGTAGCGAGAGAGACCTACCCGAACGCTCAGTGCAGCAGGCGCTGGTGCCTATCATCCTGTGCTCAAGTGAGCATGCGAGCTAAAGGCGTAAAGGCGAACTCTGGTTGACATGCCATACGGCTCGTGATATGATCCTGTGCGCACGAGTGGTGGAGCGCTCGCGCCGTGGATGCTGTGAGCCACGGCCTCGAAAGTCGCCGCCATCCCG
>Ga0070740_10002772_pt1 | contig 19765 bp, 16 predicted proteins | sample Coa_R2_FD_67286 | JGI IMG/M metagenome (GOLD analysis project Ga0070740, IMG submission 67286) | Surface soil microbial communities from Centralia Pennsylvania, which are recovering from an underground coalmine fire - Coalmine... | ecosystem: Environmental > Terrestrial > Soil > Unclassified ...
TCGGCGAGCGATTCGATTCTGCGCTGCATCAATTCGGTTCTTTGCGAGCGCTTCGATATTCACCACACCACGATCCAGTTCGAGCACGTCCGCTGTGCGCTGGCCGATGAATCCTGCACGCAGGTCAAGCATCGCCACTGATCTTTATTTTTCGCGAAACCTCCCGCGGGCGCGATCCCAGCCGTAGCGAACCGCGTGACGCATCTGCGGCCAGTCGCATTTCGGATAGGAATGCTCGAACTCGGCGCGGATCTGATCCTCGATCTCGTCGAAATTTTTGGAGCGGTTTTCGATCCGGTTGGCGGCGCGATTACCGGCATTGTAGGCGGCTTCGTATTCGGAGTAGTTGCGGCCGGCGTACTGGGTCCGGAAGTTTTTGCTAAAATCCGCGGCGACATCCGCCGGCATCGAAGCATCCTGCGCCGCCGGCTCCACCTTCATCCGATTCCCCAGCGGCTCTTCGCGCGTTTCCGAAACATGCCCATAGACGCGAACGCCGCCGTGAAGCACGCGGGACTTGCCGCTGCCCACGTCCTCTTCCACCGCGGGGATGGACTGCGCGCCGCCAGACATTGTGGAACGCGACTCACCGCGCATCGGATGGGTCTTCATCGGCTCAATGGGCTCGCCCTCGCTGTCCTCGATGTCGATGGCGCCGTGGCGTTCCATGATGTCGGCGGCGCGCTCCACCTGCTCCTCATCGGTGTCCACCGCGACCACCGCCTTGCCCTTGCGTAGCGCTTCACGATAGGCCAGCGTGTCCTTTTCTTCCTTGTGGCCGAACAACCGGCTGAACCAGCCCAGATGCTCCTTGCCATGCTCATCGATGATGTGAATATCGTTTCCGGAAAATCCTTCGCGCTTCAAATCCTCGGCGACTTCTTCCGCTTCTTTCTGATTATCGAAGACTCCGATGATCGTATTTTCGGCCATGTTGCCTCCCTGCCGATTGGACCAAACGGCAAAGCCGCTGTTTCAAACAACGCGAGCAGGCCAGAGTTGTTGTGCGCGCCCGGCTGGATTGAGATCACAGGATCTATTTCGCGAGAATGCGGAATTCGTCTAGCTGGATTTGATCGCGGCCCGGGATGTGGAAGCCAAACTGTCCGGCCGCGGGGCCGCCGTCGGGCTGGAAATTGTCGAGCTGGATCCATTGCCCGGCGCGCAGAACGCCGGTACCGATCCCTTTGCCATACAGGTCGATGCCGAAGGTATTGGGGCCGTCCCGCTTCAGACCGTGCGCGATCTTGAACGCTTTGGAATGTTTGCCGTCAATAACTTCGGTGCGCGTGAGATTGGTTTCATCGATCTGGAACAGATAGTAGTTCTTTGGATCACGATAGCCCAGGACCCATTCGATGCGCTTTCCACGCCGCAACCGAATCGTGAACTGGATGTTTCCCGTTGAGAGCTCGATTGGCGCGAGCACGAAATCGCCGCCCTGATGAACCAGCCCGCCATTTTCCCGCGTCCAGCCGCGGACCTTCATCCAGTCGTCCAGTTGGAACAGCGGAGCTTGCGGTTGCACGGCCGCCGGAGGCTTGGTCGGCGCTTTCTCCTCGACGGCGCGAAGCGCGATGACGGAGACCGTCGTGTTCTCCGCGTTCACGTGAGTATTCGCCGTCGCGTCCTGGAAGTGCGGCGCGGAAACCAGGATCGTGTAGTTTCCCTCGGCGACGCTAAGCGGATTCTCCTTTACGTCGATGGTCTGCGAATCGCCTTGGCGGCGGAGGCGGATGCGCGCGTCGGGCGCGGCGGGATTCAGATCGATGCGCAGCGTGCCATACAAACTGTGCATCGTGCCGTCGAGGTCCACCGTTTTTCCGGCCGCGAAGACCTGATCGGAGTCGAGCGGCTTATAGCGGTCGTGATGCAGGGAGACGGTGTGCTTGCCGGGTTCAATGTACGCCGCGGAAAATTCGCCGTTCGCCGCGACCACGCCGATGCGATTGCCATCCACGCGTACCTCCGATCCGGCGAGGCCGTGATGAATGGCGAGCGTGGCTCGCGCGGCCGAAAAGTTGAATTCAAGCTGCGCGGTCTGTCCCTTATTGAGATCGACAATTTGCTCGGGCGGCGAAGAGAAGCCGTCCTTGTGGACGCGCACGGCGTACTTCTTGGGCGGCAGGTAAAGACGGATGCGGCCGCGGCGCGTGGTGCGGCGAAACTTCTCGTTGTTCAGGAAAATCTGGACGTCATCCTCATGCGTGATGATGTCGAGCACGCTGAGATTTTGATTGGTGGTGAGCGAGGCGACGATGTTGGCGAACGCTCCGCCATTGAAGAGCAGGGTGGCGTGCGCGGCCGGCGAATCGATGATGAGCTGATGCGGCGCCGGCGAGAGATCGTGGATATCGAGGCCGTCATTGGCGATCGCGCCCAGCGGCTGGCCGTCCAGCGCCGCGGTCGCGCCGGGAACGCTCGAATAGACCTTGCCGTCCTTGCCGGAATGAACCAGGACAAAGCCATTCATGCCTTGCGTCTGGATCGGTCCGTCGAGTTTCGGAGCGGCGTCGGAGTCGATGCTCAATTTCAATAAGGTGCGAAACGCGCCGTTCTCGACGGCGATGGTGTGCTCGCCGGGCGCGAGCTTGGCAATCTCGATATCCCCGCCCTGGATCTGCGCAAGCGGCGCGCGATCGACCATCACCGACCCTTCGCTGAGATCGGTGGAAAGCGTGACCAGCGGCGGAATCGGCGTGAGGGCAAGCGAGATTGGCGGCGGCGCCTGATCTTTCGTGATCGTGAAATTTTGCGACGCCGGTTGATAATCGGCCAGCGTGGCTTCAGCGCGATAATCTCCGGGAGCGAGATCGAGCTCGCAGGTGGAGGCGCCGCAGGGATTGCCGTTCACGCGGATCTGCGCCGCGGCGGGCGTCGCGTGAATGCTGACCTTCACCGTCGCCGATCCGGGCGCGGCGGGCGCCCCAGTTTTGCGGAAATAGATCGCCGCGCCGGCCAGGAACACCACGACGGCCGCGGCTCCGGCGGCGGCAAAGATCGCCTTGCTCTTTTGCGGCTGGGCTTGGGGCTGCGACTGCGGCTTCGCCTTCGGCTGCGGCGGCGGAACAGGTTTGGGCGGCGGAGCAACGGCGGACGGGACCGGCGCGGGCGCGTCGGGCGCATCCGGCGGCTTGGGAGCCTTGGGGATCTCGGCCGTGATAGTGCGCGCCTTGATCTGGCGCGCGGCGTCCTGCTGGGCGCGTTCGAGGGTCGCCCTGAGTTGCCGGAGCCGCGCCTCGTTGGGATAAGAAGCCAGGCCCTGATCGGCGATGGCGAGCGCGCCGGGAATGTCGCCCTCGGTTTGCAGGCGCCGGGCCTGCGTCAGACACCAGGTGATGAAATCCTCGCGCTTGCGATCGGCGATCTGGCTGGCCAGGCTGCGCGCGGGCGCGTAATTTGGATCCAGATGCAGGATCTCCTGAACGGCGGCGTCGGCGGCATCGGGAGTCGAATCGATCGTGCGGCGCGCCTGTTCAAGAAGCGTGTTGATTAGCACCGTGCGGATCACCGTATTCCTGGGATCGAGCTCGCTTGCCAGGCGCAGCGAATCGAGCGAAGCATCGACGTTCGATTTTTCGGCGTGCTCGCGCGCGCGGTCGAGCAGGTCGAGCGCCTGCTTGGCTCGCTCCTGATTTTTGCGGACCAGCTTGTCCAGCTCAAGCAGTTCGGGTTCGTTGGGAAATTCCGCCAGAGCGTTCTGCACCGTCTTGGCGGCGCGATCGTAATCGCCGCCTTCCAGATATTTGTCGGTTTGCTGCACCCAGCGCGCCTTCGAATCCTGCCGGGTCTGCTGATCCTTGCGCTTGACCAGGCGCTCGATTTCAAACGCCAGGCCGGGCTGCCTTTCATGGATGGATTTCAGGATCTGCCACTGATCCAGAGCTTCGATATATTGGCCTTTTTCCTCGAAAAATCGCGCCTTGGCGACGATCGAGTTGACCAGGTCGCGGCGCTCGCGGACCAGTTCCATGGCGCGCGTGAAGTGCGGCTCGCCGGGGTAGGTCTTGAGCGCTTCCTCGATGATGGCGAGACGGCGGTCGAGATCCGGCTCTTCTTCGGCGCGGCGGTCGGTTTCGGCGATCACGGCGGAAAGGCGCTGGCGCTGCCGCTCCTCCACGTCGAATTTCAGCGCCTGAAAAAGCGCGTGGTTCGGATATTTCGCCAGATATTGCTTGCAGATCGCCAGCGCGGCTTCGCAATTATCGGCGGCGAGGTTGCGCCGCGCTTCCTCGTAGGAATTCTTGAGCGCGTTGTGCTCGGATTGAACCTTGTTATAAAAGCCTTGATACGTGGTGCTGCGAGCCGCGTCGGTTTCCGGCAGATCGCGGTCCATGGCGATGAGCACTTCGAGCTTGGTGAGCGCGTTGGTGACGTCGCCTTTTTCCCAGGCCTGCATCGCGGCCTGATAAAGCTTCGATTTTTCCTCGCGCACGCGGGAAATTTCCTGCTCGCGGCGGCCGACCTCGGCAGACAGGCGCAGCGCTTCGGTGTCGTTCGGCTTGATTTGCAGCACGTTCTCCAGCGCTTCGCGGGCCTGGCGGAAGGCGTGATTTTCCAGGTGCTGGCGCGCGATGGTGATCCATTCCGAGATCTTTTTTTCGCGCCGGTCCTTCTCGATCTGGGCCTTCAGCGAAAGCGCGCCGGCGTCGGCCGGATCCAGTTCCAGCGCTTCCTGCACCTTGCGCAGCGCCAGCGGGTATTCGGAGGCTTCAAAAAAACGCCGCGCGTTTTCGAGCGTCTGTTTGATGCGGATCTGGCGGACCGCTTGATCCACCTGGCGGCGCAACAGCCCGATGCCCTGATCGAGATGGCCTTCCGCTTCAAGCTCGGCCAGAATTTCCGAGGCGAATTCGTAATCGCCTCTTTCGTAGCTTTGCTGCGCCCGTTCGAGCCGCGGCTTGATTTTTTCGCTGTCGAAATATTCGAGCTTCTCGCCGCGGATCGCCTTGGCCAGCGCTTCGCCGTACTCCTTCACGTTGAAGAAGCGATGCCATGGCTGCTTGGCCATCGCCTTGTGGACCACCTGGCTGATCGCGTAGGGAACTTCGTGATTCAGCTCGGAGATCGGCGGCGGCGTGTGGCGCTGGATCGCCTCGGCGATCTCGGTTTCATTGGCGCCTTGAAACGGACGGCGGCGCGTGAGGGTTTCATAGGTCACCACGGCCAGCGCGAACAGATCGGATAGCGGCGACGGAGGCTTCATTTCGAGCTGTTCCGGCGCCAGATAATAGATGGTGCCCTTTAACGTGGTGCGCGAGTGCGCGGAGGCTTCGCGGGCGATGCCGAAATCGATGATTTTGACATAGCCGTCGTCCATGACGAAGATGTTGCTCGGCTTGACGTCGCGATGGATCAGGCCCATTTCGTGCGCCGCCTGTAGCCCGCGCGCGGCCTGCTCCATCATGTTGATCACGTTGGCGACGGTAAGCCGCGGGCTGCCGTCCTTGATCAGCTTGTCGAGCGTGACGCCGGGCAGCAACGGCATGACGAAAAACGGTTTTTTCGCGCCATCCTGCTCGAATTCGCCGATATCATAGATGTTGATGACGTTGGGATGGACCATCGTCACCAGCGTGTTCCACTCTTTATAGAAGAGGTTCAGAGTGTCGGGGTTGTCGATATCCAGGATGGTTTTGAGCGCGACTTCGCGGCTCATCAGCCGGTCCCAGGCTTTATAGACGATGCCCATGCCGCCTCGGCCCAAAATTTCCCGAAGCTCGTAGCGGTCCTGAAGGTTGGTGCGTTTGGCGGCCACTTTTATTCTGCTTTATGTGGTATCCTACTCAGGATAAACCGTTCGCCATGCAGCCGCAAACCAGAGTTGGAGACCGCTCCCAGGTTCCGGCGGATGCCCACGGTAAGATCTGCTGCCCGCACAACGCGACCGGTCCGGGCATTCAGGGATCGCCGGACGTTCTGGTGAACAATCAGCCGGCGCTCCGGCAATTCGATCCGGGGATTCATTCGGCCTGCTGCGGTCCCAACACCTGGATCGCGATCGAGGGCTGCGAGCAGGTGCTGATCAACAATCTGCCCGCGCATCGCCGCTTCGATCTGGATCAACACTGCGGCGGCATGGGCTTCATGATCGAAGGCAGCCCCGATGTGTACGTCGGCGACGGAACCGAATCCGGGATGAGCCAGGCTAAGCAAAACGCCAAGGCGCTGTGCCAGATTTGTGGCGGTGGATAAGGCGCGCCTGGAAACGATCGCGGCCGCGAAAGACGACTGGAAGCGGGAGTCGTCTGAAGGCACGCTGTACGCCATCATCGATTCCTGCGATGAGCCGTGCGTTCCGAAAAAAGCCGCCGGGTTAGGACCGGCCCGCGCCGTGTCGCTCTACCGCGGATCGGCCGAGGAACAGTACGAGCTGATTGCGCCGTATCTCTTCCAGGTGGACGCCGCGCTGTTTGAGTGGATTGAAAAGGAATTATGGCGGAAACCCTGGGGTATCTTGATTTCATCCGCCGCGACGCTTGAAGAATTGCGGACGCATTTCCGGCATTTTTTGACGGTGAAGGGAACGGACGGGAAAAAATATCTCCTGCGGTTTTACGATCCGCGGGTCCTGCCGGGATTCTTGCGGAGTTGCGATGGCGGCGAGCTCAGGCAATTTTTCGGACCCGTGCGCTCCTACGGTATCGTCAGCGGAGAAGAGGTTTCTCGAATCATGCCGCCTACCGGGGCATAATGTTCCGGAAATCGATGTTCCATCCCGGCGGCAACGACGAGCCGACGCCCGAGCCGAATTGAGACGCGTTACCTCCCCAATTTGTCACTACCAGCTTCAGATTCGGCGGCATCGCCGCGCCGGTCTGCAAATTGTTCAATGCCTGCTGAAACGTGGAACGCACCTCGGATAGGCCCGGCATGTCGGCGTACTGCGGCTCGTACGTTTGCTGGATCAGCCCCTTAAGGTTTTGCTCGAGGTTTTTGTCGAGCGCGCTCACGCTGCTCACATTGGCGTCCGCGAAGGATTTATTGTCGACGATCTCCACGTCGATGCCGCCCGATTCGTTAAAGCGAAAAGCAACGATATCGGGCCCGCCGGCGTTCCAGCGGTGCGCGCCCGGTCCGTCAAACAGCCTCCAGCCTTTCTGAATCGGATATTGATTGTAAGCCGCGTTCGCCTCTCCGGAGATCGCGCGCGATGGAACAGTGCCGTAGGATCGGCTTGGCATCCAGCTTGGAGCATCGTTCGGATTGACGGGCGGTCCTGAGTAGTTTGGGTCGACAAGGGGCGGCTGCCCCTGAAGGATGCTCCCCGTTTTCGCGCCGCCCGTCAGGATATTCTTGCCGGCGCTATAAGCGCCGGGAGCCGAGGCGCCCAGAGTGGTGACCTGCGCCATCAAGTCGATGGTTGCCTTTTGTTTGATCAACCAGTCGATCGCCGTGATCACGATTTCGATTCGGCGCAACCAGATCGGCGCTTTCAAGTGCGAGTACGCGATCGCATTTCCAACGATGGCGTCATCCGGGATCGGACACTGCTGCGTGCCGGTCGTGTCCGATTGCGGGAACTGGCTCGCGGCGAGATTCGGATCGAAGGCAACATTTTTCGTTGCGCTAAGCTGAAACGCGCCCATCCGGCTCCTCCTTCCAATCGAGTTGGGTGGCCTGGTGGGCGCACATCACCAGGGCAAGCGACCGCTGCTCCTGCCCGAACTCCCGGTTCCGCAGCATGATTCCCGCCCAGTCGTAGCGCGGATCATGATCGAAGTCCGGTCCCAACAGAAGGCTCGCTTCGATGAACCGCACCTTTGAGCGCTCCCACGTCAATCCGTAAGCAACGGCTCGTTCTCCATCGCGACGGACGCGAGCCGCAAGATCTTCGTCGGCATAGCTCGCTGTCTGGCTCGGCAAAGTCTTGCGAAGATGAGCGCAGGCTCGCTGCGAAAAGTTCTCCCGCGCCGTTTCATCAAACGCTTGGACGTGCTCCGGTCGTATCTCAAACACGACTCACCCCCTCTCTGGCGGCGCCTCACCCGGCGGCGCCACCCACGGATTTTTCGACAACGCGCCATCATCCCCAGCCGTAATTCCATCATCGTCGCCCGAATCGTCCTGCGACTCGTCATCATCGATCGAGGCATCCGTCGAGTCCTCGCTCTCGCCTTCCTCGGTTGGATCTTCTTCATCGCCCGAATCCGACGATGCGTAGGGATCGTCGCTTCCCGAATCCGGATTTTGGCCGCCGGGGTTCGCGTCCGGATCGCCGGTGTCGGTCTCATCCGGCGGCAGCGGATAATCCCCGGCCGGCGCCGTGAAGCGCGGATCTTCCGGATTGTCGAAATCCTCCGGCGTATCGGGATCGTCCGGATCGTCCGGGTCATCGGGATTCGCCTCCTCCGCGCTGCCCGCCGAGCCGCCGCAGTTCAGGAACACCTTGTCAGCCTGTATCCAGATTTGCCCCTGCGAGATTTTGAGAAAAGCGCCGCCGCTTTTGATCGTCAGGTCGTCGTCGGATTCAATCGTCAGCTTGCCGCTGACCTTAATCTGCATGTCGGCGCCCACCGTCAGCTTCGCATCCTGGTCTACTTTTTGCTCGAGCTTCTGTTCGTAATGAATCGACGTGCTGCCCTGGAAATCCAGGGCGTAATCGCCTTGCACCGACAGATTGTAGTCGCCGTCTACCGCCTGGGTGTAATCGCCCTCGTTGTGGATCGACGTGTCGCCCTGAATATCTTCGGCGAAATCGCCGTCCACCGTATTGTTCTTGTCGCCCTCAACTTCCTCGGTCTGGTCGCCGGAAACGCTCAGCGATTTGTCGCCGCCGACCTTGACCTTAACGTCGCCCTCGACGTCCTCCTGAAAATTGCCTTTGACCGTCGTGTACTTGTCATTCAGGATTTTTTCGTGCTTGTCGTTGTTGACTTGCAGAAAACGGTCATCGAGAATCAACTCGCAGCGGTCATTTTTGACGAAAATGTGCAGGTCTTTTTCGGCCTGCATGCGAAAAAGCTCGTTGCCGATGGAATCCACCAGGCGAATTTCGTTGTAATTATCCTCGCTGCCGCCTTTTGTGCTGCGCGTTTTGATGCCGCTCCATTCCTTGTTCGGCGGAAGCGGATAGGGCGGCATGTTTTTGGCGTGATAAACGCAGCCGGTGATCACCGGCCGGTCGGGATCGCCGTTTAAGAATTGCACCACCACTTCCATCCCGACGCGCGGAATCCAGATATGGCCGAAGTTGGGTCCGGCCCAGGGCTGCATGACCCGCATCCAGCAGGAGCTGGCGCCGTTTTCGTCTCCAGGGCTGAGGTCCCAGAAAAATTTGACGCGCACGCGGCCGTATTCGTCGGTGTAGATCTCCTCGCCCGGAGGTCCGACAACGAAAGCGGTTTGCAGGCTGTCGATGCGCGGTTCCTCCGTCTTGAGCGTCGGCCGGAAGGTGATGGAGGACGGATGAGCAACGTAATCGTTGGTGTAAGTCGCGGGTTTGGAGTTGGTGCCCGGAAGAAACGTGCCTTCCTCCGCCTGATGCGTGACTTTGACGATCAGATAGTTGATATTCTGCTCGGCGCGGTCGTGCTCGGTGAGATCGAAGCGGTAGCCGGGGACCATCGCGCGCGCGTTGCTGGCGCCATGGGCGACGGTGTGATCATGCTCCTGCTCTTCGATGCGGAGCTTGGCGTAATCCTGCGGCTCGCCCGGCCATTCGACGTCGGCGGGATAAAATCGCCGCGAGATGTTGACCGGAACGCCGGTATCGCGCTGCACCTGCTGCCAGTCCTGAAGCTTGTTGGTGGGGATGCGGAAATTGTAGTCGTTGTTTTCGTAGACGTTCGGCTTGACGTGCTTGTGCAGGTCGGAGCTGAAAATTGTGTCCTCGGTGCGATATTCGCCTTCGCCCAACTGGTGCTCGTAGCGGAACGTGTCTTGATAAGGGCAGGGCTGGAGCGCCGCCATGCTATCGACCAGCATCAGGGTATGATTGCCGTCTTCGTGCTTAAAATAGTAATAAATCCCTTCTTTTTCCATCAGCCGCGACACGAAATCCCAGGCCGATTCCATATATTGACAGCAATTTTCCCACGGCTTGTGCTCCTCCATGATGCCGCTGGTGTCGTAATTGCTGAATCCGAACTGGGCGAAGGTGTCGTCGATGATCTGCGGGACGGTTTTGTCCTGATAAATATGGCAGCCGTTGGAAAGCGTCAGGAACCACACCCACGGGACCATTTCCGCGTAATAGTACGACAGGCGCCCTTCGTTGCGAAGCGGGGCGAATTTCTTGAGCTGGCCGTTGAAGTAGCGGAACGTGGTGCGGTCCCGATGGCGGATTCCGACGGTTACGTTCTTGCCGAGCAGATCCTCGGTTTGAATCGCCGGATCTTCCGACACCAGCTCCAGCTTGAAGTTGAAAAGCTCGGAGATTTCCTCGGTTCCGGAAAATGAGCTGACCAGCAGAACATCCGGACCAAGCGGGCAATTGAAATAAAAAAGCCGCTTTTCCTGGCTGATGAACTGGCCCATGGCTATTCCCGCCAGGCGCGCCGTAAATCCGGCGCGGCGCCTTCTGAAATCGTCGCGATGGAAAACTTCCGGCTGCCCTTCATCCGTTCCTCCTGTTGACCCGCGCGATCATCGGTCGTCCCAAAGCCGCAGGATCGTTTCATCCGGATCGCGGTCCAGCGGGCGGGTGAACATCCAGGAAAACCAGCCCAGCCGCGTCGGCGGCGCTTCCTCCGAATCCAGCGCGAAACGCGGCGCCTCCTCTCGTTTGAGAATCAATTGTACTTCGACATCGAGGTCCTCGCCGCAAAAAAATTTCGCCATCGACTTCAATGGTTCATAGGCGGTACCGTCGGGCAGAAATTGCTTGTATTGCTCAACTGTCATCGGACCCAGGCGGATGCGCACCACCGATTCCTGGTCCCACACCTCATCGCCCAGGACGATGCCGATGCCCAACTGCTCGGACCGAGTGCGTCCTTCCGCCAGGCAGGTACGCGAGCCGGAGTCCAGCGGGCGCCAGGTGCCGGCGAAGGGCACAACCTCAACCGGAACTTCGAAATAATCCGCGAGAATTTGCCGGAATGCGGTGGTCGAGCGGGGAAACTGCGCGAACAAGCCTTCATAGCCGATCAGAACCTGATCTGCGACCGCCTGGCGATTTTGCAGGCCGCGGGTCCCCAGGCCGATCAGATCGAGCAGATAGCCGGTGAATCGATCCTCCCCGCCGCGCTCGTAGGAAACCGGGAAGCGGTACTTTTCCCAGGCGCGGTAGAGCAGGGAAATGGCGCGATGATTGAAAATATCCAGAAAATCGCGCAGCGTGCGGTCGCGATTGAACAGCCGCTCGACGATCAGCTCCGTGTAGATCGTGGGCATCACGCCGGAATGTCCGGTGAGACCGAAAAAGTTGACGCTCATTTTCGGCGGACCCTCAGGCCGCTCCTCGAGCGATTGAATCTCGCCCGGCGGAAAGGTGAGCGAAGGATGCACGCCGAGCCGCACCGGCTCTTCGGCGGGCGGGAGAAACGACCCGATCGGCTCGCGCGAGCCGCAAGCGCGTTGGAGCAGACGAACCGCCTGGAAAAATCCGAAATCGACGGCGCGTTCGCGCAGCCGCTCCGGAATCAGAGCAGAATCCGGCTGCCTGCTTTGGGAGGCCATTCGCGCAGCAGTTCCTTTCTTTGCGCGGTTTTCACCGCAAGCTGGCTGAAGCTGTTCATGGAGACGTATTGCGCCAAAAAATGCTCGATCACGCTGGAAAAAAGATAAACCCCGCCGCCGACGAACTTGGTCTCGTCCAGCTCCATTTCAACCCGCATGCCGCGCACGTAGGAGATGCCGTGATCGCCGATCACGCGCGCGAAGCGGCGCCCGCTGCGAACGCCGGTGATGCCTTCGATTTGCAGCTCCATGTGCGGCGAGGTTCCGTGATAAAGCCGCAGAATTTCCTGCAAAGCCTCGCGGCCGTCTTCCACCAGCGACAAATAATTCAACGACAGATGAGAAATCAGGCGCCATAACGCCTCCCGGCCCACGGCGGGGCGAATCGCCGGGGTGGGACTGCGGATGGCGATGACGCGATCGACCGTCGATTCCTGATCCATGTCGAAATCGCCCGATTCGTCGCCGAAGCTGAGCCGCGACGGCAGATCGCCGTTTGAACAGGTGCAGCGCACCGTCAGCGTATCCAGGTTGAAATTGACGTTCTGGCCGGAAAAATCAACCAGCGAGATCCACATCTCCGTGCCTTCGCCGCCCGGACCGGCCAACCGCCGCGTGGCGTTCCAGAACACCGGCCGTTTCTCGCGCGAGGAGTGGCGGAACGAAAAAAACGGTTCGAAGCTGACCGTTTCCCCGCTCGCCTGATACGTGCAGTTGACCTCGTCGATCGAAAAAACTTCAAGCGCGCGCGAATGGCGATAGTCCGGCGCCACCGGATATTCGTACTTCGTGTGGTCGAGCTGGATCGGCTCGGCCATGTGCGAAAAAAGATTCACGATCGGCGCGCAGCCGAGCCGCAACGTGCGGGCGTTGACGCCCAGCTCGAGAAGCTGCTGGCGATCGGCGCGCTCAAACGGCGAAATGACAAAGACGATTTCCACGCTTTCCTGAAAACCGCCGGCGGCGATCGCCCCGGCCCCGCGCAGGTCGAGAAATAAGAATTTTTCCGGAAATGTGAAATATTCCTGCAAAAGACGGTACGGCGTGAAGGACCGCGCCGGATACGGCAGCATGCCTTCGTCCTCGGCGAAGCCCACCGCGCGGATCGCGTCCGGGATCAGCTCGATCGGACGCTGGCGGAAGCGCGGCCGCGGATCGCGAAGCACGATCGACCGGCAGTTGTTGCACAGCAGCTCATAGAGCGAGTGGACCAGCGGCGGCTCGCCATGCAGGTAGAAGCGCAGCGTGTCCATTTCCAGCGCCGAAAATTTCACCTGCGGCCACGCGTTCAGCCGGACCCGCAGCGCCGCGAAAGCGCCGGGAGCCTTAAGCGGCGGGTCCAGGCGATCAATGGTGCTCCATTGCGCCTCGCCGACTTTGAACGGCCAAACCTCGGTGTCGTAGCATGTCCGGAATTTGCAGGGCAGGCCCTCCACCGGCCGCGAATACAAAATCGAATCGCGCGGGATGCGCTGCATCGTGGTCAGCTTGCTTTCCCGCAGCAGGAATTCGGCGATCGCCATCGAAGGCAGCGGCCGCGTGTAATGCGGATAGACGACATTGAGCAGCGCCTGCGTGATCTCCGGAAAATCGTCGTCCAGGCGAAGGTGAATGCGCGCGGCCAGCAGCGCGTTGGCCTCGATCATCCGCTCCACGTGCGGATCCTCGCAGCGATTCGGCTCCAGTTGCAGGCGCGCGGCGACCTTCGGATAATGCGTCGCGAACTCCGCGCCCATCTGCCGCAAAAACGTCAGCTCGCGCTCGTAATAAACGAGCAGTTCATCCCGCACGTTCTTCTCCTTCGACCTGGTATTCGCCGCTGGTCAGCTCCAAAGTCGAATCGAAATAGATCCGTTCCGGCGCAGGTTCGGTATGCAGCAGCGCTTCGATCTGAAAATGGACCTTCATCGACGACGGCGCGGCGGCGGGAATGTTCACCGCCACGTGAGTCAGGCGAGGCTCGAAGGCGCTGATGGCGAACTCGACCGCGCGCGCCAGCCGCGCGCGATCCTCAACCGACCGCAAAGCGAGCCCGGTCGAATCCGGCAGGCCATAGCAGTAAATCGAATGCCACAGTTCTTTAAACGACTGCGGCGGCTCCAGCGGCGTGCGCCGCGAATTGAGCAGCCATTCGAGATCCCGCCGGACCGAGCTTTTCAGCTCCTTGAGAGATTGCGTGCGCCAGCTTGCCGGCTCGTTGCGATGGTTGGGTTCGCGATCGATCAGACGGTCGAGCACGCTCGGCTGGATGCTTTTGGGAATCGCTCGGCGCGCCACGGCTTATCTTCCCAGACCGAGCGCGCGGACGGGGTCCAGACGGCAGATGCGCGCGTACAGCTCGCGTCGCGTGCCATCGGAATCGCCGCTGTTTAAAAGAGTGCGATAGAGCAGCGCCAGCGGCTGCGCAATCACCTCCGATCCCTCCCACGCTTCCAGATGCCGCTGCTCGATTTCGCCCGCCAGTCCTTCAAGGATCGGACGCGCGATTTCGTCGTTGCCGGTCGCAAGGCAGACTTGCGCAAGCTGGACCTTCCTCAGGAATCGGCCGCGGCCGCTGATCTCGCGCGCGATCTCATCGGAGAGAATCGTCAGCGCTTCATGAATGCGCCCGCCGCGCGCCGCCTCCATGGCCAGCTCATAAGCATCGGGCGGCGCGGGTTCGCCATCGGCGCTCTCGCGCGGCGCTGGCGGCTCGATCACTGCCGGCGGAATCCATGCCGTTGGCTCGATCACCGGCGGCGCCTCGGCGTTTTGCGGCTCGCCGCCGGGAATCAGATGATTTTCCTTCAGCCACTGCATCGTTTCCGGATTCGCCGCCGGCGTATCGTCGGCCAGCGTCCATTCCACAATCTGCGGGAAATCGGCGATCAGCGCTTTCAACTCGGAGCTGACCGCCTGCGCGATCGCGTCCTGGCCGCAGGTGCGGCACGCCGTGATCGAATAGCGCTGCAAATCGAGCCATGCGCGGCCGCAGTTGCGGGCCATCGCGTCTTCGGCGCGCTCCCGAACGTCGTTCCAGTTGCCTTCCGCCGCCAGGCGTTTCAGCTCGACCCGAACTTCGGCCGGAGGAGCTTCAAGGAACATCGCGGCGGGACGGCCGCCGGTGGCGCGCAGCTCGCCCCATCGCAGCGCGCGAATCATCAGGTAGGAAATCGGGCTGTAGGGAAGCTGGGCGCGAAGATAGCGGCTCAGCGCGATGATGCGCTGCGTCGCGTCGTCGATGCTGGCCGGCTCCGGTCCGGAAGAGACGGCGATCGGCGCGGCAGCGGGCGCGGCGGCCGCGGCCGCGGGAACCGATTGCGGCAAGGGCGCAACCGGCGTCGCGATCGCCAGTTCAACCGGCGCCTGCGCCGGCTGCGGCGCCGGAGTTTGCAGTCCGCCTTTCCTGATCAGCAGCATCTTCGCGGTTTGCTGAACTTCCTCGATGGCGTTGCGAAGCGGGCTGAAATCGGGCGAGGAGTCGCCGAACTTTTCGTCGCAGAACTCGCCGAAATCGCGCAAAAATTCGGAGAGCGCAATCAGATTGTCGTAAACAAGCTGGCTGAAGGCCAGCGGCGTCGTTTCAAAACCTTTTTCGAACTCCTCGGGCGAGATTGCGCCGCCCGCCAGCGCCTCGTTGCGTTTTTGCAGCTTCGCGCTATCGTTCTTCGCTTCCTCCTCGGTCGGAATCGCCTTCATTTCGCGATAGTCGTACCAGTTGTGCCCGCCCTGGGTCAGCGGTACGGATCGAATCCCGGATACAAGCTGCGAGCCGATCCAGCGCAGCGGCGTCGCGCGCATTTCCAGGTCGCCGTCCTCCTCCATTTGCGGATAAACGGTGTCCCAGAAATTTTCAAGAAGCTTGCGGACCAGATCTAGTCCCTGGCGCAACCCCCCGAATCCCTCGCGCCGCAGCAGCGCTTCGGCCAGCCAGGCTGCGATTTGCAAATCCTTGCCGCGTTTGGACAGCGCTTCGGTCGACAGTTTAAACACCAGCGCGTAGTCGGCCGTTTTAAGATCGTGCTTCCAGACCCCGGGATTTAAATCCTCATCTTCGCGGCGGGCTTCCTTTATCTGGTCGGTGATCGGCTGGTAGCGAAGATCGGCGCCGGCGGGCGCCGCAACGGAGATCGGTTGAAGCAGCGCTTCGACGTCAATCGGCATGGCGGCTAATTCTCAGCGGCAACCGGCGGTGGACTTCAAACCTGCCAGAACTCAACCTGTCTGCGAATCGGGACACTAGTTTACCGCCACCGGGCGGATCTCCAGCTTTCGCAACTCGAGAATCGGGATCTCTTCGCCGTCGGCCAGCAGCATCTTCTGTCCGAACGGCACTTCGACGCCGCCCTCGATGCTCTCCCAGACCGTCAGCCGGCCCAGGCGGACGTTATCGTCGGAATGCGCGCAGGAAAACGGCGAGACCACCGGCAGCAAAACTTCGCCCAACTCCGCGCCGTGAAATCCCGCCCCTGTCCGGACCGTTGCCGGCGCCCACAGCAGATCGCGCAGGCGCTTGGGCGGCTCCATTTCAATCGAGGCGATGTGCTCCAGCGGGATCCACAGATAATTTCCGCCGGCGAGCACCTCCAGGCGCGCGCCGATGCGCGGATCGGCGTCGGAGATCGACTGGTAAGCCTGGCCGTTCAAGATCCCGCTGACCGCCGCCGCGCTATTTTCCGGCGTTTTCGTTTTAAACATTTCGTGCCGCGTGCGTTCGGCGCCGATCGCGGCTCGATAAAGCAGCGCGCCGATGCGCCGGTCCTTGCTGTTCGCCGGCGCGCCGGATAAATCCATGCCGGCGAGAATATCGAGCTGCTTATCGGCCCGGTCCCACTGGCCGGCAAAGCACAGCAGCTCGAATAAAAAAGTTCGGCGCTGGGCGTCGGAGGGATTGTCGCGCAGTTCCGCGCCCAGCGCATCGATGGCGTCGTTTAATTTCCCGGCTTCGTAAAGTTTTCGAGCGCTTTCCACGGCCGATTACTGCGTCACCACGCCCTTGCCGAAATCGAATCCGTTGGTGATCGCCGGCTGGATCTGCCCGTCTTTGACGTCCTGATACGTTTCGGTCATGGCGATGAACGCCAGTTGCCAATGCTCCTGCGGCAGATTGCTGCTGCCGGGATGGCCGGAAGTGGAATAATGGCTGACCACCACCCACTGCAAGTGATACGTCTCGGCCTCGTAGGGACCATTGGGACCCGGCTGGCTGACACGCAGATAAACGTCCGGCGTCGTCTCGCCTTTGGCCAGCAGCGCAAACAGCAGCGGTGTGTGCTTGCCCATCACCGTGGTGATATGCATGTAGCCGACGCGCGAGCCGGAGGCGACCACCCCCGTCGAAGCCTCCATCGAATGATCCAGGCTGACGTCGTAGGTCCAGTGTTGAACTTCGATCTTGTTGTTCCAGTTCCCGTTCGGGGATTGGCTTTCGCCGGGCACGCTCGGAAAATCGAGATACATTGGCATGATTTTTCTCCTCTCCGACCCTCGCTAGACCACGCTGTTCTGCTTCATGTTGTAGGTCTTGTCGACCATGCCCATCAACTGTCCGCTCTGCAACTGCGCGTAGCCGAGCGTGACCTGGCTGAACGCCAGAGAAATATTCTCGGTTTTCTGCCCGGAATCGCCGCCCAGACTGCGGCTGACAATGGCGAAATCGCTGAACAGGAGCTTGAAGTAAACCCCGAACGGATTCGATCCCGTGCCGGTGCCCTGGTTGACGCCGCCGCGCTCGGCGTTGAACTCCGCCGGTCCGGCGATGTGCGCCCCCGATGCCACCTGCTTGAAAATCTGCGGACCCGCGTGCTTGATCGTGAACGAGAAAGTCCCCGTCGCCATCGACCCCTTGGGCGATCCGCCGCCCACTACCGGCTGCGCCGGCTGCGTCATGCTGAAGCTCCAACTATCGAGTTCGAGCCATTTCAGATGGTTCTGCTTTTGGCAGTTGCCGGTGATGCCGGCGCACTGCAGATTCAAATAAAAATACTTCGGTTGTTCCGCCATTTTTGCTCCTTTTTTTTTCGCCGCCGGTGTTTCTTACCGCCGCATCTTTCTGAGGCGATGCGCGAGCCCCGATATTACTAGCGCGTCGACTTCGGAAGCTCCGCGACCAGCCGCAGCGATACGGAAAGTTCATCGAGCTGAAAGTGCGGCCGCAAAAACGCAATCGCCTTGAACACGCCCGGCTTGGCCTTATCCTCGATGACCTCGATCTTGGCCTGGCGCAGCGGGCGCAGCGCCTTGGCCTGATGCGACGCCGTCTCGTCTTCCGTCACGTAATTCACGATCCAGTTGTTCAGGAAGATTTCGACGTCCTTGCGCGAGGCGAAGCTGCCGACTTTATCGCGCATCATCGCCTTAATGTAATGCGCGAAGCGGCAAACCGCCATCATGTACGGCAACTGCGCCGAAAGCCTGGCATTGGCGTTGGCTTCCTCGGTGTTGTACAGCTTCGGTTTCTGGCACGTCTGCACGCTGAAAAACGCCGCGTAATCGGTGCCCTTGCAGTGCACCAGAGGCACAAAGCCCTGATCGGCCAGCTCTTTTTCGCGCCGGTCGGTGATGATCGTTTCCGTCGGGCACTTCAGCGCGACATCGCCCTGCTCGGTGTGGAAGGTGTGTGACGGCAAGCTATCGACAAGGCCCCCGCCTTCCACCCCGCGGATCGCCGCGCACCACCCGTACCGCGCAAACGCATTGGTGATGCGCGCGCCGAGCGCGTAGGCCGCATTGCCCCACAGATATTTCGAATGATCCGCCCCGGTGACGCCTTCCTCGTAATGGAACGCATCCACCTGCTTGGTGTCCTTGCCATAGGGTACGCGAAGCAGAACGTGCGGCAGCGTCAGACAGACGTAGCGCGAATCTTCCGAGGCGCGGAATCCTTTCCAGCGCGCGTATTCGGTGGTATCGAATACCTTGGCGATATCGCGCGGCGCGTCGAGCTGGGTGAAGCTTTCAAGATTCAGCAGCTCCGGACTCGCCGCCGAAATAAACGGCGCATGCGCCGCCGCCGCCACCTGCGACATTCTTTCCAAAAACTCGATGTCCTCCGGCCCGCGGCCAAATTCGTAATCCCCGATCAGCGCGCCGAACGGCTCGCCGCCGAAAACGCCGAATTCGTGTTCGTAAACCTTCTTAAACATCTGGCTCTGGTCGAATTCGGGCACGCGCTGCAAATCGCGCAGAATTTCTTTCTTGGTCGCGTTGAACAGCTTGATTTTCAGGTTGACGCCGGTTTCGCTGTTTTCCAGCAAGTAGCGGATGCCGCGCCAGGTCGCCTCAAGCTGCTGGAACTTGGGGTGATGCAGGATTTCATTTAATTGAAGCGAAAGCAGATGATCGATCTGCGCGATGCGTTTTAAAATCATCGCCTCCAGATCCGGCGCTACCGTCATGTGCCCGTCGAGCACCTGCTTGACGAACTCTTTCACCAGCCCGCGGCCCCACTCCTTGGCCGATTCATCGCGCCCCACGCGGCCTTCGGAAACAATTTTGTCCAGCAGGCTTGGCGCCGGCGCGGCCGCGGTGACGGTCGCCTCCGCCGCCGTTTTCTCCGATCCCTGACGTTTTGCCATTAATTTTGCCCATCCTTCGGCTGATCCGTCGAAATTTCGTGCCGGACTTGTTCCAGCTTGCCGGCGTCGTTGATCACGTCCTGTAACAGCCGTTCGAGCTTTTCATTGCCTTGCAACGTCCCCACCAGATCCGAAAGCTTGGTGCGCAGCTCCAGCAATTCCCGCAAAGGCTCCACGCGGCGCGCCACCTGCTCCGGCTCGAAATCCTCCATGCTCTTGAACGACAGGTCAATGCCGATCTTGCCCGCGTTGGGGTCCTCCGACAGCCTGTTTTCCACCGAAAACGCCACGCGCGGCTTCATGCTGTCCAGCACGGCATCGAAATTATCCGGCGTGATCTCGACAAAGCGCCGGTCCTTGATTTTCGGCAAGGGCTCTTCCGGCATGCCGCTCAAATCTGCCAGTACTCCCATTACAAACGGGATTTCTTTTAGCTCGATCGCATTGCCGATCTCTACGTTGTAAGTTACGTGGACTCGCGGCGGACGGACCCGCTCAAGCTTGGCATGCACACTTTCCCGCGCCATGAATTGCCCCCCTGTCGGAAAACTTTCGAAGCGCTCAGTATGTTATAGAATGCCCGTCCT
>Ga0070740_10002775_pt1 | contig 19737 bp, 16 predicted proteins | sample Coa_R2_FD_67286 | JGI IMG/M metagenome (GOLD analysis project Ga0070740, IMG submission 67286) | Surface soil microbial communities from Centralia Pennsylvania, which are recovering from an underground coalmine fire - Coalmine... | ecosystem: Environmental > Terrestrial > Soil > Unclassified ...
GTGTCACTGGTGTTGATGACGCCGGAGGCGCGTGTCGCGCGCAACATGGCGCGCCTGCTGGAGCTAAAGCTCATCGAGGTGGTCGATACCGCCCTGGAAACAGAGTTACAGGGGGACCTCTCCAATATCATCATCAAGGGTCAACACATACTGGCGCAGCGCCGCAACTCACCAACCCCCGAACAACACCTGCTTGGTCTGATTACCACGCTTTCCGAATGTATCAACGGATTGCTTATCCATCATGGTCGCTATGCAAGGCATCTACGCGGACGCGGCCATGTGCCTCAGGACGATATCGTGCGCTACCTGGATCGTCGTTTCGCCCAGAAGTTACACATGCTGACAAAGCAGCACTACCCTATTCTGGATACGGCGACCTTTGCCTATGGTCAGCTTGATTGCAATGATATTCTCACCTTGAATAAAGTGGTGAAGGGGGAGCAGTTGGAAGAGTTCTACTGGGAGGCGGTCCAGGGGCTGGCGGCGTTTCTGCGCATGATCTTTGCCGAGTTGTTGCAGGATGAGGTAGGAACGTCGCATACAGGCCGGCAGCTGGGCGTCGCCTGGAAAATCTTCCTCTCGGAGATCGATCACGAGATCCAGCAGTATCAAATCTACCGTGCACGCCGCAATGTGCAGCAGGCGCGAGGTCGCGAAAGCATGATGCCATCGTCGCCCATGAGCATTGTGCAGAACTGGCATGGGGTCCCTGAAAATAATGGAGATTACCTGTCACCCGGAACGGGAAGGAGGTCAATTTAGATGGAACCGACAGTGCTGGTGGTGGACGACAGTCCCACCGTGCGTAAAATCGTGCAAATGACCTTGCAACGAGAGCACATTAGAGTAATTACCGCAGGAGATGGCCTGAGCGCCCTTACATCGGTAGCCGATGAAATGCCTGCCCTCATCCTGCTGGACATTCAATTGCCACGCATGGATGGGTACCATATTTGCCAGGTAATACGGAAAAACTTGCAGTTTCGGCAGATTCCCATTATTATGCTCAGTGGAAAAGATGGTTTGTTTGATAAGATGCGTGGGCGCCTGGCCGGTTCAACCGAATACCTGACAAAGCCGTTTGATTCGGGCGAACTGGTGCGCACCGTGAAAAAGCATCTTGTCAACTGGCAAGAGCGTGTGCCCGTGCGTCAGGAAAGCATGGGAATGCGCCCACGGCTGCGCTATCGGACCTGAGGGGCATTCGCATTCTTCCTCTACGTGCCTGTTCCCGTAGGGAGAAATGATGAGCGAATAGCCCTTATCTCCCATCCGCTGGTGCAGCATGTTTAGAAAGGGTATAATTGGATGCCTGGGCAGAAGATACTCGTCGTGGATGATAGCTGGACAGAATTGACAATGATGGTGGCGCCACTGCGCGATAGCGGCTTTGAAGTTGTAACCGCCGTCGATGGCGAGGAAGCGATTGAAAAAGTCTTCAAAGAACGCCCGCAATGTATCGTCCTGGATGTCGTTTTGCCAAAGCAGAACGGTTTTCAGGTGTGCCGCAGACTCAAGAATCTGGAGGCAAGCAGGCATATCCCGATCATTTTACTGACCAGTAAAAATACCCCTGTCGACAGGGCCTGGGGCTTGAGGCAGGGAGCCGATCTCTACATGACCAAGCCATTTAATAGTGATGAACTGGTAGCGAGTGTACGGCGCCTCGTATGAGGCGTTGATTTGTAGCCGAGTTTGGAGGAGACCTGGATGGCAGAGCGGCGCAGGGCGCCGGCTGCCTGCCTGGAAGTTCGAAGATCACGATGCCAGCGAAGGCAAACGACAAGCCCTGCCTCTACACGGGAAATGGTGGATCCGCCACCATCTGTGCTGTCGGGCATCGCGATCAGGAGTAGTTTGTGTCCAGCGAAGAGAAGAGCATGTTGCAACGTAATGCATTTGTCGCGGCCCAACAATTGAAAATACCATCAGCGCAGGCTGCTTTGCAGATGCAGAGGATGCAGGATGGGCAACTCCAGAGGGAGAGTGCCCTTACCGCGGAGGGCCAGCCGGCTGTCATCGGTGAACAGTACCTGGTCTTCTCCCTGGCTGATCGTGAACTGGCCGTTAAAGCCGAACTGGTGCAAGGCGTAGAGCGCCTTACCGACCTCACTCCTGTGCCTAACGTGGTCCCCTGGGTGCGAGGAGTGATTAATCTGCGCGGCTCTATTGTCTCTGTTGTAGATCTGCGCATGTTTCTCGACCTGGAGCCACTTCCTCATACCTCGCGGACGCGCCTATTATCGTTGCAGCACAATGATATGGTCATTTGCTTGATTGTGGATAGCGTGAGTGAGATGTTGCCGATCCCTGCGGCGGCCATCATCAGTGGAAATGTGCGCCAGGCCAGTATTCCGCCCTGGGTTTCGCCCTACGCTGCGGGTTGTGCCTTATTCCCGAATCGTCTGCTGGTCTTATTGGATGCCGCACGGCTCCTTTTCTCAGAGAAAATGCAGCGTTATGAGGCCCTGGGGTGATAGCGGGACAGCTTATATCGTCCATCCACATGATATAGATATTCTTGAAACAACAGGAGGTCTGGCGGATGAGTCCTGATCGCAATACAGGCGCATGGACAGTTGATGCGCTGATGCAGGTGGGCCTGGTGCTGTCAATTGTTTTTCCTATCCTGGCCCTTATCTTTCTTGGCCTGCTTGCCTCGCCTCAGATGGATCACAATACATGGGTGCTGCTGATCGCCTTTTTCGCGATAGCTGTGCTCATTCTTGTATTTTTCACTAATTATCTTGTGCAGCGGAGGATCAAGGGCCGCATAGCGGGGCTTACCGAGGTGTGCTTTGAATATAGCGGGGGCAACCGTGAGGCGCGTGCTGTAGTAAACGGCGACGACGAATTCGCAAGGCTGGCTATGGCTATCAACGCCCTCCTCGATAATCAGAACCATACCATCGGCGCTCCCTTGAGCAGCGGCGGCAGCGATGCGGCGGCCTTGCAGGCGCAGATCGAAAAACTCTTGCAAGAAGTCAGCGCCGTGGGCGATGGCGACCTGCGTGTGCAGGCGGAGGTTACGCCCGATACTCTGGGCGTGCTCGCCGATTCCTTCAACTATATGATTGAAGAGCTTGCCAAGGTGGTCGGGCGCGTACAGTCAACGGCGGTGCAGGTGACGAATGCCACGCGCCGCATCCTTGACGGCTCGGCGGAACTGGCGCAGGCTTCCGAGACGCAGGTGGCCCAGATCTCACAGACCACCGAGGCGGTAGAGGCGCTGGCGAACTTCATCCAGAACGTGGCGCGTGACGCCCAGTTGAGCGCCGAGGTGGCGCAGGAAGCCTTGAACAGCGCGCAGAGCGGCCAGCAAGCCGTGCGTCAAACGATTGAGGGCATGCTGCTGATCCGCGAAAACGTGCAGGAGACGGCCAAGAAAATCAAGCGTCTCGGCGAGCGCTCCAATGAGATCGGCGAAATCGTGCGCATCATCGAAGATATCGCCGATCAGACAAACCTCCTCGCGTTGAATGCCGCCATTCAGTCCGCGATGGCCGGTGAGCACGGGCGTGGTTTCGCCGTCGTTGCCGACGAAATCCGCCTCCTTGCGGAACGTTCGACTGAATCCACAAAGCGCATTGCCACACTGGTCAAGAGTATTCAGGGCGATACCTATGAAGCCGTGGTAGCTATGGAAGACAGCACACAGGAAGTGGTGAAGGGATCGCAACTGGCGGATGAGGCCGGACGCTCTTTGAACTCTATCTACAGCGCTGTGGAGCGACAGGCGCAGATGATCGAAGGCATTGCCCGCGCTGCTAATGAACAGACCTCGGTCTCGGAGGCTGTGGCCGTAGCGATGGGCCGCATATCCGAGATTACGCGACAGACGGATGCCAGCACGCAGGAAGCAGCCGTGAGTGTAAGCTATCTGGCTGAACTTGCTGAACAACTGCGCGCCTCGGTCTCAACATTCCGCTTGCCCGAGCGTGGTAATGAGATGCTTGACTCGTTCTCTCAGATGCCCTCCGTCAGCGAGGCGGGGAATAGCGGCATAGATCAGAGATTTGCTTCTCCGATGCTCCAGGGGGCAGGCAACTCGTGGGATCAGGGGTTCGTGGGGAATTTCCCACCTCTACCGGAGCCGGGCAATACCGGTGGCTCGCTGGTCGCTCTGGGATCACGCGGGCAGTATGGCATGAACAATCAACAGGACTTTGGCGCTCTGTCCGGCTTTGGAGCGCAGCAGTTCGGGGGCCAGGCGGCCTATAACAGCCAGCAGTTCAATGCTCCCTCGGGTTTTAATGAGCCGCCGTTTGCCGGTCAACAGCCCGATTATGGCGATCTGGAGAATCTGGACAATCAGTCGAACTTTGGAAACAACGGCTTTGGAGCGCAGCCTATGGGCAGCCAGAATCAATCCTTCTTCTCAGCGCCCGATCAGGCGCAGGGAATGCCTGCCCGGCAGCGCTGGCAGGGAGGGCCGCAAGCGCCCCAGCAGGGCCAGGGCCAGTTCTCATTCAATCAGGACCAGCTGCCCTATCAGAACAATGGGTAGACTGTGTGTAGCATGATGGTGTCACGTTGCTTTCTGATGAAGATAGTGCCTGTGGCGCTAAAATAGTGAAGTGGGTACGCGCAACATGTCGAATACATTTGATAAACTATCAGTCCTCGATTCGTTTATCGAAGAGGTGAATAGCTATTTGCCGGAAATCGAGGCGAACCTTGAGCGGCTGGCACAGTCACCTGGCGACATGGATGCTCTTGAAGAAACATACCGCCGCACTCACACGATAGGCGGTTCCGCTTCCATGATGGAATTCCCGGGCCTGGCGCATATAGCTCACGGGATGGAAGATATTCTGGGCGATGCGTTGGAGGGGTTAACGACGCTCGACGAGCCAACCCTTGCCCTTTTGCGGCGTTCGTTGGGCCGTCTGCGCCAGCTCCTGGCGGGTATTCGTGGTGGAGTCAACGAGGAAGCTGTGATTGCGGAGGACGATGCTGACTACTCACAGTATCGCGCTAGATTGGCTGCCGCAGAGCAAGGAGCAGGCGCTGCCGGGGTCGCGGATGTCGAGCAGGCGGCCAGCATAAGCGCTTATGCCGGTCCCGCCTCTTCCGCCCAATCGCCGTCGGCCTCCACGATGCCATCTTTCGATGAGGTCCTGGCATCCTTCCGGGCACCATCCGTGATGCCTGGTGAGGATGTGGCATGGCCGGAGGAGCCGGCTCCCGCGCCCCGCTTCGAGGATTCCTTGCCACCCCCGCCGCTTGAAGTGCAGGCGCCCGAGCCTGTACAGCCAGTACAGGCTTCATCAAGCGCCCTGGACGAACTGGTGGCCTCGATACGCCAGTCACCTTCACAGCCGCTGCCGCCAACCCCGGCTTACAACGGGCCAGCGCCGTCTTACCCGGTCCCATCTTTCAATGAGGGCGAGCGTGTCCTACCCGCCGTTGAGATACCGGAGAGGCCGGGTGCGCAGAGCAGCGAGTACACGCCCGCTCTCTCCTGGGGTGCTCAACCCGAGGTCGGCGGCGAAACGCTGCCCCCGGCCTATCGAGATGCGCAGCAGAGGACCAGCGTTTTAGCGGCGCAGGCTGCTTCGTTGAAAGATATCGCGGCCCGGTTGCGTGCAGCGATGGCTGTCATTGAAAGGCAGCGCAGCGAGTTCAAGGGCTTCCTCGATGGCTCTAAAGATGCTCTGGACCGCATGGAAGACTGGGCAGGACAGGCAATGGGCCTGGATCTGCGCAATAGCCCCGAACAGGTACGCCGTTATCTCCCGCTCTCAGTAATGTGGGTGGCGAACAGCAAGCTCAAGAAGGTGCTCGACCTGCTCGATCCTCTTACGAACGGGATGGAGGTGAGCAGCGAGCAAATGGAGATGATCCTCCAGCAATTGCATGTCTCCCTGGATGCTTGCGGCGAAGCTTTTAAAAATATACAGACCGAGTTCGCCCGCCTGTTGACACAGGAACCCGGCTGGACCCCCTGGGACATGCAGGTCTCGCGCGATGCTGGCAATGTGCGTGAGCGTGTGACGTTCGAACGGCAGGGAGATCCTATTGCTCTGCGTAAGGAGATCGAAGCCGCTGTCCGCGAAGAGGTCCGCCGAGAATATGAGTCGCGCCCAATCACGGCGGCAATGCGAGCCGAACTGGAGCAACAGATCCGCGAAGAGCTGCGTCAGGAATTTGAAGAGCGACGCCGCTTGCTTGATCGCGTTACCGGTCCAGAGAACAACGAGACACTGCACGATCTGGAGATGCGGCTCCGCAATGAGATAGAGATACAGGTGCGCCAGGAATTCTTGCAGCAGATCGGTGGGGATGCCTCCGGCACAACACGGCCAGCGTCGCTGTGGGAGACGCCGGCTCCTGTTACCTCGAACTTTGTAGATCGCGCCAGCGAGTTCACGGGTCTTGGCTCCGTAGCGCCAATGCCACCATTCCAGCCGCAGTCTGCTGCGCCGGTGGCTCCGCGCACTCCTCCTGCTATGCCGATGGCTCCTTTACCGCCACCGGAGGCGAAGCCTTCCACGGTATCCACCTTCGGCGGCGATATCGGTGAAGAGGCTGCGGAGATCTTCCGCCAGGAGGCAGAGGAACATCTTCAGACTATCAGCATGCATGTGGCCGCTCTGGAAAAGGCGCCTACAAACCGCGATCTCATTCAGGGCATCCGCCGCGCCACACATACCTTGAAGGGTGCAGCCGGCATGATGGGCTTCAAGGCCATCGCCGATCTCTGCCATATCTCCGAAGACCTGCTCGATAGCATCATGGAGGGGACAACCGCCATCTCCCCCGCTGTGCTGAGCCTCATTCTGGATACCGCTGAGATCCTCGATGTACTGATTACCGGGCGGGGTTCAGATCCCGATGCCGATGAGGCCAGGATCCAGTCGCTCAGAAGCCGCTACACAGAGTTGCTTGGTGAGCAGAACATCGCCGTGAGTGCTGTAGATGAGGATATCGATGATGTGGAGGAGGTGGATGATGCTGCAACTGATAGCAACATGGTAACGAGCGTGGTTGCCGCCGGCCAGCAGCCGGAAACGATGGCGCAGCGCGGCTCTCGCGGCGATCTGAGTGTGCGTGTGCGTCTGCAAAAACTGGATGAGCTGGTCAATCTCTTCGGTGAACTGCTGGTGAACCGCAGTGTGCTGGAGGAGCGCATTCAGCGCCTTGTGCGTCTCGTTGCCGATGTCAGCGTCAGTAGCAACCGTCTCCATGATGTGGGTCAGAAACTGGAGAGCCGCTTTGAGGCTGCCACATTGCCCAGCGGACGTTCTGTGACGGTCATGCCCGGGGAGGGCAATCAGAGCGTTTCCTCGGTCAATAATGGCATCAGAAATGGCAGGGATAACGGCGAGCCAGCGCACCTCGCGGAATTTGATGAACTGGAACTGGACCGCTACACGGAGTTCCATCAGCTTGCCCGTGGTCTGAGTGAGGGTATCTCTGATATGACCACGCTCAGCACCGAGATGGAGGCTGTGATTCGCGAATGTGAAGGGGTCTTCGCTCGCGAGAATCGCCTGAGCACAACGTTCCAGGATCGGCTGATGAAGGTGCGCCTGGTCCCGCTCTCAACGATGACGCCGCGTCTCTATCGTGCCGCGCGCGCGGTAGCCTTAAAGCAGGGGAAAGAGTTCGAGTTCTTGCTGGAAGGTGAGGAGACGGAGGTTGACCGTACCGTCTACGAGGAGATTGCCGGGCCTCTGCTGCATATCATGCGTAATGCCGTTAACCACGCTATCGAGACTCCCGATGTGCGTATGCAGAAAGGGAAGTCTCCCGCGGGCCAGATCAAGCTCTCGGCCTCCTACGAGGGGAATCAGGTGGTTATTACCGTTCGCGATGATGGCACGGGTATTGATCCAGAACATGTGCGCAATTCAGCCATCGCACGCGGCTTCATCCGCCCCGATCAGCAGTTAAGTGATAGCGATGTTATTGATCTGATCTTCCGCCCCGGTTTCTCAACTGCCGAGGTGCTGAGCGAGGAGAGCGGGCGTGGCGTGGGTCTCGATGTGGTACGTGATAGCGTGTCGCGTCTCAGGGGAACGCTGGAGGTGGAGTCGATGCCGGGCCAGGGGACGGCATTCACTATGAAGTTCCCGACCAGCCTGGCTATCCAGAACGCTATGATGGTCGCCGTCGCCGGGCAGCAGTTCGCCATTCCTACAGTGAGCGTCGAGACGGTAGGGCGCCTTGATAGCTTCAAGCGCGCGACGGTAGGCGGGCAGCCGGCGGTGATGGTGCACAACGATCCCTATCCTCTGACTGTGCTCGCGCAGTACCTGGCGCTCCCTGCGAGTATGATCGATGATAAGGCGCCTCTACTGCTCGTAAATGCGGGCGGCCAGCGTATGGCGCTGGTGGTTGATGAGGTTAAGGGAAGATACGACATCGTAATGAAAAATCTTGGGCCGCACCTGCGCCATGTCCACGGCGTGGCCGGCGCAACCGTCCTCGGTAACGGGCACGTTGTCCTGATCCTGGAATTGACGGACCTGCTCTCGACGCGCTCCAGGATGGGAGCGAATGTCTCTGGCGCGATTACGTCCGCTATGCATCGCGATGCCGATGCCGTGCCGGGGCAGGCCGCATTCAGGCAGAACGTCGATCTTTCACAGAGCAGGCAGAGCATGGCTGCGATGCGTCCGCGCAGCGGAAGCGGGGCTACCCCCGAACGCGGCAAGCATATCCTGGTGGTGGATGATAGCCCCAGTGTGCGCCGTGTGGTGAGCAACATGCTCAAGCAGCATAACTGGGAAGTCCAGATGGCCCGCGATGGCGTGGAAGCTCTGGAAATGATATCCGCCGAGACCCCCGCCGCTGTGCTGCTGGATATCGAGATGCCGCGTATGGACGGCTATGAGTTGATCGCGACTGTACGCGCGCAGGAGCAGTATCGCACACTGCCGCTGGTCGTGCTTACCTCGCGTGCGGCTGCCAAGCACCAGCAGCGCGCTGTGCAGTTAGGCGCGAGCGCCTATGTTGTCAAGCCATACCAGGATGAGGAACTGCTGAATACGCTGAACGCGCTGGTTTACGGCGCTGCCGTCCGCTAGGGATACTTGTATGGGTGTTGAACGCGCTGTGACGCGCTGGTATGTGCAGCGCCAGGCTCTGCTTGAGGAAATAGCCTCGTTGGAGGCGCAGCTAGCCGCTGCCAGCAATGCGCCGGGCAGCGCCTCTTCGTTAGCTCAGGAGAGCACTGATAGAGCGCTGCAACTGGCAAGAGCGAGAGAGAAACTGCGTGTCCTCGGCTCGTGTCCAAAACCGATGATGGGCTAGCTTCAATCCCTGATGGTAGTTCCTGCGGTATGTCTGCGAATTTAGAAGGGTACATTTTCATTAGATAGCAGCAACAATACGATGGGAAATAAACTCGACTCCCAGATCATCAGCCTTTTCGGATCAGCACTATCGCCTGTGCCAGCGTCGCTACTGCACGATGTGGAACTGCCGCAGGAAACAAAGGACTTCCTGCTCTCAGTCGGGTTGCCGCCGGGAGGAAGTTTGCTCCTGACGTTTTATCATAGCGAGATCACCGTTGTAGGAGAGAGGCCATCTCGTTTCCTTATCATTGGTGATGATTATGGCACAAGACTGGGGTTGCAGGAGCCAACAGGAGCGTTATATTCCCTTACCTGGAGAAGCGCTTCAGTGGTAGGGTTTATCAATACCAGTATTTTGACAATGCTGCTGTTTCTGGGGATCTACATGACGCAACAGCCAGCGCTGCGAGAGGCAACCGATGAAGAGGCGGTGGCGATTGTTGAGCGCATGAGGATCACCTTTAATGACATCGATGGCAGTGCGCTTGCTAATCCTGACAACTGGTGGTATTCGATTCTGGAGCAGACCGAGCTGGGGCAATTGTAGCGACTGCATCTACCAGAGGCTCACTCCTGAATGAATTACTTGCGACCCTCAGAGCCATCTGAGGGTCGCTTGCCCCTCCATCCAGGAGGGGGTCCGCGCAAGATGGATTAGACGGCGATGCGCGCGACTGCCTCGGCGATACGCCTGCCCATCTCTTGCGTCCCGATCACCTGCGCGCCAGCCCCGCGCAGATCCTCCGTGCGATACCCTGCGTTGATACACTGCTCTACCGCTTCCTGCACAGCGTCAGCCTCTCGTTTGAGATTGAAAGAGTAGCGCAGCAGCAGCGAGGCGGAGAGAATAGCGGCGATGGGGTTGGCCTTCTCCTGGCCCGCGATATCAGGTGCGGAACCATGAATCGGCTCATAGAGGCCAAACAGCCCGTAGGCCGTGCGACGCGTTCCCAGGCTTGCTGAAGGCAGCATCCCCATCGAGCCTGCCAGCATCGAAGCCTCGTCGGTGAGGATGTCACCGAACATGTTCTCGGTGACGATGACATCAAAGCTGGAGGGCTGCCGGATAAGATGCATGGCACAGGCATCCACCAGCAGGTGCTCAAAGGCAACGTCGGGGTAATCGGCGGCAACGCGCTCCGCAACCCTCCGCCAGAGCCGCGATGAGCTGAGCACGTTCGCCTTATCAACCGAGGTGACTTTTTTACGCCGCTGCCGCGCCAGTTCAAAGGCTGTACGTACAATACGCTCTATTTCTGCCTCTGTGTAAATAAGCGTGTCGATGGCCTCGGTGCCATGTGCCGTCTCGCGGATCTCGCTGGGTTTACCGAAGTAGAGGCCGCCGGTTAATTCACGCACAACGAGCAGGTCGGTGCCCTGTAGCACTTCGGGTTTGATGGTGGAAGCGTTCAGCAATGCCTGGAAGGGGCGCACCGGGCGCAGGTTGGCATAGAGTTCGAACTCTTTGCGCAGGCGGAAGAGGGCATGTTCGGGCTGGACCTTCGAGTTCGGCCCGGCGTAGCCTGCCACCCCGCCGACGGCGCCAAATAGGATAGCATCGCTGTTTTTGCATAACTCCATCGTGGCGTCAGAGATGGCGGCGCCCTCGGACTGAATGGCGGCAACGCCGACGAGGGCGCGATGAAAGTTAAAGTTGTGGCCGTAACGCTCGGCAACAGCCTGGAGCACGCGCACTGCTTGCTCTGTGACCTCCGGGCCGATGCCATCACCGGCCAGCACGGTGATCGTATATGTTCCCATGTTTACAAGACTCCTTGTATAAAGTGAGGCTGTATACCCCCTATCATACGCGCTTCACTGCGGGAAGACAACCGCGCAGGATGGGTGTTCTTTGTTCGCCACTCCGACATCTCACCTCAGCGCCTGCGGCGCTGAGCGGAGGAGAGGCTGAGACCATTGAGGGGCAGGAGGCGGCTCAATGGTCTCAGCCTGGGAAAGCCCTGCCTGTGTCCGTACCTGGTGGCGTGCGTGGACGTATAGTGCTATAATAGGGGCAAGATAGAATGTTAATACGCCGCTCCCGTCTCATATAAACTCTGCAAAATATCCAGATTGAGCAACAGGTGCTGCTAAACCTTTGCATGAAGGAGTACGTTTTTTATGAGCAGCGATATAAAACGGAATGGGGAGGCGCCAGCGACCACGACACGGCGCCGGCCGGTGCCAATTACAATGGCCTCGGGTCCCCATGAGTATATTCCTGGCGATCAGGAACTGCCGGTACAGTTGACCAGTCTCGCCGACATGTTACAGTGGGCGCAGAACTGGGCGCGCTCGAAATCGGTGTGGCCGCTGGGTTACGGCCTGGCGTGCTGCGCTATCGAGATGATGGCTTCGGCGCAATCGCATTACGACCTGTCACGCTTCGGCTCGGAGGTCTTTCGCTCAAGCCCGCGCCAGGCGGATCTGATGATTGTGGCCGGAACGGTCTCTGTCAAGATGGGGCCGCGTCTGCGCCTCCTGTGGGAGCAGATGCCGGAACCCAAGTGGGTGCTCAGCATGGGGCAATGCGCGAACTCTGGCGGTGAATTCTACGATAGTTACTATACCGTCCAGGGTGTGGATACCATCGTTCCGGTAGATGTCTATGTTCCTGGATGTCCTCCGCGTCCAGAAGCTCTGATCGAGGGTATTCTCAAGCTGCGAGAAAAAATTGCAAAGCAAGGTCTCAAGATCCGTGGCGAGACCGAAATAGAGGTGTAGTGTATGCGTGGTATCCTTGAAGGTATGAGCCTGACGTTCAGCCATCTCTTCCGCCCGAAGGTTACGCGGCTCTATCCCTATGAGAAACCCAAGCTGCCCCCGCGCAGTCGTGGGCTGATCCAGCTTATCGCCGAGGAGGGCCTGGGGACCGAGTTTAACCTGAAATGCGAAGCCTGTCTGCTCTGCGAGAAAGCCTGCCCGCCGCGTGCCATTACTATCGAGTACGAGCCGATGCACGAATGGAAGGACCGTCCCTGGTTCAAGTCCTACATCCGTGAGGGGGCCGAAAAGTTCACTTCGCGCAAAATTCCCCCCGCCAGCGGCACACCGAAGGCCGGTTTTTACAAGACGCGCATCTCCGAATATGCCGTGAACTACTTTAATAAGCCCGTACCGCCATGCGTCGCTATGCCCGTCAAGGACTATCTGGAGCCTGAAATTGATCTCAGCAAGGTCGACGCGCTGTTAGAAACGTGGTCGCAGGATGCTGGCGAGCTTCCGGCGCTGCTGGATACGATCATGGATATCTACGGCTATCTCCCCTTGCAGGCCGCCAAACGCGTTGTGCAGGCGCGAGGCGTGGATCTGAGCGATATCTTTGGCATTGCGACGATGAGTCCCAGGTTCAAGCCCGCGCCGCGCATCAAAGGCATCACACGCGACGATCAGCCAGAGCGCGGCCTGGCGCCAGATACTCGTGGTGTCTGGGGAAATATTCATCATGTGAGGCAGCCAAATGCCTGATTTTGAGCATTCTTATCGTGTATTGCGGCGGCGGAGCGATCCTGACCTGCGTTCGCTCTCCGCTTATCGTAATGCCGGCGGCTACTCTGCTCTTGATAGAGCGCTCCATCAGCAGACGCCAGAGCAGATTATTCAGCAGGTCAGCGAGGCCCGGCTGCGTGGGCGTGGTGGCGCTGGTCGTCTCACTGGCGAAAAATGGCGCATCGTTCGCCAGCACGACGATGAGCAGAAGTATGTTATCTGTAACGCCTATGATGCCGATAGCCGTTCGTTGGCCGCGCGTTCTTTGCTGGAGCGCAGCCCACACCAGATAATTGAGGGCATTCTACTTGCCGCCTATGCTGTGGGAGCCTCGGAGGCGTATCTTTTCACGCGCGGCTTCTTCTATGAAGGCATTGATGCGGTGCAGGCCGCGCTGCGCGAGGCGCTGGAAGCTAACCTCGTCGGGCGCGACATCCTGGGCACCGATTTCAGTTGTACGATCAATGTGCTGGGTGTAGATATCGGGTTTATGGGCGGCGAGGAGACGGTGCAGATCGCGCTCATCAAGGGACGGCGCGGCATGCCCGAGCAGCGCCCGCCCTTTCCGGCGCAGTACGGCCTGTGGGATAAGCCAACGGCGATCAATTCTATCGAAACGCTGGCGAATGTGCCCGTTATCATGCGCGAAGGGCCGGCGGCCTTCACCAGCCTGGGCACGGCCACGACGGGCGGGACGAAGGTGCTGACCGTCTACGACTACGCGCCTGGCAGCGAACCCGTCGTCGTAGAAGTTCCGTTCGGGACGACGCTGCGCGATATCCTGGCATATGCGGGCATAAAACACGCCGAGGATGAGATGCGCGCCGTTGTCGTCGGCGGCGCGGAGGGTGGCGCCCTGCCGATGTCGCTGCTGGACACCCCCTATGATTTCGATCCGCTGGAGCAGGAGGGCGCTATCGTCGGTTCCGGCATTATCGAGGTGCTGCCGATCAATACCTGCATGGTCGCCTGGGCAATGGAACGCAGTCGCTATCTCTCCAAAGAATCGTGCGGCAAGTGCGTGCCCTGCCGCCTGGGCGTGAAGCGCATCGCGGGCCTGCTCGAAGGGATCGTCAGCGATCTTGGCGTCAACGCGGACCTCGATGTGCTCGATGAGTTCGCGGGCTATGTGACCAATGGCTCGCTCTGTGGCTTTGGTGTGCAGGCCCCCAACGCACTCAGGACGGCGCGCCGCTACTGGCCCGATCATTTCACGATGCACATTCAAGAGATGCAATGTCCGACGGGAACCTGCGTCCCTGTGCGTTCTCATCGTTTTGTGACGAAGCATGTCCTTCCTTGAAATGAGGAACTAGATGGCTATATCAGTCCGAGATAATTTCTCACCAATCACAGCGGAGCCGCAAGCGCCGATGGTGCGCAACGATGTTGGGCAGCCCGGCTTTACCTTCACCATCGATGGCAAGGAGGTGCAGGCATATCAAGGTCAGACGATCCTGAGCGCGGCCATCGACGCGGGTATTACCGATATCCCGAATCTGTGTAACGATGAAAAGCTGGAGCCAACTTCGGCCTGTCGTATGTGCCTTGTGCATATCGAAGGAGTGGAGCGGCCACTGCCTTCCTGCAATACGCCCGCAACTCCCGGCATGGTCGTGACAACGAACTCGGATGAGCTGTTCCATATCCGGCGCACGAACCTGGAAATGATGCTCTCCGACCACAATGCCTACTGTCAGCCGCCCTGCCAGATCGATTGCCCGACGCATATCGACATCCCCGGCTATCTGGAACTGATCGCCAAAGGCTCGATGAAGGAGGCCGCGCGCCTGGTCAAAGAGGTGCTGCCCTTCCCCTATATCCTGGGCCTGACCTGCCCGGCGCCATGCCAGAAGGCGTGCCGCCGCGCGCTGGTCGAAGAGGAGATCGCTATTTGCCGCATGCATGGTCACGCGGCGGAAACCTGCCTGCTCGATCCCCCGGTGCCGTTCGTGAAAGATCCGCCGACGGGCAAGAAGGTGGCGATTGTCGGCGCCGGTCCCGCGGGCCTGACCTGCGCGTATTATCTGGCGCTCAAGGGCCACTATTGCAAGATCTTCGATATGCAGCCGCAGCCTGGTGGCATGCTGCGCTATGGTATCCCGGAATATCGTCTCCAGAAGGATATGATGGATCGCGAGCTGGATCACGTCTGGCAGCTGGGCGTCGATCTCCAGTGTAACGTCAAGCTGGGCGTCGATTTCACCATCGATGACCTGTTTGCTCAGGGCTTTGATGCCGTCTACCTGGCTATCGGGTGCTGGACGAGTAAGCAAGTGCCAATCCCAGGCGACGATGCTCAGGGCTTCGTCAACGCCATCTCCTATCTCGGCGAGAAGGTTGAGGGCAAGTCGGTGCCGGTAGACGAGACCAAAGAGGTCATCGTGCTGGGCGGCGGCTTTACGGCCTTCGACTGCACGCGCACCTCGCTGCGCCTGGGCGCGAAGGTTCATACGATGTATCGCCGTGGACCAAACGAGATCGGCGCAACGGTTGAGGAGCGCGAAGATGGCGAGGCCGAGGGTACGGATATGCAGTTCCTCGTCAGCCAGACAAGGATCATATCTGAAAACGGCCATGTCACGGGCGTCGAATTCCAGCGCAACAAGCTCGGCGAGCCGGATGCCAGCGGGCGCCGCCGCCCGGTGCCCATCAAAGGCTCCGAGTTTGTGGTGAAGTGCGATACCGTGATCCCGGCCTTCGGGCAGGACCCGGATACCTCGGTGCTCGATGACAAATCGGGGGTGAAGTGGACAAAGTGGAAGACGATCCAGACGAACGCGCACAACTATATGACGGATCGCCCGGGTGTCTTTGCTGGCGGTGATGCGCAGATCGGCGCCAGCACGATCATCGAGTGCGTCGCCCAGGGCAAGCTCGGCGCACGCTCGATCCATGCCTTCCTGATGGGCGAGGATATGAAGGATGTGGCGCGCCGCCTGGAACTGGAGGAGCGCAAGCCTGATCTCTTCGATATCGTGCCCTACAAGCCGGTTGAGCCGAAGGTGAAGATGCCGATGCTGCCTTATGAGGACCGCAAGCGCAACTTCCGGCTCATCGAGATGGGCTATCTGCGCGAGCAGGCCGAGCGTGAAGCTGGCCGCTGCTTGCAGTGCGCCTGCCCGGCTGCCGGTCAGTGCGACCTGCAAAAGTACAGCATCGAGCACGGCCTGGCCGATAATCGCTTCCATGATGGCGAGCCGAGCGACTACCACGACTACGATGTGGATCTGTCGCATAGCTTCATTCTGCGCGATCCCAACAAGTGCATCAACTGTACGCAGTGCGTGCGCGTCTGCCACGACGTGATCGGCCCCGACTGCTACGGCATGTTCGGCAAGGGCTTCGATACCATCGTCTCTACGCCGTTTAACGTCAGCCTGCACGATACGGACTGCGTTTCCTGCGGCGCCTGCGTGCAGGTCTGCCCGACCGGTTCGTTAATGATGGCCGAGCGCTACCTGACGCGCTACGCCTTCGCGCTTGATCGCTGTATCTTCTGCGGCGACTGCGTTGAGGTCTGCCCGCATGGCGCGCTTGGCGAGACGCCGAACTTCGAGCTGTCCTTCTTCCATCGCTTCGGCGAGGATATCACGCTGGAGAAGGATGACCTGGCGAACGCTCCGAACTACCTGGTGCGACAACGCCTGCCGCGCAGCAAGAAGGATCTGCCGGTGATGAGTCCGCTGGTGCGCCCGCTGCCGCCACGCGGCATCCGCGAATAACAATGGAGAGGCAGGGGACCCCTCTCTGGGGCAGGTAATGCCCCTGCCTTTCCCTCAAACGAACCAGACAGACAAGGCAGGGGCAAGCCCTGCCTCTCCATTTTTAGCGTCTGCTATTGGTTTTGCCGCATCTTCTGGTGGTGCTGCATCTGTGCCCATGAGGAGTGCACTGTGGGTATTGCTTACTCTGGATCTAAATTATGTTCTGGAGGAGTCTGACTATGACCATCGACGCGGCATTTACGCGCTTCCCTGTGCTCACGACAGAGCGCCTGCATCTGCGGCAAATCCAGCCGCAGGATGCGGAGGCGCTCTTTGCGATACTTTCCGATGAGGAGGCCATGCGCTACTATGGGCATGAGCCTCAGCGCTCCCTCGATGAGACGCACGCTCTGATTCAGCAGATCCAGGAGCGTTATGAGCGGCGCGAGGCTATCCGCTGGGGCCTCACGTTCAAGGGTGAAGATAGATTGATTGGCACGTGCAGCTTCCATGATTTCGGTCCAGGCTACCATCGCGCCGCCACGGGCTATGACCTCAATCGCGCGTACTGGCGGCGCGGCATCATGACCGAGGCGATGTCTGCCATTCTCACTTATGGATTCAGCGAACTGGGGCTGCATCGCGTCGAGGCTATCATCGACATCGCGAACGAAGCCTCCAGAAACCTGCTGCTCAAGCTCGGCTTTACCTACGAGGGCAACCTGCGCCAGCGCTACGTCATGGGTGATCGCTTCGAGGACGAATACTACTTCGGCCTGCTCAGGGATGAGTGGCGCGGGTCGCTGGAGCCTTCGTGATCCTGAGTTTCGACATGGATGATTTCTGATATATCGCAGATGCGAAACACAGGGCAGTGTGGCGCGGCCTGTGCGAGCTTCTCGGCATCGATAGGCATGCCCAGAAAGCGTTCGAAGAACTGGACTCCGTGCGGGACCTGGCGTGGAAATTCGCGCAGGATCGGCGGGCGCTCCTCAACCGGCACCTCTATCAGCGCCACCTGCTCTTGCCTGCGCCCGCGGGCAAGAATACCACGGCCAGCTTTGCGGGCGTTCTTCACCCACTGCGTCTCAAAACCGGTGGCAATATAGCGCTGACCGTTCACGTGCAGCACGGATACCGGAGTGCTGCGCATCTTTCCGGTCTTGCGCCCTGGAATGGAAAGGATATACCAGGTGCCAAAGCTTCCGCCGAGGCGGTTAAAAACAACGATCAGGCGATTAAAGAACTTGAGCCATCCGGGAAGGGTGTGGTTAGTGGACATGTTTATTCCTTTCACTCGATTGTATATCTATCTCTTGTGATGCCTGGGCGACGACGCGTTCGCGCAGCCGCTGCACCCAGGCAAGTTCGAGCTGCCACTGCTGGCTGATTAGATCCATCAAACTCAGGGCAGTAGTTCCATAGAAGCTGCTGACGGAGCGGCTTTTAACCGGGTTGGTGACGTAATCCTGTGCCTGGGCCTGCTGGTAGCGCAGCCCCATCTGGCAGTAGCTAATGTAATGGTCCACCAGGGAGAGCTGTTCTTCCGGTGAGACAAACTCCAGGTGCAGCGCCTTGATATGAAAGAGCCGCTGATAGGTTCCCTGGTTCGAAGTAGTATCCATCATGAGCTGATGAAAGCGCTCACGCCCCGTCTCCGTAATGGCAAAGACGCGCGAGGGATGCTCCGTAGGGAAGGGCACCTGCTCTGGAGCGGCTGGAGCAATCAATCCCTCCTGCTCCAATCTGGTCAGCAGGGAAGAGAGCGTGCCCCGGCTGATGCGCTCCCACGGCCCAAGAATGTGATTGGCGATCTCTGCGATCAGGTACGCATAGAGCGGCCAGTGCATCAGCAGAGCGAGGACGAGTAACTCATACATCGTCTGGTTATCCCACTTTCAATAGTTTTAATAAAACGTTTTGTTAAAACCAATATAAAAGAAAATTTGCCCGGTGTCAAGTTAATTATGGTTGTTGCCGGTTTCCTGACAGCGAAGCACCCGGGCGCTTTGTATGCGTGAGTTGTGAATGTGGTGGTGAGGCGGACGACATCCGCCTCACCACCACATTCACAACTCACGCATTAGCCGCCAGAGGCGGAAAGCACCTCATGCAGCCTGGTGGCGAAGGCTCTGGGATGACTGACGTAGCCCACATGATGGCCGGGGAACTCTACTACGCCGGTGCCAAGTTGCTCCGCCAGTGCGATGGCGTGCTCATAGCCAATGTACTGTCGCCCACCTGCTCCGGCGGCAATCACGATGCGTGTCCGCGTCATGGCTGATTTGAGCGCGGCGAAGTCAAGCCGGTAGCGCTCGTACATGGCGAATTCGCGCTCCATCAAAAATTTCATATTCTCAGCAGGTCGCTCGCCCGGCCCCGGCAGTTCGGCATCCGGCTCGCGGTCCCTGTAGCTCACGCCGATCTGCGTCAGGAATTGCTGCATGGCTACAGCCGCGCCCTGGCGGCGATAGATCTCTCGGATGGCCTCATGGCGTTCTTTAAGCCCTGGCTCCAGGTGCGATGGCGGCTCATGGGCGACCAGCGTGCGCACCTGTTCAGGATGGCGCGCAACCAGGTCGAGCGCGATGAGGGCGCCGCCGCTGCTGCCAAACACATATGCCGGTTCGTTTGTAAGCGCTGCTAGCAGGCGATGGGCATCATCGCTCTGCGTCTCGACATGCTGCACCTCCTCCGGGTCGTCGAGCGTGCTGCGCGAGAGGCCGCGACGGTCATAGGCGACAACCGTGTAGCAGTCAGCGAGATAGCGGGCCATGCCGTTAAATGCGCGCGCGTCGCCGCCTCCGCCGTGGATCAAAAGCAGGAGCGGGCCGCTTCCGTACACCTCATAGTAAAGATTTGCTCCCGGCACGCGCAGCGTGTCGCTTTTCACAAGGCTCATATTGTTCGTCTCCCTCGGTATTCTCTGATTTCTGGCAAATCACTTGCTCGCGCCTGCGCGCTCGCCTCAGGTTTGTTGTGATGCGGCAAATTGCGCTTCGCGCAATTTGCCGCATCACAACAAACCCACCCGCGCGGCAAAGCTATACGAATGTCCGTTGAGAGCGGAGCCGCCAGGTATCAGACATTGCTGCTGGCTCGCGCCTGCGTGCTCGCCTCAGGTTTATGGTGGTAAGGCAAAGCTGCACGAACGCCCGTTGAGAGCGGGGCCGCAGGATAACAGATATCGGCGCTAGCTGGCGTCCGTGGCGCTCGCCGCAGGAATACGGTGA
>Ga0070740_10002776_pt1 | contig 19729 bp, 20 predicted proteins | sample Coa_R2_FD_67286 | JGI IMG/M metagenome (GOLD analysis project Ga0070740, IMG submission 67286) | Surface soil microbial communities from Centralia Pennsylvania, which are recovering from an underground coalmine fire - Coalmine... | ecosystem: Environmental > Terrestrial > Soil > Unclassified ...
CTACCAGATCCATCGCTGGGATTACCAGACCCCCATCGAGGAGACGATGGAAGCGCTGCATGACGTGGTGCGGGCCGGCAAGGCCCGCTATATCGGCGCCTCGGCCATGTTCGCGTGGCAGTTCCAGAAGGCGCTGCACGCCGCCGAGCGGCATGGCTGGACCCGCTTCGTCTCGATGCAGAATCATCTGAATCTCATCTACCGCGAAGAGGAGCGGGAGATGCTGCCGCTCTGCCGCGAGGAGAAGATCGGGGTGATCCCGTACAGTCCGCTCGCCTCCGGACGATTGACGCGCGACTGGTCGGCGGAAAGCACGCTGCGTTCCGAAACCGATCAGATCGCGAAAAGCAAGTACGATGCGACGGCCGACACCGATCGACAGGTCGTGGAGCGGGTCGCGGAGGTCGCGGAACAACATGGGGTGCCGCGCGTGCATATCGCGCTGGCCTGGCTGTTGCAGAAGCAGCCGGTGACGGCGCCGATCATCGGGGCAACGAAAATCACGCACCTGGAAGATGCCGTGGGCGCGCTGTCCGTGACACTGACCCAGGAAGAGGTCGCCTACCTGGAAGAGCCGTATGTGCCGCATCCCATCGTCGGTCATCAGTGATGTAGACCGGTCGTAGACATCCGGCGGCTCGTGAGAAAGTCGCCGATCTCCAGGAGCCGGCCGACGCCGACCGCGACATCGCGATGTCGCTTACTCTCGCGTGCTCGATTCCGCGTGGGTGGTAGCACCAGTACCAGGATAAACAGACATCTGGTACCAGGATATAGCGCCCCCTATCCTGGTACCAGGGAGGTACACATGATAGTACATCGCGATCAACGCGCTGGAGCCGGACGATCGACCCCGGCCAGGTGTTCGACCTAGCGCTGCCGCTGGACCAGGTCGCCGAGGGCTACCGCGCCATGGACGAGCGCCGCGCCATCAAGACGCTACTCTGGCCCTGACAAAGGAGGATCGACGATGGCCACATGGTCGAAAGACGAGCTCGACACGATCGCGGCAGCAGAAGAGCTCGAGGTCGCGCCCGCGAGAGGCGACGGCACGCTGCGACGGCCCACGACGGTCTGGGTTGTCCGCCTGGGCGACGACCTCTACGTCCGCTCCTGGCGGGGACCGGCCGGTCGCTGGTTCCGCGACGCACAGCAGACCCACGAGGGGCACATCCGCGCCGGCGGCGTCGACAAGGACGTCACCTTCGTGGACGCCGACGAGACCCTCAACGACCAGATCGACGCCGCCTACCGCACGAAGTACCGCCGCTACGCGGACAGCTACGTCCCGCCCATGCTCAGCCCGCAAGCGCGCGCCACGACGCTCAAGCTCGTGCCGCGCTCAATAAGCTCGTAGCCCAGTACCCGGAGGGAGACACAACGCAGACGCGTAAACTCGAAGGAGAAAGTCAAAGGAGAATAGACCATGGAGATCAAACGATGCGGCTCGCAGCCCTCCGGCACAGGGCCGGCTGAGTATTTCACCGGCGCTGTCCGGATTGACCCCCTGTTCGAGGCGCCCGATCCCGCCCGCGGGCGCGGCGCCAGCGTCACCTTCGAGCCCGGCGCCCGCACCGCCTGGCACAGCCACCCGCTGGGCCAGACCCTGATCGTGACCGCCGGCTGCGGCCGGGCCCAGCGCTGGGGCGGCCCGATCGAGGAGATCCGGCCGGGTGATGTGATCTGGTTCCCGCCGGGTGAGAAGCACTGGCACGGCGCCACGGCGACCACCGCCATGACGCACATCGCCATTCAGGAAGCGCTGGATGGCAAGACCGCCGACTGGATGGAAAAGGTCAGCGACGAACAATACCAGGCCCGCTGACGGGCCGCATAATGGGCGGACGCCGGACCCCGCCCGCCCCGGATGGCCGTCACTCGCTCGCCACGGGCGCGACGGCGGATGCGGCGCTCTTTGATCGCGCCGCCGCTCTTCCGAAGCCCGTTGCGCCCGATATGCGCGGCATACGGGCGTCAGGCTGCCGGCAACTCGATGCGCACGGTTGTGCCTGCTCCGGGCGCGCTATGGATCTCCACGCGGCCGCCGAGGAGCGAGACGCGCTCGCGCATGCCCATCAGACCCAGGTGCTCGCCGCGGTCAGGCTTGGCGGCCACATCGGATAGATCGAAGCCGCGGCCCCAGTCCCGCACCTCTACCACGATGGTATCGCTCTCCCTCGATAGCCCGACATGGACGCGATCCGACGCGGCATGTTTGCGGGCGTTGGTGAGGGCCTCCTGCACCACGCGGTAGATGGTTGTTTCCACGGCCGGAGAGAGGCGGGTGACGGCGCCGCGAGCCTCGCACTGGGCCTGCCAGCCGGCCTCCTGGGCCACGGCGTCGAGGTGTTGCTGCAACGCTATCACCAGCCCAAAGTCATCCAGGACGGAGGGGCGTAAATCGCTCATCACGCGTCGCGTCTCGGTCACGCATTGCTGGAGAATGGCCATGCCGTGCTGAAACGCCTCGCGCGGATGCCCGTCGGGCAGGGAATACTCGTGCGCCTGCAAGTACTGCAAGGCGCTGACGATCATCTGGCCAAGCCCGTCGTGGACATCGCGTGAGATGCGCCGTCGCTCCTCCTCCTGGGAATTGACCAGCTTGGCGGCGTATTGGGTCAGGCGTTCTTCGCGGTCGCGCAGAGCCTCGTAGAGCCGCGCGTTCTCCAGGGCCGCCGCCGTCTCGACGGCCAGCGCCGACACCACGAAGACCTCATCGTCGGAGAACGGCTCGGGGGTGGCGTGGTACACCTCCAGGAACCCCAGGGTGCCGGTGCGGGTCGTCAGCGGGGCGCAGAGCAGATTCGCCGGCACCTGGCCGGTATTCAGGACGGGGAGGCTCAGGCCGTCGAGGTCCCCGGCGTCGTCGAAGAGGGCGGAAGCCTCCATCTCCAGGACACGCGCCGCGTAGGTCTCGGCGAGTGGCAGGCGCCGGCTGGCGGCCCACTCGGGGTCCAGGCCGGCATGTGCTCCCGGCGTGATGCGGTCGCCCTCCAGGATCATCACGGCGCAATGGTCGAAGTGCAAGGTCCGCCCCAACAGGCTGACCACAAGGCTCATCACCTCGTCGGCGCTATGGCTGAGGTTGAGCAACCGTCCGGCCTCGTAGACGATGAACAGTTGGTTGAAGGAGTGCTGTAGCTCCTGGTGCAGCGCCCCCTGCTCCAGCAACAACGCGGCATGCCGCGCCCAGGACTCGATCAGCGGCAGCATCTTGCGCGTTGGCTGGAAGGGGCCGACCACGCGCAATCTCCCCAGCGGATTGCGATCGCGCCCCAGCAGCCCGATTTCGACACCATACCAACTCTGATCGGCCCCCGGGCGCACCGTCACCACCGGAATGTCCGCGATATCGCCGGAATAGGGCGGTAGATGGGCCAGCGAGGCATGCGGGCCGGCGCGGGCTTGCTCCTGCAGGTGGCCGTGGGCATCGGGCGTACTGATGCTCACACCGACGTTCCGGGCCACCGCGGCTAGCGTCTCGGTGGCAGATCGTATCAGGGCCGCGGTATTGGTGTCTATCATGTCACAGCGAGGTTTCCACGTCAGCAAATACCCCTTATTGCGATCATACAAAAGCTTGATCCACCGCGCCGGCAATCCGGCGCTGCCTCTTGCCCGCCGGGCGCATGATATGATGAGAGTCAGGAAACGGTCAGAAGGAATAGACTATGGCCACCACCGTGGACGCATACCTTGACGCGCATGCCGCTGAGCCGCGGCAGTTGTTGGAGAGGCTCTGCCGCCAACCAAGCGTGGCCGCACAGGGCCTCGGCATGGCCGAGATGGCCGACTTGACGGAAGCGTTGCTGCGGGACGCCGGTTTCGCCACCCAGCGCCTCCATGCTGAAGGCGCCCCGCCCGCGATCTACGGCGAGCAGCGCGGCCGCAGCCCCTACACGCTATTGCTCTACAACCACTACGACGTGCAACCTGCCGAGCCGCTGGAGCTGTGGGAGTCGCCGCCGTTTGAACCGACGGTGCGCGACGGCAAGCTCTATGCGCGCGGTTCCTCGGACAATAAGGGTGAGATCGCCGCGCGCCTCGCGGCCATTCACGCCCTGCGCGCGGCCGACGGCACGCTGCCCATCACCCTCCGCTGGCTCATCGAAGGCGAGGAGGAGATCGGCAGCCCCCACTTCGCCGCCGTTGCCAGGCCCTACGCCGATCTGCTCAAGGCCGACGCCTGCCTGTGGGAAGGCGCCGGCTACGAGCACGACGGCCGGCTGGAACTGACCCTGGGGACCAAGGGCTTGCTCTACGTGCAACTGGACGTGGAGTGCATCGGCATCGACGCGCACTCGGGTAACGCGCCCATCCTGCCGAGCGCGGCCTGGCGCCTGGTGCAGGCCCTGGCCACGCTGCGCGATCCCGGGGGACGCGTGCTCATCCCCGGCTATTACGACGTCGTGCGCAAGCCGTCTCAGGCTGACCTGCAAGCCCTAGCCGATCAGCCCGACCAGGATGAGACCTTTCGCCAGGCTTTCAGGACGCAGCGGTTTGTCGACGACCTCAGCGGCGTCGATCTGCTGGAACGCCTGGCCTTCAGCCCGACCTGCAATATCGCCGGCCTTGTGAGCGGCTACGGCGGCCAGGGGGCCAAGACGGTGCTGCCGGCACGGGCCATGGCCAAGATCGATTTTCGGCTGGTGCCGGACCAGACGCCGGACGCGGTCCTCTCGGCGCTGCGCGCACATCTCGCGGCGGGCGGCTACGACGACATCCGCATCAGCGTCTTCTCGTCAGCCGAGCCGGTGGTCACGCCCATCGACCATCCGTTTGCCCGGCGCATCGCGGAGATCATCTCGTCGTTCAGCGGCCAGCGGCCCAGCATCAAGCCGCTCATCGGGGGGACGCTACCGTTCCTGGGCGATCTGCGCCGCTATGTCGGCGTGCCGGGCCTGAGCGCGCCTGGCAACCCCATCTACTGGGCCAACGGCGCACACGCGCCCAACGAGCACATCCGTCTCGACGATCTGCACGGCGCGGTGCGCTTCAACTGCTACATGTTCAGGGCGCTGGGCGCGTCGGCCGGGGCCTAGGCCGAAGCCTCTCGGGTCCTTGCGGCACGCGCCGGCACCTTTGGCACACTGTTTTGGCTGTATACGGTCGGCGACGTTCCATTTTCCGGCAGCGCCGCCCCACACAGACGCCGGCCATGTAAGCCGCGCGGAGTGCGCTGCGCCGCGGGCCTGGCACGCTTTCTGCTCTTTCGTCGTGCGATCAGAGAGCGTCCCGTTAGTCCCTGTGAGGTGACATCATGGCCCCGGTCGCTCAAGAGCGCGGCCACCGCACCCCCGCTGGTCGCCATACGGCACCCTTGCTCGCAGGTGTGGCCCTGGCCACGGCGGGCGCCGGCACCGTCGGGGCCGGGCCGCGGCCCCATGTCGAGGCGGTGGCGGACATCCTCGGCACGGCGCTGGCCCTCGAACACGTGTCGGCCGCCGTGTACTACGCCGGACTCACCACGCCGGCCGTGCTGCGCACCCCGGCGCTGTGCGGCGGCTCCAGCAACCCCAACGATCCCGGCCTGCCGCCCAACGGCCATCCGCAACAGGTGCGCTATCTGCAGGCCGCCCTCGATGCCGAGATCAAACACGCCGCGCTCCTGGACGCGGCGGGCGCCCGCGGGCACGTCACGCGCCTCTACGTCCCCGCCCGGGCCCTCGCGCGCCTCGGTAGCTCCGGAGAACCGGACAGTTTCCTCGGCTTGCTCGACCGCCTTGAGACGACCGCGGTGGGGCTCTATACGGCGGCGGTCGAGGCGTTCCTTCTCCACGGCCGCCGCGACCTGGCGCTGCTGGCCGCGCAGATGGCCGGCGTGGAGTCCGAGCACCGCATGTTGGGCCGGGCGATCGCCGGCCTGCGGCCGGCCAACAATCTGACCCTCGCGCCCCGGCCCTTCGCCACGGTGGCCGAGGCGGCCGCGGCGTTGCACCCGTTCCTGACTGGCAAGCATCTGGCCGGTGCCGTGCGGGCGCTCGCGGTCCCGACCTCCACCCAGGCGGCGCGCGTGATCGGCAAGTACGGGACGCGCCGCGTGCGCTGGTACCTGTAAGGAGGACCCGACGATGAAGCTGCTAGAGACAGAGCGGGGCGTCACGCGCCGGCAGTTCGTGCGGGGCGCGGCCGTCGGAACAGGCGTAGCGCTGGCCGGGACCGTGCCCCTGACGGCCCTGGCCGCGACGCCCGCGGTCTGCGGGGAGAGCGTGCAAGACATCCTCACCCTGGCCTACACGATCGAGCGCGCGGCCACGACCTTCTACTACACGGGCCTGACGAGCAAGCCGGTCATGACCAACCCCAAGCTCGCGGGCTCCTCCGGCAATCCCAATGCCGTCTCGCGCAACGGCAACCCCGCCAACGTGGCCAACCTGCAGGCGGCGCTGGACCAGGAGCAGAAGCACGCGCAGATCCTGGCCGGCCTGGGCGCGACCTCGCCCTACACGCACTTCCACTTCCCCGCCGCCGCCTTCGAGAACATGGGGTTCACGAGTATGGCCGGCACCTTCCTCTGGACGCTGGACCACCTCGAGACCGCGTGCATCGCCGTCTACCTCGCCGCCGTCCAGCGCTTCGGGGAGCTGCAGCGGCCCGACCTGGCGATCCTGTGCGTGCGCAACCTCGCCATCGAGTGCGAGCATCGGGCGCTCTATCGTGTCATCGCGCAGGACGACCCGGCCGACAACATCACCATACCGGTGGCCAACTTCACCTGCACCGGTTCGGCCCTGGGTTTCTTCAAGCCCTACCTGACCGGTCGCGGCTTCCCGTCCGGTGTCGCCGTCACCAAAGCGTTCGCCGTGCCCACGGCGGTTGAGTTGGCCCTCACGATCGGGAAGTATAGGAGCACATAAGGTCCAGCCACCACGGGCTATACTGGAGTGTGAGAAGAACGTTCGTCGCACTGGTGGTCCTCGTGTTCGGCCTGGGTCTGCTGAGGGCGATGACCTGGCCAGAGCGGGTGTACACGGTGCCGGAGGTGCTCGCCGGCCTGGCGCACGATCCACGGGCGTGGGCCGGACGGGCGACCCTGGTCTGGGGCACGGCGTTGCGCCTGGTGCCGGACTGCCCGAGCGGCCAGTGGTGTCCGAGCGGGCTATACATGCCCCGCACGCCGCGCCCCGGTCCGATCCTGCTCCTGGAGCCCGAGCCGGCCAGTGCATTGACCGCACGCTGGCGCAGCCTGCCGCTCCTCGATCGCCTCGTGCCCGCGCCGCAGCGGCTGCGCTGGCGGGTGCCGGCGACCTACCGTCTACGGTTCCAGGTCGTGCCGAACACGACGTGCGACTCCCAGCCGTGCATCACCCCGCTGCTGGTCGATGCCGCGGTATAAGAGCCGCGTTGGCACCGATTGGCTGGTCTGGAACCGATACTTCCTATTTGTGCAACACGCGAGAGGCCGGCGCATCGATCGCGCTTAGCATGGAGGCGACGGCCGGAATCGAACCGGCGATCGGGGTTTTGCAGACCCCTGCCTTAACCACTTGGCCACGTCGCCCCGACAAGAAACGGATGGGCAGGCTGAGCTGTCCATCCGTTTAGCGGGATAAGTACCGTGGAGCGGAAGACCGGATTCGAACCGGCGACCCTCTCCTTGGCAAGGAGATGCTCTACCACTGAGCCACTTCCGCGAGGTGCCGAGAGGCAGAATCGAACTGCCGACACCGCAATTTTCAGTCGCGTGCTCTACCAACTGAGCTATCTCGGCCCACTGATGGGGACGTCGACTGTCCCGCAGGGGACCCGGCCCCTGGCATAGCCCGCATCACAACGGTAAGATCAGTATAGCGGCAGCTTTTTGTAGGTGTCAAGGGCTGCGTCTCCGGCTCTCCGGCGGATCGGCCCACCCGCCTATCGCCGCGCTGCCACCCTGCCCCGCGGCCACTCGGCGGGAAACCGCGAGGAATCCCCGCACGTCGACGGCATGTATCTACGGCCTGGACAGGCCGGGCGACCTATAAAAGGGCAGATGGTACAATACGCCACGTGCGCTACCTGGGACTTGACGTGGGCGACCGCTGGGTTGGTCTGGCCCTGGGCGATTCGGACAGCAGATTGGCCTCTCCGCTGCGCACTTTTCGTCGCTCCTCACGCCGGTCCGATGTGGAGACGGTACGCAGGGTGTGCGCGGCGGAGGGGGTGGAGATGCTGGTGGTAGGTCTGCCGCGTAACATGGATGGCTCGCTCGGACCGCAGGCCGCGCGCACGATGAGCTTTGCCGAGGCCCTGCGGGAGATCGGGTTGCCGGTCGTTTTCTGCGACGAACGGCTCTCCAGCGCGGCGGCGGAAGGCTACTTCGCGGAGGTGCGGGGGCGACGCCCGCGCCCCGGCGAGCGCGTCGATCATGTCGCCGCCTCGCTGATTCTACAGGAGTATTTGGACGGAGACGGCGCCGACGAACCGGGGCAGGGCCCTTGCCATGACACAGGCCATGGCGGTATGGGGCATGACCGCTGACGACGCCGTCGGAGCCGATGCGTAGGAGGATGGATGGGGCGAGACCCTCGCGTGGAGAAGTTTCAGCGTCTGCGGCAGGAGCGCAAAACGCGTGCGCGTGGCTCGTACTATGGGACGCAGGCCACCGCGGCCGGCAACGTATTGGGCCGGCCGCGGCGGCGCGATACAGGGCGCACGCTGCTGTCGCTGGTGGTCTTTGTCGCCGTCATCGCCGCGGCCATCTACGTTGCAGCCCAACTCGTGTTCCCGCGCATTCCGGCGGTCGCCACGTCGGGGCCGCCGCGCTCGGTCACCATCAACGTGGCGCCCGGCGAGACCCGCGACCAGGTGGCGACGCAGTTGCAAGATGCCGGCATCATCGCCAACGCAACGATCTTTCGCCTCTACATGAGCCTCACCGGACAGGGCGGTGATATCCAGGCCGGACCGCACACCCTGCGCACCGGGATGAACCCGGACGAGATCATCAATGTGCTGTCATCGCCGCCGCCTCCGGCCCCCACCGCCACCATCCGGTTTAGCGAGGGCCTGAGGGCAGAGCAGATCGCCGCGTTGCTCGACCAAAACGGCGTCGCGCCGTATGCCGATGTGATGAAGGAGATCCTGCACGGCTCCTTCAACTTCCCCTTCCTGGCCGATCGCCCGGCGGGAGCGAGCGTTGAAGGCTTTCTGCTACCCGATACCTATCAGTTCTTCAAAGGCCAAGGCGCCCATTACGCCATCAACCGCATGCTGCGCGACTTCGAGCAGAAGGTATCGCCCACGCTCATCGCCGAGGGCAAGAAGCTTTACGGCTCCTTCTACCAGGCGGTTATCATGGCCTCCATCGTGGAGCGCGAGGCCGGCACCCCGCACGACCGCTACCTCATCGCCAGCGTCTATACCAATCGCCTGTTCCACGATACGAGCAATACGTTTAACAAGATCCTCAATGCCGACCCGACCGTGCAGTACGCCGTCGGCAAAGCGCCGGATTGGTGGCCGGTGCTGACCGACAAGGATCTGAGCGTGGATTCGCCGTTCAACACCTACAAGAACGCCGGCCTGCCGCCGCATCCCATCTCTAACCCCGGCGTGGACAGCATCCGGGCCGCCGTCGAGCCCGCGGCCACCGACTACTTCTACTTCCACCACGTGAACGGCAGCCACGGCAAGAGCATCTTTTGCACCATCCAGCAGGGCGCGCAGTGCCCGGGCACGCCCCAATAGCAACAATAACTACCCAGTAAGGAGGACCAATGATCAATACCGGCGACCTCAAGCGCGGCATCACCATCCAGCTCGACAACGCGCTGTGGACGATCCTGGAGTATCAACACATCAAGATGGGCCGCGGCAGCGCCCAGGTGCGCATCAAGATGCGCAACGTGCGCACCGGCGCCACCATCGAGCGCACCTTCCAGGCCGGCGAACGCTTCCAGCGCGCCATCCTGGAGCGCCGCACCGTCCAGTACCTCTACGAGTCCGAGGGGCTCTACCACTTCATGGACAACGAGACCTACGAGCAGACGGCCCTGAACGCGGATCAGATCGGCGATGCCGCCAATTACCTCAAGGACGGTATGAACGTCGAGCTGCTGACCTTCGATGATTCGCCGCTGGGCATCGAGTTGCCGCTCAACGTCGAGTTGCGCGTGACCTACACCGAGCCGGGCTTCAAGGGCGACACCGCCACCGGCGGCACCAAACCGGCCACGCTGGAGACCGGCGCGGTCGTGCAGGTCCCGCTGTTCGTCAAGACCGACGACGTGATCCGGGTGGATACCCGCACCAACAGTTACCTCGAACGCGTCTCATGAGCCTCTCCGACGACGGCTGGCGGCAGCAGGTCTCTGCCCTGATCGCCCTGATGGAGAGCAGCGACCTGACCGAACTCGACATCGCGCACGGTTCCTTCGCCCTGCGCCTCGAACGCGACAGCCAGATCCTGGTCGCCGCTCCGGCCGCCACGGCCGAGGCGGCGCCGCGGGAAGAAGAGACCGCGGCGGGAGCCATCGTGCTGCGCTCGCCGCAGGTCGGCACCTTCTATGTCTCGGCGGAACCGCACGGCGATCCGTTCGTCCACGAGGGTAGCCACGTCGAGCCGGGCCAGGTCATCGGGCTGATCGAGGCCATGAAGCTGATCACCGAGGTCGAGGCCGAGAGCGGCGGCACCGTGCGGCGGGTGCTGGTGGAGGACGGGCAGGCCGTGGAGTACGGCCAGCCGCTCTTCGAGCTGGAATAACGGCCGGCATCCACACCCTGTGGACGAGGCATGGCGCCGTGGCCGCCGGACCTGCATACTGAAACCGTACCCGCCGCGGGACTCTGTGGCCATACTCGATACCTGACAAGGTCTGCCATGGATAACTTTCACGTGTTGCGCGTCGGCGAGGTCACGACCTATCTGAAGGCGTTACTGGGCAGCGACGACGTGCTCGGCGACCTGTGGGTGCGGGGCGAGGTCTCTAACCTCTCCCGTTCCGCGGCCGGCCACACCTATTTCACGCTCAAGGACGAGGCCGGCCAGTTGCGCTGCGTGATGTTCCGCGGCAGCGGCTTCGGCACGCACGACCTCGATCACGGCGCCGGGGTGCTGGTGCACGGCCACGTGGGACTCTACGAGGCGCAGGGCAGCGTCCAACTCTACGCCGACTTCGTGCAGGCCGAGGGGGTCGGCTCGCTGCACCAGCAATTCGAGGACCTCAAGGCCCGTCTGGCCGACGAAGGGCTCTTCGACGACGAGCGCAAGCGCCCGTTGCCGCCCTTTCCGCGCCGCATCGGGGTGGTCACCTCGCCGCAGGCGGCCGCCTTTCAGGATGTGTTGAAGGTGCTGGCCGCCCGCTTCCCCGCCGTCGAGGTCGTGCTCTCGCCCTGTCTGGTGCAGGGCGATGGCGCGCCTGCGCAGATCGTCGCCGCCCTGGAGCGCCTGAACGACCTGGACGGCATCGACGTGATCCTGGTGGTGCGCGGCGGCGGCTCGCTGGAAGAACTCTGGGCCTTCAACGACGAGCAGGTCGCGCGGGCCATCGGCGCCTGCACGCGGCCCGTCGTCTCCGGCGTCGGGCACGAAACCGACTTCACCATCGCCGATCTGGTCGCCGACGTGCGCATGCCCACGCCCTCGGCGGCTGCCGCCGCCGTGGTGCCGGATTGGCGCGAATGCGCGGCCGACGTGGAGAGCGCTCGCGCGGCGCTGCGCGAGGAGATGGGCAACATCCTCTACATGGCGCGGCGTGAGGTCTCCGATGCCTCGCGCACGCTCGCGCTGCTCAGCCCGCTGCATCGCCTGCGCGCCTGCCGCCAGCAGGTCGACGACGTGGCCGGCTCCCTGCACACGGAGATGGCCCACCTGCTGGGGATGCGCCGGGCCAGGATGGAGTCCGCCGTGGGACGCCTGGCCGCGCTCAATCCGGTGGCCACGCTGGAGCGCGGCTACGCCATCGTCACCAACCTGTGGGGCGAGGTGGTGCGCGACCCGGCGCAGGTGACGCCGGGCGAACTGCTGCACGTTCACATGAAGCAGGGCCAACTGACGGTCTCGGTCGTCGATACCAACAAGCAGGTCAGGGAGACGGAGAACGGCCATGCAACCTACGACGCACGGGCCGTCGAATCGATGGAGAGGGTGCAATGACTGTAGATGAGATCTCCGCGCTGCGTTTCGAGGAAGCGTACAAGCTGCTCGAAGAGACGCTGGACGAATTGCGCCGCGAGGGCCTGAGCCTCGACCACAGCCTGGCCCTCTATGAGCGAGGCACGCGCCTGGCCGCCCACTGCGACAATCTGCTGGCGCAGGCCGAGTTGCGCGTGACGGAGCTCACGCCGGGACAGGGCGAGGCCATCACGCGCGTGGTGCGCGAGTCCATCATCGAGAGCCAGTGGTGAGGGCTGGTGCCTGACACTGCCTCCCAAAAGGGATCCCGGACGGGGAGCCGGCGGTTAAAACCGCCGGGCAGGGGGACGGGCACTGAAGTGCCTTGTGCAGCGTTATCCGGCTTTAGCCGGCGTATCCCTGCCCGGCGACTTCAGTCGCCGGCCCGCCCGCTATGGCAACGCGGTCAGGCGCAGCGGGCGGCCCTGCATGTCCTCCGGCACCGGCAGCCCCATAGTAGCCAGCACCGTGGGCGCCACGTCCAGGATATCCATACCCTCCACCAGGCCGGCACCCGGCCGGCGCGGGTCGCGCGCGATCAGCATGCCGTACTGGGCGTGGTTGGCGTCGTCGGGCCCCGTATCGTTCTCGAAGGTGTAGATGCTGTCGAACCCCACCTTGCCCACCGAGCGCCAGGTCAGGTCGCCGAAGTAGACGATCAGGTCCGGGGCGATGTTGCGCACCTGGCGGTACACCCCCTCCGGCCGGTAGACCTTGGTGCCGATGTTGCGCCCGTCTGGGCCCGTGAGGGCTTCCAGCTTGACCGTCAACTCCGCCTTGAGCCTATCCACGTCCTCGGGCTCCACGATGCCCTCTGGCTCGCGCCCGCGCACGTTGAGGAAGAGGCGGCCGTAGTAGCCGCCGTCGCCCCAGGCTACGGTGCGCGACCAATCGACCTCGGCCTGCTCGATCGGCATGATACCCCGTGGCGGCGCCTTGAGCGTGAGGTAGCCCTCGCGTATCAGCCATTCGTTGAAACAGATACCGCCGTCCATCTTCTTGATGCCGTGATCCGAGACCACCAGCACCACGGTCTGGTCGTCGAGCTTCTCCACCAGCCCGCCGATCAGGCCGTCCAGGTGGATATAGTACTGGCGAATGGCGTCCTCATAAGGGTTGCCGGGCACGAACTTGTGATGGGTGCGGTCCCAGCACTGCCAGAGCCCGTGGTGGATGCGGTCCGTGCCCATCTCCACGAACATGAAGAAATCCCACGGCTTGACATCCATCAAGTAGTCGATCAGCTCAAAGCGCCGGTCGGTCATCTCGTAGATCTGGCGCAGCAGGTAGTCCTTATCCTCGGTGCGGAAGTCGGGCACATCGACCAGGTACTCGCCGACCACGGCGGCGATCTCCTCCTTGAGCCCCGCGGGGTAGGTGTACTGGCTCTGCTTGACGCTGGGGGTCAGGAAGCAGCCCACCAGCGACCCGTTGACCGGCTTGGGAGGATAGGTAGCGGGCACGCCGACCACCACCACCTGGCGCCCGTCGCGGGAGAGGATATCCCAGACCGTATCCTCGTGCACCCAGGTGCTGTTGGCCACTTTGTGGTCGCGATAGTCGCGGCTGCCGCGGTTGCGGAAGCCGTAGAAGCCCAGCGTGCCGGGGTCTTTGCTGGTCATCATGGACATCCAGGCCGGCACGGTGATGGGCGGCGTGATGCTCTTGAGCGGGCCGTAAGCGCCGCCGCTCATCAGCGCACTGAGGGCGGGCAGGTCCGCGCGCCAGGTATCGAACACCAGCTCGGGCGGGACGCAGTCCAGCCCGATGATAAAGACTTTCGTGTCGCTCACGTTGCTCCCGGCTCTCTACATGGTGGTATGTAACCCATCCGTACTGTAGCGGGAGAGCACGGTGCGCGCAACCCTCCCCCTCAGCGTCCGTTCTCGCTGCGCCCGCCCATGTGGCGCTTGAGGTAGTCGCGCGTCTGCTCGATCACGGGGACGAATTCCAGGAACTCCTCGTAATCGAAGCGCATCACCAGCCCGCGCTCGACGAAGGCGATATTGACCATCTGCTCATCGGGATCATCGGTCACGACGAAAAAGTCATCTTCGTAAATGTCGGCGCCGAAGCGCGGCATCTCGGCCATGGGACCTCTCCTTTAGGGGTGTGCGGCCAGTAGCTCTTTCACCTTCTGCGCCGCTTCCTGGACGTTGGCAGCGGGAATGAAGCGACTGCCCTCCAGTAGAGCGCGCCCGGCCTCTTCCTGCGTTCCGCTCAGGCGAACGACGACGGGCACGGGAATATCCATCTGCTCGGTCGCGGCCAGCATACCCTTGGCCACTTCATCAGCACGAGTGATGCCACCGAAGATATTGAAGATCACCGCCTTGACCCCGGGATCGCTCAGCACCATGCTCATGGCCTTGGTGACCTGCGCCGCCTGCGCGCCGCCGCCGATATCCAGGAAGTTGGCCGGCTTCAGGCCGGCCGCGTTGACGACGTCCAGCGTCTGCATGACTAGACCTGCTCCGTTGCCGATGATGCCGACGCTGCCGCCCAGGTGCACGTAGGTCAGGCCCTGCTCGGCCGCCTGGCGGTCCATCTCGTTGTCGAACGACTCCTCGCGATAGACCATCAACTCGGGATGGCGGAACAGGGCATTATCGTCGATATCGACCTTGGCGTCGGCCACCACGACCTTGCCGTCGCCGGTAATCACCAGCGGATTGACCTCCACCAGCATGGCGTCATTGGCCACCAGAGCGGCGTACAGCCCCTTCAACACGGGCAGGATGGCTTTGTGATAGGCAGGGTCGAAACCGGCATCGTAGGCGGCCTGGCGCAGCAGGTAGTCGGGCACGCCGAAGGCCGGATCGATGGCCACCTTTACGATCTTGTCCGGCTGCGTGGCCGCGACCTCTTCGATGTCAACGCCGCCCAGCGCGCTGAGCATCAGCACAAAGCGCTTGGAGCTGCGGTCGTTGACAATGCCCGCGTAGTATTCAATGGCGATGTCCAGGGCCGGCTCGACCAGAACCTTATGCACGGTCAGGCCCTTGATGTTCATGCCCAGGATGCGCGAAGCGATCTCCTCGGCTTCGTCCGGGGTATTGGCGACCTTCACGCCGCCGGCCTTGCCGCGCCCGCCAACGTGCACCTGCGCCTTGATCACCACCCGGCCCATCTCTCTCGCCGCCGCCGCGACATCGGCCGGCGTGCTGGCCACCACACCCTGCGGCACCGGCATACCCTGCCTGCGAAACAGCTCCTTGCCCTGATACTCGTGTAGCTTCATATCACCCCTCTATAGCCACCTGGCCCTTCTCTCAGCATACTGTACCGCGCACATCTCATTACAGCCCCTACGGGCCGAGTCCCTATCATTTACCGCGACTGTCGTTGTTGGACGCACTCTATTGACTGTAGAATGACGTCAGGCGAGGCTATGCCTATGAGTACCGCACATGCACTGCCGCCCAATCCCGCTCCGTGGGCCGAGGTTGTGCCCAATGCACCCCGGATGACAGTTGCCGACTTGGCCATCTTGCCTGACGATGGATGGCAGTATGAACTGGTGGAAGGGGTACTGGTTCGCATGCCGTTAAGCGGTGGCGAAGCTTCGATGATTGCCTATCGGCTTGGGGCACGGCTTGGCGTCTACGTCGAAGATCACAATCTCGGTGCCGTCACCGGCGCTGATGGCGGCTATGACTTCAGCTCACTCGGGCAACCAGATACGGAATTGGCACCGGACGCCGCGTTTGTCCGGACGGAGAACGTGCCTGATCCCGCCTCACCAGAGTATGAGAAAGCGTGGCCCGTGGCCCCTGATCTGGTAATCGAAGTCGCTTCTCCTCATCAGTGGCGTCCACAGATGGAAGCCAAAGTGGCACGGTATCTCGCCGCTGGAGTTCGGCTGGTGTGGCTCATCTGGCCGCGTTGGCGGCAAGTGGATGTATGGCACTCCGGTGATGCCGAGCCATCGCTGACACTACTTGAGGGCGAAATCTTGAACGGAGAAGACGTGGTTCCGGGGTTCACCTATCCTGTCGACCGCCTCTTCGCTTAATGTGGTTTCTGCCAATCAGCTCCACAGCGCTTCCGAAGCGTATCGGCCACGAGTAGCGCGGCTCAAAAGAGACTCAGTTGATGCGCCAGCAACTCGCTGTGCCACTCCACGCTGGGAACGTCGCGCAGAGCCACCTCGATCTGCGTGTGCTTCAGGTTGCCGGCCAGATCCAGTCGAAGCTCGACCTGGCGTTTCGCCTTGTGCGGCGTGTTGTTCTCCTCGCTGAGGTGGGCCAGCCAGAGCCAGCGGAGGCGTGAGGGGACGCGGGCGAAGGCGCGCTCCAGCAGGAGCCCGGTCTGGTCGTTGGAGAGGTGGCCACCGTTGCCCAGGATGCGGTTCTTGAGCGGCCAGGGGTAGCTACCCTGGCGCAGCGTCTGCACGTCGTGGTTGGCCTCCAGGATGATCAGGTCGGCCGCGGCCAGGTGGGGCTCCAGGTCGGGGCAGTCGTAGCCGACGTCGGTGGCCAGGAACATGCGCCAGCCTTCGCACTCGATGGCAAACCCGACCGGGTCATGTGCGTCGTGAGGGACGGGGAAGGTGGTGACGGAGAGGGCGCCGAAGCGCTGCGTCGCTCCGGTCGGCAGGGTTACGGCCTGCACGCGCGGCGAGAGGCGGACGGCCCTGAGCGTTGCCTGATTGGCTATCAACGGGGTGCGGTAGGCGCGGGCCAGGGCCGTGGCGCCCAACACGTGGTCGGAATGCTCGTGAGAGAGAAAGATGGCATCGAGCCCTCCCGCGGCGACGCGCTGCCTGCGCAGCAAAGCAGCCAGGCACCGGCCGGGCAGGCCGGCATCGAACAGGACCGTCGCCTGGCCGGCGCGCAGCAGGAACGCGTTCCCCGAGCTGCCGCTGGCCAGCGCCTTCACATAGATCGACATCGCCAGGAACCCCTTCGTTAGACAGGCGGGGCAGCCTATGCACTCTTGATCAACAGTCTATCGCGCACCGTTACATAATGGCACTGTACGTACACACCGATGACATAGAAGTGTCAGGTATTGGCGACTCGGTCACCGTTTGCTCTGCTCCTATCCTCCGGCACGATGCACTGATCGTGCCCTTGGCAATGCAGGCTTCACAGCCGGCTGGTCGCCCCGCGTTCGAGGAGCAGGCCACTGCCGGGGCGTCCGACGACCTCGCCGTCGCGGTAGACGATCTCGCCGCGACGGATGGTGACGATGGGCCAGCCCGTCACCTCGCGCCCCTCGTAGACCGAGAAATCGGAGTTGGATACGAGCATGGAGGCGGTGATGGAGCGCGTCAGCTCCGGGTCGAAGACGACGATATCGGCATCGCTGCCGATGCTGATGGTGCCCTTACGCGGATAGAGGCCGAAGAGCCGCGCGGCGTTGGTGGAGGTGACCTCCACGAAGCGGTTGAGCGAGATACGTCCAGTACGCACGCCTTCGGAGTAGAGCATCGGCAGCATCACTTGCAGATTCTCCATGCCCGGACGCAGGTTGAGGATGGAGAGGGCGGGATCGAGCTTGGCGGCCAGGGACCACGGCGCATGGTCGGTGCAGACCGTGTGCAGCGTGCCCTGTCCCAGCCCCCGCCAGAGCGCCTCGGCGTCGCTCGGCAGGCGCAGCGGCGGCTGTCCCACGTAGATGGCGCCGTTCGGCTCCTCGAAACGCTCCTGCGTCAGGTGCAGGTAGAGCGGGCGCGTCTCCACGTAGACCGGCACGCCGCGCGCCTGCGCCTCGGCGCACGCGTCCAGCGCCCGCTCTGCCGAGAGGTGCACGATATAGACGGGCGCACCGGTGGCCTCGGCGATGGAGACGGCGCGCTGCGTGGCCACCACCTCGCAGATGGTCGGGCGACTCCGGGCGTAGTAGCGCAACGAGGTCATGCCGGCGGCGACCAACCGCTGCGTGGCGTCTTCGATCAGGGCGTAGTCTTCGCAGTGCAGCATGGTGATCATGCCTTGCTCGCCGGCGCGCCGGATCGCCTCGACATAGGCCCGCACCTGGGCATCGAAGCCGGGGAACGACAGGAAGATCTTGATGCTGTTGCAGCCGGCCGCGCGCAGCGCGGGAATCTGGTCCAGCACCCGCGGCGTCGGCTCACCCAGGACCGGATGCAGGAAGTAGTCGGCGATGGCCTGAGCCCGCGCGATGTTAGCTTCCCGTTCCAGCCCGTCCAGGGGCAACTCGCCGGGAGCAAGGAAGCTCATATTGCCCAGCGTGGTGATGCCGCCGGCCAGCGCTCCGGCGGAGCCGCTGGTGAAATCGTCGACCCAGTGCGGCTCGCCGGTCTCGCCGGGAGGGACGGTCAGGTGCACGTGCGCATCCACGCCGCCGGGCAGCACGAGCTTGCCCGCGGCGTCGATCTCTTGCGCTGCCCCCATCTCACCGCCGATTTGGGCGATCCTGCCGCCGGAGATGCCGATATCGGCCTGCATCAGCGTGCCTGCCTGTACGACCTGTCCGCCACGTATCACAAGGTCCAATCCGGCCATGTCCCACCCTCCTTTCGTTTCGCTACCGCGCCGTCCACCCGCCGTCGATCATGATAGTATCGCCGGTGATCAGAGAGGCCGCTGGTGAGGCCAGGAAAACCACGGCGCCGGCAACATCCATCGGCTCGCCGACGCGATGGAGCGCTGCGATGCGCTCCAGCACGTCGGCGCGAAAGGCGGGGTCGGACAGGGCCGGCTCCGTGCCCGGCGTGACGATGAAGGTGGGTGCAACGGCATTGACCGTGATGTTGTAGCGGCCCCACTCCACCGCGAGGCACTTGGTCAGGTGCGAGATAGCGGCTTTGGTCATGCAGTAGACCGACTCGCCCGGCAGCGCGACGAAGCCGGCCTGCGAGCCCAGGTTGATGATGCGCCCGTAGTTCTGGCCTATCATCACCCGGCCGACGGCCTGGCTGGTGAAGAACGTCCCTTTGAGGTTGACCGCGACCGTGAGGTCGAAGTCTTCTTCGCGCACCAGCTCGGCGGGATTCTCCGGCCCCAGGCCGGCATTGTTCACCAGGATGTCGATCCGCCCGAAGCGCGCCACGGCGTCGTCCACGGCGCGCTGAATTTGGTCGAGCCGGGTGATATCCATCTGCAGCGGCAGAGCCTGCCGGCCCATGGCCTCGATCTCGCGCACCAGGTCGCCGCCCGTCGTGACATCGCGCAGGCCCAGGGCCAGGTCCGCGCCCGCGTGGGCCATGGCCAGGGCGATAGAGCGTCCCAGGCCCCGCGCCGCGCCGGTCACCAGGGCCACCTGCCCCGTCAAGTCGAATCGTGGAAACTCCTCGGCCATCGTCGCTCCTCCTGCCTCGTGTGGCAACCACATAGGATATATCCATGGGGCTGTCGCAGGCAAATGGATCGATGGACCGCTAGCGCCCGCAGCCGGCGCCGACCAAGGACTGTCCGGAATGCCTGAGCTCGATCCCGCAAGACGCCCGCCGCTGCCGCGAGTGCGGGGCGCAATTGGCGCCGCCCTCCGAGGAGGTGGCGGCGGCGATGCGCCAGGTAGCGGCGCCGTCCGGCACAGAGATCGCCGACCAGGCGGCGCAGGTCCTCTCCAAGCGGCTGGCAGGGCAGACATAGCCTGCAGCACGGCTGCACATCCGCCGGCGAGGGGCGTAGCAGCCGCTCCGCATACCTACCGGTTGGGTGTGGG
>Ga0070740_10002777_pt1 | contig 19724 bp, 27 predicted proteins | sample Coa_R2_FD_67286 | JGI IMG/M metagenome (GOLD analysis project Ga0070740, IMG submission 67286) | Surface soil microbial communities from Centralia Pennsylvania, which are recovering from an underground coalmine fire - Coalmine... | ecosystem: Environmental > Terrestrial > Soil > Unclassified ...
ATAAAAATAAACTTCCGATACTTTTCCTTCACAGGAAAGTTGAATTTCGTAGAACCTGGGATCTCTTCTCATTTTGCTTTATTAAAAAGATTTTAATAAATCTTTTTTATTTGATCGCGTTACAAATGTTAACATTTGTAACTTTTCTTCTTGAGAAGCTTTTTTTATTTTTTCGTTACACCTACAGTCTGAAGAGTACGCTCAAGAATAGGTCGTGAAATATCACGACCTTCATGAAAAGCAAGACTACGAGCTACACTCTTTGGATTTATTCTATGGAAGTTATTCTTGTAAAATTCCAGAAGAAAATGATTCTCCGCTAGACGAAATTCTTCGACGAGTTTTAGAGTCTCAGGAGTTCTATTTCCCCCTTCTCCCATGAAGAAGAATTCATGAGGAGAAATGACGGAATCTTCAGGCGTATGAGCAAGAACAAAAGCTTCTCCAAACTTATCTTGTCCGACAAGATTGAGAACTGTCGACCATTCTTCGGCTCGCTTACTTAATTGCTTCTCTTTTTCTGCTTGATAGGCTATAAATATAGCAGTAGAATCGTATCCTGTTTGTTGATCCTTAGGAAGGGATTCAGTTTGTTGCATTGGTTAGATAAGAACTTCTTTTCTTACTGTGTTGCAAATTTTTTATTTTCATTTTTCTCAAGTTAATATAGACTACTTAATAGAATATTTTATTCTTAAATTCGTCCATTTAATCTTGCAAGAAATACAAGAAGGTAACTGATAACTTAGACCTTTTGTACTATGAATATAATAAGTACAATCTTTGCATATCCAAACTGGAACTCCATCACTTCGCCTACAAAAATTACATGCGGCTCCAGTAAGGCATAAAAATTCTTTCTTACAATTATGACAGAAAACTGTAGCTCGGGACAAGAATTCGTTCATTTCCGATTCGTTAAAACCAGAACAAAAAGCATCGAAAACTCGATTAAGAGCGTCCATGAAATTTTTCCTTCCTAATTTATTAATTTTTTAATTTCTTTTTTGTAACATTTAACTTCAGAAGTTAAATGTTTTTCCTAATTAATCTAAACACGCTTTGATATGTTGAAACGGATTTTTTTAGAAATATGGTCAGAAGTCATTTCTTTAACACTTTCTCTGCAGAATTCTCCCTCTTTGTTTATGTAGTAAAGAAATCTAATATTATTTTCCTTAAGCTTTTTGAGACAATTGGCGCAAGGTTTAGATATAGCAGTAATATAACCATCCTTTACTCTTATAAGAACGATATCTATATTTAGTTCCTTATTTACCTTGTGGATAATAGCCGCCTCTAAGACATTTAAGGCGTTGCCCAAGACTAGACACGACGTTAATCTCAGTATGATTTTCCTTATCGTTGAAGTTGATGTCAAAGATTTCTCCATTAACAATCGTTACTGCAGCAAAGTGTGCACACTTTGAATGGGTGTAAGCATGATTAACCGCGGCATAGTAAGCCATCCAATAGGCGTTGTTAATCGTCTTCATCTTTTCAAGATTTTTCTTTTTGATTTTTGAAAAAATCAAAAATTATTTTTATTACATCTCACATTATTTACAACAATTTAACCCTCTTCTCTGCATCAGTATTCATAACATCATTTTCATATTGCCTTTCTATTTTAATCATACTTAAAAATACTTGAGTAACATTATGTTTTAGAACTAATCCACCAGGTTCCTCACCACCGTTATCACAGAGAAGTGTCCATCTTGAATTAACATCATCATCTGGACGATGAGCGAATTCTATACGTGGAGGTATTGCTTCATTATTGAGAGTTAAAACTTCCCTATTGGAATTACTAATAATGACTGTTCTTTCATCTTCTAAAGTTCGAATACTAATATAAGTACCGTCACCGGCTAAACCCATAGATAACGTAGCGTTAGATCCTACAAAATTATAGAAAAATCTTTTACCATAATATTGCTGCATAGCATAACCATGTTTTCTATTGCGACACGCGTTTCTTGCAAAATTAAATCTAACCGCATCGACTGCTTCTTGTCTTGGAACCATTACCCATACTTGATTCTCATCATAACTGCTACTATCATCAGAATCTTCATTTCTGTCGCGCTTTACATAATCTTTCTTTGTCTTCACTCTTTTCGTTTGATCCTCAAGAGCTACTTCTAAAAGATTGATAGCTTTGGCTACAGCGGCATTATTATCGGCTGCGTCAGGAAAATTTACAGCATGGAGATGAATACATCCTTCGCCTTGACATTGTTCTTTATTCTCAAACATTGTCAGTTTTTAATTAAAAATTAAAAAATTTTTATTTCATTTTTAATAGAAAAATATTCAACGATAATTTAAAAATGGAGAAAGTTACTGTAGTTCTTGATAAAAATGGGGATGAATTATTTGAAATGAAAATTAACCTTGACGAATTTTCTGACCAGGAACTTCAAAAGATTTTAATTAAGGAATTATGTGGTAAAGACGGAGCTTTTTGCTTTTGCTGTTTAGGGGAAGTCAAGTTTAGAATTTCCAGAGAATGCCCTCATAAACTTCTTATTTATCCTCAGAAAGATGGCAAAGATCTCAATCTTGTAATGGCATCAGACAAGTGAAAAATCGATTAAACAATTTTTTAATTTTTCGAAAATAAAAATAAATGGAGGAAAAGATTAGATACGCTTATTATCTTCCTAGTGCTTGGATTTCTATAGGCATTGCCACCAATCAATGGATAGGAGATGTTCCTAAGAATACGGATTTCAACATTGTAACAGAATATAAAGCAGATTCAGTAAAAGTGGGAAATAACGAAGCCAAATATGTAGGAGCATTTAAAGGAGATGTTTACAACAAAATAAATCCTTATTAAGCTGGTTCTTAAAGAGAAAGATTTCACGGAAGCGACTAATAGAGATTGAAGAAAAAAAGATTTGTAATTTTTCTTAATTACAAAGAAAAAGAAATTCTTGTTTCAATGGAGCGCAGTTTCGAACTTGGCAAAGGTTTTGTTCCCTTCGGAATAAAAGAAGCTGGTCTTTCCATTCCTCGTAAGCTTAAAGTACTGAGGAAAAGGCCTGAAAATGCCCGATCGACAGTCTTAACTCAAGTAGGTTTGTCAAATTTTACTTCACAATCTGCAATGCCTAGGAAGAGTATTTCCGCTCGCAAGTATGGTTTCATGGCAGAGAAGGAAGTCGAGGTTGTAGAAGTTAGGGTAGTTTCCATGGAAAAAGAAGAAGTAAAAACATTTACTTACAATCCTAAAGATATGTGGAATACCTTAAGTGAAAAGCAACAGAAAATTATAAGAAACAGAATAGAAACTTGGATTAGTTTGGCGCATGATGAAGAAAGTCCCTATAACATTTCTGAAGACAACATTAACAAGATTTACGATATGATGGTCACAAATCTTGTTCAAAAATATTATAAACACGGATTCAATGTTCAAGATAGTTTCCTAAACATCAATGCAAACGTTAGAGAAGAACATTGGTATAGATGTTTCTTAAAAGCGTTCAATTGTTTTGTCAGAACAAGCGAATGGAGAAAAGATTTAATAAAATTGCAGAAAACAGATATTCTTCCTAAAGGAGGTTCCCGTAATATTCTAATTCCTGATCCTTTGGAGAAACAGGAATTAGAAAAGTATATTGGGGTCGATATGCTCTTGTGTTTAACATGTGAAAATTTGGATCTCGGATATAAAGTAGGAATGGTTTATGATCAGGAATTTAGATGGGTCAGTCTAACTGATCTTTTTTATAATGCTTTGCTCTTGAATTCTAAATACTGTATTGTAAAATTAAGCAGAACGGCTGGAGGATTTACGGTGACTTCAATACATTAAAAATACATAATTTAGAGTAGTTTCGACTACTCTAAAAATAATTATTTTTCTCTGAAATGTATCTCGAAAAGAAAAATATCATTGATAAAAAAGAAATCAGTGATGCAAAAGAGTGGAATTGTTGGAAAGAGTTACTTCAAAGCCTTTGGCGATGATAGAGAACATGAAGTACTCATGCATATTCTGAAGTATGATTCAGAAGTTACAGTTCCCGTAATTTTAATTACGCCAGAAAGATTTTATAGCGAATTGTATGATCAAATTGAGCATGAAACTCCAGAAATAATTCTGCAAAAGATAAAACTTCTCGTGAGATTGCATAAGATAGATGTATATCATAACGATTTAGGTAATGGTAACTTCGTAATCAAAGACGGTGTAGTCAAAATAATAGACTTTGGTAGTTCTTATCTAACTATCGATGACGAATGGTTGCAAGCTTTATATGAAAATATTTTTATCAATGATGGTGTTGTAATTAGCTGTAAAGCTGAAGCTTTTCAATTTGAATTGACATCTTTCATCGAGAGCTACGATTGACCTCGCAACAGTTTCGGCTACCCTAAAAATGAAAAATTAAATTAAAAATAAAACATTAAAAGCCATGGAGAAACTCAATGAACATGCCAAAAGCATAGGCTCAGACAAGGTTATAATCTCTGCTTCTTCGAGTAAAATTATGTTGTCTGATAAATGTAATAAGTGTGATAATAAAGCAGAATATAATACTAATTTTATTGGTATTGAAAAGAATTTATGCCCATTCCATGCAGAGAAATTTCTTGATAAAAATAAGGACTTACCTAACGATTTATGGTATTGTAAGAAAAAGTGAAAAATTTAGTTTTTCATAAAAAGAGAAAAACATGCAAGAAGAAAAGAAATCTGGATTGTTATCATTGGAGGCTGTTCGTTCAGTTTTCTCGCAGCTTTCTGATAAGAACAAAGAAGAAATTTTTAAAGAACTTTTTGGAAGTCTTGGTGAAGCGACACAAGGAAGAATAATGAAAGAAATCATGCCAGTTTACGATGGGCTTAGAGATGAGGACTTTTCTTTTCATTATCTGATGTTAGACATTAGTCTTAGCGACTATATCACTAGCCTGGATTCTCTTAATGAAATTTATAACTCCCTTGTAAGAGAAGGAATTGATGTCAACGAAACTACTATTGTATTTTTTATAAAACAAGGAAAACCAATAACAGAGAAGCAGATGACAGTACGTTTGGAAGAACCTAGATTATTTAATGGCGAATTTAATAACGAAAGTATGTGGGTAGTTTCTGAAGATTTTGATGAGGTATATCCTCAAATGATAAATAAACTTAGCGGGTTGGAAAAACCTTTAAGTGGTATTTGTTTCAAAACACGTTGGAATGATACGCACGATTCAATGCCTTTGAACCTCCACACTTATTTTATAGGTGCTTTATTGGAAATGTTTCGCTCTCGATTTTCCAGCAAAACGCTTTTACATGAGCCAGAATTGAAAGTGTTGTATGATCGTATTTTAGATCTTTATAGAAATTATTCAAAACGACGTCAGATATCCTTCAATATTATAGTCAAAGGAATAAAGAAGAAAGTCCTCTACCTTTCAGAAAAACCATAAAATAGAGTAATAAAAATGAAAATTCTTATTTCTAAAATAAGAATAAAAATGGAGGACAAGATCGTTGTAATTAAAATAAATGAAGACGGAGAAGTAAACCTTAAAGAAGTAGATAAAATTAATGTAAATGTATATCCTGCTTTTAGATCTAGACAGAAAGAATTCGTCTGCAAGTATTGTAAAAGAGATCCTATAACTAGCTTAATGTCTATTTCTTCAAATAAATGGGTAGGAAGTTATCCTTTCGAAGCTACTTACACTTACATATTTTGTGATAGTCATAAAAAACGCTGCAAATGCCCGACTAATCCTTTACACTTTTTATTTAATCCTGGATATGATGCCGGATACTCTAAACGACGAGATTTTCGTGGAAATATTTTAATTGTTAAGTATGTTGGCCCTGATGACAATAGAGTGATGACCGATTGCGATCAACAAGATTTAAGTAGTTTTGTATACGCATGTAATACGCAATTCGACAATAGTATTTCAGGATGGATACTTGATTATATTAAGTATTATTACTACGTCTTCCGCGTCTTGTTAAATATTTAAAAAGATCAAAATTCTTATTATAGAATAAGAATATATTTCCTTTCTGAGTAAATATATGAGCAAATGCTTATTTTAGTTCTTTATATATCAAAGAGCCCAGATTTCCTCTCTTGCCTGTTCTAATAAAAGCAATCATATCCCGATTGATAGCTTCTCCTGCTAATTCAAGAAGTGTAGACTTTTTAGATTCAAAAGGAGTTTCTTTAGTGAAATTCACGTTTCCCGGATCTTGAGTGTAAAAAATTTCTATAGCTTTCATAATTTTAATAGTATTTTCTTCGCTTTCCTGCATTTCAGCAATTAAAGTTTTAAATTTCTGATAAGCATCTTTTTCAATAGTAGAGGTTTTGGTCATCTCTATTCTTTTTTGTAGCGTTGTCATTTTCAATTCGAACGTTAAACTTTAAATATGGATTGTCGAAAAGTAAAATTTTAATTTATTTTAAAGAAAAATAATAAAACAATTCGGACATTAACAGAATGGATAAAGACGTTAAATACGCTTACCGATCGCCTTCTGACTGGTATAGTTGGTATGTCGACGACGATCAATGGGTAGAAAAAGTACCAGAGGAGAAAGAATTTAACCTTTGGCACGATTTTAAGCAAGATTATGTTGAATTAGGTAATTCCAAATTTTATTACGTAGGAGCTTTTAGAGGGGAGGTTAAAAATAGAATTAAACATCGAGAAAAATAACTAAAATTCCAAAAGAATTAGTTATTTTGCAAATAGTACAAAGAAAGATATAATTAAAAAGTTACATTCTATTAAACTCAAGTCTAATAAAAACTTTTCCATAAAGGTTTAGTGACCCAAGCGCTAAACAAGATACCAAATACAATAAACAGGAAAATATTTCCTCGTCGATCAGCATTGTTTTGTTGTTCAGTTAGGAATTCGTGTTCTTCTCTAATCTGTTTCATTCTATTTAGATGATTTAAATGAGATTCCCAACAAGTATTACAATACCCGCCATACCATAAATGCCATTGATCGACATAAGGATATTTACCGCATCCTCCCATACATAATCTGCTCATTTTTGTATTTTATTAAACTTTAAAAGTTTAATAAACAGTTTTAAAGAGTTCCCAGCCGCTTCTTGTTAAAAATAAAAAAATATTCTTTATCATACAAGAAGAAGAAAAATGCAACAAAGAGGACAGGTTAGGGTTGGAACTTGCCATTGGGAAGGAAGCAAAAGAATAGATCCTACATTTCCTGGCTTTACTAATATTATTTGTCTAACCAAATCTACAGAATATGGTATGATCGGGCCTTATTGTTTAACTATTAAAGTAAAATTTCAAGATGAAGAGTATAACGTAATTTTCGAAAACTATTTTCAGAGTTCAAAGGTTTATGAAGTAGTGCCAGAAGCTTGTGAAGTTAGATCTAGATTTGACAGAACAGTGATTTGGAAATGGCCAAGAGAGCAACATGCTAGAAAGATAGTAAATCCAGACGGCGGTTTCTATTATCAGATATTACCTCAATATTTAACATGGAGAAAAGCTTTAATGCTTTGTCCAGAACCCGTTAGATACCCAGTGGGTAAGCATAATACAGGACAGTGTTTATTCTCTCTGAAACAAAATGAAGATGGGACTATTAATCCAAAAATGCTGAATTATGTCGAGAACAGACGAGAAATTTATTTGAAAGAATATGTCAAACTCGTAAAGATTCATCCTGAATTCCTTAAATTAAAGGAAAGATTGAATGGAGGAGAAAATCTCTTGATAATAGAAGTCGATGGTCCGCAAGAAAGAAGTTTAAATTATTATAAAGAAAAACATGGAGTAAATGACGATTTTATTCAAAACTGGACAATTTTAGTTACAGAAAGGAATTTAGAAATAATGATTAACGATACTAAAGAACGATTTGGTCATGGATACTGCATAGCTGGATCCTTATTAGATATTTATTAAGATTACTATCAAAAAGTTAAAGAGAAATGTCTCTTTAACATTAAATAAGTCACAAAAGTAATTATAAAGCTTCAATCTACATGTTCCAACAAAATTTCGATATTCTTCGGAAGAAATCGACCTCCTGGTCTATTATTTGGATGATTGTTTGAATTTCCATTTGTCTTTTCTCTTTTTAGCTCAATAATTTCACTATTTTGTTCTTGGATTTTAGTAAGTAGTTGTTTAATATAAGATTCTCTTTCATCTTCCTCATTCTTTCTTGCTTCTAATATTTTTTCCAATTGCACGCAATGATGCATACTTTCATTTAATTTATTCGTTATATTTTCCCTCATCATATATTGTATTCCTAAAGTTTTATAAAAATCTTTTACAGGATTTAAATCGGAAGTGGTTTCCTCCTCTGAATGTATATTTAGCTCGTGACATGTAGGGCAAAGCGATCCGGCATAACCATAATAAGACCTACACGATTCAGTTTTATGCCATAAATCTACATCTTTCTCAGTTCTTTTGGGATTACATTCTTCGCAATAAAGTTTACCTCCACATATCTCCTTTTTATGGTAAAAATCTTCTTCATAAAATTTAGCACATCTATGTTCCTTTTGGATGATATAACCAACATTCTTATTAAAATCTCCATTCTGACATAATGATGTAAGCCATGGATTTTTTGCATCGCATATAGGGCATCTCCACTGCTTTTCTAACCAAAAATTCTCAATCTTCCGATTTTCTTTCTTTTCTAGTTTTTCCAATTCAAGCGCATAGGCAACTGCTTTTCTCTTATGCTTTTGTACCCATAATAGTAATCTAGCTTCTAGAAAGCTTTCTAGATGGGTATTTTCACTTTTGACCTTTAGATATTTTTCCTCCAAATCTTTATGAAATCCATTGCAAAAATTCTTATGCTTATCGAGATCTACAATTAAGGAATCTTTTTCCTTTTTCATTCTCAGAATAATTGTGCGAAATTCTCCCATAACTTCGTCTTTACGCTCTATGATCTTATCCTTAGTAGTTCTAATTTCTATAATCGTTTTCTCTAATTTGTATATTTCGTCATCTTTACTTTTTATGCTACTATCTCTCTTAGCCAGGATTTCTCTAGTTATTTTATTCAATTTTTCAATCTTTTCTTTGTATGTTTCTTCTATTCTCTTATTCTCATCGGCTGCATTCATTCTTAAATTTTCCATACAGGTATGAAGTTCTCGAATTAAAGAGTCTTTAACATCAGCCAGGTGTTTAGCCATAAGATAAGATTTCTCGGATTCTTCAAGTTTCTTACTTAATTGTTCATATTCTAATTTAAACTCTTGTTTTATTTTCTCTTCCATCTCAAATAAAGCTTTAGGATTTTTCGTTACCAGCATTAGTTTCTTAGTCAACTCGATTAATTTATTCATACTTGCAATAATATCTAGTATAAGAATATTAGGCTGAGACTCTAAATATATTTCTCTACGACAAATATGACAATTTTTATGTTCTAGTTTCTGATAACATTCCGAACATAAAGAATGCCCACACATGAACGATAATGGCTTTTTCTCATTATTATCATAAGGACAAAAGCAAACTTGACATGAAAAATTTTCATCAGCAATATCGTTTATAATTTCTTCAAGTTTTCTCAAAATCAAGTCCGGTTCTTCCTTATTAAATTCTTCATTGTTTTCATCGACTGACATGTCTTCGTTAATCGGAACGCGTTCTAATAGATTCGTAAATCCAATTAAGTATTCGTTATTAAAAATTGCGTCAATCTTCGATTTTTTCTTTTCCTTTTTAAAAAATAATAATTCAATTTTTCATTAAATTTTAGAAGAGTATCGTTAGAACTATAATTAAAAGAACATAGGTACGTTTAAAAATTATTTCGAAATTTTATAATTTCGAAAATCTAAAAATAATGGAGAATAATTTTTTAACTGCTTTAGAGATCGCAAACTGCGATATCATTGATATAGACTTTAGAGTAACATTTTATAGGGAAGATGGTTATCTAGAAAAGGTTTTGGACATACTGAGAAATAAAAAGAACTTGAAAGGCATAAAGATAAAAAGAGGTAATTCTCTTTTCTTTAGAGAGTTTGTCGGTCGTGATGAGCAATGTTTAGATAAGATTCTAGACGCTTTAATTGATAAAGTACAAACGATACATATAATAAGAATAAAAGTAGAGCTTTGCCAATTAGTTAGAATGCTTTATACTATTAGAGAATTAAATTTAAAACAAGATTGTATGGACTTGGATACATTTTCTTATATTATGCTCCTCTTATCTGAAACTCCTAATAAATGGGCTTTATTTAGGATACTTTTTGACAATCCAAAAAATATAAGAGATGCAGTGGAAAGGGGAGAAAAGGAATACAAAAATTGTAATTCCACAATTACTAAATTTACGTGTATCATTAAAACTCCTCAAGGTACTGTTAACGCGCTGCAAATGGATTTGATAACATCGGTAATAGATACTAATTCTAAATTAAGAGATTTTGTTATTCCAGACGTCTATACTCAATATACGCCGATTCAAGATGCTTATAGACGTAACTATACGATATTTTCTCATAGAATTCTAGATAATAGATTAATGGATGTAAGTAAGAGAAATATTAAGATTTTCGAAGTTGTGAAACGATCAGTTTTAACCTTCATTCTGATTCGCTTTTTCCGTCGTAATCGTACTAACTTAACCCAGTCTCTGTCTAGATTAGATAAAAATATAGTGATAAAAGTAGCGAAATTAGCTTTTGAGGCCCGTTACGATAAGAAAAATTTGAGGTTTCTTGCTGTAAGCTTAGGACTGGAAACTGAAGAGAAATACAAGAAAATTCAATAGTGAGTTAGGAAAATAGAAAAAAATAATTTTTGATTATTTTTATTTTTCGAAAATTAAAATGTTCTGTAGAATTTGCGGTCAGAGTTTTAGTGAAAACTATATTATCCATGCTGGCAATACTATTAAGAAACAATATTTTTTCATCGAATCGGAAAAAGTTGAGAATCGTTGTTTTTTATTACGATGGGAAAACGAGGAACCAGGAGCTAGAATAAGTGCTTATGTATTAGGACGTAATACAGAAAGACTATATGATGTACCTTTATTTCCTTATGCCTACTACAAGCAACAAGCTTTGAATTTTATAGACGATTTTGCGAAAATAATTGCGGCTCGTAGGCTACAATGTCTTGAAACTACAAAACTTTTAATGACAAAAGGATTTCCACGAGATTTAAGAATTCATTTTGTCAAGAAATATATTTGGTTACAGCCGATCAGAAAAGGTAAAACTACATTACAGACTACAGTGGAAAGAAATTTATGGGGATTGTATACCTGTATATGCTGCTAATAAAAAATGATCTTCGGAATTTTTAAAATTCCGAATAAAAATAAATGCAGAAGAGTTTTGAGGTTGAAATCGCTAAGGTAGAAGAATATTATGAAATCGATCATAATTTTAATAATAAGAATATAGAACAAGAATTGAAGAATTTTCACGATACTTTTCTTAAATATAGTATGTACAACCATGAAACCGAGAAATTGGAAGAAAATCATAGAGATTTCGATTTTGGGTTTACTTGTATAATCAAAACCGCGCTTCTCTTTGACAAAGACGGGTACAAAAATATCCCACAGCTGAGAAATCTGGTTGGAGGAGATTTAGGTATAAGATTATATGGAGTAATGGTAAATAATATTAGTCGTTTCTACTACATTCTTAGAAGTAATAGAGAGTTGTATTCTCTGCAATTCGAAAGAATTTCTACGATAATTAAAGCTTTCTACTTTCTAGAAGAAGGAATTGTTGACTTTTTGGGTTTCAAGCTTAAAAGGATGAAGAGAACTGATAGTGACGAAGTACAACAAGAGAAATTGGCTAAATTAGATACAGGAAGAGTAGTATTTAAACGATATTTAACTTGGTTATTTAATAATCATATGAAAAATTTCGTAGATAGAAATTTAATTATAGCTTTTGCTAGAAAAATTTATTACAATGTCCATTGTTTTCAAGCCCCTCCAAGAGTAGATCCATTTCAAGCAGAATTAGATGCCTCAGGCCAAAGCGATCACTTTTCCGAATTAGTAGATGAAATTCAAGTAGATTTAGAAAAATAACAAAATAATTATAATGGGATAATCCCATTATATTTTTAGTTTTAAGCTTCTTGATTAAGTACAACTAAGGCAATCGTTGACACGATAATAAATCTTTATCTGCTTTCCTTCCAACAAAGACTTATATCTTTCTCGTTTAAAAACTGAAGATGTTTTGTAAGGTTCTTCCTCAGCTCCACAACTAGAACAGAAGACGAAATTTTCGTAACGATGATCGTGGAAACAACTGCTACAGATATATTTAGGATTAACTTCCACAGGTTCTTCAGAAATTTTAATTACATTGTAGAAACCATTACTTGTGGATCCTATACACTTATCGCAGACGGAATACTCATCGCAATTTTTACATCTATGAACTTTACGATGATACGTTCCTTGCTTAATGCCTAAAATGTAGAGTTTGCCGCTAGATTCGGAACAGCATTCGAATGGAAAAATTTTAATAGTGCCACGATTTTCTTCAAGAAGCGAATTTGCTAAATCGCAACAGTCGTAAGGTGAAGGGTTTCCTTCACCTGAAGGAATTTCTTTACCCATTTCTTTAAGAAATTTGATTATTTCTTCTAGAGTTATAATAACTCCTTCAATAATTTCAAGCTCGGTAAAAACCATGATCTTTTCTCTTATTAAAATAAAATTTTTAAATTTTATTTTTTCCAAACCCACCATACGTTTGTTGAATTCGAATTGGGAAATAAATTTAAAAAATGAAAAAGAATTTTTCCCTAATTAAAAATAAAATTTTTTAACAATGAATAACGGTCCTGAAGCTCCACCTAAGAAGCAAAAGCTGCGTATGAATAAAGAAAGCGCTATTCATCTTATGAGGAAAGATATAATTCTTAAAGAATTATTTGCTATTTTTATTGTTGACGGCAGACCCGAAGTAAAATTTGATAAAACTCAAGATATTCCAAAAGAGTATGAATATCCTCTAGAGGATAATTCTGAAAAATACGCGGTTTATATCAGATTGGATATAAAGAGAAGAATTCCCGGGAGAGTATATAGAAGAATGAGCTTTTTCTTATATCATGATGATCAAGGTAGATGTCCTATAACATATAAGGGTAAAAAGACGGAAGACCAAACTCCAATTCCAGAACTGGCTAACATGTTCGTAAAATATTCTCTGGATGTAACTCTTACAGACGATAAATTTCATAAATATGAATACTCACTGGCTTTAACAGAAATTAATCCTAAAGTAGCAAACAAAAGTAGATCTTTCGAAATCACATCATACGAAACAATTCATGAAGTTAATTTTAGTCAAGATTCTCAGTCCTGCGTGATTATAGAAAAACCAAGGAAAGTTAAGAAGAACCCTATTCAGCAACCTGTAGAAAAATCTATTCAACAACCTGTGAAGAAACCTGTTCAACAACCTGTAGAGAAACCTGTCCGACAATCTGAACAAAATGTTATCGTAATTTCAGACGATGATGACGACGAGAAAATAGCTGAAGCTGTTGATACTTATTATGAAAAGCTTAAAAGCGAAGCTTTGAAGAAACTATTAGACGAAAAAGTTAAACTCTCTCGAGACGTTGAGAATCTTAACATTCAATTTCGTAAATTAAATAAGGAAATTTCTGCAGCAGAAATTAAACTCAAGACTTTAGAAGCTAACAACCGTCAAAACGAAGAAACTGAGAAAAGATTTAGACATACCTTGGCGGAATACTGGGATAAAATAAATACGTTGAATCAAGAAATTACAAATAAAGCGAAGATGTGTGAAGAATATCAATCTCATATCCTATTTTTGGAATGCCAAATAAAAGATAACGAAACCTTGAAGGATAGATGTGAGAAAGAACGACTTATTGCAGAAAAAGAATTTGAAGAAAAGGTAAATTATCATAAAGCTCAACAATCTCAATTTCTTCTTAATGAAGAAGAGTTCAAGCAAAGAGAGTCAGAATTGTCTAACTTACGATGCGAGTTCGAGCGTTCTATGGTAGAATTTGAAACTAGAGAACAGAATATTGTTAAGTCAATCGAAGAAAAGAATAAAGAATATGAACAATTAATACATGATATCAACAATGGAAGGAAAGATCTCGATAATTTAGAGAAAAGTTTTATTAATCTTGAGCGTTTCTTTAGAGAAAAGCGAGGAAATAATAATAACAATAATAATAACTCTTCTGAAGATGTAACTGGAAGAATGAGGATAGATAGAAATATTGATAGAGATGTACAATCTGAAATCATAACGTCGAATGTTAAGAGAGTAAATGTAACTAACATAGATTCATTACAGCAATTAATTCAAGCGGGAATAGAAACCGAGAAAAGAAAGAAACTCGAATAAATTTTTCTCCTGTTGAAAAGTGAAAAATTTAAAAAAGAAAATAAAACTAAAAATAGTTTTATTTAATGACTGATTCCCTGGTGGAAAGGATTCTAAAACAAGGCGAAGAAGCCTTTAAGTTTGCATTGGATGGAAATAATTTAACTGTATATAGTAATTTTGACGGACAAGAAAGTGATATAACACATTGTTTAGAATCTGGACTCGATGATGAACATTTTAACAAAAGATTAGTGGAAAATCATCTTAGAATCATGAGAACCCTTATAACTAGATCTCTTATTCCTGAAGTCATTGCAGAATTAGAAAAGGATCCTGATATTATTGCTACTGCTAAAAGTATTGTTAAGGCTGAATCGACTATAGCAATGCAACAATCGATAAATCTTCAAGAAGTTCAGGAAGCAGCAAAGAAAGATCTCTTAAAAGATAAAGATCTTAGAAATTGGGCTAAAGCTAAATTACTTAAAGATCCTAAAATTCAAAACGATGCCAAAATAGAATTAAAGAAAACCTTGGAAACACGTCCAGATATCATTCAAAAAGCTGTAAAGTTAGCCTCTAAGAGGACAGATGTTCAACGCGAAGCAGCAGAAGATCTCAGAAATATTGATAGTTTCGCAGAGAAAGTAGAGGAAGATCTTAAAATCGATCCAGAATTTCGTAAACAGGTTTCTGATGATTTAAGGAAAGATGAAGCTTTTCGTAATGAGGTTTCTGAAGATTTGATGCAGGAAGAAAGTTTTCGCAAAATCGTTGCTAAAAAATTAATTTCTTTAAAATCTTTTCGTGATAATGTTAGAAATTCGTTGAAAACAGAAGGCGGGTTTAGACGTCAGACGATGAATAGATTAAAGAAAGATGAAGGTTTTAGAAAAGAAGCCTTTACTATTCTATGGAAACAGGATCAGGAATTCAAGAATTTCCTTTTCGAGAATATTAGAGATGAAGTAAAAGAAGGTTTATTTTCTCGTCCTGAATTTGAAGACTTTAGACAAAAGTTAAAGGATACTTTGAAAACGGATCCTAGATACAGAAAGGAATTAATTGAAAGTATAGCTAGTGAAATAGTAAAAAATCCTATCGAACTTACCAAATACTACGATTTTCTAGAAGTAAAACTCCAAGCTGGAGAAACTCTTAGAAAATCTGTTGAAGAAAAAGTCAAAAACGAATTCATTACAAAACATAGAGAAGATCCGAGTAATAAGGAAGCCGCTATTAAAGAGTTAAAGAATGAAGTTAGAGAAAGCGTTTATTTGGAGGAACGTAACGCATGGAGACAATTGATGAAAAATAAACAAGATCCATTCTATATCTCTCAAGTTGAGTTAATGAAGCAAGAAATCAAGAATGAAATTAAAGAGCAATATGAAAGAGATAATAAATCAGAAATTGAAGAAGAAGTTAGGAAACGTATCAGACACAATTATGCAAATATTAATACACCCATAATACAAGAAGAGCGAAAACAAGAAATTATTCATAAATATGATATTATTAACAAAGAAAAGATCGAGAGGGAACATGATGAACGTAAATTTCTTCTGATGAAAGCCGACGAGGTTCTTAAACAAAAAGAACTTGAAAATGAAGTTCGTTATAAGAAGATAAAAGAAGATGCTATTTATTTAGACGCCGTCGAACGTGAAACGGAAGTATGGCATGACAGTCTTAAAAATAAGGACAGAAAGAGCAAGAAATACTATGAAAGTAAGCCTAATAGTTACGGAAAAAGAGAACGCTATTTAAAATAGATCTTGGCATAACAAAAAATGATTTAAAATCATTTTTAAATTTGAAAAGAAAGATGCTGCTCCCGAAAGCAGGAGAAAGATTTTTCGAAGAAGGACTAAATTTTAATAATCAGAAAATAGATATTAGAAACTTTAAAGATTACTACGTTCTTGAAAATTTAATTATTGTAGTAAATGGCTGTAATAGATTTGATAAGACTATAATCGGTCCTATTTCTCCTAATGCTCAAATCTATTCCAACAGAAGAGTAGATAAAAGTTTAGAATTGGACGGTGAAATGACAGAATTCGTTTTGAAGAATCTAGAAAATAGACATCATTCAGAAATCAAAGGAGGAAGTTGGATTTATTATACTCTACTACGCGGTAAAGGAGTTGGAAGAATGCCATTTCTTTTCCAAGTCCGTGATGGCGAAAGAAAAAGTAAATTATTTGCAGTGAATATAAAATGGTATGACTGTCAACAAGATCCACTTTACAAACATAAATATGATAACGCATTAATAGATGTATATTGCCTTATTGACGCTTCTCGATTTCAAATTCGTCTACCGATAAAGAATCATGGAAAGAAAAGGGAACGTAGTGAAGAAACTGTTATTAATGAGAAGAAAGTAGTAAGCAATATGGAAATAATGGAATTTGCTAAAAAACTCTACGCCTTGGCTTTTCTCGATATTGAAACAGAGTTGTGCTATATTGAATATGGAAAAGATTTGATTCAATTGCCTAAAGAAGTTACACTAGGTAGTAAATTTGAAATGTTACCAGATTCAGCAAGAGAATTTCTAGAAAATTTATCAACGAGGTATCTTTAAAAACCTGCCATGAAATAATAATTTATTTCATTGTTTTAATGGGAACATTATGAATTAATGAATCAAACCATGCAGAAAAGTTTATTTTAATCTTCCAATGTATATACGGTATTACTCTTGATTCTTTCTTTCCTCCAAGTCTTCCCAGTAAATCATCAAATACATCACTTTTGTTTCTTTCTTCTGGATTATTATTTAGAATTTTGGAAATATGTAAGTAATCTTTGTTACTAAGTGTTGTTTTCTTTTTATCTACGGATCTAATGTAAATAAAATCACCAATATTTTTAACATCTATAGGTCCAGGTTTCAATCTATCAACACAATAAATTTTAAAATTGGAAAAATGTTCTCCTTCACCACCCCAAAAGAAGAAGGGTTCATTCTTCTTTAAAACTATTTCGTAAATTAAGTCTTTTTCTATCTGTTCCGATTCTAAATTTTGTAAGGTTTCTTGTTTGATTTCTTTAGGTTCCTCGACCATTTGAGAAGGCGTTAATCCTTTAAAATATTTTAAAGTCCACTCATCTGGTTCTATAATTTCTTTCTTCTTTTTCAGTAAATTATTCTCTCGTAAAAGATTAATTCTTTTACTAAGATGATCATCGTCGATATTTAATTCTCCAGTAAAATTCAATCTGTTATGAGGAGCAGGAATATTTGGAGTTTCTATTACCATACAAATTCTTAAAGCTTCTTTATTACTCATTGGTAATCGTAATCTATATAGGATATATTGTCTTTGCAATTCTTTGAAAAGTAATTCTTTAACAGAGGTCCAAGGTTTTTTATTCTCTATAGCTATTTGTATATAATCGTCGTCTTCTAATTTTAGTTTCGACCAAAGAGGATTAGGGCAAATAGAAATAATAATCGTTTTCCAAAATAAGCCATTTTTGCGGATTCTTGTTCGAAGACTACGACATAAAGATCCTAGCATATAAATTTCATCAAAAGTTAAATATAAAGCATATTTCTGTAAGAGATTCAGTGATAAAAAGCTTTCACTCATTTTTAAGAATTTATATTCTTAAAAATCAAAATTCTACTTTAAACAAAAAATTTCTTTTTATTCATTTGTTTTCTTAATTGCTTCAATCGAAATTCTATCCAAATAATTTTAGAATTCTTTCTATAGGTCCACGACAAGTTGGACAAGCTTTTATTGCTGGATCACTTACGCATTTAAAACAAAATCCTGTATGACCACAAGGAACTACTGCCGAAGGGTTCGTTAAATTATCTATACAAATAACGCATTCTTTAATATTTGGTTGTTCTTCTTTAACTTCTTTTGATTGTTCTTCAGCCTGCTTTAAGATTTTGGGTGCAGGCGGAGCGGATACAATAAGAGAAACTGTTTCTTTTGGTGAAGTATGAATATAACAAACTTTCCCAATTACTTTTTGATCTAGATCATTTGTGCAGACAGGTAAACCACAAATTAGGCAAACATAAATACATTTCGGACAAATAGCTAAATCGCAAACATTACAAATTACTAAATCATTTAACAAGGTATCAGAAGTGCAAACTTTACAAGGTAACGTAGTAGGATTCTTTCTTTTTAAATATTCAGGAACATAAATTTTTGATAATGTAGTTAATTGGGCGGCTTTTAATGTTTCTATTCTATTAGCGTAAATATTCATACGTTCTTTAAGTCTTATTCTTTCTATTTGGCGAGGTTCGTATTTGGCTGCCATTTCAAGCCAATCCAATCCTTTCATATATCCTTTAATAGCGTCAGCTACTAATCCCTTTTTATCAATTACAATAGCAGCATTGAGTATTTCTTCAGCTTTCTTGAGATACTCTTGAGACATTTCCATTTTGATTTTTCTAATTAAAATTAGAAAAATTTCTTTTTTATTTAGCTAATTGACAAGTTCTAATCGGAATTGACTATTTCTTCGATCAAGTAACTAGCGAGATATTCTTTAAAAGCTTTATCTCTAATCTCTTGACTTATCTCTGCTTGATAAAAAACTCTTACATCCTCGATATCTACATAAGGAAATCGGTGCATGAAATTAACATTGTCTACAGTAATAATAGTATTAAAATTATGTTCATTTGATTTACAAGTATGTTCGACTACACTAAATTTTTCAATTGGTTTCAGAAGAGATAGCATCTCTTCTTTTGAAATTTCCATCTCCGACAAAACTTTTTGCTTATCATCTTGACTCAAAAGAAGGTCGAGTAAGTAACTCATTTTTTGAAAATCATTTTCAAGAATTTTTTATCGTTTTTTTAACTAATCTTCAATTTCATCGTCGAATTCTTCTTCCTCCTCTTCATCTTCAATTTCTTCTTCATATTCTTCCTCTTCATCATAATCTTCAATATCGTCTTCGATATCGTCTTCGATAAAATCGTTCTTTGGCTTTTTACTGTTTAGTTTCTGATTGTTTGACTGCTGATAATTGAACTTGTGGTAATTACTATTTGACTTCTCTATTTTTCTTGGTGTTTCTATCTCGTCAGATAGCACAATAAAATCGTCATCGATCTTTGATTTAACCTTTCTAGAATTCTTTACTACCTTTTCGGAATCTCGCTTTCTAGATTTTATTTCTTTTTCGTCTTCTTCATCGCTAAGAATGACGATAACAGCATCGTCGTCGAAATCAAGTTTGCGTTTTGCTTGAGAAATAGATTTCTTCTTTGGCTTTTCTGGAGTTTTAAGAATAGATTTCTTGGCAACTGTAGATTGAACTTCGGGTATGTATTCTTCATCTT
>Ga0070740_10002778_pt1 | contig 19723 bp, 20 predicted proteins | sample Coa_R2_FD_67286 | JGI IMG/M metagenome (GOLD analysis project Ga0070740, IMG submission 67286) | Surface soil microbial communities from Centralia Pennsylvania, which are recovering from an underground coalmine fire - Coalmine... | ecosystem: Environmental > Terrestrial > Soil > Unclassified ...
AATATGCTTGCGTTGGACATGGGAACTCCGTATTTCAACTGGCAGAGATAGTAAATGAGTTCCCTAATAATTGTCATTGAAATAATTGTAACTGTTAGCTTCTTTGTTATTTTCTTCCAGTAAACATGTAGAATCGCCCGGATAATTGGGGCCGGGGTTTCCATTGTTGTCGCTGTAACATTGATAACTGCAATATCTGCAATCGTGTCCTGACTTGAAGCAGGCATTCAGACAGCTATTGTCCCAATCCGCGTAAGAGATGCTGGTAGACGCTATAAACAACAAACTGATCAATAAATAGCGGTTCTTGCGCATATTTCTTGCTCCTGCACTTTTCATTTCTGCCTGGTTATAGTATATCACCATCATTCCGTTGAGCGGATGTATGTTTTGCATATTATATAATGTTAATCAATACCTTGTGATGTGAAATACATACCATTAGGCCGAAACGATGAAGCGCAGGACGAAAAGGCATGACGATTAAACCAGTGACAGGGAACGGCAATCGGAATAATGAAATCATCCAATGGAGTTGCAAGTATCTTTCATCTCATGGATATACGCTAAAAAGTAACCCGCCTGAAATTGTGCAAGACACACCCTGGTCTTATATTGTGCGTTTTGCAACATCCGAAGGTTATATTTATTTGAAGCAAACACCAAAACTGCTTGCATTGGAAGCACCCATAACCCGGATTTTGCATGATCAATTTCATGCTTCTGTTCCAGAAGTCATCGCATATCATTCTGAGTTAAATTGCTTCCTGATGAAAGATGCAGGTAAGCCATTACGAGGAATTCTTAAACAGCAATTCGATGCTGCGTTGCTTTGCAAAGCCATCGATCAATTTACATCCCTGCAGTTAGCTGTTGCGGATCATGTCAAACTTTTTCTTGATATGGGTGTTCCCGACTGGCGATTGGATAAATTACCAGATTTATTCGGGCAATTGCTGGCACAAAAAGACATATTGATAGCGGATGGGTTATCAGAAATTGAAATTGATGAACTAGAGAAACTGATTCCAAAAGCTGCCAATTTATGTAAAAGGTTATCTGAATATTCGATCAGGCAATCCATCGTCCAGTGTGACTTTCACGATAATAACATGCTTGTAGATGATGTATCGCAAAATGTCACCATTATTGATTTGGGTGAAATTGTGATTTCACACCCGTTTTTTTCATTGACAGGCTGCTTGAGGCAGATAAAAAAACACCATGCATTGACAGAGAAGGATGATGCATATATCAGGATCAGGAATGCATGTCTCAAAAACTATAAACGCGTTGAGTCTGAAAAAAATATATCAGAGGCTTTTGCGGCAGCACATCTGTTGTGGCTTGTTTATGAGATGCTGGGCCAATACAGGTTGATGCTTGCGTGCGGTCAAGCAAGGATTTTGTCATATCAGCCAGGTAAGCTCAGGCATTCATTGAAAGAATTCATGGCAGCATCAGGTTAAGACGCGTCCCGGGTTGACTGCGTCGATCATCGACTTATTTTTGCTGCGATGATGAAGCGGCATTCGTTGTTTGTTGACTCGTATTGCCCGTTTGCTGACTTGTGCCCGACGTTGTGCTTGTACTTGTGGATGGCGCGGTACTGCTTGTGCCCTTCGTTTTGGGGGCAGCAGCTGCTGTCGTGGTTACAGCTTTTTTGTGATGCACGACATGATGATGCGTTGTACCTGACTGAGTTAATTCACGAATATCCTCATTGGCACCAGCAACAGCGCCATTAAAAGTATGACACGAAGCTAAAAACAATGTTCCAGCACAAACTAGAATCACGCCAGCTGTGGCGGTTATGTTTTTGATTTTTCTCATGGTGCTCCTCCAATGGAATTCACGTGTATAATATTATTTTATCATAGTTAAACAATACGTGACGGATCAGACTTCAAGACACATAATTGTATTCAAATTTCAGGCTGGTAACGCGCATGATTAAAAAAGCGAGAATGTTCACAGTCCTGTGAACATTCTCGCGATTGGCAAATCAATGCTGCTGGTTTTTCCTGATGTAAGCAATAAAATCCTTGTTTGTGATTAATCCAGCTTGCAATGCCTGGTCGCGCAGGCTGGACAGGACGAGTGTTGCCTGTGCCTCATCTGATAATCCTCTTTCTTTCTGTAACTCAAGCAATGTGCTCCATCCCCACCAGTTATCCGTCCAGTGTCTGTCATTCAGATTTTGCATATCGGATCTGCGCATTAGTTTTTTCGTCGTATCGTCCCAATAAAATAATGGCGAGATATCCAGATTGGCTGCATTCCCTGTTTCGTCCGGCAAAGGAATGAAGTCTTTAACATTGTCATTTACTTGTGTAGTGCCTTGCTGATATGCGGCAAAAATCTGATCAGCGGAATTTTGCATGGTTGCAATGATCATATTGCGATGATAACTGGTTTGCGGGCTAAAATAGGATTTGTCGCCGTAAGCAATCCATTTGTCTCCATTCAGATTATGAACATGCAATCCATTTACATTTTCTTCGCCATGCATATAACTTGACAGTAATGAACCAACCGTGCCAGGTGTGATCTGTTCTGACAATTCTACGCGTGGCGTGCGAATATGGCCTGCAGAGAATCGGTCAGTGAGGAAGTGACAGGCGAAGGCATTCATTGCATATGCCATTTCCAGTTTCTTTAAATCGCCGGTTTGATGAGCAACCACTGCCTGTTCCAGTGCCAGTTGATGGCCGGTTGAGTAGCTGATCCAAGCGTGCTCGCCGAAATGATCATAATCCATGTTGGCGAGGTTCAGGTATCTTCCTGGTTCCAGCCACCAGGTCGATGGTGAACAGCCGCCGCCAGTGATGCAGTTAAACTGTCTGTCATTTTCATGGCCTATGCTTTTATAAATATCTTCCGGTTTTTCGCCGCGCTTGATTCCGTCATCCAGCAATTTCTGTTCATTGTAAATTACATTCAGGATTTGGGTTGTTTCAGTTGGTGCGTTCGGATTCAATGCAAACGAGCTGAATGCTGCGAGGAAACGAGACCTGCGTTCAGCTTCGGATTGCCCCTGGGAAATGGGTTGGTTCACCAGCTCATAAAAATCCCCGAGTGAAACAATATCGCCATAAGTAAGATTCAGTCCGTTAGGCATATGGAGCGGGGTCGCCATATGGCCCGGATCATCGCTGTCAAAATACAGATTGATGTTGTTGCCAATCGCTACATGTTCTGCGGATGAAAACGACGGGCTGCCTGCTGCAAATGTGATGGTTGAATGTGACAGATAAACGGATAAACAGAGAGGTAACATCATTTGCCATGATAACTTCATATGAGATTCCTTTTTGTGGTTGGACTTTTGCAAGGCCTAAGAAAGCAAGATTCTAACAGATAGGTTTTCAATTTGATACGTGCGTACTTTGTCATATGGTTGTCAAATTTCTGCTATACACTGAGGCGTCGTGACGTTTGTTTTTGGGAATACAGCACGCGACAGAGCCAGCTTCACCAATGACTGCTTCACTCCAAACGCCGCATCCATCGTCATTGGTAACCCTAGCTCAGTCGCGTGCTGCATTCTCGTTGCTTTATTGAGAGTGGAACACCATCAGCCCGCGCATTTTCAATGCGCGGGCTGATGGTTGCAATCATGCCGCGGAGATGAGTGTTACCAGATGCTGAAAAGTTTTTCGCGCAGAATGCTGGCAGAGCTGGCCAGTTTGCTTAACAGCGGTTTTTTGATTTCGTAGCCAATCTCAAACAGTTTTGCATCCTTGCTGCGTTCGAGCAGATAGTCATCGCTGGTTTTGATTTCATCGACCAGGTTTAACTGCAGTGCGTGCTTGCCTATCCAGTGTTCGCCGGTGGACACCTTGTTGATGTCAATCTGCGGGCGATGTTCAACAATCAGATCCTTGAAGTGATTGTGTATGTCTTCAATTTCCTGCTGCAGTTTTTCTCTTCCTTCCTTTGTGTTTTCACCGAATACTGTGATCGTGCGTTTGAATTCGCCGGCTGTATGCTGTTCAAAGTCAATGTTCTTTTCTTTCAGCAGCCTGTGAAAATTAGGCAGTTGAACGATGACGCCGATTGAACCAATGATTGCGAACGGCGCAGCAAGAATTTTGTTGCCAATGCATGCCATCATGTAGCCGCCACTGGCTGCGATTTTATCTATCGAGACGATCAGGGGGATATTTCTGGCGCGTATCCGCATTAATTGCGCTGCCGCCAAACCGTAAGCATGCACCATGCCGCCGCCGCTTTCCACGCGTACGACGACTTCGTCATCCGGTGATGCGACATTGAGTATGGCAGTGATTTCCTCGCTTAATGAGGAAACCGCGCTTGCTCTTACATCACCGTGAAAGTTGAGAACAAAAACATTCCGGGATTTTTTCTCGGATTTTTGTTCGGCTTTTTCCCCGGCTTTTTTTTCTTTCTGAAAATGTTTGAACTGTTTTTTTGACAACGTTTCAGCAAGCAAAAGTTCTTTGGTTTCCGCGTATTTATGATTGAGATTCCTGATGACGAGTCTGCCCCGGATTTTTTCCTTGCTTTTGGCGACCAGCATGAAAAATGCGATCAGGACGACCAGGATCACTAAAACCACGATGACTGATTTTGCCGCGAACAAAGCAAGTTGAATTAACGCTTGTGACATAAGACATTCCTATTTTTTCTTATGAATGGATTTGTTTTCCCTGATTAACATGATCTTCTGATTGATGATTTTGACCGTGCCGGTAGGCTGGTTCATTAATATCATTTTCCATTGCCAGCTGCCCAGCCCTTTTTTATTTGGGAATATATATCCTGGATCAATTTCCAGCTCGCCGGGTTTTGATTTATATAACCAGCTGTAGGTACGCGGGACAACGGAGACAATTCCAACCCATACCGTTTCATTTGTTTCCTGGATCGTGCGGTTGGAATCCCACAGACGCAGAACAAGCAGCCCTTTCATGCCGCTTGCACTGCGTGAAAGAATCAGCTCTGGCCGTTTGTCGAGATACTGCGGGGATACCATGGATAAATATTGCGTGCTTTTGACATCGGCAATCCTGTGCAGCGTGCTCACAAGGTCACGTGCCGGCGGATTGGTCCAGCCTTCTTTTTTGAGCGTATCTTCGATCACGTTGATATCACCTGCCCATTCAATATTAAGCGCCTGAGATGGGAAACCAAACAGGCTCACATTGTATGCAGGCAAGGCATCGTTTTTTTGCCACCACTCATTCATGGCAATTTTTGCTGACGGCCAATTGACTTGCGCATAATCAATCTTGAGCTGCTCGAAGTGTTTGTAATGATAGGTGCCGAGGAAAAATAACAGGGAGAGTAGCGTGACGAGTGTGATGCCGATGGGATTGACGCGCTTTTCCCGCTTTCGTTCATAGGAAATAATCACCAGCATTAGTACGGCGGCACCTAATAGCCAGGCAGCCAGTACATCAGTAAACCAGTGTGCACCGAGATACATTCGGGAGATTCCAACAGCCAGAGGAACGAATAGTCCAATGGCATAGATTGGCCAGCGGTATTTTTGGCGCACTGAAGTCGCAATCAGAAATGCAAGTCCCATGTAAACCGTCGTGGCGATGGTCGTATGGCCGCTAGGCAGGGAATATGTTTCAGGGTTGAGAAAAATTCCCCAGGGCCGCGGTGATTTGAGAAGGTGTTTCAAAACAAACACACTTCCGGCAGCCAAAACGGCAACAGCAATCGCATGAAAAGCCGTCCGCCAGCGCTTCCAGTAAACAAACCAGCTAAAGACAATAATGATGACCGGGAGTATGACTTGTTTCTGGCCAAGCAGAGTGACATCAATCATGACAGAAGTCATGCCTTTGGTGCGGATACCGCGGAAAAGGTGAAACAGGGTATCATTGACCAGGAGGTTGGCTGGGCCATAAAGCTTTACAAAGGTAACGACACAGACAAATATGAAACAGGTAAATAAAAGATAAAAGGCAAGGTTTAGTTGACCATGTGTTTTATTCGGGTCATGGTGTTTAAGCAATATCGTGATTGGGTAGAGTGTGCGCGAATGCTTTAATTTTTGCCAGATCCAGTTTTGCATCTGGTCTGTCTGTTTGTGATAAAGCCGCAAGAGTCTGTATAAGAGCCACAGGCACATCATGATGAAGAGTGAAATCAGCAGCAGTACCAATATCACATGGATGGCGATGTCCGGCGGTAATTCAAGTGAAGCGGCTCCAAGTAATATGCCGGGCAGCATATAGGCAGGTGCCCAGCCTATCGCGGAAGTCACATTCGCAATTGTAAACTGCAGCGGCTTCATTCCGAGCATGCCTGCTGTCAGAGGAACCAGTGCGCGTACCGGGCCGACAAACCGGCCAATGAAAACACTCATGGCCCCGTATTTGGTGACGAATGCCTCACCGGATTTAAGCAGCCCGGGATAATTGCGGAATGGCCATATGCGGTTAAGCCTGCCTTTAAAATAATGTCCCATCCAGTAACTGATGCCGTCACCAACAATTGCACCCATGATGGCCCAGAAAATGGTTCCCCATAATGGGATGACGCCTGCGCCGGCAAGTGTGCCAAGCGCGGTCATCATGATGGAACCTGGAACGATTGTTCCAAGAATAGCGACAGATTCGCCAGCTGAAATAAGAAATGTCGCAAGGCCGGCTAATTCTGGATGGGCATAGAGCCATTGCAATAATGGACTAACAATGTCCGTCATCAAGTCACCTCTTCACCAGCAGCTTGTTTATCAGCATGATAGGAAGATCTTACCAGGGGACCGCTTGCAATATTTTTAAAGCCAAGTTCCCTGGCAACTTCTCCAAAGTGTTTGAACTCATCAGGTGTGACATAGCGTGCAACTGGCATATGGAACCGGCTGGGCTGAAGATATTGTCCTAACGTTACCATATCAACATCGTGGGCACGCAAGTCTTTTAATGTCTGAATGATTTCTTCATTGGTTTCACCCAGTCCCAGCATGATTCCGGATTTGGTCGGGATGGCTGGAAAACGCTTTTTGAATTCCTGGAGCAGGCGCAGCGAATGAGCATAATCAGAACCCGGTCTGGCCTGTTTATAAAGTCGCGGCACAGTTTCAATGTTATGGTTAAAGACATCAGGCAATTCATGTCCTGTGGCATCCAGGGCAACATCCATGCGTCCACGATAATCCGGTACCAGGACTTCGATTTTGATGGTCGGATTTTTTTCACGAATGGCCTTGATACAGGCGGTGAAATGGCCGGCGCCGCCATCGCGCAAATCATCACGGTCAACTGAAGTGATGACGACATACCGCAACCCCATTTTTGCTATGGTATAGGCAAGATGGACGGGTTCATTCGGATCGAGCGGATCAGGGCGGCCATGTGCAACGTCACAGAAACTGCAACGGCGTGTGCATTTATCACCCATAATCATGAAAGTGGCGGTACCGTGGGTAAAGCATTCCGGAAGATTAGGGCAGGAGGCTTCTTCGCAGACAGTTACAAGATTATTTTCTCTCAGTAATCTTTTGAGATCACTGACGGCAGGTGAAGCGGGAATTTTGACTCTGATCCAATCAGGTTTGCGTAAAGGGGAAGAGGTTGGCTCAATTTTGACTGGAATGCGGGACAGTTTTTCAGCACCGCGTTGCTTGGCATGTGTATTGTTTGATTTGGTATCCATCGCTCGTTCCGATTAATCTCTAATAAAAAGCTGTTGTTGGGTCACGTGAATCATGTATCTGCTTCGGCCCAGGTGCAGTGAGTATACACTAAATTATTCATTAAATAATTTACTAATTTACGTCCGGCTTCCAGGGTATTGTCCAATCCTCCCAATGCCGAGAACTGGGTCATTTTTAGCTGGCTGAATCCACAGGGATTGATGCGGGTGAACGGTTCCAGATCCATTGCAACATTAAAGGCGACACCATGGTATGCGCAGCCTCGGCGTATTCTCAAGCCGATAGAACAGATTTTTTTTCCATCGACATACACACCGGGTGCTTCCCGCCTGGCGTGCGCGATGATTCCATACTCAGCCAGTAAGTCGATAATGGATTGCTCAAGCTGGGTCACCAGTTCGCGCACATTCAGATGTTTGCGTTTCAGGTCAATTAGTGTATAGACCATTAATTGACCAGGTCCATGGTAGGTTACCTGGCCGCCACGGTCTGTTTGTACAACCGGAATATTCCCGGGAGTAAGGACATGTTCTGCCTTGCCATTCTGGCCTTGGGTGAAGACCGGGTGATGTTCCAGTAACCAGATTTCGTCAATCGTTTCTTCATTCCGGTGATGGGTAAATTGCTGCATGGCTTGCCAGCAAGACGAATAATCTTGGCGGCCCAGCCAGCGGATGGTAAGTGATGTCGCGTTCATATTGCCATGATGACGTGTGGAGAAGAAGACAAATCCTGGTAAATGCGGTCCAATTGTTCTTTCGATTCTACATGAATATTGATAGTCAATGCACGGTATTTGCCATTTTCACTGGGACGAGAGTGAACAGCTCTGTCAGATAAATTGGGGGCATGCTTATGAATAATCATCAGCACGGCAGCTTCAAACTCATCAGTTCCCAGCCCAAACACCTTGATGGTGAAATCGCAAGGGAACTTGATGAGTGATTCATTCTGTGGGTTATCTGTCACCTGGCTAACCTGTATTAACTTTTTCCTCGGTTCTGGAAAAATACTTGTTGATGTTGAACTTGACTGCATCGGTAGCACGGCGCCAGATACTGCCCTGAGGATTATCTTCAAGCGCAACCAGGGGCTTGGATGCTATCACCTGGTTATTCAGCATGATGTTTAATACGCCGTACTGCTGGCCTTTGATTATGGGTGCCTTCAACGGGTTATTCAATGCAGTGTTTATTTGTAACTTTTTGTACTGTCCGGTCGGAACAGTAACGTACATGTCATCCTTGATGCCTAATGGTATCTCGGAGTTTTCTCCTTGCCAGACTCTGGCCTGTACCAGCGGCGAATTGGCGCTGTAGAGCTTGTGGGTCTCAAAAAAGCGGAAACCGTAGGTCAGAAGGCGAACGGAATCTTCGGTTCTGGCCTGATCGCTAGGCTCGCCCAGAACAACGCTGATGAGACGCATACCGTCTTTTTTCGCTGAGCCAACCAGGCAATAGCCAGCTTCATTTGTATGACCGGTTTTTAAACCATCTGCGTATTGAAAACGCCACAGCAAACGGTTTCGGTTGGGTTGTTTGATGCCGTTATAGGAAAACCATTTTTCGGAATAATAGCTGTAATCTTCAGGAAAGTTTTTGATATACGCCTGAGTCAGGATGGCGAGATCATGAGCTGTGGAATAATGCTCTGGATTTGGCAGGCCTGTGCTATCCATGAAATGACTGTTTTTCATGCCTAGCTGTTTTGCCTGCTGATTCATCATGGCAGTGAAGGCTTCTTCAGAGCCGGCAACATATTCAGCCATGGCCACGGTGGCATCATTACCGGATGCGACAACAATACCCTGGAGCAAGTCACGCACAGGTACATCATCACCCACTTTGATAAACATGCGGGAACCTTCGGTTTTCCAGGCTTTTTCACTGACACGGACTTTGTCGTCCAGTTTGATCTGGCCGCTTTTTATGGCGCCAGAGATGATATACATGGACATTAGTTTTGTCAGACTGGCTGGCGGCATGCGATTATCAGCATTTTTTTCAGCCAGGATTTTACCGCTGGTTGAATCCATCAGGATATAACCGGTACCAAGGGTGGCTGGCGGTCCGGGAGTATAGATTGGCTGCTGGGGCTGTGTGGGAACCGGGATAATCGGGTTGGCCAGCACTGGTGTGCTGAAAAGCACAGCGGCAAGCAGTGTAACAGTTTGCAGTTTGACGGTGGAAAGCGAATGTTGATACATGGATATCTATCCCTCTGATCTGGCATATTGCGCATTTAACAGTGACCAAGAGTTTAGCAAAAATAATAATGTACCGGCTAGTAGCCAGGCAGGTTTTTATGGTTTTTATTGCGCAGCGCGCGCAAGCAGAAAAATCAGCAAATATATTTGTAACCTAGGCTGATTGCCTATAGATTTTTTTATTACAAAAAAGTAATATTTCTCCCCACGGATATGAACCAGTCACACGTACCAAAATACGCATGATGGGCTCAGGCAATCTCTTAGTACTTTTCGATTTTTTAAGTGTTAATGAGGTCCGTCAATAATCCCAGTTCTTGGGGTTAAAAAATCATAATGAGACTCTAGACATTTGTAGTACGCTGCTTTAGTGTATTGCCTGACTTGAGTCATATTAATTATTTATTATTAAATTTGTTCGGAAATAGAAACTATCAATAAGGAGAACATCGATGTCTTTCTACCGTACCATTCTCGCTGCAGTTGCAGCAGCTGCTATCGCAAGCCCGGTTTTTGCTGACGATTCAGCAATGCAAAGCTCTTCCGCAACTCAAAGCCCTTCAGCAGCCGCCGCGCCAGCTCAGGGCAGCAGCATGAGTCAGCCATCAGCTTCCACCGAGTCCAATGCAGCTACCACAGAAACCAAAGTCAACATCAACAAGGCTTCTGCAAAAGACCTGATGAAAGTTAAAGGTATCAATGCTTCCAAAGCAAGAGCAATTGTTGCTTATCGTAAAAAACACGGTGACTTCAAATCTCTTGATGATTTGGCAAAAGTCAAAGGCTTCACCAAAATGAAAGCTGAAGACATGAAAGCGATCGAAGATCAATTAACAATTGAGTAATTGAACTGATCCATTAAAAAAGGCGCCCTGAGGGCGCCTTTTTTTTGCCTGCAACTGTTATGCCAGCAGATTAATCACAATGTTCTTTTTCCAGTTTTTCCAGCTTACGGGAAGGTTTGAGAGGGGGTGGTGTGACAGAAGATGAGATACCGGAGCATTTTCTATACAGGCTGATTATTTGCTCAAGAGCCATGTCATTATCAATAAAATTTTTTAGCTTTTCGTAGCCGTTGGTGCCAAGTTGCTTTGCCAGTTCAGGATTCCTGGCCAGCGTCAGCATTTTCTCTGCCAGGTCACCTTTTTTAAGCGGATCAAACAGCAGACCCGTTCGCTGGTCATCGATAATCCAGTCAGATGTTCCGCGATTGACCCCAATCACTGGGCGGGCGCGGCCCATGGCTTCGGTGATCACCAGGCCGAATGTTTCAAATCCTGTGCTGGGAAAAATAACCGCCATGTTTTCATCATAAAGTTTATCCAGATGATGATGCCAGCCGGTAAATCTGACATGCTTCTCTATCCCGAATGTCTGTATCCGTTGCCGCATGTGCAATTCTTCCGGGCCTGTGCCCGCAATAGTCAGGTAGAGATGATTATTGCGCTTGCATGCGAGCGCGAATTCTTCAATCAGGATATGGACACCTTTGTGTTGACCAAGGCTGCCGGCAAACAGGAAGTGTCCTGGTTGCATATTGTCGAAAGAATAGGAGGATTGTTCCTTTTTAAAGGGAGGAATAAAAACGGTGTTGTTAAAGGAGTTTTTTTTCAGGTATTCCACCAGCAAGGGAGAGGGAGCGATAAACATTTTGACGGTTTTTCTTAAATGACGCCGCATTTGATAAAACGAACAGACAAGTGCCAGATAAATGACGGGATTGTATTTTACCTGGTGCTGCCAAAAGCAACGCTTGCGCATGCCTGTGGGGCAGGGCTGGTTGTCCTTGTGAATGTTTTGTGCGGACGGACAGATAATACTGTAGTCATGTACGGTTTGAATTACCTGATAGGGTTTAACTGCCCGCATGACAGAAGCAGTGTATTGTTTGATATTATGAAGATGAATCACATCAGGCTGGAATTTCCTGATTTGACTGCGTAATCTGAGATAAATAACAGGATTAAAAAGTATCTGCCAGATCAGTTTGAAAAATTTCGATCTTAACCCTTTTATCACGTAATAGTCGTCGCCATGCATTTCAATAGGGCCGAAGCCTATGGAAAAAACTTCAATACCAGGTGTTTTCTTCAATCTGTTCTTGAGATCGAAAAAGTAATTTTCCGCTCCTCCTGTGGGAGTATGGTTGTCGGTTAGAAGTAATATCCGCATGTTATCGTGACTATGTGAATCGCCTGACTGCTGTAATTCGTTCTTTCTGTTGTCATTTGCGTTTCCGCAGGGATGACAACCGGTTGCCTTTACGATACAGTAAGTGCCCATTTATGGCTAGTTTCAGATCGAGAACGTATTATACCCCATTGTTTTAAAATCATAGATTTGAGGAAGATATGGTAAGAAAGAGTGCATTAATCACTGGTATTACAGGGATGGTTGGGTCGCATCTCGCTGATTATATTTTAAACAATACGGAGTGGGATGTGGTTGGCATGTGCCGTTGGCGCAGTCCGCTGGATAATATCAGCCACTTGATTCCATTAATTAACCGTAAGGAGCGCATACGGCTGGTCTACGGTGACTTGCGTGATTCGGCATCCATTGATTATGTCGTCAAGGAATCAAAACCAGATTATGTATTCCATCTTGCAGCGCAAAGTTTTCCGCAAACCAGTTTTACCAGCCCGCTGGATACCTATGAAACCAATATTCAGGGCACTTCCCGGGTACTGGAAGCACTGAGACAGCATAAAAAGGATGCGGTCATCCATGTTTGTGCGTCATCTGAAGTATTTGGCCGGGTGCCCAAGGAAAAATTACCGATTAACGAAGATTGTACTTTTCATCCTGCATCGCCTTATGCGATATCGAAGGTCGGAACTGATCTGGTTGGCCGTTTTTATGCAGAAGCCTATCAGATGAAGGTGATGACGACGCGCATGTTTACACACACCGGACCGCGGCGCGGCGATGTGTTCGCGGAATCCACGTTTGCCAAGCAGATCGCAATGATAGAAAAAGGCCTTATTCCTCCGGTTGTGAAAGTGGGTAACCTGAATTCCTTAAGAACAATTGCCGACGTACGCGATGCAGTACGGGCTTACTACATGCTGGTGACGCATAATCCTGTTGCTGGCGAGTTTTACAATATTGGCGGCACCTATAGCTGTACGATAGAGAACCTCTTGAATTATCTGATATCGCTATCACATAAGAAGGATGAGATTAAGATTGAAGTGGATCCGGAACGCCTGCGGCCAATTGACGCAGATTTACAAGTACCAGATACAGCGAAGTTCGAGAAGCACACAGGCTGGAAGCCGGAAATTCCGTTTGAGAAGACCATGAAAGACTTGCTTGATTACTGGCGTGAACGGGTCAGTCAATCTGCGTCATTTTTAACACGCTAATGGAGGTAACAGAGAGTATGCATCATCTCATTCAAGGCGAAATTCAAAAGCTGTCTTCTCTTCTCACCCAAATTCAAAATGATGATTTGCTGCTGGGAATCGTTGAAAAGATTGCGTCAGAATGTACCCAGGCTTTACAGCAAGGGAAAAAAATTCTTTTTGCGGGCAATGGCGGCAGCGCCGCAGATTCACAGCATCTGGCAGCTGAACTGGTGAGCCGGCTTAATTACAATCGTCCCGGCCTTGCAGCGATTGCCCTGACGACCGACACTTCTGCGCTCACTGCAATTGGAAATGATTACGCCTTTGAAAATATTTTTTCACGGCAGGTGGAATCACTGGGACAACCCGGTGATGTATTGATCGCTATTTCAACCTCTGGCAGGTCACCTAATATTATCCGTGCCCTGGAAGCAGCGCGTGAAAGACAGATGACGACCATCGGGTTTACCGGCATACAGGCACCCATGATGGCAGAGCGTTGTGATTGGGTACTGAATGTTCCCTCGCGTGAGACGCCAAAAATACAGGAATGCCATATCATGTTTGGTCATATCATTTGCGCACTCATTGAAGACGCGATGTTTGGCGCTGAATATGATCCCAAACGCAAACAGGCCATGGAAACTGTCTGAAAATGCATGCAATTGTTCTAGTCGGCGGATTCGGAACACGATTACGCTCCGTTTTGCCTGATACACCCAAACCAATGGCGCCCATTCATGGGAAACCGTTTCTGGCTTACCTGCTTGCGTATCTGCAAACACAGGGAATCACGCAGGTGATATTTCCGGTGCATTACATGGCGGAAAAATTCAGCGCCTATTTCCAGGCAGAATATGCCGGGATTTCCATTCAATACGTCGCCGAAGAGCAGCCGCTGGGAACAGGCGGCGCGATTGTCAATGCACTGACTGCCTATACGGGGCGCGAACCAGTCTTTGTCTTAAATGGCGATACGTTTGTCAAGCTCGATTATCCAGCCATGTATACACGGCATCTCGAATCAGGCGCCGACATCACCATGGCGTTACGTTCGGTGGATGACTGCTGCCGTTATGGAAAAGTCGTTACAGAGAATAACCGCATTGTGGAATTCAAGGAAAAAGGGGAACAGGGGCCGGGATTCATCAATGCAGGCGTGTATCTGATCCAGCCGGATTTGTTCGCAAGACACAAAATGCCCGCGGTGTTTTCATTTGAAAAGGATTTTATGTATCCCTGCCTTGAAAAAATCAATGCGCAGGCGTTTGCAGCAAATGATTACTTCATTGATATCGGAATTCCGGAAGATTACTCCCGTGCGGTTTCTGATCTTGGCGTGCTTGAGATATAACAATGTCCAGTACTCATTCACATGCGAACATGCCGAAGATTTCCGTCATCATGCCTGTGCTCAATCGTGAAGATACGATAGAGAAGGCCATCCAGAGTGTTCTTGATCAGCAATATGATAATGTGGAATTGATTATTCTTGATGGCGGTTCAAAAGACAAAACCATAGAAATTATCAAGCGTCATGAACAACATATTGCCTATTGGCATAGTCAGCATGATGGCAGTGCCGCAGTGGCAACCAATATCGGGATTGGGAAGGCGACAGGCGATCTTGTCGCACTCCTGATGGCGGATGATTTCTATGAGCCCGGGCTTTTTAAGAATATCGCGGCTTCATTTATCGCCCATCCTGACGCAGATATTTTTACCTGTGCAGGAAGAATCGTCGCTTATGATGAAGAAGCACAGGCCTATAAAACTCTGGCGGCATTCACATCGCCGCGCGAGCTGGAGCTCACTTTTTATAATATCTGTTTTGGCGCATCGGCAATCTGTTTTCGCTTCATCAAAAGATCACTGTATGAACGTATTGGATTATATATTCCATTCGGTGCGGACAAAAAACACATGCTGACGAATGACAAGGAATTTTTATTGCGTGCGGTTTTGCATGATGTGAAGGATATTTTCGTCGGACAGGTTGGATATACCTATCTTGCACACAAGGAATCGTATTCATTCGGAAAGCACCGGGCAACATCGATCCGACATTGCATTGAACACATGTATTTCGCCCAGCAATATCTGGGAAATCGGAAGTTATCAATCAAGCATAAACTGCTGCTGATTTACTGGTATAACACGGAGTCGGCAAAATTATTATTGTTCAGGCTGCTGGATGGAGATTGGCACGCGGCTAGTCAGGCTGGCGCCACAGGTATCCGCCGCTATCCATTCATCTGGCCGGTGGTCTTCTGTATCACGGGATGCAAGATCATTTTCAAACAAGGCATGCGAAAATTGCGTTCCCTGTTTCCACGTCAGGTTGTTTCCCAGTCGTAAAATAGTTTCATTCCAGGCTCTGCTGTCATTTACACGCGTCTATCTGTCATTCTCTCGAATGCATTGGATGTCATTTCTGTGAATGCTTTGGATATCACTCCTGCAAATGTTTCGCATGTCACACTCGTGAATGCTTCGGATGTCATTCCTGTGAATGTTTCACATGTCACTCCTGCGAATGTTTCACATGTCATTCCCGCGAAGGCGGGAATCCATATTTCAATCAAACCAGGGAAGATTCCGTAGTCATATTTATGAAGGGTCCACAGTCATTGTCACGCGTCTATCTGTCACACTCGTGAATGCTTCGGATGTCATTCCTGCGAATGTTTCACATGCCACTCCCGTGAATGTTTTGCATGGCATCGCCGCAAATGTTTCGCATGTCATTCCCGCGAAGGCGGGAATCTATATCTCCATTAAAAAGGAAATTGAAAATGTTCAGAAAAACATATTATGTGTATATCCTGGCGAGTAAAAAATATGGAACGTTATATATTGGTGTTACCAATAACTTGCTGAAGCGGGTTTATCAACACAAGGAAAGCCTGGTCGATGGTTTTACAAAAAAATATGGCATTCATAAATTGGTTTATTATGAACAGCATGAAGACATCAACCACGCAATTCTGCGAGAAAAGCAAATAAAAAAATGGCGGCGCGATTGGAAAATAAATTTAATCGAGAGTGAAAATCCGCAATGGCTTGATCTTTACCTTGAGTTAACCGGATAAATGGATCCTGGCTAAATGATTCTAAAGTTGCTCCCGCAAAGGTTATCTGTCGCTTCTGCGACGGTAATTGTCATTCCCGCGAAGGCGGGAATACATCCCTCATTGATACCATGACGCAAAAAGAAAAATGGATTCCCGCCTTCGCGGGAATGACAAACAGCCTTCGCAGGCAACCATGTTTCTACGCGCACACTCTTGTCGATGCAGGTGCATTAACAAAATGATGCTCATACATTCTTTTCAATCCTTCACGCAGTGATACGGTTGGCTTCCAGCCAAGGGCGAACAACGCGCTGGAATCGAGGCATTTTCTCGGAGCGCCATCCGGCTTTGTCGTGTCCAGTTTGATTTTTCCTGTGTATCCAACGACATTTGCGATTTCCCGGGCAAGATCAGCGATGGAGATTTCCTGCATGGTGCCAAGATTGATAATGTCGGCGGAATGATAATTCTTCATCAAAAAGACCAATGCGTCTGCAAGGTCATCAACATAAATGAATTCACGCAAGGGTGTGCCGCTGCCCCAGAGTACCACTTGTTCGAGCTGATCGAGTTTTGCTTCGTGAAACCGCTTCATTAATGCGGGTATGACATGAGAAGCGCTGGGATCAAAATTGTCATTGATACCATAAGCATTGGTGGGCATGGGTACGATGGCATTGAATTGATGCTCACGCGCATAAGCCTGGCACATGATGATGCCATTAATTTTGGCGGCAGCATAAGCAATATTGGTCGGTTCGACCTTTCCGTCGAGAAACACGGATTCCTGCATGGGCTGTTGTGCGAGTTTCGGATAAGTGCAGGCAGAGCCCGGGAAAAGCAATTTTTTGACGCCATTCAGAAAGGAGGCATGAATGACATTGCAATGCATTTGCGTATTGTCATAAATGAATTTCGCCGGATAAGTATTGTTGGCATGAATACCTCCGACAATGGCGGCAAGATGGAAGACATAATCAGGCTTGTGTTGTGCAAAATAATTAAAAACGGCCTGCTGGTCGCGCAAGTCCAGTTCGGTTCGCGCTGGTGTCAAAAGCGTGTAATCCTGTTGTTTCAATAATCGTGTGAGTGCGCTTCCTATCATTCCCGTGCTGCCGGTAATGAGTATTTTTGCATTTTCATTCATAATCGTATCCTGGTTAAACATGGACTTGAACTTTGGCTTGATATTAGCGCATTTTTTTTATAGATTGCCAAGACTAAATGCAAGGAATATGAAATCATGCACGATCTAGAGCTTGTTGCGCGTCTGTACAAAAAAATGTCTCTGATTCGCAGGTTTGAACTGAGACTGGCGGAAATCTACCATACAGATGCTGTTAAAAGTCCCGTACATCTCTCAGTAGGCCAGGAAGCAATCGCTGTCGGTATTTGTGACCCGCTGGAAAAAGATGACATTGTATCCAATACCTACCGCTGTCATGCGACATATATCGCGAAGGGCGGCAATCTGAATGAAATGATGGCTGAATTGTACGGCAAGGCAACCGGATGCGCCGGCGGAAAGGCAGGCTCCATGCATCTGGTCGATATGAAAAATGGCATTTTGGGCGCATCTGCAGTCGTTGGAACGACTATCCCCGTCGCGACGGGTTATGCGCTTGCCATGAAAATGGAAGCGGCAAAAACAGGGCGTCAACGCGTCACGGTTTCAGTCTTTGGCGATGGCGCAACTGAAGAAGGCTGTTTTTATGAATCCCTGAATTTTGCTGCCCTGCACAAGCTGCCCATTCTGTTTGTCTGCGAAAACAACCGTCTTGCCATTCATACACCGATTGAAAAACGCTGGGCCACAAAAAGGCTTTGTGAACGTGTGGCTACTTATGGCATCGAGACGCATAAAATCTCGGATGACAATATCTTCAATGTCCGTGATACCGTCACCAAGGCAATTAATGATATGCGTCATCATCACAGCGGTCCCCAATTTATCGAATGTTCCACTTATCGCTGGCTGGAACACGTGGGTCCCAGAGATGACCATAGTGATAACTACCGTGACCTCAATGAATATCGCCGCTGGAAGGAAAACGACCAGATTGCCCGTCTCGCCAAGCTGTTAGACAAGGACACGGTTGCACGCTTGGAAGATGAAATTACAGCTGAAATCAAGGCGGCAGAAGAATTTGCCGAGAAAAGTCCGTATCCCGCTGATGAGGAGTTATACAAGCATGTTTATGCAAACTGATACAGTAAAAAAGGAAACTGCTCAGGAGCAGGAAGGCGTCAGACTGATTCGTTATGTTGATGCGCTTAGAGAAGCGTTTGAAATGGAAATGGAAAGAGATCCAGGCGTATTTCTGTTTGGTCTTGATGTCGACGATCATAAAGGCATTCAGGGGTCTACACTTGGATTACAGGAAAAATTCGGCAAGGACCGTGTTTTCTGCACTCCCTTGTCTGAAGATGCCATGACAGGCGTTGCCATTGGTGCTGCCATGGCGGGGCTGCGTCCGATTCATGTGCACATCCGTATGGATTTCATGCTGTTATGCATGAACCAGTTGGTAAACATGGCTGCCAAGGCTCACTATATGTATAACGGGCAAGTCAAGGTACCGCTGGTGGTACGTACCATGATCGGCCGTTCATGGGGTCAGGGCGGGCAGCATTCCCAGGCGTTACACTCGCTGTTTATGCATATTCCCGGGCTGAAAGTGGTCGCACCCTCCAATGCCAACGATGCCAAGGGCTGCATGATCGCCGCGATTCGTGACAATAATCCAGTTATTTTTGTTGAACATCGTCTGCTTTATGCCGTCGATGGATATGTTCCTTATAAATCTTATGAAGTTCCGTTTGGCAAGGCACGTGTGCTGCAGGAAGGCGATGATGTCACGATTGTTGCCGTATCACACATGGTGATGGAAGCATTGCGCGCCAAAAAGCATCTGGAAACCGTCGGTATCCATGCGGAAGTGATAGACCCGATTTCATTGTGGCCGCTTGACATGGATACCATCATGCAGTCTGTGCGCAAGACCGGTAATCTGCTGGTGGTGGATAATGCGTGGCTGACATGCGGAGCAAGCAGTGAAATCCTGACCCAGGTCTATGAAACCTGCCGCAAGACAGACGAAAACCTGCCGGAGATGGCGCGTATGGGTTTTGCATTCACGACATGTCCAACGACCAGGCCGCTGGAAAATGTCTTTTATCCAAATAGCCGCACCATTTCTGCCCAGGCGTATGAAATGGTGAAAGGCAAAGGCAATCGCTGGGAACCGCCAGCGGATGCGAAAACTGAAATTGACGCATTCAAGGGCCCGTTCTAGATGCAGTACAGCCGGAAGCCGACCCGCAGCTTGACCGCAGTAAGGACGTCGTCCCGCGGCTTGACCGTAGTAAGGACATCGTCCCGCGGCTTGACCGCAGTAAGGACGTCGTCCCGCGGCTTGACCGTAGTAAGGACATCGTCCCGCGGCTTGACCGC
>Ga0070740_10002779_pt1 | contig 19721 bp, 19 predicted proteins | sample Coa_R2_FD_67286 | JGI IMG/M metagenome (GOLD analysis project Ga0070740, IMG submission 67286) | Surface soil microbial communities from Centralia Pennsylvania, which are recovering from an underground coalmine fire - Coalmine... | ecosystem: Environmental > Terrestrial > Soil > Unclassified ...
GTGCAGTTGCGCTCGATTGAACGGAGAACATCACAAAGCCACCTTTCGCTCGCGGCACTATGAAATACTGCGCCACGCGTAACCCATCGGAATCCTCACAAGAGGCCATGCCACGAAAAACCACGTCGCTATCGACGAGCTCGCTCATGCGGCCAGACGCAAATTTTCCTTTGCAGGCCTTCGCATCATTGCCAATGACCGTAGCGGCGACATCTAACCCTTTAGTGCCAGGATCAGTTGGGATAATTCTGACGAAGCCGGCCGCTTCCGACGCCTTCCATGCGGCCCCATAAGAAGCCAATTCAACCGGTGTTTCTGAGCGGCTCATAATCTTTGCGTCGTGAAGTTGAGCCGTCATCAGGAAGTTTGACGCAAGCTCCAAAGCCTCGATCTGTAGGTCCGTAGACTGCGGCTGATTTGTCTCGGGCTTCAGAGTGCTTCCTGCATCAGTCGCGACTGTGGTTCCAGAGAATTGGAGCGTCCCTGGAGCGGAATAATCGCCAGCAGTAGGGAGGCCTCTTGCATTTACTGCGTGAACGCAGTTGACCAGGACAGGAAGCAGCGCGGACGTTGATGTCAAGCTAAACGGAAATTGCTGCCCATTGGCATAGGCGACCATGCCCCGCGATTTTCTGAATGCGCTGATAAGGGCCGAAGTGTCCGGCATCGGAACTTCGGCCAACTTTTCCGTTAGTGGACTCGCAAATACATGAAATTGCTGCTGGCCATCGAAAACCAAAGTGACGGGAATGGTCGCGCCCTTCTGCAGATGCCATCCGTCATGCGCAAACCCCAACGACCATGTCATGGCGGACGAAACAGACACCATGAAATAAATTCCGTTACGATAGGACGCTCCAGCCGTGCATGCCTGAAATTTGCCCGTCGTGTCGTTGGTGTAGGCCCCGCCGAACCAATTCCCAACATGTATCGAGCCAAAGGGACCTTTTGCGTTCGCCTGCTGGATGACGACAATAAACGCGCATGCAAACGCAAACGCTACTTTACGCATGGTTTCCCTCCCCGGCGATATAGGCAAGAATAATTCAACCTAGGACTGTAGTACAAGACTCTGGCCTAAGGGGCTGAAACGAAAGAGCACACGGTGTTTCTGATGGCTCATAATTTTTGTGCCATGAAGATGGCCGGCGCTTCGCGCTTTTGCATTCCTTGTTTGTGGCTGAAAGACCCGAAGCGATAGCAACGCCGTGGCAGATTGGCTTTCCGCTGAAACTTCAAACCAAAAAAGTCTAATTAGATCAAAGCACGAAAGGGTGGCCGAGCGGTTTAAGGCACCGGTCTTGAAAACCGGCAGAGGGCGCAAGCTCTCTCGTGAGTTCGAATCTCACCCCTTCCGCCAGCCGTTTGGCTGGCGGCGATCGGCGCCCGAGGACAGGTTCAGTCCGGCGTCAGTGGCAGATCAGGTGCCAGCCGCCATAGGGGCCGCGCACCCACCAGCACGGCCAGCGCGGGCTCAAGTTGCGCCGGCAGCCGCCATAGGGGCCGCGATGCCAGCCGCGGCCGCAGCCTTCGGCCACCAGAGTGACGTTGGAACCGGCGCTGGCGCCGGACGGCGCGATCGGGGCGGCGTTCACGCTTGTACCGGCAAGCGCGGCGACCGCGCCCGCAACGAGAATGGCAAACCCGGCTTTCATCAGGGCACCTCTTTGTGGTTTGGCGAATCCCTCGACGGCGGCGAAGGTAAAATGGCGACTGTGGCAGCCGCAAGACAACTCTAGTCGATGGGCAGGAAGGGCGAGCTGATGGCGCTGCGGCAAGCCTTCTGGCAGATCAGGTCGCAGGAATCGTTGTCGACGACGCAGGCGCCCTGGGTGCCGTCGTCATAGAGGCACTGCGTCATCTTCCAGGTGCAGTAGGCCTGGCACTGGCTCCAGCAGACGCCGTTGTCCCACACCGCCTGGGCGCGCTCGCTGCGCGAGAACGGCGGATCCTGAGGCGGCCCGTTGAAGTGCCAGATCGGCGGATGCGGCCCGATCACCGGCGGCGGCGTGGCCGGCGAGGCGCGGTCGCCGGCGAACGCCGGCGCCACCAGCCCGGCCAGAACAACGAGTGTGAGCACTCCGCGGCGCATGACCTGTCCTCGCCTACCCACCATAACCGGATGCCGCGGCTTTCGCCACCGCCCGTCCCCAGCTTTGCCGCAACCCGCGATTAAACCGCTGGCCAGCAAAGCCCTTGGCCCGGGCTCGCTTGCTTTCCCCGGCAATCGCCATTAGCTCGTGGCCGGCATGCCCGCCCCCGACCCGGATCAGCCGGCCCCGAAAGTGAGCTTCGTTTCGCTCGGCTGCCCGAAGGCGCTGGTCGACAGCGAGCGCATCGTCACGCGGCTGCGCGCCGAGGGCTACGAACTGTCGCGCGGGCACGAAGGCTCCGACCTCGTCATCGTCAACACCTGCGGCTTTCTCGACAGCGCCAAGGCGGAATCGCTGGCCGCGATCGGCAAGGCGCTCAAGGACAACGGCAAGGTCATCGTCACCGGCTGCATGGGCGCCGAGCCCGACAGCATCGCCGCGGCCTATCCCGAGGTGCTGGCGATCACCGGGCCGCAGCAATACGAAACCGTGGTCGAGGCCGTGCACAAGGCGCTGCCGCCCAGGCACGATCCGTTCCTCGATCTGGTGCCGCCGGAAGGCGTCAAGCTGACGCCGCGCCACTACGCCTACTTGAAGATTTCCGAAGGCTGCAACAACCGCTGCACCTTCTGCATCATCCCGCGGCTGCGCGGCGACCTGGTGTCGCGCCCGGCCGCCGACGTGCTGCGCGAGGCGGAAAAGCTGGTCAAAGCCGGCGTCAAGGAACTGCTGGTGATCTCGCAGGACACCTCGGCCTACGGCGTCGACCTCAAATACGCCGCCAGCCAATGGCGCGGCCAGGAGCTGCGCGCCCGCTTCATCGATCTCGCCCGTGCGCTCGGCGAGCTCGGCGTCTGGGTGCGCCTGCACTATGTCTACCCCTACCCGCATGTCGACGACGTCATCCCGCTGATGGCGGAGCGCAAGGTGCTGCCCTATCTCGACATCCCGTTCCAGCACGCGTCTCCCGACGTGCTCAAGCGCATGAAGCGGCCGGCGGCGCAGGAGAAGACGCTCGCGCGCATCGCGCGCTGGCGCGACCTCTGCCCGGAGCTGACGCTGCGCTCGACCTTCATCGTCGGCTTCCCCGGCGAGACCGACGCCGACTTCGAATTGCTGCTGCAATGGCTCGAGGAGGCCTCGCTCGATCGCGTCGGCTGCTTCAAATATGAGCCGGTGCGCGGCGCCGCCGCCAACGCGCTGGCCGCGCCGGTGCCGGACGAGGTCAAGGACCAGCGCTGGCACCGCTTCATGCAGGCGCAGCAGAAGATTTCGGCTCGCCGCCTCAAGCGCAAGGTCGGATCCCGCCAGCCGGTGATCATCGACGAAGCCGGCCCCACGCTCGCCAAGGGCCGCTCGATGGCCGATGCGCCGGAGATCGACGGCGCGGTCTATGTCGCCAGCCGCCGCCCCTTGCGGGTCGGCGAGATCGCGACGGTCAGGATCGAGCGCGCCGAGGCCTACGATCTGCACGGCACCGCCGTCGGCTTCTGAGCCGTCGTTTCAACGCGCGAGCTTGACCACGGCGGCGCAGAGCGTCGCCAGGTCGTCGGGCGAAACGGTTAAAGCCGGCGTGAGATAAATGACATTGCCGAACGGCCGCACGAATACGCCTGCCGCGACAAAGCGGCCGCGCAAGGCCTCGACATCGGCGATGCGCTCCATCTCGACGACGCCGATGGCGCCCTTGACGCGCACATCCCTGACGCCCGGCCGGCCGCGGCACGGCGCCAGCTGCTGCGCCAGCGCGGCCGAAATCGCCGCCACCTGCTGAAGCCGCGGCTCGCGCTCGAACAGATCGAGCGAGGCGTTGGCGGCGGCGCAGGCGAGCGCGTTGGCCATGAAGGTCGGCCCGTGCATCAGCGCCTTGTCCGGATCGTCCGCCCAGAAGGCGTCGAAGACTTTTTTCGTCGCCACCGTCGCGGCCAGCGGCAGGGTGCCGCCGGTCAGCGCCTTGGACAGCGCGATGATGTCCGGCGTCACGTCGGCCTCCTCGCAGGCAAACATCCGCCCGGTGCGGCCGAAGCCGGTGAAGATCTCGTCGAAGATCAGCAGCACGTCGTATCGGTCGGCGAGCGCGCGCAACCGTTTCAGCGTCGCGGCATCGTGAAACATCATGCCGCCGGCGCCCTGCACCAGCGGCTCGACGATGATGGCGGCGACGCTGTCGGCGTGGCGAGCCATCAAGGCGTCGAGCGCGCTCGCGCGTTCTTCGTCGACCGGCAGATCGGCGATGATCTGCTCGGCAAGGTAGCCGGCAAACAGCGCGTGCATGCCGTCGTGCGGATCGCTCACCGACATCGCGCCGCTGGTGTCGCCGTGATAGCCGCCCCTGAACGCCACAAAGCGCTTGCGGCCGCGCCGGCCGCGATTGATCCAGTACTGCACCGCCATCTTCATGGCGATTTCGACCGCCACCGAGCCCGAGTCGGAAAAGAACACCCGCGTCAGGTCGCCGGGCAATAGCGCGGCGAGCCGCCGCGCCAGCCGAAGCGCCTGTTCGTGCGCCAGCCCGCCGAACATCACGTGCGGCATCTGCGCGAGCTGGCGCTCGACCGCCTCGCGGATGTGCGGGTGGTTATAGCCGTGGCAGGCGGTCCACCAGCTGGCGATGCCGTCGACGAGCGCGCGGCCGTCGGCCAGCGTGATGCGCGAGCCTTGCGTGCCGATCACCGGCAAAGGCGGCGACGCGGTCTTCATCTGGGCGTAAGGGCGCCAGATATGCTCGATCCCGTCCGCGTACCAGGCGGGCGGCGTGTCGCTGTTGCTGTTTTGGCCCGCCATGTCGCGCCACCTCGTCCCGCCTCGCGCATTTTGCGCAACTGTGCGCTAAAGTCACCTGATGACCTCGCTCGACCAGTTCGCGCAAGCCAAGCTTGACGACCTCGATCGCCGCAACCTGCGCCGCGCGCTCGCCGAGACCGACCGCGAGGACGGCATCTGGGTCGAGCGCAACGGCAAGCGGCTGTTGTCGTTCTCCTGCAACGACTACCTCAATCTGACCCAGCATCCCGAGGTCAAAAAGGCGGCGGCGGCGGCGCTGCAACGCTATGGCGCTGGCTCCGGCGCCTCGCGGCTGATCACCGGCAATCATCCGCTTTACGCCGCGCTCGAGGCGCGGCTTGCCCGCATCAAGCGCACCGAGGCCGCCGTCGTCTTCGGTTCGGGCTATCTCGCCAATGCCGGCATTATCCCGGTGCTGATCGGCCGCGACGGCCTGGTGCTGCTCGACGAGCTGTCGCATGCCTGCATCTATGCCGGAGCGCAGCTGTCGCGCGGCCGCGTCCTGACGTTCCGCCACAACGACGTCGCCCATGCGCGCGAGCTTCTGGCCTCCCATCGCGCCATGCACGATCGTGCTTTGCTCGTCACCGATGGCGTGTTCTCGATGGACGGCGATCTGGCGCCGCTTGCCGACCTGCTGGCGCTGGCGAACGAACACGATACCTGGCTGATGTCGGACGACGCCCACGGCCTCGGTGTGGTCGGCGGCGGCCGCGGCTGTTGCTTCGCCGGCAACACGCATATCCCGGTTCCGTTGCAGATGGGCACGCTGTCGAAGGCGGTCGGCGCCTATGGCGGCTATCTCTGCGCCTCGGCGCCGGTCATCGAGCTGATGCGCAACCGCGCCCGCACGCTCATCTATTCGACCGGGCTGCCGCCGGCGATCGTCGCCGCCAGCGTCGCCGCGCTCGATGTCATCGAGCGCGAACCGGGCTACGCCGCCTTGCCGGTGCAGAAAGCAAGGAGCTTCACCCGCGCCGCCGGCCTGCCCGAGGCGCAAAGCCCGATCGTGCCGGTGATCGTCGGCGACGAGATGCGGGCGCTCGATGCCTCGCGCCGTCTCGCCGACGAGGGCTTTCTGGTCGCGGCGATCCGGCCCCCGACCGTGCCCGCCGGCACCGCGCGCTTGCGGCTGACGTTCACGGCGCAGCATCCCGACCACGAGATCGCGCGGCTCGCGGCGCTGGTGCGCGACCTGGTCATGGCGGCCTGACACCGTGGCCGCCTATTTCGTCACGTCGACCGGAACCGACGTCGGCAAGACCTTCGTCACCGCCGGGCTGATCCGCTATCTGCGCACGTCCAATCAGGCGGTGGCCGCGCTCAAGCCGGTGGTGAGCGGCTACGATTCCTCGGTGGTCGAGACCAGCGATCCGGCGGTGCTGCTCGGCGCGCTGGGGCGGCCGATCTCGGCGGCGGAAATCGCCAGGATGGCGCCCTGGCGCTTCCGCGCGCCGCTGTCGCCGGACCTCGCCGCGGCGCGCGAGAACCGCAGCATCGTGTTCGACGAGCTTGTCGCCTTCAGCCGCGCCGCGGTCGCCGCCAATAACGGCATCCTGTTCATCGAAGGCGTCGGCGGCATCATGGTGCCGCTCGACGCCGAGCGCACGGTGCTCGACTGGATGGCGGCGCTCGAAATCCCGCTGCTGCTGGTGGTCGGCGGCTATCTCGGCACCATCAGCCACACCCTGACGGCGCTCGACGTGCTGGCGCAGCGCAAGCTGTCGCTCGCGGCGATCGTGGTGAGCGAGAGCGAACGCAATCCGGTCGAACTCGACGATACCGTCGCCAGCATCGCCCGCTTCTCGGGCGGCGTCGACGTCATCGGCCTGCCGCGGCTGCCGGCCGGCATCACCCAGCATCCGGCCTTCGCGCGCATCGCCGCGCATCTCTAGCGTTGCAGGCTGATCAGGGTTTCCAGCATGCCCTCGAAATTGATCAGCGCATGCAGCAGCATGGTCAGCACGGTCGAGCCGCTCGCCCAGCGCAGCCAGCCGAGCATGACGCCGAAGCAGAAGACCTGGGCGATGACGAACCAGTCGTACTGCACGTGGACGATGGCCCAGAGAAAGGCGGTGACGACGATCACCGGCCAGGCGTCGCGCGGCGCGCGCAGCCAGCCGCGGAACAGAAAGCCGCGGAACAGGCTCTCCTCGCCGATCGGCGTCACCACGACCACAGCGAGCCATAGCGGCAGCAGCCAGCCGGCGGCCGAGGCGGTGCGGTAGATGTCGGTCTGGAACGGCGTGACGATGAAGCGCCCCAGCGCCCAGCTCAGGGCATTGCCGATCACGATCAGCGCCACCGTCGCGCCGACGCCGACCATCAGCTCGCCGCGGCTCGGCCATTTCAGACCGAGATAGGCCAAGGCATCGCCGCCCGCGCGCTGCGCCATCAGGTAGAGCAGCACGAGCTGCACCGGGATCGACACGAAGATGACGATGCTGACCGCGGCGCCGTCGCCGCTGAAGTCCGGCATCTCGGCGATGCCGCGCTTAAACCACCACGACAGCACCGCCAGCGCCGTCGCCTGGCTGGCGACCAGCGCCACCACGCCGAGGCCGAAGGTCGCCAGACGCCCCCAGGGCTGCTGCTCGCTCATGGCTTGTCCAAAAAGAAACCGGCCGTGCGCCATGGCGTACGGCCGGACCACGCGATTCGCAAACTCAGGGGACCAGGATCGACGAGCCGGTGGTGTCGCGGCCCTCGAGGTCCTTGTGCGCCTTCTGCGCGTCCTTGAGCTTGTAGGTCTGGTTGACCGGGATCTTCACGGCGCCGGAACCCACCTTGTCGAACAGGTCGGCGGCGCAGGCGACAAGGTCCTCGCGCTTGGCGACGTAGTGGTTGAGCGTCGGCCGCGTCGCAAACAGCGAGCCCTTGGCTTGCAGGATGTTGATGTTGAAGGCGTCGATCTGGCCGGAGGCCGAGCCGAAGCTGACGAAATAGCCGAGCGGCCGCAGGCAATCGAGCGAGGCCGGGAACGTGGTCTTGCCGATGCCGTCATAGACGACGTCGCACAGCTTGCCGCTGGTGATGTCCTTGACGCGGGCGACGAAGTCCTCGTCGCGGTAGAGGATGGTGTGGTGGCAGCCGTTCTTCTTGGCGAGCTCGGCCTTCTCCTTGGAGCCGACGGTGCCGATCACGGTGGCGCCGAGGTGGTTGGCCCACTGGCACAGGATGAGGCCGACGCCGCCGGCGGCGGCGTGCATCAGCACGATCGAGCCCTTGGTCACCTTGTAGGTGCGGTTGACGAGATATTGCGCCGTCATGCCCTTGAGCATCATGCCGGCGGCCTGCTCGTAGCTGATATTGGCCGGCAGCTTGACGGCACGATCGGCCGGCATGACGCGCTCGGCCGCATAGCCGCCGAGCGGGCCGACGAAGGCGACGCGGTCGCCGACCTTGTGCTCGGTGACGCCGGGGCCGACCGCGATGACCTCGCCGGCGCTCTCGTTGCCGGCGATGAACGGCATGCCGACCGGCGAGGGATACATGCCCATGCGGAAATAGGTGTCGATGAAATTGATGCCGGCGGCGTGTGTCTTGATCTTGATCTGGCCCTGCCCGGGCGCCGGAATGGCGACGTCCTCGTAGGTCAGCACCTCGGGACCGCCGTGCTTGTGGACGCGCACTGCCGCAACCATGCTTCACTCCCTCACTCATTATGCGTGGATGGAATTTCGGCGGCGATCATAGGCAGCCAAGCGCCGAGCGCAAGGCAAATGCCGCACAGTCCTAGCGCGCCCCGGAAACCCGCAGGTTGGCGCCGTTGACATAGGAGGCGGCGTCCGACAGCAGAAACAGCACGGCCTCGGCCACTTCCTCCGGCTGGCCGGGCCGGCCCATCGGCAGCATGGGGCCGACGCGTTCGATCCGCCCCGGCGGCTGGATGTCGGTGTCGATGACGCCCGGCGTCACGGCATTGACGCGCATGCCCTCCTTGGCCACCTCGCGCGACATGCCGACCACCATGGAGTCGACGGCGCCCTTGGCGGCGGCATACCAGACGCACTCGCCCGGCGCGCCGATGACCGCCGCCATCGACGACAGCATGACCACGGCGCCGCCCTTGCCGCCGTGCCTGGTCGACATGCGGCGCGAGCAGGCGCGCACGCACAGCAAGGCGCCGAAGGTGTCGACGGCGAAAACCTCCCGCATCATCGCCGGGTCGGCTTCGTCGAGCCGCGAATAGGGACCGATGATGCCGGAGCTGTGCACAAAATGCGTCACCGGGCCGAGCGCGCGCGCCGTCTCGTCGAACACCCGCTCGATGTCGGCCTCGACCGCCATGTCGCCCTGCAGCGCCACCGCCTTGCCGCCGGCTTGTTCGACCGCCGCGACCACGCCCGCCGCCGCCTTAGCGTTGCTCTTGTAGTTGACCGCGACATCATAGCCGCGCGCGCCGGCGAGACGCGCGCAGCACGCGCCGATGCCGCGGCTTCCGCCGGCGATGAGCAGCACGGGTCTTGCCATCGTCTTGCTCCTGTCTGTTCCGACCTGCCGTTATCGACGCGCGCCCTGCCCGCCTTTGCCGCGGCGGGCCATGACGTTGAGCGCCTCCACCAGGGCGGCAAAGGCCATGGCCGAGTAAATGTAGCCGCGCGGGATATGGAAGTGGAAGCCGTCGGCCATCAGCGCGAGGCCGATCATCAACAGGAACGCCAGCGCCAGCATCTTGGTGGTGGGATGGCGCTCGATGAAGCCGCCGACCGGGCGCGCCGCCATGAACATCACGACCATGGCGATGACCACGGCGGCGACCATCACCTCCAGATCGTCGACCAGGCCGACCGCGGTGATGATGGAGTCGAGCGAGAACACGAGGTCGATGGCCGTCAATTGCAGCACCACGACCAGCAATGCCCGCCCGCGCCCGCCGCGTCCGCGCCCATGGCCCGGCTCCGGATCGACCTCGCGATGGATTTCGTGCGTCGCCTTGGCGATCAGGAACAGGCCGCCGCCGATGAGGATGATGTCGCGCCAGGACAATGCGAGGCCGCCGACGGCGGCGACCGGGCTCGTCAGCCCCATGATGAAGCTCAGCGACGCCAGCAGCAGCACCCGGAACACGAAGGCGAGCGACAGGCCGATGGCGCGCGCCTTGCGCGCCTGCCGCCGTCCGAGCGGCGCCGTCAACAGCGCGATGAACACCAGGTTGTCGATGCCGAGCACGATCTCGAGCGCGGTCAGCGTCAGCAGCGCCGCCCAGGCATTCGGATCGGACAGAAGATCGATCATGTCAGGCCCCGCGCGGCAGCAAGCCGACGGCGAAGAAATAGGCGGCGATGGCGACCAGCGGCCAGGTCACGTAAGGCCCCGGCGACAGATCCGCGGCGACGGCGGCGACGGCCAGCACCGCCCATAGCGCCAGCAGGCCGATATTGAGCGCGCGCAGCCGCGTCACCCGCAGCGGATGCAGGAACCTGATCGGCGCAAACGTCGCGGCCGCGAGCAGCGCGACGATCACCGCGGCCAGCCACGGCTCCGGCTGCAGCACGTCGAGATAGAACGCCGCCAGATTCCACAGCACCGGAAAACCGCGGAAAAAATTGTCCGCCGTCTTCATGTCGCGGTCGGCGAAATAGATCGCGCCGCTGACCACCACGACGAGGCCCGCCGGCAGCGCCAGGTCCGGCGGCAACAGGCCGCTGCCGGCGATGGCATAGGCCGGCACGAAAACGTAGGTGACGAAATCGACCACCATGTCGAGCGTGTCGCCCGACCAGCGCGGCAGCACCTGCGCCACCTTGAAGGCGCGCGCCAGCGGCCCGTCGATGCCGTCGACGATGAGCGCAAGCCCGAGGCAGACGAACATCGCCGGCCACTGTCCGCCGGTTGCGAAGATGAGCGCGACGAAGGCGAGCGCCGCCCCGCTCGCCGTCAGGACGTGGACGGCAAAGGCTCGCAGCGTGACGATATTCGGCACCTAGCCGTTACCCCAGTCGAGCTTGACGATCTCGGCGGAGCGTCCGGCGAGATTCCAGTTGCGCCCAAAGCCGCGGAAGCGCGACTTGTCGGCGCGCGCCACGATGACGTCCGGCCCGATCCAGTATTCGCTGTTGCGGATGACGACGTTCTCGCCCTTGTGCTTGCCGGGCACCGGGCTGATGGCGCCGTCGACATATTTCTCGATGCGCACGACGCGGGTCTCGCCCTGCGTCTCGTAGGAGATCGGCACCTGGTGCACGCCGAGGAATTGCCCGACCAGGATCGACAGCAGGTGCGTCGTGCCGCCGACGCGGCCGGTGAAGATGCGGGTCAGCCCCTTCACCGCCTGGATCGGCGCCTTGTCGTCGACGAACAGCGCCGCCGTCCAGTTGCCGCGCGCCATGATGCCGGGCAGATCCATCATCAGGCCGACCTTGATGCCGGCAAGATCGACGGTGTCGAAATGCCCTTGGTCGATGCGGATGCCGGCCCAGGTCTGGCAGCGCTCCTCGGTCGGCGGATGATTGCCGAGCGAGATCACGCACGGGCAGAACACCGTGCAGCTGCACGACAGCGCCATCTCGCCCTTGAGACTCCAGCTTTCGGCCAACGCATGACTCCCGTTTTGGTGTTTTTCTAGCTCAAATCGCCCGCAGCGGCCAATGGGCGGCAAAGCCTGCGACCACGAACGCGGCGCCGGCCGCGATCAATGCAACGCCGAGCGCGTAAGTCAGCCGGTTGCCGCTGACGAGTTTTTCCACCGTCATCACCGCGGCGAGCCCCGCCATCCATACGACGTTCATGGCGCCGACCGCGAACATCACCAGCATCATCGCCCAGCAGCAGCCGAGGCAGTAGAGGCCCTGCCTGACGCCGAGCCGCACCACGCCGCGCACGGTCGTCTCCCAGTGCGCGAAGAAGAAGGGAAAGGGCTGGCGGCATTGCCGCAGGCAGGCGTGCTTGAGCGCCGAGAACTGGTAGAGGCCGGCGCCGATGAAGATCGCGCCGGACAACAGACCGCTCGCCGACACCAGGCCGCTGTCGAGCAGCGCCGCGCGCGCGAGCGCGAGCTGCGCGAGCGCCGCGGCCGAGGCAAAGCCGAGCCAGACGAGGCTGAAGCCCGCCGCAATGGCGATCGGCGACACGATGGGCTCGCCCTTGCGCGCCGCGGTCTCGGCGATCTCGGTATAGGTCAAGATCATCGGCGCCGCGCTCGGCAGCATCATGGCGAGCACCATCGCCGCCCACATCGACCAGATGAGCGCGAGGCCGCCTGCGCTCCAGCCGGCGGCCGGCGTCAAAGCCGGCCGGCACAGCGCGGCGAGAGCGCCATCCGTCTGCGCCGTCAGCACGGCGAGGTAAAGCCAGCCGAGCGCCGTCAGCGCCACGATGCAGCCGACCGCCACCCGCTTCGGCCGCGCAAAGACCGCGCCCAGTCGCCCGGTCGCGGGCGGCAAATGGCTGAAATCGGGTCCGACGGCATCGCTCATGGCGCCCACGCATAGCGCATCGCCGCGCCCGGTGCTAATTGACCGATGGCAAACGCGAACGGACATCCGATGCAGGACACCCAGGCAAGCGCCATTGTCGTCGGCCGCGGCCCGGCAGGGTTAACGGCAGCGGTTGCGCTCGCGGCGGGCGGCGTCGACACCATTTTGGTCGGCAAGCGCTCCGCCGCGCAGGACAACCGCACCACCGCGCTGCTTGCCGGTTCCGTCACCGCCTTGACGACGCTCGGGGTCTGGGAGCTCTGCCGCGCGCAGGCCGCGCCGCTGCGCACCATGCGCATCGTCGACGACACCGGACGGCTGTGGCGCGCCCCGGAAGTGAAATTCGACGCCCAGGAGATCGGCCTCGACGCCTTCGGCCACAATATCGAGAACCGCCATCTCGTCGACGCGCTGGAACGCCGCGCCGGCGAGCTCGCCACGCTGCGCGTCATCGACGACGACGTGCGCGGCGTCGAGCCCGGCGAGCGCAAGGTCGCGGTCGCCGTCAAAGCCGGCGGCACGCTGACAAGCGAGCTCGTCATCGGCGCCGACGGGCGCCGCTCGCTGTGCCGCGACGCAGCCGGCATCGGCGTCGACGCGCACGACTATCCGCAGGTCGCGGTCACGCTGTGCCTCAAGCATTCGCGCCCGCATCGCGACACCTCGACCGAATTTCACACCCCGAGCGGACCCTTCACCCTGGTGCCGCTGCCGGGCGAGCGGTCGAGCCTTGTCTGGGTGGTCGATCCGGCCGACGCCGACGATTTGCTGGAGCTCGACGACGCCGCCTTGGCCGAGGAGGTCGAGCGCGCCTGCCACTCGATCCTCGGCAAGATCGCGGTCGAGCCCGGGCGCGGGCGCTTTCCCCTCACCCGCATGACGGCGCGCCGCTTCGCCGCGCAGCGCATCGCCCTGGTCGGCGAAGCCGCCCACGTCATTCCGCCGATCGGCGCGCAAGGACTCAATCTCGGCCTGCGCGACGCCGCCGCGATCGGCGAACTGGCGGCAGCGGCGCGCAAGGCCGGCCGCGACATCGGCGGCATCAACCTGCTGGTCGCCTACGACACGATGCGGCGCGCCGACGTCGGCAGCCGCACGCGGGCCGTCGACCTGCTCAACCGCACGCTGCTGACCGACCTGCTGCCGGCGCAGGGGGCGCGCGGTCTCGGCCTCTATATGCTCGATCGCATCGGGCCCCTGCGCCGCGCCCTGATGCGGGAAGGCGTCGCGCCGCGTGCGGCGCAGCCCAGGCTGATGCGCGGAGAGATGCCCTGACCGCCTGCTTGGCGCAATCCTTGCATTGCTCTAAACGACGACCTTGAAGGGATCAGTCGCGTGAAACCGCCTCGCCAGTTCTTCGCTCCGCTCGCCGTCGGCGCGCCGGCGCCGTTGCGCGAGCTGCCGGTGCGGCTCGAGCGCATGATCCATTTCGTGCCGCCGCACAACGACAAGGTGCGGGCCAAGGTGCCGGATCTGGTGCGCCAGGTCGACGTCGTGCTCGGCAATCTCGAAGACGCCATCCCGGTCGACGCCAAGGCGGCGGCGCGCGCCGGCTTCATCGAGATGGCAAAGGCGGTCGACTTCGGCACAACCGGCCTGTGGACGCGCATCAACGCATTGAACTCGCCCTGGGCGCTCGACGACCTGACACAGATCGTGGCGCAAGCCGGCAACAAGCTCGACGTCGTCATGCTGCCCAAGGTCGACGGCCCCTGGGACATTCATTATCTCGACCAGCTGCTCGCCCAGCTCGAAGCCCGCCATGCCATCAAGAAGCCGATCCTGATCCACGCCATTTTGGAAACCGCGCAGGGCGTCAACAATGTCGAGGCCATCGCCACCGCCTCGCCGCGCATGCACGGCATCAGCCTCGGCCCCGCCGATCTTGCCGCCTCGCGGGCGATGAAGACGACGCGCGTCGGCGGCGGCCATCCGGACTACCGGGTGCTGGCGGACGCCGACGGCGACAGGCCGCGCGCCAGCTACCAGCAGGACCTCTGGCACTACACGATTGCGAAAATGGTCGATGCCTGCGCCGCCGCCGGCATCAAGCCGTTCTACGGGCCGTTCGGCGATTTTTCCGATGCCGCCGCCTGCGAGGCGCAGTTCCGCAACGCCTTCCTGATGGGCTGCGTCGGCGCCTGGTCGCTGCACCCCTCGCAGATCGACATCGCCAAGAAGGTGTTCTCGCCCGATCCGGCGGAGGTTGCCTTTGCCCGCAAGATCGTCGAGGCCATGCCCGACGGCGCCGGCGCCGTCATGATCGACGGCAAGATGCAGGACGACGCCACCTGGAAGCAGGCCAAGGTGCTGATCGATCTCGCCCGGCTCGTCGCCGCCAAGGATCCGGCGATGGCCGCGCGCTACGGACTTGCCGCATGAAGACGATGCGCAACGCCAAGTTCAAGCTCGGCCAGGTGGTCAAGCACCGCCTGTTCTCGTTCCGCGGCGTCATCTTCGATATCGACCCGGAGTTCAACAACACCGAGGAATGGTGGCAGTCCATTCCGGCCGAGATCCGGCCGCGCAAGGATCAGCCGTTCTATCATCTGTTCGCCGAGAACGACGAGACCGAATACATCGCCTATGTGTCGGAGCAGAACCTGCTGCCGGACACCTCGGGCAAGCCGGTGCGGCATCCGCAGGTCGCGGAGGTTTTCGTGCGCGACGGCAGCGGCGGTTATCGGCCGCGCAACAGCCAGTACAACTGACGCGCCAGCAAAAAGGCGCGGCCCTAAAGGCCGCGCCGTCGTCATGTCGTGCGCTCGTGCGCCTTACTGCTTGGGAGCGGGAGCGCCGGCCGGCTGCTGCGCCTCCAGCTTCTTGCGCGCCTCTTCGGCCTTCTTCTGCAGTTCGGATTGCAGCTTCTGCTGCTGCTGCTCGAGCACCTTCGGATCGGTCGGCGGCCCGTCATAGGCCTTGGCGAAGTCGGTGAGCGGCAGCTGCAGGCTGATCGGCGTGTTCTGCATATTGATCGCCTGCAGGATCAGGGCCTGGCCCTTCTTCATCTGCTTGATCATGTCGTCGGTGACCGGATAGTCCGCCTGGCAGCCGATCGGGAAGCACATGTTGAACGGCGCGCTCGCCGGCTGGCCCTGGTCGATGATGACGCGCGTGCCGGGCTGGATCTGCATGCCGAGCGGCACGATGATGCGCAGCATCTTCGGCTGGCCTTCGGGCTCGACCAGCTGCGCCATGGCGACCGGCATGCCGTTTTCCAGCCGGCCGTCCTTGACCAGCACGCAGACCTGCTTGTTGTTGGTCTCGGCGTTCTTGTTGCAGATCTTGGTCCAGGGCGAATACATCAGCTGCGGCTGGTTCTGCTGAGCCTGCTGCGCGGGCGCCGGCTGTTGCTGCTGTTGCTGCGCCGGCTGCTGGGGTTGCGCCGGTTGCTGGGCGGGCTTGGCCGCCGGCGCCGGCTTCTTGGCCGGCGGGTTCTGGGCCAACGCCGCGGTTGCGCACGATGCCGCCAGAGCGAATGCGGCCAATGCCGCGGTCAGCGCCCGGCCTCGCGGCCGCGCCGTTGCGATCCGATGATCCATTGCAAACTGGTCCCTTCTTGTCCGCCGGAGGCCGGACCTTCGCGGCGGCCCGTTTGATCGGCTCTGTCCCCGTCAAATACGGCGGGAGCGTGACGTCTACGCGCTGCCTGATAGCCGAATTCGCGCCTGCAATAAAGCCACGAATGCGGCCGAACTTTGCGGCCGGGCACGGCCGCCGTCCTCGTGTTAAATTGCCGCAATATCGGAGCGAATCGCATTCCAAACCCGCGCATGCCGCCGCTCGACCTGTGCGTCTTGAGCAAAGGGGCGCCGACGCGCCGCGCCCTGCTCAAGGCCGGCCTGGCCGCTGCCGCCGCGACGGCCGCGCCTGCCGCTACGGCTGCCGCTACGGCCGCGACGGCATCTCTGGCCGCGACTGCCCACGCCCTCGCCATGCACGGCGCGCCGGCCTGGGGGCCGAACTTCGATCATCCAACCTATGCCGATCCGGCCGCACCTAAAGGCGGCACGCTGGTGCAGGGCGTGCTCGGCACTTTCGACTGCCTCAATCCGTTCATCGTCAAAGGCCTGCCGGCCGCCAACATCCGCAGCTACGTGATCGAGAGCCTGCTGGCGCGCGGCTACGACGAGCCGTTCACGCTCTACGGTCTGATCGCCGACGGCGTCGAGACCAACGCCGCGCGCACCGAGGTCACCTTCACCATCAACAAGGCGGCGCGCTTTGCCGACGGCAAGCCGATCACGCCCGACGACGTGATTTTTTCCTGGCAACTGCTGCGCGACAAAGGCCGACCGAATTTCCGCATCTACTACGCCAAGGCGGTGAAGGCCGAGCGCGTCGGCGACCGCGGCGTCCGCTTCGATCTCGCCGGCTCCGACGATCGCGAACTGCCTTTGATCATCGGGCTAATGCCGGTGCTCGCCAGGCACGCCACCGATCCCGACACGTTCGAGGACACGAGCTTCACGCCGCCGCTCGGCAGCGGGCCCTACACCGTCACCCATGTGCAGCCCGGCAAGAGCGTGACCTTCACGCGCGACAAGAATTACTGGGGCCGCGATCTGCCCATCAACCGCGGCCTGTGGAATTTCGACACCATCCGCTACGACTACTACCGCGACGGCAACACGCATTTCGAGGCGTTCAAGAAGGGCCTCTACGACGTGCGCGCGGAGACCGATCCCGGCCGCTGGCAGACCGCCTACACGTTTCCGGCGCTGCGCGAGGGCCGCGTGGTCAAGGAGGAACTTCCCTACGGCCTGCCCAAGGGCATGCAGGGCATGGTCTTCAATACCCGGCGTTCGATGTTTGCCGACGTCCGCGTGCGCGAGGCGCTGCTGCACCTGTTCGACTTCGAATGGATCAACCACACCTATTTCTTCGACCTCTATGAACGCACCGCCAGCTATTTCGACGGCTGCGATCTCTCCGCGCACGGCGTCGCCGCCAACGCCCGCGAGCGGCAACTGCTCGCGCCTTTCCCCGGCGCGGTGCGCGACGACATCATGGCGGGCAAATGGGCGCCGCCGAAAACCGACGGCTCGGGACGCAATCACGACGGCATGCGGCGCGCCTTCGTGCTGTTCAAGCAAGCGGGCTACGAACTCAAGGACAGGCAGCTCGTCAACGTCGCCACCGGCCGGCCATTCGCCTTCGAGATTCTCACCACCACGCGCGAGCAGGAGCGGCTGTCGCTTGCCTACGCGCAAAGCCTCAAGCGCGCCGGCATCGTTGCCCAGGTTCGCAACGTCGACCCCACCCAGTTCGAGCACCGGCTCCTGTCGTTCGACTTCGACATGACCGAGTACCACTGGGAGCAGTCGCTGTCGCCCGGCAACGAGCAGCTGTTCTACTGGAGCTCGGACGCCGCCGACGCGCAGGGCAGCCGCAACTACATGGGCGTGAAGTCGAAGGCGATCGACGCCATGATCGCGGCACTGCTCGCCGCCACCGAGCGCGACGATTTCGTCTCGGCCGTGCGGGCGCTCGACCGCGTGCTCTTGTCCGGCTTCTACGTCATCCCGCTTTATTATCCGCCGGTGCAGTGGATCGCGCGCTGGACGCGCATCAGGCATCCCGCCCGCACCTCGCTGTTCGGCTACCTGCCGGAAACCTGGTGGCATCAGGACGCGCGCTCATGATTCTCGACGGCGACACCGCGGTGACCGGCCCGACGCTCGACGCGCTGTTTCGCCGCGCCGGTGTGCGGACGCCGCAGGCGCCGGCGCTGTGCGATCCACCGAATCGCGAAAGCTTCACCGACGGCGCCGTTCGCAAGCTCAACTTTGCCGAGGCCGACCGGGCCATCTCCCGCTTTGCCGCCAGGCTGCATGCGCTCGGCCTGAAAGCCGATGCGGTCGTCGCCATCCAGCTGCCGAACACCGTCGACGCCGTGATCGCCCTGCTCGGCGTGCTGCGCGCGGGCATGATCGCCGCGCCCTTGCCGCTGCTGTGGCGGCAGCAGGACATCGTCGCGGCGCTGCGCGAGGTCGGCGGCAAGGCGATCGTCAGCTGCGCCCGGGCCGGCGCCTTCGAGCCGGTGAAGACGGCGGTGCTGGCGGCGGCCGAATTGTTTCCGATCCGCCACGTCTGCGCTTTCGGCGAGGCGTTGCCCGACGGCGTCGTGCCGCTCGACGACGTTTTCGAGCCGTCCGACAAGCTCGCTCACGCGGCGGCGCGGCCAGGGGCGGCCGCCGCACACGTCGCTATCGTGACCTTCGAGGTCGCCGCCGGCGGGGTCGTGCCCATGGCCCGCCATGCCGGGCACCTCATCGCCGCAGGCGCTCACGCCTGTGAGGCCGCGGGGTTGGCGGAGGGCGCAACTATCCTGTCGGCGATCCCGCCCGCGTCATTTGCCGGCATCGCGCTTGCCGTGGTGCCCTGGCTGATGTCGGGCGGCACGCTCGCCCTGCATCACGGCTTTGACGCCGACGCCTTCGACGCACAGACGGAAACCCTGTCCGATGCGGCGCTGATCCTGCCCGGCCCCGCGCTTGCCCCGCTCGCCGAAGCCGGCCGCCTGTTGTCACTCAAGACGCTCATCGCGGTATGGCGCGCGCCGGAACGTCTTGCCGCATCCGCCCCCTGGTACCGCGCCGCACGGCTCGTCGACGTTTGCGCGTTCGGCGAAGCCGGGTTGTCGGCGGCGCCGCGCGGCGCCGACGGCAGGGCGGCTGCGCTCACGGCGGCCGGCGCTGCGCTCGATATCGCGCGCACCCGCGCCGGAACCCTGGCGCTTCGCGGCGCCATGGTGCCGGCGCGAAGCTTCCCGTCGGCACAACCGCTGTCGGCCGATGGCTTCCTCGATACCGGCTATTCCTGCACCGCCGAGGGTGACACTGTGACGATCACGGCTGCGCCTGCGGGCCTGGCGGCGGTTGGCGGCTATCGCTTCGCCCAGCAGGGCCTCGATGCGCTCTTGGCCGCCATCGACCCGACCGCCGCGGTCATGACGGTGCCGGACGGCCTGCTCGGCGAACGCCTCGCCGGCCGCAGCGCCGATCCGGAAACGCTGTGCGCCGCCTTGCGGGCGCACGGCGCCAATCCGCTGATCGCCGACGCATTCCGGCTTCGCGCCGCCTGACCGGCCGCTTCGTTGACGCGACGTTAACAGCCCCGCCGTTACATTGCCGCCGCATCAACCGGTGGCGTGGCGTATGTCGTTGCAGGGTCCGATCGTCGTCGTCGCCGAACAGCCGGCGGCCGGTTTGGTGCAGGCCCTCGGCGCCGCCGGCGCCTTCCCCATCGTCGAGACGACATGGACCGACGCGCCGACCGCCTTCGTCGCGGTCAAGCCGACCGCCGTGGTGATCGCCGAGCCCGGCCCGCCCAAATCGGAATCCTCGGCGCGCATGTTGTGCCTGCAAATCGCGACCGCGGGCGGTCCGCTGGTGCCGACCCTTGCCGTGACGCAGGGCGCGAT
>Ga0070740_10002781_pt1 | contig 19700 bp, 17 predicted proteins | sample Coa_R2_FD_67286 | JGI IMG/M metagenome (GOLD analysis project Ga0070740, IMG submission 67286) | Surface soil microbial communities from Centralia Pennsylvania, which are recovering from an underground coalmine fire - Coalmine... | ecosystem: Environmental > Terrestrial > Soil > Unclassified ...
GCGGCCTGCATGGCGGCGATCATCACGGCGACGAACATATTCACCCATCCCATGTGGATGAAGGCCAGACCGACGTTCAGGCCCAGCAAACACAGCAGTGAGAGGAATGTGAGCAGATACGTTCTGAAGGTAAGATCAGGTAATTCCATAGCTCAGCGAAACCCCGGAATATAGAAAATCGCGTACAGAAATCCCCAGATGATATCGACGAAGTGCCAATATAATCCGGTCACGTCGATGGCGGTGTGGTAATTCCCGTTGAAGCGCCCGAGAGCGGTCCGCACCGCCATCGTAGTCACAAGGCCACAGCCGATCGAAAGATGGATGGCGTGCAAGCCGGTCATGGCGAAATAAAAAATATAAAAGAGCTGCTCCGGCCCGGCCTGTGGATCATGCGATTCGAACCAGATCCCCGGAACTTTATGCTCCTGATAATGGATGAAATATTCGGTGAATTTGAGCGCCAGGAAGACCAATCCAATCAGCGCGGTTATCAACAAAAGAAGGTAACATCGCAACTGCTTATTGTGCTGAATCGCGTGAATCGCCAGACTCATGGTGAATGTACTGGCGATGAGTACGGCTGAATTTATTGTCCCGATGACGAGAGTCATGCCGCGGCTGCCTTCGAGAAATCCCTGCGTATAGTACATACGGTAAACCGCGAAGGCGACGAATAGGCCGCCGAAAAACAGAACTTCCGTTGCGATGAATACCCACATACCGAGCATGGCGGTGTCGCGCTGATGTTGAGGTGTGCTGAAAGGCTCGCGTAGAGCCAGCGCTTCCGCTTTAGACAAGCCCGAGCTCCTCTTTCATACCGGCGTAATCGTATGCCTTGTGAGTCACGATCGGGGTGGTTTCGAAGTTATGCTTCGGCGGTGGGGAAGAAATTTGCCATTCGAGTCCGGTAGCTCGCCAGGGGTTGTGGCCAGCCAAGGGCCCTCGCTTCCATGCCCACGTAAGATAAAGAAGTGGCATAAGGTAACCTACCGCGAGAATTGTGGCGCCCGCGGTCGAAAGGATGTGCAGCCACTGCCATTCGGGAGGATACGCAGCATACCTGCGAGGCATTCCCAGCCAACCGAGGACGAATTGCGGAAAAAACGTCAGGTTAAAGCCGAGAAAAACGATGAGCGCGGCCGCTTTCGCCAGGCGTTCGGGATACATTCTGCCGCTGATCTTGGGCCACCAATAGTGCAACCCGCCGAGGTATCCCATAACCGCTCCGCCGACCATAATGTAATGAAAATGAGCGATGACGAAGTAAGTGTCCGTTACGTGCACGTCAATTCCCAGGGCCGCGACAAATAGTCCGGTCATTCCGCCGATGGTAAAGAGGCCGATAAAGCCGAGAGCGTATAGCATCGGCGTGTCCAGACTCACGGATCCCTTGTATAAGGTGGCGCTCCAGTTAAATACCTTGATCGCGGATGGCACCGCGACGAGATAGCTGAGTACCGAAAACGCCAGCGCGGAGTAAACGCTTTCACCAGCCACGAACATGTGGTGTCCCCAGACCAAAAAGCCAAGGACCGCGATCGCGACGCTCGAAAATGCAACGAATACATATCCGAAAACAGCTTTTCGCGAAAAAGCGGCGACGATTTCGCTGACCACACCCATGCTCGGGAGGACCATAATATAAACGGCCGGATGCGAGTAAAACCAAAACAAATGCTGAAACAGAACGGGGTCCCCTCCTAACTCCGGGCTGAAAATACCCACCTGAAACACTCGCTCCCAGATGATCATCAGGAGAGCAATCGCCAAAACCGGGGTCGCCAATACCATCACGACACTAGTAGAATAAAGCGACCACAAAAAAAGCGGCATGCGAAACCAAGTCATTCCCGGAGCACGAAGCCGGTGAATGGTGACAATAAAGTTAACGCCGGTCATAATGGATGAGAATCCGACAATGAAAATTCCCACCCCAGTTACGGCGACCTCGGTAGTCGAATAAATCGTACTGAAAGGAGTATAAAAGGTCCAACCCGTATCAATGCCGCCGCGAGCGATGCCATACATGATCAGTAAGCCGCCGATCATGAAGACGTACCAGCTCGCGAGGTTTAGCTTCGGAAAAGCAACATCTTTGGCTCCGATCATCTCCGGAATCAAAAAATTTCCGAGCGTTGCCGGAATGGACGGAATGAGAAACAGCCACACCATGATGATTCCGTGTTCCGAGAAGAGCTTGTTATACGTCTCAGGCGAAACCAAATCAGTCACGGGAGTCAACAACTCCAGGCGGATCAGCAAGGCGGCGATTCCTCCGAGAACGAAAAAAAACGTGATCGCGGCGATATAAAGCAGGCAGATCCGTTTATGATCCGTCGTGAGCAGCCAGGAACGAATTCCCTGCTCTTCCGTGAGATAGTTCGGCGCTTCGGCGATTCTGATTTTCGAAATCATCTGACACCCGGTTTCGATCCGGCGTTTGAAGTGATTCCGGGCGTGACAATGCCGGAATGTACACCTTGCGACTCAAGCGTTGTGCCGGGCTCGGAGTCGAGTTCCGTCCCGAACTGTCGGCCAATGGATTTGATATAGGCGACGAGCGCTATCAATTGCTCCTCACTGACCTGGCCGGTAAAGTTTGGCATAATTCCCTTAAAACCGAAAACAGCGCCGCCTTTATTGCCGACTATGCAATCGCGAATGTATGCCTCGTCGGCAATGCGTGTGACTCCGGTATCGAGTGTCACAGAAGTTCCATACAGCCCGCGTAAGTCGGGTCCGGGACCATGTCCGCTGAACCGGTGGCAGTTCGCGCACCCGAACTGATGGAACCATTTTTCACCGGTTGATGCGAGCGATCCTTCGGCGCCACTTTCTTGCACCCATCGCTGATAATCGTGCGACTCCATCGCATAAACCCATCCGATCATGCCCGAATGTTTCGCGCCGCAGTATTCGGCGCACAGTAAGTGATACTTGCCTGGCTTCGTGGCCTTAAACCACAGGGTCACGTAACGCTGCGGAAGAACATCCTGCTTAACACGAAACGCCGGAACAAAAAAGTCATGGATTACATCCTCGGAAATCATTGTCAGGCGAACGGAGCGATCCACGGGCACGTGCAGTGTGTCGATTTCGCGAATTCCGTTAGAATGCTCCACTTTCCACATCCATTGCTTGCCGACAACCCACACATTCAATGTGTCAGGCGGAGGCTGTTCAGCATCGAAATAAGTCTTCGCGCCCCAGCCGAACATACCGAGGAAAATGATCGCCGTAACACTCGTCCAGCTCCATTCGAGCGTGTTGCTGCCCTGGATTTGATCGGGTAACTCGTCAGGATCGCGCCTGCGGTACTTTACGGCGCAGTGAACAATGAAAACGGCTATTGCGATTGCAACGACACCACACAGCGCGACCATAACCCAGAAAAACGAGTTCAACTCGTTAGCATAAGTGGACGCGGTCGCCGGAAGTACATCGAGTGAGTTCACAAGCGCTGCATTTCCCGAAAGCGCCGCTGGAATTTTAGATCGAAGCGCCAAAGCAGCGCAAGACTGGTTGCCACAACGATAAGGAACAGGACGGCCGCCGCGCGGAGCACATTCAATACCGTCGTTGTATACTTTCCCTTAAGCGGGTCGTAATGATAGCAATACAGCAGAATCTGCTCCACGGGCGAGCCGATTCGATTATGAGACGCGTCAACCAGCGCAAGTTTTAGATCGTTAGGCTTAAACTCGACTCCGTATAAGTAACGCGCCAGCCGGCCCTCCGGCGTAGCGACCATAATTGCGGCAGGGTGGAAATACATCTTAGACGCAGAATCGTATCGATATCGAAATCCCACGGCGTCGGCGACCTCGCGAACAGATGCTTCGCTGCCTGTCAGGAAGTGCCATCCTGGAGAAAATGCCCGACGCGAATAGAACTGGACGATCTCCCGATGCTTCTTCGCGCCGTCCGCCGGACTTTCTTGTGGATTAATACTGATCGCGATGACGTCGAAGTCACGGCCTGCTGTGAGGGCGAGCGGAGACAGCCCGCTGGCGACACCGTGTAAAATCTGATCGCACAAACCCGGGCAGGTGTAGTATACCAGGGTAAGAATCACCGGCCGGCGCCCGAAAAGATCGCCGAGCCGTAGTGGCTGACCGAATTCGTCCCGAAACTCGGTTTCAAGCGGAAGCGGCGCGTTGAACTTTTGCGAGATTCCGACGAGATCTAAGTAGCTCGGCACGGGCGGGCTACTTTGACCAGCGGCGACAACGATACTAAATATCCAAACGACTTTCATGGTGAACCTCGGGCGCCGGTTCGCATCGAGCCGGCGTGGGGGTGAACATATTCGCCGCTATGTGTGCTCCCGCGCGGAATGCCACGCTGCGCCAGCAAAGCGATTGCCCGATCTATCGGTATGGACACAACTCCGGCTTTTTTATCGATCCACGAATAATGAGTAAGTATATATTCTTCGCGGGCGCGAAATGCATTCATTTCCTCAATTGAATTACTTTCGTTTCGCGGCAAAGGCGGTTGGGGTGGAATGTAGCTCAGAACTGCTGACGGGCTTCGGCCGCCGGTGCGGTCATATTTCAAATATACAAAGAAAAGCGAAATCGACACTACAATGGCCCACAGCAACAGCAAAAGGCCACTCCCAACGATCACGACCCACTTTGCATTTACGTCACGAGATTCAGCGAAGGTGCTGGGATCGATTGGATCGTGTGGCGCTCTAACTTCCGCAGCCATTTCTCCCGCCGCCCGCATCAGTCCGGCCATTTCGCCGAGGTATACGGTGAGCTTTTCGCCCGGAATGGATTTACCTTGTTTCATGGGCAAACGCTTCTTTTAGGCCGGGCGCATTCATTGGTAGCAGCGGTAGCCAAGACAGCTCTCGCAGGAATACCCATAACCAGACGCCGCCTACTCCCATCGGAGTCACGATATCCATCCAGTTAAATCCAAAACCGTTTTTGTAATAACTTGGAAGGACAATCCATACCAAATACATATATTGCATAATAAACACGACGGCCGCGACGGCGCCTAATAGATACGCATTTCGTTTCAAAAAACGGCTTAGAAGCAGCACTGCCGGAATCGCGAACTCGACAACGATAAGGCATAACCCGAGCCATCCCCACGAGGTTCCGGTTCGCGTCCGATAATATGAAATTTCATTCGTAAGATTTTCCGACCACACGATTAAATACTGCACAAAACACAAATATGCCCACAGCATAATGTTGGCAAACAACATCTTGCCGAGATCGTGAAAGTGATCCGGCTTAAGAATCCGGGACATGGGTTCACGTGTTTTCAAATATGCAAGCACAATAATTGTAAAACTGAGGGCCACCACTCCTTCGGCGGAAATGAACAAAAATCCCCAAATACTTGACGCCCAGTTCGTTTCCAGCGACTCAGCCCAATCGACCGAAGCGAAGCTTATCGTAAAGAGATAAATAATCACCCCGGCCGCGCTGAATTTGGCCAAACGGCTCTGTAAAGCCAGTTCGTTGCCTTTATCCTGCCGTATCGACCATCGATTAAGAAAGAATGCGAGCGCTATCCATAACGCGAAATAAATGCCGCTGCGGCCGATAAAAAACGCCGGGTTCATATAAGCGCTTCGATGTTGCACAATTGGATCGCGGCGAGTAATATCGGAAATAGCCCAGTCATAGAGATCGGCTAAACCAAACACAAAGGGAATAAATAAAATCACAAACAACGGCAGGGTTCGGCTGGCGGCCTCAAAAACGCGGCGAGTGATTAGTCCCCACGCGCCGCCTGTAAGATACTGGAGCATCAGGAGCGCCATTGCGCCAAGAGTTACTCCCAGCCAAAGCAGATAGCCGATCAGGTAAGCATGAAAGAAGTCGGTTGGCGCGAAAAAGGCCGCGCCGGCGGACGCCGCGAGAAATGGGGCACCAATTAACATGCTGCGTCTTTGAATGCTCCGACATTCAAGCCGTAGAGGGAGGCCGGGGGGTAGTGCCGGTGTCATGGCTGCGCCTCTAATTGTGACCGCTCCTGTGGGGGGACGTCGTCGAGCGTCGCGCGTCGACTTAGTTCCAAGGCGCGAATGTACGCTACGATCGCCCAGCGGTCACGAGCGTTCTTTATCTGGTACGCGTACTCATCCATAGCTCCGTATCCATTGACGATGACTTCATACAAGTATCCTGCGGGCGCGTTGCGCACGCGATTACTATTTAAATCCGCCGGTTTCAAAAATCCGCGGCTGGCGATTCGCCCTTCGCCGCTTCCACTTCGACCATGACAGGGGGCACAGTATATGTCGAACCGGTCCCTGCCACGCTCCAACAGCTCGCGTGTGATTGGCAGCGGAATTGTTGTCAGAAAAGCGTTGTCAGTTGTGGTTTTTTCCGAAAGTAACATTGCGTTATCTACAGCAATGGTATCTTCCGGAATTGGTCGCGCGGACCTTCCGTCGGCGAAAAATGAGCTTGGAACCAGCGGCGGATACTTCGGCTGAATCTGCATGTCCTGCCGGCATCCCACACAGGCAAGAACAGACGTGAGAAGGTAGCTCGCTTTATTCATAGTCTACCTCCCACACGTTGATTGGGTACAGTGATTGCAGAAAACGCGACGTGTCGATCGGTTGAAACTGCTCGTCCCATGACTCGATACAAAGAAAGTAGCCGTTGGACGACGCCCGGCGAAAAGATGGAATTTTAAACAATGGATGATACAGAGATGGCATTCCCTGAAAAAACACGGTGGCGCCAAATACGGCAATCAGGCCGAAAAGCACCGTCAGCGCAAAAGTGATCACGACAAACGCCTGCCAACTGTTTAGCGGGCGGCCGCCAATATTGGTCGGATAGACATCGGCAGCGATAAAATACTGCATATAAAATCCAATTACGCCGCCGGTCAGCGCTGAAACGAAGCCGATCGGCGCGATCATGTCCCAGTGCTGCATGACTTGATCGATTTCTTCAATCGGATGTGGAGAGTACGTTTCGAACCTGCGATAGCCGGCCGCGCGCGCTTTTCGAACCGCGCGAACGAGAGCACCGGCATCGTCGAACTCCGCGGCCATTCCATATGGGCGCGGCCGAGTCATTCGATTGCACCTCCATTTTGCGCATGCGGCAACAACTGGCGAACCGAATGAAGCGGCACCATCGGAAAAAGTCTTACCAGTAGGAACACCATGGCGAGAAACAATCCGCACGACCCGTAAAGAAGCGCGTTATCTTCGGCAGTGGCCGCAAAGTTCGCCCAGGCCGACGGCATAAAGTCATGGCTGAGGCTAACCACCATCAGCATGTAGCGTTCCTCCCACATACCGATGACCACAAGAAGCGAGATCACGAACAGTGCGCGGGGGTCTGTGCGATTGCGTTTCCACCATAGCAACTGCGGCGCCGCGATTCCGAACGCAACGAACGTCCAAAACACCCACGCGTAGTTGCCGAAGACGCGAAACCGATCAGTGTACTGTTCGTATGGATTTCCGCCGTACCAATTGGTAAAGCTATCGAAGCAATAAATGTAAAAAAGAAAAACTGAAGTCGTTAAAATGATTTTACCGAGATTGTTTAAGTGCTGATCGGTAATAATGTTTTCGAAGCTGAATGCCGAACGAAGAGCGATTGTGATCATTGACACCATGCTGATGCCAGCCAGGATCGCTCCGTCAACGAAGTAAGGCGGAAAGATTGTGGAGTGCCATCCCGGCACCAGCGCGATTGCAAAATCGAAACTAACTACAGTGTGGACCGTGAATACCAGCGGCGTGAGTATGCCGGCAAGAAGCAGGCTGCCCTTTTCCTGCATTCGCCACTGTTTCGATGATCCCTGCCAGCCGAAAGCCAACACTCCGAAGATCAGGTAGGCGATCCGATTTTCGGCCCGATCGCGAACAGCAGCCAGGTCGGGAATCATATCGAGATACCAAAACAGCACCGAAGCGGCGGCGTACGTAAAGATTCCGAAAACATCCCAAATCAACGGACTTCTGAAGTTTGGCTGAATCGTCAAAGTATTTGGATACGGTAGCGTCCAATAAAATATCCACGCGCGGCCGAGATGGAGAACCGGATATAGGCTCGCGCACATTATTCCGGCAAGAGTGACAGCTTCAGCGATGCGATTGATGGAATTTCTCCATTTCTGGTTCGTAAGGTGCAGGATGGATGACAGCAGCGATCCTCCAACCGCAATTTCAATCCACCACACGTAGTTTGCGATCGGAAACGCCCACCCGACCGGAATGTTCGTACCCAATTCGCCGATCCCGACATCCAGCAGAATTGCTACGGCAATCACAAACATGCACAAAGCGATGATACCGATGCCGAACATCGTCAGCCAAAAAAGCGGCACATTCGGTTGCAATATGACGCCAGCGATATGGCTGGTCAACGACTCTGAGGTCACGCCGGGACGAACCAGCACGACATCGCCGGCGCCAATTCGCCGGATTCGAGCCTGCAATCGTTCTTTTTCGTCAATCGGCATAGTTAGTTATCGCAGGGTTCGGATTTCGTAATTCGGCCAGGTATGTTGTATGCGGGCGAGTATTCAATTCAGTGAGCATTCCGTAATTGAGCGGCTCAGCTTTCATCCGTGATACTTCACTCGCGGAATCGTTTATGTTGCCGAATACAATCGCCGCCGTGGGACACACTTGCTGGCAGGCGGTTTTCACTTCGTTCGCCTGAATCTTTCTATTTTCCATTTGCGCCCGTATCTCCGCTTCCCGAATTCGCTGCACGCAGTAAGTACATTTTTCGATGACACCGCGGCTGCGAACGGTCACGTCAGGATTGCGCTGCATTTTTAGTTGATCCGTAAACCAGTCTGCATATAACAGAAAATTAAAGCGCCGCACCTTGTAAGGGCAATTATTAGAACAGAAACGTGTGCCGACGCAGCGGTTATAAATCATTTCATTTAACCCATCCGAGCTATGGACCGTTGCCTGAACGGGACATACCACCTCGCAGGGAGCGTTCTCACAATGCATGCAGGGAATCGGAGCAAATCGGGCCGATGGCTCACTCCAATCTCCTTCGTAGTAAACATCGACACGCAGCCAGTGCATCCAGCGATTAAATAACACTTGCTGCTTTCCGACCACTGGAATATTGTTTTCTGCCTGACAGGCGATGACGCAGGCCTGACAGTTAACGCACGCCGTGAGGTCAATCGCCATGCCCCAGTTATAATGCGGGTACTCCCAGTGCGGATACAGCGTGTCATTATAGCTCGGCTGCGGATGCGCTTTTTGCGCAAACCGAGGGTCGCGCTGATATGTCGTGATCGGCTGAGATACGACGAGATCGCGACCATGCTGCGATTTATTCATTTGCGTCGTCGCCAGGGGATAGGTTGCACCGGTGTTGCTAACCTCGATATTCGGGACGTGCCACAACCCCGTCGTCGTACGAATTCGATAAGCATCGAAACCGATTCCGGTTCCGATCGGGCCGGCGCGGCTGCGGCCGTACCCGAACTCAACCATGATTGAGTCGTCCGGCTGGCCGGGCGAAAGCCATACGGCGCCCTCAACATACTGAGTGCCGACCTTTATACGCGCGATTTGCTGGTGCCGCAAACCATGCCGCTCCGCGGTTCGCGCACTTACGTGTATTGCATTATCCCAGGTAAGTTTCGTAATATGTCGCGGCAGTTCTTGAAGCCATGCGTTACCGGCGTAACGGCCGTCATATAAATACGGATTTGCCCTAAACGTCAGTTCGATGCCCGAGTCGCTGGCGAGCAGCGACCCAACGTCAATTGGCTGAAGCGCCGGCTGGCTTTCCGGAAGGGAAGATGCAGGAATCATGCCCTCGCCGACGGCTTTTCGCCACCATGTTTCGAAGTCATATGCGCCCGCCTGCTGCTGCCAATAACTTCGAACAATCGTGCGGCTTGCGCGGTTAGGCATTTCGACCAGCAAATCTAACAACTCCACTTCGGAGCGCGAGTCATAAAGGCGTTCGATCAAAGGCTGAAGTATTGTGACCGTTCCATCAAAGGCTCGCGCATCGCTCCAGGATTCATAAAAGTGACTTGCCGGAAGGCTCCACACTGTATGCTGCGATGTTTCGTCGTGATACAGTCCGAAATGGATCGACGTTTGCACTCTAGCCAGCGCATCGCTGAACCCGAGGTCGTTTGGGGCATTATATGCCGGGTTTCCATTTATAATCAGTAATATTTTTACGGTCCCGGCGTTCATTTCCGCAACGAGCGTTTTGAGGGATTCGATTTGGTTTTCCGGGCGGGTTTCCAGCGCTTCGGTATAAGCGACAGCGTGGCCAGCGTTGCCCAATGCTGCATTCATGGCATGCACCAGGGCGTGAAGAGCAGGCGGCTGATTTTCACCAACCAAGATCGCGGATCGCCCGCGATTGGCAAGAAGGTCCTGCGAAAGCGGGCCAATGATGCGTTCGAATCGCGGTGAACTGACTGCGGCAACGCCGGGGACGCCGATTGCAGCCGCCAACTCCACGCCGAACCGTCCGATATCTGAATACTTGAGCTGTAACCTGTGATCCGCTTTGCCGCCCGTTGAGGTCAGCGTGCTTTCCGCGACATATAGGCGGTTCATTTGCGTATTCGACCCACGCACTTTACGGCCGAACGCGTAGTCATGTGCGTAGCGCGTGCTTGCTGGCCCGTATGTAAAAAAGTCCGAATCGAGCGATAACATTACATTTGCCTGGTCGAGGCGATAATATGTGTTGACGTATCGTCCGAACGCGTTTAGGGAGCCTTTTCGCGAGGAGTGCGGGCCGGCTGGGTCATACTGATGCCAGCGAGCTTCTGGGAACTGCTCGAGAACGCGTTGCAATTGCCAGCCTAGCGTTGGAGACACGACGGTTTCCGTTAGCAGACTTAGTCCACGTCCATTGGCTTTTCGGATGGGCTCAAGAGCAGCATGTAACTCCACAGTGAACTGATCCCAGGATGCTGTTTCATTGTTTTTGGTAACTTCTTTTGCACGAAACGGATCATACAAATCGAGTATGGAGGCTTGCGATAACACGCTTGTTGCCCCAAGGCTTGCGGGATGACGAGGATTGCCCTCGATTTTTGTCGGCCGGCCTAAGTGGGTTTCCGCGATTACTCCTTCTGCAATTCCATTTGTTACCGCCGCGGTTGCATAGTAGCGGGCGACGCCTGGAATCGCCTGCTCGGGGGGTGTTACATAAGGCATCACAAATTCGGTCGGCGGACGCGTGCATCCCGCTCCCGTAGCAAGCGCGATGGAAGCTCCCATGAGCTCCAGAAACCGCCGCCGGGAGGCTTCAACCGGATTTTCGCCGATCGTGATAAGCTCGCTCATCGATGACAAACCGTGCAACTGGTTCGCCGCTCGATTTGGTACTCTTGTACCAGTTGCGTTCCTAACTTCAACTGATTGGTCGGCGGGGAGTAACTCATACTGAACACCTCTGAGCGCGGGCGAACGTACTGCTCCGGATTTTTGTGGCAATCTAAACACCATGCCATGGTCAGGGGCGGATCTTGCCATGTCAGTGGCATGCGGTCAACTCGTCCATGACACGTCGTGCATCCGATTCCTTTGTGAATGTGAATACTGTGATTGAAATAGACGTACTCCGGAAGCTCGTACACTTTGGTCCACTGAATGGAGCGGCCGGTGGTATAACTTTCGCGAACGGGCGCCAGGTCTGGAGCGGTCGTCCACATTTGCGAATGACAATGCATGCAGATTTCGGTGGGAGGGATATCCGCGTAAGATGACACTTCTACCGAAACATGGCAATACCGGCAATCCAGACCAAGGCCGCCGGCATGATGCTCATGACTGAAAGGGACGGGTTGTTCGCGCGGAGACTTTTGCCTCATTTCATACGGCGAGCGTACAATTTGATACCCGATCCATAACGCCGCCGCGCTGAGAGCAGCCGCACCTGCCAAGCCGAGTTTAAAGATGGTGCCGGCGATGGGATGGAATGGTTCAGGCAAATAGGTTCTCAAATGGCGCTTTGTTTGAATCCGTCAGCCGGCAAAAGACTATGAACAACATAGTCCGTCCTTCTTGCACTTTTTTTGGTGAGTACCTATGAGACTTCGATACTGGTTTTCTGTTTCAAAAGTTTTTTTTTGGCGGGGCAGTTCGTGAAACCGCAACAGCAGCGATGGATCTAACTAGCTGGCGAATGAGGAGGAAGGTATATTTTCCGGCTAAATGGGCCGTACGGACCATTACAGCCGTTTTACTGTTCGCGATTAGTTTGTTGATTTATATTTACACGCAAGGCGGCGTCGCCAGCTCCATTTATCCGCACCCGTAGATTCACGATCGCGAAAGCGCGCGCAACGCAAGCGCCGCCCCGATCGCCATGGCAGCCCACTTTGCGGCGGGCCGCAGTTTTTTGTCACGTTTATCGGCATTTAGCCATTTCAAGAGATCGGGTAACAGATCGCGCTGGATTGGGTGGCCGCCAATAAACAACACGCTGGGATTGTTTTTATAAACCGGCCGCGCCGCGTCATCAAGCACAAGATATGGCCCCTGATTCAGGTGTCGTTCAAACTGTGGATCTTCAATATCTCCGATCATCACCGTCGGTGTGCGCCCGGAGCATAAGATTCGCTCCAACTCACCGCGGCGTAGCAGGATATCGAGTGCGTTTCTGGTTCGCCCGATCGTGCCAGCCATTGTTACATGTTTTCCAACCAATACGTTTATTGGCAGGTGCTGAAAGTCTGGATGGCTTTTCCAGGAGTGAAACGCGACCTGCTCGATGCCCGTTCCCAGCCACACAATCGGCGCGCGGCTACCCACACCCTGTTGCTCGCCGGCGGCGGCAAAGCGAAGCGATCGTGGATCGCAGCCGAGCAGTAACGCGATCGATACATCCATGGCTACCGGATCCGTCGATGCCAAGACGCAGCCGCACCAGTGCGGCACATGCGCCCCCGGGCCGTCGCCCTCGCCGCAGATCAGCGCGTCCGTTACGCACAAATCCGGCCGAATTATTGTCATGAGATCGGCATAGGAGCCGACCATATCCTCCATCTGGTGCGCGGCGCGCCAATTTGGGCTTACCAAGCCGGACCAAAGTTGAATCGTTCCGGCGATCTGATCGAACGGGTGGGTTTTGGCTTTCGGCGCGGCGATCATCACGTCGGATTCAATCAAGGCAACCGGCAGCGCGGCGCGCCGCGGCGCGCTTGCGCCGGGCACGTCGATTTGGCGCGTCGCATTGCGGCTCAGATCGATTATTTGGGCGCCCTCACGTTCGGCGATCGCGGCAAGTCCGGTTTCGCGCATGCAGCGGAACGCGTCCAGGCAACCCTCGCTCGATCCGGCGACCTGAATTCGTGATGCTCCGGCGATTCGCGCCAGCCGAATCAGCGCGCCGATCATCAGGGGGTCCGTGGTTGAGCCCGTTTCAGCGGGCGCGGGCACGCTCTGATCGGGTTTGATCAGAACCGTTTGCCCCGGCTTGATGAAGGACGCGATCCCGCCGATCTTTTCGATTGCATCGTTCACCAACGACAGCACGCTTTCCGGCGAACGATGCCGCTCCCGGGTGCGCGCGATGGCGACGGCTGGCATTCGATCAGATCATTTCGCGAATCTTGTCCTTGCCGACGCTTTCGAGGATGCGCATCCGGTTCGGCTCGCCTTTCAGCAGCGATTCGGCGAATTTCCGCGCCTGCCGCGCGGTGATTTTCGCCGGCAGCGGCGGCTCGTAAGGATCGACGATGCAATCGACGATGACCGGCCCGGGGGTTCGCAGCGCCTGCTCGATGGTGCGGCCGGCCTGTTCCGGATCGGAGAGCCTGAATCCCTGGCCGCCGCAGGCGCGCGCGAACAGCGCGAAATCGATGGGAGAAAAATCGACGCCGTATTCCGGATTGCCGCTCAAAACCATCTGTTCCCAGCGAATCTGGCCGAGCACCAGATTGTCGATCACGAACACCTTCACCGGAAGCTTGTATTTCACGGCGGTGGAAAATTCGGCCATGAGCATGGAAAATCCTCCGTCGCCGACGAAGGCAATCGAAGGCCGGTTCGGATACGCGATCTGCGCCGCGATCGCATAGGGAAGACCGGGCGCCATCGTCGCAAGGGTCCCGGAAAGCGAGTACATTTGGCCTCGCCGGGCGGGAATCTGCCGCGACCACCACGTCGCAATCGTTCCGGAATCGCAGGAAACGATGGCGTTGTTCGGCAGGCGCTTTCCCAGCTCCCAGGCGACCACCTGAGGCTTCATTGGCTTATCCCGCCGCGTGCCGCGCTCTTCCATTAATCGCCACCATTTTTTCATCCCGCTTTGCGCGTCTTCCAAGAAGCGCCGGTGTTTGTTTCGTTTCAACATCGGCAAGAGTTCCTGAAGGGCGCGCGTCGCGTCGCCGACCACGCCGACCTCCACCGGAAAACGCAACCCGATCCGCGCCGGGTCAATATCGATTTGGACCGCTCTCGCCTGGCCCGGCTTGGGCAGAAACTCGATATACGGAAACGAAGTGCCGACCATCAGCAGCGTATCGCAGTTTTCCAGCGCGTCCTGGGAAGGTTCGGTTCCGAGCAGGCCGATCCCTCCGGTCGTGTACGGGCTATCATCAGGCACCGCGCCCTTGCCGAGCAGCGCCTTGATGATCGGCGCGCCCAGCCGTTCGGCCGTCTCTTCGAGGAGCTGCCCGGCGCCGAGCGCGCCCGCGCCGGCGAGAATCGCGATCCGCTTGCCGCGATTCAACACCTCGGCGGCGCGTTTCAGATCGGATACATTGGGCAGGCGCGCGCCCAGAGCCAGGGTGTCGGAAACATGATGCGGAACGTTTCGCGGCGAACGTTCTTCCACCGTTTCTTCCTGAAAATCGATGGGGATCGTGAGATGAGAAACGCCGCGATAAGCAAGCGCGGTGCGGCACGCCAGCTCAGCGACGTTTTCCACGTGCGCTTTGCCCATCACCCGCTCGTTGTAAACGGAAACGTCCATGAAAAGTTTGTCTAAAGCAACATCCTGCTGGGTGTGGGTACCGAGCAGATCATGATATTGCATCCCGGTAATGGCGAGCACCGGCGCATGATCGAGTTTGGCGTCATAGAGCCCGTTGAGCAGATGGATTCCCCCCGGACCCGAGGTGCCGAGACAGCAGCCGAGCTTGCCCGTGTATTTGGCGTAAGCGCAGGCCATGAACGCGGCGGATTCTTCGTGGCGGACGTGAATGAAACGTACCGTGTCCCGCGCCTTGCGCAGAGCCTCCATCACGCCATCGATGCCGTCGCCGGGGATCCCGAAGACCACATCCACACCCCAATTGTGAATCGTTTCGATGAGAACGTCGGACGCAGTTTTGGCCATCGGGTGTTAGACCAGCGGAGCAACGACGAGTTTCTAATGCGGATTTCCAGCACGAGGCCGCGAATTTGGCGAGGCTCATGCAGTGCTATAAGGCGAAGGTAGAAAGATTATGTGCGATTATTCCTTGCATGCAATTCGAAACAGACTGGCGAATGACGGAGACCGGTTGATCGTCCACCGCTTTGAGACGGGATCGATCGGGCTGGCGGCCGATCGCAGCGAAATGGGGGTTCCGGCGACGGAGCGCAAACGCGGCTTTTGGAGAAAGCTTTTCATGATTGGCGCAGAAAGTGATCGCCCCGACTGCGCCGTTTGCATCCCGCCCGGGGCAAGCCTCGTACTGCACAACATTCCCTCCCGCATCCGGCGCGAGTACGGCGTGGAGGAAAACGAATACGTCACGTTCACCCAGATCTCAGCGGACGAAAACGCGTATCGCGACGCGGTGAGATTCCGCAATGGCCGAACCATTTTATTACAGCGCCTGGATCCGGGCCAGAAAGTGAAAGTGTTGACGGTTTCCGGAGCCGAGCACGGCGAAATCGAACCGCGGGTAGAGAATATCCCGGCCAGATAGCTAGGACTGAAGTTGCGGCGGCGCCAGAGCGTCCCGCAACTTTTCGCCGGTATCCATCGGTATCGTCAACCTTTCGCTTATCCTGACACAATAGAAACCATGCTGAAATTGCTGCTTGTCCTGCCCGTGGTCGTATGCGCTCTTGCGGCGCCCTATCAACCCACGCCGGAAAACCTCAAATCGAGGGAGTGGTTTGAAAACGCGCGCTTCGGCCTGTTCATCCACTGGGGCGTGTACAGCGTGCTTGGCAAAGGCGAATGGGTGATGAATAACGATAAAATGACCGCCGCCGATTACGAAAAGCTGCCCGGCCGCTTCAACCCGGTGGAGTTCAACGCCCGCGAATGGGTCAGCATGGCGAAAGAAGCCGGGATGCGCTACATCACCATCACCAGCAAGCATCACGACGGATTCGCGATGTGGGGCACAAAACAGAGCGACTGGGATATCGTCGATCGCACGCCCTATGGCCAGGATGTCTTAAAAATGCTCGCGCGGGAGTGCCGCCGCCAGGGGATCAAGCTGTTTTTCTATTATTCCCAGCTCGATTGGCATCATCCCGATTATTTCCCGCTCGGCCGCACCGGACAATCCTCCGGCCGTCCTCCCGGCGGCGATTGGGACCGCTACCTCGATTACATGGACAACCAGCTTCGCGAGCTGCTCACGCAGTACGGTCCGATCGGCGGAATCTGGTTCGACGGCATGTGGGATAAGCCGGACGCCGATTGGCGCATCGAAGAAACCTATGCGTTGATTCACAGCCTCCAGCCGGGCGCGATGGTCGGCAGCAATCATCACAAGAAGCCATTTCCGGGCGAAGATTTTCAAATGATCGAGCGCGATCTTCCCGGCGGGCGCACCGCATCCTTCAACACCGGATATGAGCTTGGCGAACTGCCGCTTGAGACCTGCGACACGATGAACGGCGCCTGGGGCTATAATTCGAGCGACAAAAATTTCAAAACGCCCGGACAGTTGATCCAGTATCTGGCCAAAGCCGCCGGAAACAATGCGAATTTACTGCTCAATGTGGGCCCGATGCCCGACGGAAAAATCCAGCCCGAGTTCGTCGAGCGCCTTCGCGCCGTCGGCCGGTGGACGCGCCGCAACGGCGAATCGATCTACGGCACTCGCGGAGGCCCGTTGAAGCCGCAGCCCTGGGGAGTCACGACGCAGAAGCGCGGCAAAATCTACGTGCACGTTTTCGCGACATCCGATGATTCGATCACGCTCCCCGGCATCGGCCCCATCGCCGGCGCGAAGGTGCTGACCAGCGGCGCGCACCTTCAAATGGACGGGGAAACTCTGCGCCTGCCCAAGGAACGCGATCCGGCCGACACGGTCATCGTCCTGACCCGCAAATGATCGGCTACTTGCCGATGCAAAACGTGGAGAAAATTCGATTCAAAATATCATCCGCCGTCGTCGCGCCGGTGATCGCGTCGATCGGCCGCAGCGCCGCGTACAAATCGAGCAGCAGCATTTCATGTGGAATTCCCAGCTGCACCGCTCGCCGCGCCTGATCCAGCGCTTCGTGCGACTCGCGCAGGAGCTGCTCATGACGCAAGCTCGTGATGAACCCGCCCTCCTGCTCGAATCGCCCGCGCGGGGCGATCAAATCGGCGATTGCGCGTCTCAGCTCTGAAATCCCCTGGCCGGTCAGCGCCGAGACGGCGATCATCCCATCCACGGCGCCCGCGTATCCCAGATCGCATTTATTTCCCGCGAGCAAACACTTGCCGCGGGTGCGAGCGCGCCCGATCAGCTCCACATCCTGCGCTTCCAGCGCGCGCGATGCGTCCACCACCACCAGCGTGACATCGGCATCGGCCATGGCCTGATAGCTTCGCTCGATTCCCAGATTTTCAATCACGTCGGCCGCTTCGCGAATCCCCGCCGTGTCCACCATTTTTACCGGAATCCCCTCAAGCGACGCCGTTTCGGAAACCAGATCGCGCGTCGTTCCGGGAATATCGGTGACAATCGCGCGATTCTGCTCGAGCAGCCGGTTGAAGAGGCTGCTCTTGCCGACGTTCGGACGCCCGACGATGGCCAGCGTGAACCCTTCGTGCACCAATTTTCCGAAAGCGAAGCTCGCGGCGAGCTCGCCCACCGCGGCGCGTATCGGCTCCAGCCGCCGCAGAATTTCTGAAGCCGGAGCGACGCTGATATCGTCTTCGGCGAAATCGATGCCGGCTTCGAGCAGCGCGATTAATTCGAGCATCTGGTCTTTAATCGGTTTTAAACGCCGCGAGACCGAGCCTTCCGCCTGCTGGGCCGCCACGCGCGCCTGATAGAGCGTGGTCGCCTCGATCAGATCGCGCACGGCTTCGGCCCGCGGCAGATCGATCCGGCCGTTCAGAAATGCGCGCAAAGTGAATTCACCCGGCTCGGCCAGGCGCGCTCCCGCCGCGCACGCCCGTTCCAGCGCGAAGCGCAGCACGACCGGCGATCCATGGCAGGAAATTTCGACGAGGTCTTCCGCCGTATACGATCGGGGCGCCGCGAAATACGTGACGACGACATGATCGACGACGCGCGCGCGCTCGTCGATCAACTCCGCAAGCGACGCCGCCCATGGCCGCCACGCGTGTCCCTCAGGAAATCGCAGGATCCGCCCGGCAATGGCGCGCGATTCGCCGCCGGAAAGACGCACCACTCCAATTCCGCCGCGTCCCGGCGGAGTGGAAATCGCAACAATCGTATCCTTGATCCGCACTTGAATTTGCAGGGCGGGCCTTTAGCCCTGCTGTGGAAGAATCAATTCGCGGCGATCATCTTCGCCGGTCGCGATCCCGTCTGGGCGGACCCCCGCGGCGATCTCCGCGCCCGTTCCCTCGCCCGAACGGCCGCCGTGGACGATCTTCCTCCGGCCGCGGTCGCGGAGGGCGAATCGGCTCCGGCAGCGTTTTCATATCCGAGGGCACCACCACCACCTGGCGGATCGATCCCATGCCGACGCTTTCGCTGCGCACCTCGGTTTGGTCGCGCAGGGCGAGATGCAAAATTCGCCGCTCCCGGCTGTTCATCGGGCTGAAATGGAACGGCACGCGCGTCTTTTTCACCCGCTCGGCCGCCGCCAGCGCGCTCATGCGAAGCTCCTCGATGCGCAGCACGCGATAATCGTTGGCGTCGAAGCACAGCCGCGAATGCTCCTCGGCGGGCATGCCCAGCGCTTCCATGGTCAACTGCTCCAGCGCCAGCAACAACTCCGCTTTGTTGGCGAGCAGCAGATCGACATCGGGACCGCTGAAGCGAACCAGCAAGTCCGGGTTTTCAAAATCCGGGTGCGGCGTTTCCCCTTCCACCACCGAATAATTCAGATCGAATCCGGCGAGCCGAAAAATATTCCCTAAAAATTCATCAATGCGCGGTTTGGATTGGGCCAAGCTATACTTCGCGGACACGGGACGTTATTTCTTCCTTTTCGCAGCCGGCTTGGCTTCAACGGCGGCCGGCGCCGGCGTTGCGCCACGATTCAATATCCATTGCTGCAAAATGCCCACCAGATTGCTAGTCAGGTAGTATAACACCAGCCCGCTCGGCAGGAAATAGAACATGTAGCCGAGCACCAGCGGCATGAACATCATCATCTTCTGCTGCGAAGGATCGACGCCCGGCGCCGGGGTCATCTTCTGGGTCAGAAATTGCGTGATGATCAGGATCACGGGCAGCATGCGTATGGGCAGCGTTTCCGGCTGCGACAGGTCGTGGACCCACAGCCAGCCCGCGCCGCGCAGCGAGATGGAAACCGCCAGCACGCGATAAAAGGCGTATAGAAACGGAAGCTGAATCAGCATCGGCAGGCATCCGCC
>Ga0070740_10002783_pt1 | contig 19688 bp, 18 predicted proteins | sample Coa_R2_FD_67286 | JGI IMG/M metagenome (GOLD analysis project Ga0070740, IMG submission 67286) | Surface soil microbial communities from Centralia Pennsylvania, which are recovering from an underground coalmine fire - Coalmine... | ecosystem: Environmental > Terrestrial > Soil > Unclassified ...
CGACGGGATGGTCGATCTCGATGCCGGCGATATGGGCCACCGCGTCGAGGCCGCCAAAGTCGCGCTCGGCCTCGGCCACTGCGCGGACAGCGTCGGCAGATCGCCGCACGTCCATCTCCACGGCCAGGGCGTCGGCCAGCCCGGCGACCGTCTCCTCCAGGCCAGCGCGCCGCAGGTCCGCCGCGACCACCCCATAGCCGCGGTCGTGCAGCAGGCGCGCGGTGGCTCGCCCGATGCCGCTCGCCGCCCCCGTCACCAGCGCTACTCTTGCCACGCGCCTTTTCCTCCCTACTGTGATGATTCCCCGATGGGCTGCGCCTTCTGGCCGATCTTACGCTCCGTGCCGGCCAGCAGACGCTGGATGTTGTCGATGTGGCGCAGCCAGATCAGGGCCGCGGCCAGGATGCCGTAGATGAAGTAGGGGAAGGGATAGTGCCCCCAGAACACGAAGGCGGCCAGCAGCAGCAGGCCGATGAGGGAGCCTAAGAGCGAGGCCAGCGAGACCATGCGCCCGATGGCCAGGATAGCGGCCGCCAGCGCCATGGAGATGAGCGCCGCCGGCCAGCAGATGAACAGGAACACCGCGAAGGAGACGGCGACGCCGCGCCCGCCTTTGAAGCCGATGTAGAGCGGCCAGTTATGGCCGACGACGGCGGCGAAGCCGGCCACCACCTCGGCGACGGCCTGCTCGTTGCCCGGGCTGAGCCAGCGCGCGATCAATACCGCCGCCAGTGCCTTGAGTACATCGCCGGCGAAGACGGCCACGGCTGCGCCCCAGCCGAGAGTGCGCAGCGCATTGGTGGTGCCGATCTTGCCGCTGCCGTAGCGCCGCAGATCTATCCCGCCGTTGAGCGCGCCGACGATCTGCCCGCTGGGGATCGAACCCAGCAGGTAGCCGATCACGGCCAGGGCCAGGTACAGGGGCAGGCCGCTCATGCACGCAGGCGCCGGGGGGCGTCCTCCTTCTCGTCGCGCCCGTCCCGGAAGACCAGGCGCAGGGTCGCCCCTTGAAAGCCGAAAGCCTCGCGCAACCGGTTCTCCAGGAAACGCTGATAACTGAAGTGCACCAATTCGCGGTCGTTGACGAAGAAGACAAACGTCGGCGGCTCTGTTGCCGCCTGCGTGACATATTTCAGCCGCAGCGGCTTGCCCTTGGAAGCCATCGGCGGGTGCGAGCGCAGGGCCTCCTGCATCACGGCGTTGAGCTGCCCCGTGGGGATGCGTCTCTGGCGCTCCTCCACGATGCGCAGGGCCTCGTCGACAATCTTGTGCACCCGCTGTTTGGTCTTGGCCGAGACAAAGAGGGCCGGCACATACGGCATGAAGTTCAACTCGCGGCGCACCTGCTCGGTGTACTCCTTCATGGTGGTGGAGGTTTTCTCGACCAGGTCCCACTTGTTGATGACCAGGATCATGCCTTTCTTGGCCTCCTGGATGTAGCCGGCCACGTGCAGATCCTGCGCGGTGAGCGGCTCGGTGGCGTCGATCACCAGGGCGGCCACGTCGGCGCGCGAGATGGCGCGAACGGCCCGCATCACGCTGTACTTCTCGATGGAGCCCTTGACGTGGCCACGCCGCCGGATGCCGGCCGTATCGATCAACATGATCTTCTGCCCGTTGTGGTCGAGCAGCGTATCGGTGGCATCGCGGGTTGTCCCCGGCACCTCCGAGACCATGACGCGCTCGAAGCCCAGCAGGGCGTTGAGCAGCGACGACTTGCCCACGTTGGGCCGCCCTACGATGGCCAGGCGCAAGGCCACGTCATCCTCTTCAGGCTCGGCCTCGGCGGGCGGCAGCACGGCCACCAGCGCATCGAGCATGTCACCGGTTCCAAGCCCTTGCAGGGAGGAGACGGGGATCGGCTCGCCCAGCCCGAGCTCGTAGAACTCGGTCGAGGTGAGGCGGCGGTGCGCGCTCTCCGCCTTGTTGGCGGCCAGCACGGTGGGCTTGGACGTACGCCGCAGCAGCTCAGCCACCGCTATGTCGTCGGCGGTCAGCCCTTCCTTGGCGTCGACCAGGAACACAATGGCATCGGCCTCGCTCATGGCGACCTCGACGCTATCGCGAATGGCCCGGGCCATCGTCTCGTCCTCGCCGGGCGCGAGGCCGCCCGTGTCGACCACGATGAAGTCGCGCCCGTTCCAGTCGGCATCGCCGTAGAGGCGATCGCGCGTGGTGCCAGGCTTATCTTCGGTGATGGCCACCGGCTCGCCGATCAGGCGGTTGAAGAGTGTGGATTTGCCCACGTTGGGCCGCCCCACGATGGCGACGATTGGCTTGCTCATATCTTTCAAGACTTTCAGCGGTGCCCCGCGGTGACTACCTGGCGCGCTCCGTCCGCCATCAGTATCTCGCCCAGTTCGACAAAGCGCTTGACCTGCGCGATGGGCCGGCCCGTCTCCGCCTCAAGATCGCGCACCGTCATGTCGTCCAGGGTCAGCCGGCCTGTGTGATCGAACATGTCGCGCGGCAGCACCAGTACGTCGCCCAACTCCCGTCCCTGCAAGGCGGCGAGCAGATCGCGCCCTACCATGAGGCCGGAGACGGTCACTTCGGGACCGAAGAGCCGGTTGGGCACCACGTGCAAGTCGACGCGCAGGTTGCCGATGCGATTCATCTCGTCCACGATGCCCCCCAGCACGGGCGCGATCAGCGTGGCGCAGGCCATGCTCAGGTGCCGGGGCGCCGGCAGCGTTGCCGGGAGCCGGCCACGCAGCTCCTGCCAATCATCCAGCAATTGCCGGACCAGACCCACGCCGTTCTCGAGCTGCGCCCAATCATCGTAATCCTCGGCCGGCGGCACCTCGCAACCGGCCAGCAGGTAGAACTCGTCGGAGGCATAGACGATGGGCACCTCGTGGCGCCGCAGGTTCTCCCGCCGATAGGGCTCGATCTGCTCCAGCACGCGCGCCGCTTCGTCGGGGCGGAAGGTGCGCAGCGGCATGCCGCGCGACATGGTGCGCTCAGTGCGAATGCGCGTCAGGCCGACCGGCACGGCGGCGATGGAGCGCACGGCGGGAAAGCGCGCCAGCAGGTCGGCGATGCTCTGCTCCAGATAGGGGCCGTCGTTGATGCCTGGGCAGGTCACGAGCTGGGTGTGCACGACCACGCCGAGCCGGTTCAGCCGGTCGATCTGTTCGAGCGGGTCCTCGGCAAAGCGATTGCCCAGTAACTTGCGACGCATCTGCACGTCGGTGCTGTGGACCGAGACGTAGAGCGGGCTGAGGTGCTGCTCCTCGATGCGCGCCCAATCGTCCTCGCCGAGGTTGGTCAGGGTGACGAAGTTGGCGAACAGGAACGAGTAGCGATAGTCGTCGTCTTTGATGCTGAGCGTGGGGCGCATGCCCTTCGGCAGTTGCGTGACGAAGCAGAAGGGGCAGTGGTTGTTGCACTCCGTGATCTGTTCGAGGCCGGTGCCGAGCAGCTCAAGCCCCAACGGATCGTAGGGGCCGTGCGCCAGATGCAGGGTCGATCTGGTCCCGGCGCGCTCTACCTCCAGCGTCAGGTCGTCGTCGGCCGTGTAGAAGCGAAAATCGATCACGTCGCGCAATGGATGGCCATTAATGCGCAAGACGCGATCGCCCGGCAGCAAGCCGGCGCGCTCGGCGACGGAGCCGGGCGCAACGGCAGCTATTTCGCCGTAGCGATGCGCCTGTTGCATCTGGGGCGTCTGGAGGGTCAGCGTCATGGGTTCCCGGGTTTGAAGACATGAAAAATCGGGCCGGCCCAGATAGACCCGCCGCAAACTGAATGATAACACACGCCCCATTAGGCAGACCGCGTAGCCGCAATTCGGATACCATGAATGAGGTATGCTGTCAGGTGCCCCCTACGAAAGGACTGCATAACGATGCCCGCCATGGGCCGTTTCCGCGGGGTTGGGCGGCTGAGATGGAGCATTGTCGCGATAGGCAGCGTCGCGGCGTTTGGCCTGGCCATGGCGCTGCGGCCTGCCTCCTCCACGCCCGCGGCAACACTGCCCGCGCCCGATTTCACCCTGCCCCTGGCTGCCGGCGGGAGCGGCCAGCTCTCTCTGCGCCAGTTGCGCGGCCACCCCGTGCTGCTCAGCTTCTTCGAGGCAACCTGCGCTCCCTGTATTGAGGAAGTACCGGTGTTGCGCGACGCGGCACGGCGTTTCCGCGGCCAGAAGGTGATCGTGCTAGGCGTGGCGACTGGGGGCGACACCGCGTTCACGGCGCAGGCCTTCGCCCGCACCCATCATCTCGACTACCCCGTCGTGGCAGACGAGCACCAGGAGGTGGCCTGGCGCTACAACGTCGAGGGCTGGCCCACCAGCTTCTTTATCGACGCCCAGGGCAACCTGCGCGGCGAGACCTCCGGTGGCCTGACGCTCGACACGGTGCGCGCCGGCCTGGCCCAGGCCGGGGCGCTGCACTGCGACAACTGCACGGCGGTGGCGCCGCCCACGCTGCTGAGCGAGGCGACGTCGAACACCGCGGCCGACGCCCTTAGCGCAGACACCATCCTTCCGGCCAGGGCCGCGCCGCGCTTCAGCCTGCGCGACCAGAACGGCGTCTTCATCTCGCCCGACACCCTGCGCGGCAAGGTCGTCGCCTTCACCGTGATCAGCGCGCTGTGCCGCGAGCAATGCCCCCTCATCGGGCAGGCCCTGGCGCAGGTGCACCGGCAGCTCGGTCCCGCCGGCAAACGCCTGGCCATCGTGGCCATCAGCGCCAACCCCGAATTCGATACCCCGGCCGCCACGCAGGCCTTCGCGCGCGAATCGGGCTGGCAGGGGACCGAGTGGCACTACCTGACGGCCCCGCGCAGCGTGCTTTCCGGCATCTGGAAAGCCTATGGCATCTACGTGGCCCCACCGGCGCCGATTTTCAAGGCGGCGACGCTGGATCACCAACCCTACGTGTATCTGATCGATCCGCGCGGCCGGCTGCGCGCCCTCTACGACGTCCCCTTCCTGGCGCCGCGCGTGGCGGCGTCGGTCCGTGCGCTCCTCAACGGAGCTTGAGTGTACTGGCGGGAGATCGACATGCATCACATACTGCGCTGGCGATATCTGGTCATCACCGGGGCTATTGCTCTGGCCACCGCGAGCAGCGTGGCGCCGGCCGGCGCCTGCACCCTTGACGGGCAGCCCACCGCATCGGCCAACGGCCAACTTGCGCGCCTTAACCCCCACACGCCCCAGACGACGGCGGACCTGGCCACCTGGGCGGCCTTTATCTTCACCCAGCGTTTTCATGCCGGCCGGCCCATCACGCTGGCCGAGGATCGGCGCGCCCTGACTCGCGTCTTGATCCCGGCGGCGTTGCACCGCCCCTGGCGCTGGGAGTTCGGCGACGGCAGCATGGGCTACGGCTGGAGCGTCCGCCACAGCTACGCGCACCCCGGCTCCTGGCGCATCACCGTGGATGCCTATCTCCCCAGCACCAAGAAGTGGTATCACTTCGACCAGGTCATGCTGACAGTGGAACGCTAGTGTTGTTGCAGGGGCTATCGTGCGCCGCGGCGCCGTTCCTGGCGGCGGCCCGCGGGCCGCCGCCGCCGGCATCCCTGCCGGCCCCCTGGTCGTACATTAGCGCCAGGCATTGAACGTCTGGAGGGAGAGTGGGATGGAGAACGAGGTCAACTGGTATCTGCTGGGCAGCGGGCTGACGGTGGTGCTCGTGGTGATGCTGATCGGCATTATTCTAGCCGGCAATAACAATGGGGTCTGGCTGGTTGCTCTATTGCCGGTTGCCGGCATCCTTGGCGGCGCCATGCTCATCGCCGGGCGCGAATCGGAGTCTCAGCGTTAGAGCAGGCGCGGTGCACGTGGTAGTCGAGGAAGACCCCGAGGTCAGAGCAGACGCGGCCGGCCGCGGTGCAAATGATGGTCGAGGTAGACGCTGAGCGTGCCGACCAGGACGATGGCGACGCCCAGCCCGGTCATGACACTGGACGTGCCGAAGACATCGGCCAGCGGAGCGATCGTCAGCAGCGGAATAATCGGCGCGGCGCCGCCGATGAGTTGCTGCATGGCCAGGATGCGTCCCCGCACGTCCGATGGGGTACGCTCGAAGACCAGGGTCTGGGCGGGAATGGTGGACATGGCCATGGCCACGCCGATCAGCAAGGATATGACCATGGCGGGCGGGATGAGCCCGATATTGTAGGCTCCCATGTGATGGATGTGGCTGGTGATGAAGCCGGTCACGCGTTGGGAGGCGCCGTTGACGACGCTGGTTAGCACGGCCACCCCACCCAGGACGGCGATGCCGGCCCCCATGATCAGCAAGCCGATGTTTATGAGGTCTTCCTTGCGCGCGCGTGCCGAGAAACGCCCCATCAACAGGGCACCGCCGACCAGCCCGACCCCGGCGGGCAGCAGTAGAATCCAGGCGCGATCCGAGGCCAGGCCAAAGGTCTGCTGCACGAAGGTCAGGCCCAGGGTGCCGAAGATGAACAGGAAGGTCGGAGCGACGTTGATCTGGAAGATCGTCAGCCGCACCCCCGGTTCGTGCGACAGGAAGCGCAACGCCTCGCGCACATCGCCGATGACGTGGTCGGCCGCCTCGCGCAGCGAGTCCGCGCCGTGCATCGGGCGCGACAGAGTTGTCTGCGCCGGCAACGTCGAGACCAGCACCGCCGCGACAAGGTAGAGACCGCCAACCATGATCAAGACCGGCACGATGCCGACCAGGTCGAAGATCAGCAGGCCAAGGGTCACGGGGATGACCTGGCAGGCGTTGAAGGTGATATTGAACAAGGAGGTCGCCGCGATCAGATTACGCTTCTCTACCAACAACGGGATCGTGGCGGCCTCCGCCGGCATGAAGAATTGGGAGACGGCATTGGCGATGAAGATCAGGACGATGATCACCGTGGTCTGAGCGGCCACGTCGATCGGCGTGGCGGCCAGAAACAACATGGTCAGGACGATGCGGATGACGTTGCTGCTGAACAGGACGGCGCGCTTGCTCACGCGGTCGACCAGCACGCCGGCAAAGCCGCTCAGGAAGAGCTGCGCCATCATGGCGCTGACGATGATCACGGAGACCAGGGTGCTCTTGTGCGTCTGGTTGGCGACAAAGGCGCCCAGCGTGATCCAGGTCAGGTTCTGGGCCAATTGCGAGCAGATTTGGGCGATCCAGAGCGAGCGGAACGGAGCATTGGCCAGCACGTCGCGAAAACTGGCCGCATCAACCTCTTCTTCAGTGGGAGGAACAAGCAGCGGACCGCTCACGACATGCTCTGACCTCGTCGGATCCAACATGGTGACAAGGCGGTCAGAAGGCTGATCACGTACGTCCGTCCGGATCTGTTGCGTCATCTGTCTTGTCTGCCGACACCTTTGCTCATAGTTGGCACCGTCGCGTCCGGGCGGTACCATCTTGGGGCATTGTACCGGATGCGTGACCAGAGCGCCATAGGAAGAGGTGATAGGATGTCTTGCGGCGCATCGCGGTTTGGTACACTAACAACTGCAATCATTTAGAGGAGAATTTCTTGCCACGAGCTGCGCGACACGCCCCGGCCGTCTCGGCCCACACAGATCTCGCCGTGCTCCCGCTGATCAATACGGTGGTCTTTCCTCGTGCCGTCATCCCATTGTACGTCAGTCGCGAGCAATCGCTGCGCGCCGTCGAGGCTGCCGCGGCGCATGACGGCAATCTGCTCGTCGTCGCCCAGCGCGACAGCGAGAAGGAGACCGTCGGCGCCGAGGACCTGTACGAGATCGGCGTCGAGGCCGATGTGGGGCGCGTGCTCAAGATGCCCGATGGCCACACCTCCGTTCTCGTCCAGGGCCTGCGGCGCGTGCGCATCCTGGAGTTCGTACAGCAAGAACCGCACCTGATAGCGCGTGTCGAGCCCATCGACGACGAGTACGAGAAGACCATCGCCATCGAGGCGCTGATGCGCGCCGTGTTGGCGCTGTTTGAGAAGACCATCAAGGCGAGCAAGACGCTGCCCGAAGAGGCCTATATCGCGGCTATGAACGTCGACGAGCCGGGCTGGTTGGCCGATCTCGTGGCCGGCCATCTCGACGCCTCGGTGGCGCAGCGACAGGATATCCTGCAAACGCTCTCGCCGGAGGAACGCCTGCAGAAGGTCAGCATCCTGCTCAGCAAAGAGCTCGACATCCTGGAGCTACAGAACCGCATCCACAATCAAGTCCAGCAGGAGGTCGATAAGAGCCAGCGCGAATATTTCCTGCGCGAGCAGCTCAAGGCGATCCAGAAAGAGCTCGGGGAGAGCGATCCCTTCACGCGCGATGTCGCGGACCTGCAAGAGCGCCTCGACGCGGCGGCCCTGCCCCTGGACGTCAAGGAAAAGGCCGAAGTCGAGATGCGCCGCCTCTCCGCCATGCCGCCCATCTCGCCCGAGGTCGGCATGGTACGCGCCTACGTCGATTGGCTGCTGGCCCTGCCCTGGAGCCAAGCCACGGAGGACAACCTGGATATCCGCCAGGCCGCGCAGGTCCTGGATAAGAACCACTACGGGCTGCCCAAAGTTAAGGACCGCATCCTGGAATACATGGCCGTGCGCCAGTTGGCCAAGAAGATGCGCTCGCCCATTCTCTGCTTCGTCGGCCCCCCCGGCGTCGGCAAGACCAGCCTGGGCCGCTCCATCGCCCACGCCTTGGGCCGCAAGTTCGTGCGCGTGTCCCTGGGCGGCGTGCACGACGAGGCCGAGATCCGCGGCCACCGCCGCACCTATATCGGGGCCTTACCCGGGCGCATCCTGCAGACCATGCGCACGGCCGGCACGGTCAACCCCGTTTTCATGCTCGACGAGGTCGACAAGATCGGCATGGACTTCAGGGGCGACCCCTCGGCCGCGCTGCTGGAGGTGCTGGACCCGGAGCAAAATCACGCCTTCTCCGACCATTACCTGGATGTGCCCTACGATCTGAGCCGCGTGCTGTTCATCTGCACCGCCAATCTGCTCGATCCCGTCCCGCCAGCGCTGCGCGATCGCATGGAGACCATCGAGCTGCCCGGCTACGTGGAGGATGAGAAGGTGGCCATCGCCCGCCAGTTCCTGGTGCCGCGCCAACTCGAAGAGCACGGATTGGAGCCGGAGCAGTTGCGCTTCAGCGACGAGACGCTGCGCCGCATCATCCGCGACTACACGCACGAGGCGGGCGTGCGCAACCTGGAGCGCGAGATCGGCGCGGTAGCGCGCAAGGTCGCGCGCGGCATCGCCGAGAAACGGCGGGTGCCGCACCAGGTCACCGACCGCACGCTGCGCCTGTACCTCGGCCCGGCCCGCTACAGCTACGGGCTGGCCGAGGAGGCCGACGAGATCGGCGTGGTCACCGGAGTGGCAGTGACCCCGGCCGGCGGCGACCTCATCTCCTGCGAGGTCACCTTGCTGGAAGGCAAGGGCCAGGTGACGCTGACCGGCCAGCTCGGTGAGGTGATGCGCGAATCGGCCCAGGCGGCCGTCAGCTATGCCCGCGCCAAGGCGCGGGACCTGGGCATCGAGCCGCGTTTCTACGAGTCGCAGGACGTGCACGTGCACGTGCCCGCCGGTGCCATGCCCAAAGACGGCCCGTCCGCCGGCATCACCATGGCCACGGCCCTGGTCTCGGCCCTGACGCGCCGGCCGGTGCGGCGCGACGTGGCGATGACGGGCGAGATCACGCTGCGCGGGCGCGTGCTGGAGATCGGCGGATTCAAAGAGAAGGCTCTGGCGGCGCATCGCGCCGGCTTGAAGACCTTCATCGCCCCGGCGCGCAACCGTAAGGATCTGGGTGAGATCCCCAAGGACGTGCAGCGCGATCTGAAGATCGTGTTCGTGGAGCACATGGACGAGGTGCTGCCGTTGGCGCTCAGCGATCAGCGGGAGCTCAAGGTCGTGGCCGGCTCGTAAACCAAAGCCGCGACGGGACCGACCATGCTGACCGGTGCCGACCCTGGCTTTGGTGTAACTCTTTGCGCCGCTCGGGCAAAGGCGTATAATAGACGTGAGGCGCCCCGGGCTTCAGTCGGGGATGGGCCAAGCCCCTCCGATGTGCGTCTATTGCCCCACAGTTATTATGGTCAACGAAGGAGAACAGACGCATGGCGTCGCCTGCAGACCGCCTGTATAGGGTGACACCCTCGCGCGCCAATTTTATGATCGTGAGCTTCACCTCGATTCTCGGCCTGATCACGCTGGGATACGTCGGTGCGGCCATCGCTTACCTCATCCCACCCAAAGGTGCGGGTAGCCGCGCCCAGGACTTGGGCCGCCTCAGCAGTGCCGGCATCGAAGGACCCAGTGGCACGGTCGCCTTCGACAATGGCGTCGCCGGGCCCTTTGTCTACGACGCCACGGGACGCGGCGATGCTCAGGGTGTCTTTGTTGTGGACACGGGTGGCGATCCAACTCAGGCCAGCAATCTGCTGGTCCTCGAGCAGACCTGCCGGCATCTCGGCTGCCCCGTGGCCTGGACCGCGGCCACCAATACGTTCAACTGCCCCTGCCACGGCTCCGTCTTCAGCAAGAAGGGAGATCGGGTCTCCGGTCCTACCCCGGCCGGACTCTACAAGCACTCGTTCGAGGTCAAGAACGGCACTCTGTGGGTCAAGGGGAGGGAGCAAGGATGAGCGTTGCGCACCGGCCCCTGCCGGAGAAGAAGAGGACGGGCATCGACGCCTGGCTCGACGAGCGCCTGCACACCGGCAAGGCCATTGATTATGTCCTGAACCATCCCATCGCCCTGCGGGTGCATCCGATGGACTACCTGGGCGAGGTGACGCTATTCATCTTCATCAGCCAGGCCGTGACGGGCATGCTCCTGGCGACGGCCTACCATCCGGTGGCGCAGACCCCGTACTACTACTGCGCCCCCGGCACGGCCTGGCAGGGCCACTGCCCGGCTCCGGGCACCGTCTCCCCCTCGGAAGCCTGGATGAGCATCCAGAACATCATGAGCAGTACCTTCGGCTCGCTCGTTCGTTCGCTGCACTTCTGGGGCAACTACTTCATGGTGGTGCTGGTGGTCCTGCACATGTTGCGCGGCTTCTTCGCCGGCGCCTACAAGTATCCCCGCGAGCTGACCTGGGTCTCGGGCGTGCTGCTGCTGGCCATGGTCCTCGGCTTCGCCTTCACCGGCTATCTATTGCCCTGGGATCAGAAGGCGTTCTGGGCCACGCAGGTGGGCATCAACATCGCCGACACCATCCCGATCATCGGCACACCGATCGCCAACCTGATCCGCGGCGGCCCGCTTCTGACGGGTACCACCCTGGGACGATTCTTCGCCATCCACATGCTCTTGCTGCCCGCCCTGACGGCGGGGTTGATCGGCCTGCACGTGCTGCTGGTCAACATCCAGGGTCTCAGCTCGGCCGACGGCCTGGTGCTCTACACCGAAGAAGCCGCCGGCTCGGGCGCCCTCGAATCGGCGGCCGCGTCGAACGAGCGCTTCGCCCGCAAGGTGCAGGCAGCCGACTCCGGCATGCAGGAAGGAGCACACTGATATGGCCGTGACACCGACGCGCCGCGAGGAGCGCGCCGCGACAGGGACAGGGCAGACGACCTTGCAGCAAGAGCGCCAGCCGCGTTATGGGCTGCCGTTCTTCCCGTCAGCCCTCTTCGGCTCCGCGTTCTTCATCCTGGCCACCGCCATCGCGTTGTTTACGCTGGCCGTGACCAATCCGGCCCCGCTGCAAAACCCGGCCGACCCGCTGAACCACGAGCATATCAACCCGCGGCCGGAGTGGTACTTCCTGTTCCTGTTCCAGATCCTGAAGATCTTCCAGGGTCCGCTGGAGCTCATCGGTACGTTGGTCATACCCGGCATCATCGGCCTGGTGTTGCTCGGGTTGCCGTTCTATGACCGCAACTGGAGCCGGCGCGCGGCTCGCCGCCCCGTCGCCGTGTTCCTTGCAAGTGCTACGATCCTGGTTCTGGCCTACCTGACCTACATCCCCATCCGCGACACGGCCCTCTTGCAGGGTGGCGGCGGAGCCGGGCTCCTTACCGCCGTCTCGCCGAACCCCAGCTTCGCCAACATCCAGGCCATCTTCAGCGCCAACTGCACCCAGTGCCACATCGCGATCACCTCCGGCGGCCTGAGGCTCGACAACTATGCCAATGTTATGAAAGGCGGGACCGGCGGCGGGCCCGTGACCGGCCCGGTCATCAAACCCGGCAATCCGGAGGGCAGCTACCTGTACCAGGCCATCAGCGGCACCCAGAAGGTCGGAGCCTCCATGCCGCTGGGCGGCCCCTTGATCTCCAAGGTCGACCGCCAGAACATCTACAACTGGATCAAGAACGGCGCCAAAAATCAGTAGAAAGCAGTCGAGGCCGGCTTTGCTGTAGCGAGCCGGCCTCCCGGTTACACAGAGGGTTTCGACATGGCACGACGACGCGGTAACCGCCCACCTCCCACGCCGGCCCAGCGCAGGCGCATGATCGTCGTGGGCGCGGCGCTCGTGCTGGCGGCCTGCTTCGTCGTGATGTTCGAAGTCGTGATCAACGAGCGCCAGAGCCTGCTGTTCACGCTGGCCGCCGCGCTGGTGCTCTTCCTGATCTTCGGCGTGCCGATCATCGGCACGCTGTGGCAGGTCCGCCGCAAGCGCGCATAGCGCTTACGACTCCGACATCTCCTCCGAGAAGTCCAGATCCTCGGCGCCCAGCTCCTCCTCGTCGGGCAGCAACGCCTCCGTCTCTTCGAGCAGTTCCTCCTCGTCGTCGTCGATGCCCCGATCCTCGCGGATCAGGCCGCCGCTGCGGATGTAGGCGCGGGAGGTAGCGCTCGTCTCCGCGGGGAACGAGACGCGACCGGCAAGCTGCGGCGACTGGCGCATCTCGCGCACCAGCACGCGCAGCTCGCGCCGGGCCGGCTCGACGGAGATCGCGGCGATGGCGTACTCGTTTCCCCCACCCTGCAACTCGATCAGGCGGGCGCTCAGCCGCCCTTCCAAGACGCCAAGACGCTGGCCGGAGCGCGTCGCCACGGCCATCACCTCGCCCTCGGGGTGCATTTCCAGCATATCGCCCGCCGCGACCAGGGCCAGCGTCTCCCTGGGCGCGTCTGAGAAGATGGAGGTCGCGATCGTCTTCCCCGTCTCTTCGATGAAGAAGGCGGGGTCGGCGCGCTGGCGGTCATCCTGAGAGGTGACCACCGAGTCGTCTTTGATGGCCGAGAGCCGCTGCAGATTGCGCTGGGCAATCGCGTTATTGGGGTCGATCTTGAGCGCCGACTCGTAGGCGGCGCGCGCATCGGTGATGCGGCCTAACTGGCCGTAGGCTTTACCCAGGCGGTTCCAGGCCTCGACATCCGGGCCCCAATCGTCGATCAGGCGCCGGTTGACCTCGATGGCCTCCACCCACTCGCCGGCCATGGCCAGGTTAATGGCCTGCTCGGCGAGCTGACGCCGCCGGCGGCTTTTCTCTTCGGACTGCAATTCGTTCAATTAACGACCACTCCCTGCAATGCCCATGGGCTGCTCTTGGTGATGCGGGCCGACACAACCTGTCCAACCAAGTTCTCGTCGCCCCGCGGTAGAAAGACAAGCTTGTTAGTGCGCGTGCGCCCGCGCCACTGCGGCACATCCTGGCGATGCGACTGGCTATCCTCGACCAGGACCTCCATTACCCGGTCGCGTAGTCCCTCATTGATCTGCCGCTGGATCTCCTCCTGCAGGCGCTCCAGACGGCGCCGGCGGTCCTCTTTCTCCTCCTGCGGCACGTCGTCCTCCCACGATGCCGAGACCGTGCCCTGCCGCGGCGAATAGCAGGCCGCGTGGACCACGTCGAAGCGCACCGCCGAGAGCAGGTCCAGGGTGCGCTGGAACTGCTCCTCCGTCTCGCCGCAGAAGCCGACGATGATGTCCGTGGTCACGGCCACGCCCGGGATGGTGGCGCGGATCTTCTCGACCAAGGCCAGGTAGCGATCGACCGTGTACTGGCGGCGCATGCGCCGCAGCACGACGTCGTCTCCGGCCTGGACGGGCAGATGGATCGTCTCCATCGCTTTGGGCAAGCGGGCCACGGCCTCGATCAGGCGCTCGTCCATGTCACGCGGATGCGAGGTCATGAAGCGCAGGCGCTCCAACCCTTCCACCTCGTGGACGGCCTCCATCAAGTCGGCCAGGTGGCTCCTGACGGGCAGGTCTCGCCCATAATGGTCGATGATCTGGCCGAGCAAGGTGATCTCCCTGGCGCCCCGCTGGGTCATCATGCGCACGTCGGCGACAACGTCGGGGATGGGACGGCTCACCTCGCGTCCGCGGCGGTACGGCACGATGCAGTAGGTGCAGAACTTGTTGCATCCCTGCATCACCGGCACGTAGGTGCTAACCGGGGACGTGTAGCTCATCACCGGATCGGCGACCAGCGGTTGCCCCACGACCTCGCGGGCCTCCAGTTGCGCCAGGAAATGGTCGAGGGCGCCCGGCCGGAAGAAGAAGTCGACCATCGGCAGAGCGCGCGACATAGCCTCCAGGTCGGGCCCGACCGAGCAACCGGTCAGGGCGACCATCAGGTCGGCGTCCTCGCGCTTGCGATGGGCTAGTAATCCCAGCGTGCCCTGCACGCGCTGCTCGGCGCTTTCGCGCACCGTACACGAATTGAGCACCACGAGCTCGGCGTCATCCATCGTCGGCACCGGGGTCAGGCCACGCTGTCGCAAAGCGGCGGTAATGGCCGCGCTTTCGGCGGTGTTCATTTGACAGCCGATCGTCCAGACGTGGAACGTCCGCGCTGTCGTGGCGCGCATTAGGCGCTGTGCTTGGAGAAGCATGGGTCCAGTCCTCCGGGGTGACATAGGGGTTTCATCGAGGGACACGGGCACAGCAGGTACCGTGCCAACGACGAGTATAAAAGATTCCGTTGTTGGATTATACTGCCCGCTCCGCACAGGCGCAAGCTCACCCCAACTCTTCATCATGCTCGCCCCCTCGCCCCCTTCGCCCGCCATCTTAACAGCCCCTTAACCTATCCCTTAACGAGTGCTTAACCGGCGCCAGTTACAATGCTTGTTACAACGGGTTTGATAGGAGCTAGATGGTGAATACCACCGCAACCAAGATTTACACCGGTGAGTCTGTCGTCGATGCCGTCCTCGGCGATGAGGCCGTACTGTTGAACGTCGAGAGCGGCGTGTACTTCGGCTTGAACGCCATCGGTGCTCGGATATGGGAACTGCTTGTCGAGGGAACCACTCAAGAAGAGATCGTTGGCCGTCTGTTGGATGAATATGACGTGGAACCTGCCCAATTGCGCGCGGACATCGGGGGATTCATGCAGGCGCTCGCGGCCAAAGGGTTAACACGAAGCGTGACGGGATAACAGAGCGGTGCTGTATTACATCTGGCGTTACCTGGCGCTTGAGCGCGCCGATCGTCGCCTACTCTGGCGAGCATACATCTGGCTTGCCGCCATGGACATCGCATTGCGCGTCGTCGGTTTCAGACGTCTCATCCGGCAACCGGCCGCGCTCACCGAGGGCAGTGCGAGCCCTGACGCTCTGTACCGTGCCGAGCGCTACGCGCGTTGGCTCGCGATCGCCTCCCGGCATCACGTCGTGCGCGCGCGCTGCCTCCAGCGCTCGCTGGTGCTGCATCATTGGCTCTGTCGGGACGGGTTGCCGAATCGACTGCGCATCGGGGTGCGCAAGGGAGGCGGCGCGTTACAGGCGCATGCATGGGTCGAGATCGGCGGAATCGCCGTGAACGAGCGTCCCGCGGCGCTGGCGACATTCGTGCCCCTGGCCCGCCCGCACGCGTTACGGCCCTGGAGCGACCATGACGGCTACGGGGACGCGGCGCGGCCCTCGGTTGCCGGCATCTGGAAGAGGCAGGAGCGCGGGGCATGGGTGTGATGCTGGCAGAACGCGGTCGGGTTGCGGACAGCGCGCATAGCAGGCCGCCGTTCTGGTACTCGATATCCGACTTGTCCGTGCGCAGTGACGTGCCTTTGCCCATTGCGTCGGCGCTCTCGGAGGCCCTCTCCGCCCCCGATGTCGTCGTCCGCCGCCTGTCTTCCCCCTGTCCTCCGCCGTGCGACGGGCTGGCCGTCGCGCAGGTATCTTGTCCGGTTCATGGGACGATCATGAGGGAGTACCGCCGCGCAGACGGGGTATGGATCTGGCTACAGGCCGTGGGCACCTTCCACATCGCCCTGGACGCCACCCAGGTGGACATCTACCCGCACAACGGGGTCGACGAGCGGGCTCTCGGGCTCGCCCTTGGAGGGCCCGTGATGCTCTTTGTCCGCCACAAACGCGGCCGGCCGAGTCTTCATGCGAGTGCGGTCGTCACCCGGCACGGCGCCGTCGCCTTCCTCGGCCCACGGGGGCGGGGAAAGTCCACCATGGCCGCCTCGTTCCTGCGACGGGGGGCGCTATTGCTCGCCGACGACACCTTGCCGTTATTGTGTCGAGACAACGCGATCGACGGGGCGCCCGGATCGCCGTTCATGAAGGTGTGGCACGAAACGGCGCAGCACGCACTGGAGTTGGCGGATGATCTGCCGAACCTCATGGCCGGTGTCGACAAGAAGTTGCTCGCGCTCGAGGGACGCTACGCTTATGCACAGACCCCGGCGCGCCTCCACTCCCTCTATCTGCTCGATCGCTATGACCCAACCGTGGCCGGCGGGACCGAGGTGGCCATTCGGACGCTGGATCGGCGAGAAGCCTTCTTTGCCTTGCTGGCCTACACATCCAATCGCGACTACTTGCTGCCATCCGACCAGGCACCCTTCCTACCGCTTTACGCCCGCCTGCTGGCGCAGGCGCCGATGTACGTCCTGCGCTACCCGAGCGGCTTCGCATACCAGGATGCCGTCTACGAACGCATCCTGAACCACCTGGGGGACCGGTGAGCGGGCTGGCGGCGATCCTGCATCGCGACGGTTGTCCCGTCGGCCCGGCGGATATCGGGGCCATGCTCGCGGCGGCGGCGTACCGCGGTCCGGATGGGCTGCGCGTTCACCTCGACGGCGGCTTGGCCATGGGACATGCCAGCATGGCAGTCACCCCGGAGGACGCACAGGAGCGGCAGCCAGTGGTCAGCCCGCGGACGGGCTGCGTGCTCAGCGCCGACGCACGGCTCGACAACCGCGCCGAGCTATTGGCGCAGCTACCGGATCGCCCGTCCTCCGCGGCCGGCGACGCCGACCTCATCTTGCGCGCCTACGAGACCTGGGGCCTGGAGTTCGTCACGCACCTGCTGGGGGACTTCGCTTTTGTGTTGTGGGACCCGCGGCAGCGCCGCCTGGTCTGCGCGCGCGACACCAGCGGCCAGCGCACGATCTTCTACCGCGCCGGCGCGCGCATCTTCGCGGCCGCGTCCGAGATCCAGCAACTCTTGCAGGACCCCGCGGTGCCCATCCGGCCGAACGACGAGCGCATCCGCCGGCGCCTGACGCCGTTGAACATGTTCCGCAACGAGAAGGACTCTGCCGACACCTATTATGAAGGTATTCATGCCTTGCCGGCGGGGCATGTCCTGACGGTTGATTGCGAGACGCTGCGGGTCTGGCGGTACTGGGACTTCGAGCCCCCGGCTGAGCTACGCTACCGCACAGAGGACGAGTATGCCGAGCACTTCCGTGCGCTGTTCTTCGAGGTGGTGGCCGCGCGTTTGCGCACGTCAGGGCCGATTGGGGCCTTGCTGAGCGGCGGGCTGGACTCGTCGTCGATCGTGTGCGCGGCGCAGCAACTCTACCGTGAGGGTGCGGTCGATGACCGTGGGTTCGTCAGCTTCAGCGCGGTGTTCGACGGGCAGGAAGGCGACGAGCATGCGCTCATTCGCGACATTCAGCGGATGTACGGGCTCGATGCCCGCTACATCTCCTGTCAGGGTGCGGGCGGACACTTACAGCTCGAACCATCCGGCTTCCGGGAATCGCCCAACATGGGTTCGAGCGACCTGCGCGACCCCATGTGCGGTGCGGCCGTACGCGCGGGCGTGCGCGTGCTGCTGAGCGGTGAGATGGCGGACAGTTGCGTCGGCGGCTCGCGCCTCGTCTTCGACTCGCTGCTGCGCCGGGGTGACCTGAGAGCATTGCGCCGGCATTTGCGGGCGTACCGGCGTGTGTCCGATGAGCCGCTGGGCACGATCCTCACCTTTGCCTGCCTGGGCCCGTTGCTCCCGCTGCCCCTGCAAAAACGCCTGCACGTGGCCCAGGTGCATCTTGCTCACCGCCGGCATGGACACCACTGGCTGCCGGGGTGGATGTGCGAGCCGCTGCGCGAAGAGTTGAGCCGGCGCCAGGTGCAGCTCTGGCTAGAAGCCGAACGGGCGAGACGGTTTTCGAGCCCGGCGCGCGAGGCGGAGTACACCCTGCTCTACCCGCCGGAGATCATGCGCCATCCCGCTCCGTGGCCGCTGGAGGTCTGGCGGCCGTTCGCCGACCGCCGGCTGCACCGGTTTCTGCTGGCGATTCCGCCGGAGCAGAAGTTCGCCCCCCATCCCGACAGCGATGAGTTTTACGCCGGGTCGAAACGCCTCGTTCGCCAGGCCATGCGGGGGATTATGCCGGAGAGCGTGCGGACGAGGACCTCGAAGACGGTCTTCCAGGCGCAGGTGCGGCACGGGATCGACCTGCAGTGGCCCGCGTTTGAAGCGGCGTTCGGTCCGTCCAGCCGTCCGGAGATCGCCCTGCGCGGCTACGTGGACCGGCACCAATTCTGGTCGCGACTCGTAGCCCTGCGGAACGGCCAGTACGGACCCGATCTGGTCTATGTGCTCGAGATGGTAGGGCTGGAAACGTGGCTGCGGGCGCTACAGTTGCCCTGGCCGCGAAGGGTCACGGTGGCACCGCCGGTTGAAAGTCCGCAGCAGGAAGGGCCGGCGGCCCGTGAGGGCGCTGCATGATACGCCCTGCCACCTATGTAGAGGGTAATGAGACACGGTGCATGCCGAGATTGTGGGACCCATCCCCGCACACCTTCGGCCATGCCCCCAGAATCAAGGCGCGCCGGGTAATGGCGCCGACGCCGAATCTCGCTAGAAGGGAGGTGATGTGAGCGATGAAGAAAGAATACCACCGGCCGGAGCTTGTCGAGTACGGGCCGATGGACCAATTGACCCTGGGATCAACTGGTCCACAGCTTGATCTGTTATTCCTGAATGGTGTCCTGGTGCCCGACAACAGCCCTACCTGCCAGACTAACGGGCCACCGGCGTGCCTCAATTTCACGTCATAGCCGGTGTCGAGGAGAGCTCCTGCCGAGCGTCCCATCAGATAGGAGCCAGGGCTGAGGCCCTCAGCCCTGGCTCCACGCCTCACCCACGACATCATACAGCGGGAGATGTTCCCTGCCTGAGTTCCTCAATCGGAGCATCGGTGAAGACCTTACTGCGCTGCCTGAACGACTATCGCCCGCTGTGGCGGATATGGCTGCCCTTGCTCATGCTGACCGCGCTGGCGCCCATCGTCGCCATCGCTATTCCGCTGCTCGAAAAGCGGTTGATCGATAGCGTGGTGCTGGCGCGCCGGGTCGACCTGCTGGCCGGGACCGGGGCCATGTATGCCGGCCTCTGGCTGCTCGGCATGGTGCTTCTGGTGACCGGCACCGCCCTGCGCGCCTACTTCGGCGAGCGCGTGACGCTGCGCCTCCGGCATCGCCTGTTCGCCCACTCCGGGCTGCTATCTCTGGCGTTCTCGCGGCGCGAACACAGCGGGCGCACCATGTCGCTCTTCGTCAACGACGTCCCGAGCCTGGCCGGCCTCTTCAGCGGCACGGTCCTGGACGGCCTGGGGAGCCTGGTCGCGCT
>Ga0070740_10002785_pt1 | contig 19664 bp, 20 predicted proteins | sample Coa_R2_FD_67286 | JGI IMG/M metagenome (GOLD analysis project Ga0070740, IMG submission 67286) | Surface soil microbial communities from Centralia Pennsylvania, which are recovering from an underground coalmine fire - Coalmine... | ecosystem: Environmental > Terrestrial > Soil > Unclassified ...
GGTGCCGAGATCGATGTGAGCTCGCCGCAGGAGTTCGGCCAACGTCTGGCCGAGGAAGTCGCCAAGTGGAAGTCGGTGCGCGACAAGGCCGGGCTGGAGGCGAAATAACGGGCGACGTTTATCGGTCAATTATTGCGGAGAGGATAAAATGGCTGATCAATTGAATGCTCTCGTCATTGTCGGATCGCTGCGCAAGGGCTCATACAACGCGGCGCTGGCGCGTGCGCTGCCGCCTCTGGCGCCACCGGAGATGAAGCTCAAGAGCGCGCCGCCGCTCGACGCGTTTCCGCTCTACAACGCCGATATTCAGGAGGCTTCCGGCTTTCCGCCGGCGGCCGAAGATCTCGCCGCTGCCGTGCGCGCCGCCGATGGCGTGCTGTTCGTGACGCCGGAATACAACTGGTCGATGTCCGGCGTGCTCAAGAACGCCATCGATTGGGTCTCGCGTATGAAAGACCAGCCGTTCAACGGCAAGCCTGTCGCTATCCAATCGTGCTCGCAAGGGCCGCTCGGCGGTGCGCGCATGCAATATCACTGGCGCATGTCGATGACGTTTCTCAACGCCTTTATCTTCGGCACGCCCGAAGTCTTTGTCGGCTCGGCGCAAACCAAGTTCGACAAGGACACCCTGGAGCTGAAGGATCAGCCCACCAAGGATATCGTCAAGACGCAGCTCGCCGCCTTTGCCAAGTTCATCAAGAAGATGAAGGGCTGAACGGACTAGGTCGCCGCCTGCGCGCGCTTGGGGAAGAGCTGCGGCCGCAGCTTGGGATGGCTCGCCATCATCTTCGGCGCGTAGGGCGCTTCGGCGCCAAGCTCCTCGGCGGCGTGCCAGGCCCAGCGCGGATCCCACAGCGCCGCGCGGCCGATACAGATGAGATCGGCCTTGCCGGAAGCGACGATGTCTTCCGCCATGCGCGGATCCATGATCAGGCCGACCGACATGGTGACGATGCCGGTCTCCTTTTTCACTTTTTCAGCGAACGGCACTTGATATCCGGGACCGAGCGGAATCTTTTGCGCCGGCGATAATCCGCCGGACGACACGTCCATGTAATCGAGACCGCGCTTCTTCAACTCTTTTGCCAGCACCACCGTCTCTTCCGGCGTCCAGCCGCCGTCCACCCAATCGGTCGCCGACACGCGCATGCCGATCGGCTTCTGCTCCGGCCAGGCTTTGCGCGCCGCCTCGTACATTTCGAGCACGAAGCGCATACGGTTCTCCAGCGAACCGCCGTATTCGTCGGTGCGCTTGTTGGAGATCGGTGACAGGAACTGGTGCGCCAGATAGCCGTGGGCGGCGTGCAGTTCGATCACGTCGTAGCCGATGCGGTCGACGCGCTTTGCCGCTGCGGCGAAATCGCCGAGCACACGCTTGATGTCGTCCTTGGTCATCGCCTTGGGCACCGGCCAGCCGGTGTCATAGGGGATTGCCGACGGTGCTTCCGGTGTCCAGGCGTCCGGCCCTTCCAGGATCGGCTTGCCGCCGGCCGCAGGCGGCGTGGTCGGTCCCTTGCGGCCCGCATGCGCAAGTTGGACGCCCAGTTTGGCGACGCCGTATTGCCGGCAGAAGTCGTGCACGCGCTTGAGCGCTCTTTCATTGTCGTCGGACCACATCCCGGCACATTTCGGCGAGATACGCCCCTGCGGGCACACGTCGGTCATTTCGGTCATCACCAGGCCGGCGGCGCCGAGCGAAAACGAGCCGAGATGCATCAGATGCCAGTCATTGGCCGAGCCGTTCTCGGAATTGTACTGACACATCGGCGAGACCACGATGCGATTCGGTAAAGTCAGCCCGCGCAACGTGAGCGGCGAGAAGAGAACGCTAGCCATTTGCAGATTTCCCTCAGATACAGAGATCAATCAGTGCCAGGCGTGCATCGCCACGACCAGGCAGCAGATCGCCCAAAAGATGCAGTATTCAACTCCCCCGATCACCCAGATCCAGCACTTGGTCACTTTGTAGGTGGCAGCCGCCGCGACCAGGAGATGGATGAAGGCGATGATCCCGATATATCGGGTATAGATGTCGAAAAACAAGCAGAGGCACAGCACCGTCTCGATGGCGCCGGCGATATACATCCAGGTCGCCGGAGGCTTGAAGCCGGCTTTGACGAAAAAATCGAGCGTGGCGGGGACCGTGAGCTTGCCGACGATGTGCGGGATGAAAAAGACCGCGCAGATAATGCGGAGGATGTTGAATTCGTTGAGCAGGTTGAAGCTGTCGACCCACGACATCGGCGGCGCTCCCGGCCTCTTGCGGTCCGATAATTCGCACTTCTGGCCGCAGCCGCCAAGCCCTATCCTGGCCCGCCTGTTTCCGCGGGAGCTATGAATGAGCGGGCTGCCTGACCTTTCCTTCAATTATTTTCCGGACAATTACCGCTGGTCGCATGGCCTGTTGATCGGCCTCAACACGGCGCCATGGGGGGGCGCCGAAATTGGCGAGGTCAATCGCATCGGGCTGCGCTTGAAGGACAAAGTCGGCGACGACGATGCCTGGTTTGCCGAGTGGGCGCGCGAGGCGCAGAAGGTCGACGATGCGGGCCGCGCGTTGATCGCCGAGGGGCGCACGGTGAGCGGCGCGCAATACCTTCAACGCGCGAGTGTCTACTACCACATCGGGGAGCGCTTCCTGCAGCCGAAGAGCGAAGCGGGCAATGCGGCCTACAAGCGTGGTGTGCAAGCGCTGCGCGATGCTGCGAAATACCTCGATCGGCCGCAACTTGAGCACGTCGAAATTTCCTATGGCGATACGGCATTGCCGGCGATCTATGTCCATGCCGAGCCGAGAAACCGCGGCGGCAAGGTGCCGGCGATGGTGTTTTTCGACGGCCTCGATGTCACCAAGGAGATTCAATACTTCAAAGGCGTCGCCGACCTCGTCGCGCGCGGCATCGCCTGCCTCATTGTCGATGGACCGGGAAATGGAGAAAGCATTCGCTTCCGCGGCCTCTATCTGCGGCCGGACACCGAGCATTACGCGAAGCCTGTCTTCGATTATCTGGCCGCGCGGGCGGAAGTCGATGCCAAACGCATCGGCGTGATGGCGATCAGTCTCGGTGGCTACTATGCGCCGCGCGCGGCCGCCTTCGAACAGCGCTTTGCGTGCTGTGTCGCCTGGGGCGCGCAATGGGACTACCAGAAGATCTGGCGGGATCGCTTCGAACGCCTGGCGCGCGCCGACACGCCATCATTGTCTGTCGCGCATCAGCACATCGCCTGGGTGCTCAACGTCAAGACACAGGATGAGGTGCTGGAAAAGCTCGCGCCGTTCAAGCTCGAGGGCGTGGTGCAGAAGATCACTTGCCCATTCCTGATGCTGCACGGCGAGGGCGACGAACAAATTCCGCTGGCCGAAGCGCGCAAGTGCTTCGACGCCGTTGGCGCCAAGCAGAAGACGTTCAAGCTGTTCACGCGGGAGGAGGGCGGCTATCACCACTGTCAGATCGACAACCAGAGCATCTGCTCGGCTTATATGTGGGATTGGCTTGAGCAAGTCTTGCAGCCCGGCCGCCGTTGATGACTACTGCTCGACCTTGATGTTGTTGTCGCGGATAACCTCGGCCCAGCGCCCGACCTCGCTGTGTATGAAGCTACGCGCCGCTTCTGGCGATAGCTGATTCGTGGCGAAAGGCTCGAAGCCTTCCGTCTGCCAGCGTTTGCGCAAAGCCATGTCGGCGACGACGCTTTGCAGGGCGGTATTGAGCGTCTTGATGACCGGCTGCGGCGTTCCGGCCGGCGCAAACAGGGCTTGCCAGTAAACGATGTCGAGTTTGGGTCCGAGCACGGTCACCAGGCTTTCGGCTGTCGGTAGTTGCGGGTTCTTCTCCTTCGAGGTGATGCCATAGGCCTTGAGCTTGCCAGCGGCGACGTGCGGCACCACCGATTGCGGCGTGCCGAAGAACAGATCGACATGGCCGCCGAGCAAGTCATTCATTGCCGGCGCCGCCCCGCGATAGGCAATCTGGTCGATCGAGACCTTGGCCTGCTGGGCGACCAGATTGGTGGTGAGATGGCCGGTGGCGCCATATCCGGGGATCGCCGCCTTCAGCGTCTGCTTCTTCATCAGCGCCAGCAGTTCGGTCAGATTGTTCGCCGGCAAACCGGCGCGGCCGACGAGCACCAGCGGGTTCTTGTTGACAAGCATCACCGGTGTGAGGTCTTTCTCTGTGTCGAACGGCAGGTTTTTGTATAGCGTCACGTTCACCGAGATCTGCGAATTGTGCAGCAGCAACGTGTAGCCGTCGGGGGCGGCGCGGGCGACCTTGTTGGTGGCGATGGTGGTGCCGCCGCCGGTGACGTTCTCGACGACGACGGTCTGCTTGAGCTTCGCCGATAAGGCGTTGCCGATCTCGCGCGCGGTGGTGTCGGTCGGGCCGCCGGCCGGATAGGGAACGATGATGGTGATGGTGCGGGTGGGATAGTTCTGCGCCTGCGCCTCCGTCGCGACGAGGAGGGCTGCAAAAGCGGCGGCGATCACGCCGGCCAAGCGTCTCATCATCGAATTCTCCCGGCGTTCTTTGCTGCGAGCCTAGCTTCTTCGCCGCGCGGCAACACAGGTGATTGCGAGGCGGCGCGCGAGAACTGCTCGCGGCCGCCTCGGAACCTCAGCTCTTCAGCGGCGGGTAGTCGCGCGAAAATACCGGCTGCGCCAGGAACTTCTTCGGGTCCATGGTCCAGAACTGGCTGACGTTGTGATAGGTTTTGATGGTCTTGTTCACCATCTTGCCGTTCTGTTTCTCGGCGCGGCGAACATAGACATCGATGACCACGTTGCCGTAATCGTCGAAGCGGATGGGTCCACGCGGCGTCTCCGCGAGCTTCACCGCGCGGATCGCTTTGACGAACTGCTCCGGATTGTCGGCCTTGCCGCCGGTTTTCGCGAGCGCCGCCTCGATCACCTGGCCATCGATGTAGAAGCACGCCGCATAATGGCCGATGCGCACGTCGTTGCCGTAGTTCTTGCGCATACCGGCGATGAAGCGCTTGTTGGCTTCGCTGTCGATGTCGAGCGAATAGGGATTGGTGTTGATCAGACCGATCGCCTCGTCGCCGTAAGCTCCGATGATGGTATCGTCCGCGGTCGTAGAGCCGCCGGTGAGCTGCTGCTTTACCCCCATGGCTTTCGCTTGTTTGATGAACTTGATCGGGTTTGACCCGGCAAGCCCCACGCACATCACTTGGCAGTCGGGAATTTGCGCGACGTAAGGGCCGTAATCCGGCGTGTTCAGAGGCGACCATAGCTTCTTGACCACGCGGCCGCCGTCTTCTTCGAGCACGCGCTGAAAGCCGCCGATCTGCTCGTAGCCGAAGGCGAAGTCGTCGGCGATGGTGGCGGCGGTTTTGAGCTTCATCTCATTCGCCACGTAATCGCCGAGCGGATAGAGGCACTGCGCCGAAGTGTAGGAGGTGCGCGTGAGGTAGGCATTGCGGCGGCGCTGCGTCACGTCCTCGGCTCCGGCAAAGGCGAGCGTCGGCATTTTCGCCTGCGCGAGGTAATCGAGCGTCGCCAATAATTCGAACGCAGCGAACGGCCCGAGCACCACGTTGACCTTGTCCCGCTCGACCAGCTCCTGCGCCTTGGTCTTGGCGCCCGCCGGGCTGCCGCCGGTGTCGGCGACCAGCAACTCGATTTTGCGTCCCGACAGCGTGAAGTTCTTTTCCTTCAGAAATGTGGTGATGCCTTCCTCGGCGTGGGCACCGCCGGCAGCGAGGGGCCCCGTCTTAACCGTGAGCAGGCCCACTTTGATCGGCGCGTTCTGCGCGACAGCGGGCATTGCAAAGCTGGCGGCGCCGGCCGCGGCGGCCGTTCCAGCCAGAAATTCTCGACGATGGATACGCGGCATGATCGTCCTCCCCGGTCTTATTGATTAAGGCAAGTCTGCGCCTAATCGCGCATATGGCGCAATGCCGCCGCGCAAGTGCTGCCCACGCTTGCCCAAGCTTCGCTCCTTTCACTCTAGAGCTTCTTGCCTTTGAGCCAGTTCTCGCCTTTGGCGTAGAGCGCAGCGAGTGCCGGCCCGTCCAGCCCCGGCAATTCGTCTTTGATCCGGTAGCCGAGCTTGTACTGGAGGTAAGCGAGATGCCGATAACCCTCGGGGAACGTGGCCAATAATTTGCGGTCGAGCAGCGGGTGCTCGCCCGGTGTGACCGGATCGAGACGATCTTTCTCGTAGGCGAGGCGCCGCAGCACCAGACCCCATTTGCCGCGGCGCTTCTCCAGAAAATCGTAGAACTTGCCCGAGCAGGTCACGTCGCAGAGCATGCCCTCGACCATGGCGCGCTGCTGGATGGCCATGCGCGTTTGCGCGATCGCACGCTTGCCTTTGACGTCGATGCTCATGCCGCCAAGCGCGTGCATGATGCGAACGCCCTGGTCGTAGCCCTCCTGGCTGACGCGGATGAAGTCCTCATACGAGCCCTGAAACCAGGTCGCCCACATCTGGCCGTCCTTGTGCCAGAGCGTGCGAAAGCGATCCCACATCCGCCCGTCGCGCCACATCACCCAGTTTTCAACGATCTCGCGAATGGCGAGTCGGTCGGCCGTGTCGCGCGGCATGTTCCCCCCTTATCATTATGGCCGAGCAACCGGCCGGCCGTGATACTTGTCCCAGCCATCTACGTCTTCGTATGTTGCAAGGTGTGGATGCCGGCGACAAGCGTCGGCATGACGAGGTCAGGCCATTATGGCGCGGCTCGACGGCAAGGTCGCAATCGTCACCGGCGGTGCCAAAGGCATCGGCCGGCATTATTCGCAAGCGCTCGCCAAAGAGGGCGCGCGGGTGATGATCGCCGACATCGAGGACGGCGCCGCGTTGGCGAGCGAACTCGCTCAGGCGCAGGGCGCGAATTCAGCGGCCAGCATGCGCTGTGACGTGAGCGACGAGGATTCGGTCAAGCGTATCGTGGCGGAGACGCTCGCGCGCTTCGGTCAGATCGATATTCTGGTCAACAATGCCGCGCTCTACGCCAAGCTTGCGCCCCGCAATTTCGACCAATGGGATCTCGCCACCTGGGACCAGGTGATGGCGGTAAATATCCGCGGGCCATGGCTGATGGTGAAGCATGTCGCGCCGCACATGATTGCGCGCAAGTCAGGCAAGATCATCAATGTCGCATCCGCCGCCGCCTACAAAGGCGTGCCGCGCATGCTGCCTTACGTATCGTCGAAGGGCGCCATGATCGCCTTCAGCCGCGCCTTATCTCGCGAACTCGGCCAATACGGCATCGCGGTGAACTCGCTGTCGCCCGGCTACATCCTCAGCGACACCGGTCTGGAAAATAAAACCCACGTGGAGGAGGAGCGCGTGCCGGTGCGCAATTCGCGTGCTTTCAAGCGCGATGCTTACCCGGAGGACCTGGTCGGAACCCTGTTGTTTCTCGCCTCCAGCGACAGCGATTTCGTGACCGGCCAGTCCATCGTTGTCGACGGCGGTTCCATCAACAACTAGACGAGCCACAGTGTGGCCATGTTTTGCCCGATAGGGTCATTAACCTTAAGATTTGAAGAGCATTTTAACGATCTTTCCGATTTGTTAACCTAGTTTAAGACGGGCTGGAGAGCCTCCGACGGGCTAAAATTGCGAGATTGGGTCGGCGTGTCCGGCCCTTTGCTGCCGTTGAAGCGGATGGCAGCGCAGAGCCGGACAATACGCGCACCGGCCCCGGCTCGTCCGTCACTCCTGCTCGCGACCAGATGTGTAGGGCGTTCTCGCCCGCGGCGATGAAGGAGTTAATTTCGGTGGCGGCAGGGACCCTGGTCGGGCAAGCGCACGGCGACGTTGTCAGCCTGTCGGCGGCCGGCTCGTGGACCGCCGAATACGCGCGCACGCTCGACGCCCTGGTCGAGGCTGCCGTGCATACCAAAACAGCCGCCAGCGTTATCGCCATCGATGTCGCCCAGATCGAGCGTATTGACACCTACGGCGCCTGGTTGATCGAGCGTACGCTGCGCGCGTGGAAGACCCGGGGCGTCGACACGCGGCTCGTTGGACTGCCGGAACGCCACCGCGGGCTCTTCGAGAAGGTGCAGGCGGGCACGCAGACGCTTTCCGCGCTGCCGCGGCGCGAAAATCGCGTCATCGCGACGCTGGAAAGCGTCGGCCGCACGATGACCCTGCTCGGCCAGGACGTGGTCCTGCTCTTTCAGATGGGCGGGGCTGTCGTGGCGGCGTTTCTGCGCGTGCTCGTCCGTCCCCACACGTTCCGCTTCACGTCCATGGTCAATCATCTCGAGCGCGTGGCCTGGAACGCGGTGCCCATTATCCTGATGATCACGCTGCTGATCGGCGCCATCATCTCGCAGCAGGGCATCTTCCATTTCCGTACTTTCGGGGCCGACATTTATGTCGTCGACATGGTCGGCGTGCTGGTGTTGCGAGAACTCGGCGTCGTCATCGTCTGCATCATGGTCGCCGGCCGCTCGGGAAGTGCCTACACCGCAGAGCTCGGCTCGATGAAGATGCGCGAGGAGGTCGACGCGCTGCGCACCATGGGCTTCGATCCGGTTGAGGTGCTGATCTTGCCGCGCATTCTCGCCTTGATTATCGCCGTGCCGCTGCTGTCGTTCATCGGCGCCATGGCGGCGCTCTACGGCGGCGGGCTCGTAGCCTGGCTGTACGGCGGCATCAATCCGACCGTATTTATCTCGCGGTTGCGCGACGCGATCTCCTTGCAGACGTTCGAGGTTGGCATGATCAAGGCGCCGTTCATGGCACTGGTCATCGGCCTTGTTGCCTGCGTCGAAGGCTTGCAGGTGCAGGGCAGCGCCGAATCCCTCGGCACAAAGACCACCGATTCGGTCGTCAAATCGATCTTCCTGGTCATTGTGGTCGATGGCTTGTTTGCCGTCTTTTTCGCCTCGATCGGAATTTAGCGATGGCGACGAACGGGCAAACCGATCACGTGATCAAGGTGCGCGACCTCGTCGTCGATTTTCAGTCGCATCGCGTGCTCAACGGCGTCAATGTTGAGCTCAACCGCGGCGAGGTACTCGGCTTCGTCGGCGCCTCCGGCGCCGGCAAATCTACTTTGGCACGCACGATCATCGGACTGTTGCCGAAAAAATCGGGCATCATCGAAGTGCTCGGGGTCGACATCGACAAAGCAACCGAGGAGCAGAAGCGCGCGATTGATCGCCATTGGGGCATTCTGTTTCAGCAAGGGGCGCTGTTTTCCTCGCTCACCGTCGGAAAAAACGTCGAGTTCCCGATCCGCGAGTACCTGCGGCTGTCGCCCAAGCTGACGACGGAGATCGCCATCGCCAAGCTGGAAATGGTCGGCTTGAGCCCTGACGTTTACCGCGAATATCCTTCTGAATTGTCGGGCGGCATGGTCAAGCGCGTGGGCCTGGCGCGCGCGCTGGCGCTCGATCCGGAAATTCTCTTCCTTGACGAGCCGACGTCTGGGCTCGATCCAATCAGCGCCGGCGACTTCGATCAGCTCATTCTGACGCTGCAGGAAACGCTGGGCATATCGGTATTCATGGTGACGCACGATCTTGATAGTCTGCACCGCGTCTGCGATCGCATCGCGGTGCTCGGCGACGGCAAGATTCTCGAGGCCGGCACAATGGAGAAAATGCTCGCTTCGCAGCATCCGTGGCTGGTCTCGTATTTCCACGGCGCGCGCGCCCATGCCGACTGGCACGTGAGAGTAAAAGGATAAAGTGGAGGAGTGCGATGGAAGACCGGGCAAAATACGTTCTGATCGGGTTGTTCACTTTTGCCGTCATCGCCGGTGCCTTCGGCTTTGTTTACTGGCTGCACGCCACGTCGAGCACAAAAGACAGCGCCAGCTACCGAGTAATCTTTTCCGGTTCGGTTACCGGCTTGCGCACCGGCGCGCCGGTGCTGTTCAACGGCATTCGCGTCGGCGAGGTATCGAGCCTCGCGCTAACGGACAACCCGGCCGAGGTGGCCGCCATCCTCAGCGTCAGTCCGAAGACTCCGGTGCGTGCCGATACGCAGGTGACGCTCGACTACGCCGGCCTCACCGGCATCGCGTCGGTGTCGATGCGCGGCAATTTGGCGACGGCCGAGCCGCTCAAGGCCGACAACGGAGAAATGCCGACGTTGCGTGCACAATCGGCATCGGGCGACATGTCGTCAGCTGCGCGCGAGACGCTCGCTCATGTCGACGCAATCCTGACGCAGAATCAGGAATCGCTGCATAAGTCGATCAAGAACATCGAGACGTTCACCGACACGCTGGCGCACAACAGCGACAATATCGACCGCATCCTGAAGACCGGCGCGGAAACCGTCAGTTCGGTCAAGCAGCTCGCCGACAATCTGGATAAACGCACAGCCGATATCACCGCCGGGGTTCTTCAAGTTACCGATTCGGCCAACAAGCAGATCAACATCGTCGGCGGCGACGCGCACCGCGCCATCCAGCACATCGACACTGCGGTGTCCGATCTCGCCAAGCATCCTTCGCGCATTCTGTTCGGCGGCGGTCAGTAGGGCCGCTTGCCCGCCCGAGGGTTTTGATGGAAGCTGCTCCTGCCACGAGCGGGAGGGAATGCCATGGACGTGATCCCCCTGGGGCCTGGTTTTGCCGCCGAGTTGCGCGGCGTCACGCTAGCCGATGTCGCCAATGATGATGTCGCCTATGCGGCTGCGCGCGGCGCTCTCGAAGAGCATTCGGTAGTCGTTTTCCGGGGCCAGCAGGTCAGTGACGATCTGCAGATCGCCTTCTCGCGTCGCTTCGGTCCCCTCGAAATCACCAAGGTCGGATCGCAAGGGCACGGCACCCATCTGGTGATCCTCACGACCATCGGTCCCGACGGCAAAGTGGCGCCGCCCGATTCGCGCATTGCCTTGCGCAATAAAGCCAACCAGCTGTGGCACAGTGACTCGACATTCAAACGCACGCCGGCGCTCGCTTCGGTTCTATCGGCACGTATCATCCCCGAGCGCGGCGGCGAAACCGAATATGTGTCGACGCGGCTCGCCTTCGAGCGGCTCGACGTGGCGACGCAGCGGAAATTGGAGAATTGCTTCGTCTGGCACGACTATGCGCATTCGCGCGGACAGATCGCACCCGGTCTCGCTTCGCCGGAGGAGCGCGCCGCTTTGCCGCCAGTGTGTTGGCGTATGGTGTGGAAGAATCCGGTAAACGGCCGCAAAGCGCTTTATCTCGCCTCGCATGCCTATAGCATCGAAGGCATGGAACCGGCTGCCGCGCAGAAACTGCTGGCTGAACTGATGGATGCGGCGACTGCCCCGGGTCAGAGCTATATGCACCGGTGGCAAACCGGTGACGTGGTGATGTGGGATAATCGTGCGACCATGCATCGGGGACGGCCTTGGCCTGCGCACGAGGCGCGCTACATGGTACGCACCACGATCTCCGCGACCGAGGGCGATGGGCTCGCCGGCGTGCGGCCGCCCACACGAGAGGCGGCCGAATAGCTGGACGACGGTGCCGGGGCTCCTTAGCTACGCAGCAGGCGGGCGTTTCCGCTCTGGGCGGAACCGGCTATAGTGAACGCAAATTCAGCCATTCTTTTGATGCGGAGGACGAAATGTCGGTCGCAACCCATCCCGGCGACAGCAAACACAACATTCAGGCGGCGCGGCGCGCCTACTACGAGAAGGCGGCCAAGTACCACATGGCGCCGCTGTGGGAGGTGCTGAAAGACCTGGTGACGCCCGAGCCGAAGACGCAATGCCAGCCGGCGATCTGGAAATTCGGCGACGTCAAGAAGCTGATGCTCGAGGCTGGCGATGTAATCACCGCCGAAGAGGCCGAACGCCGCGTGCTGGTCCTGGAAAATCCGGGCGAGACAGGCAAATCGCGCATCACCAATTCACTCTTTGCCGGCATCCAGCTGATCATGCCTGGCGAAATCGCCGACGTGCACCAGCATGTCGCCTCGGCGATCCGCTTCGTGCTCGAAGGCGAGGGCGCCTATACCGCGGTCGAAGGTGAGAAGACCATGATGAAGCACGGCGACTTCATCATCACCGCCAACTGGGCGCCGCACGATCACGGCAATCCCGGCAAGCAGCCGGTGATGTGGCTGGACGTGCTCGATATGCCGACGATCAATCACTTCGAGACCTCGTTCGCAACCCATCCCGAAGAGAAGATGCAGAAGACCAACCACGGTGACGGCGACTCATTCGAGCGTTACGCTTCCGGCGTGCTGCCGGACGGCGCGCCGGCGCTCAATCGCTCGCCGGTGATCAATTACCCCTATGCCAAAATGCGGCCGATCCTGCAGCGGCTCAAGGATACCGGCGACGTCGACAAGCGGCATGGCGCGCGCGTGCGCTACGCCAACCCGATCAACGGCGGACCGGTGCTGCCGACGATGGGGGCCAATCTCGCGCTGCTGCCTAAAGACTTCAAAGGCGAGCCCTACCGCTCGACGGACGGCATGATCTTCGCTGTGGCCGAAGGTAAAGGCACGACCGTTATCGACGGCAAGTCGTTCGACTGGGGCGTCAACGACGTCTTTGTCGTGCCGCCTTGGAAGAAGTATCACCACACGATCGGTGGCGAGGACGCTGTACTGTTCTCGATTTCCGATCGTCCGGCACAGGAAGCACTCGGCATCTGGCGCGAGAGCAACTGAGCACGGCCAACCTTTCAATGTGGACCCGTTTTCGCGTCCGCTCGGTCCGAACGCGTGGTCCCGATTGCACGCCTATCTACTTGCATACGTTGGCGGCAAACAACGCGACCAATTTCGAGGAGCTTGGAGTTTCTAAATGCAATTTGAGCAACTCAGCGCCGGCCACGGCGCGCTGACGGCTGCACGGATCGGCCAAGGCCGCGATCTGGTGATCTTGCATTCTCTGCTCGCCGACCGTACCGCTTTCGATCCCGTTGTGCCGGCGCTGGCGGAGAAGCGCCGCCTCACCCTCATCAACCTGCCAGGCTTTCACGGTTCGCTGCCGCTGCCGCTCGCGCTCATGGACGCCTATGTGGCGGCGGTCGAAGACGGGTTCGACGAGTTCGGTATCGGGCGCGACGCGGCGTTGATCGGCAACGGTTTCGGCGGCACTGTCGCGCTCGCTTTTGCTATTGCGCACCCGGAGCGCCTGTCCAAACTCGTGGTGAGCGACGCGGCGGCGGCATTTCCGCCCGAGGGGCGGCAGGCCTTCGCGGTCATGGCGCAGAAAGTCGCCGAGGCGGGCATTGGCGCCGTCGCGGAGATTGCCGCCCAGCGTGTGCATTCGCCGGCTTATCTCCAAGCGCATCCCGAAGCAGTCGAGGCACGCAAGAAGGTTCTGCTCGGGATTGATCCAAAGGCCTTTCACGCGGCCTGCAAGATCCTGCAGGAGACCGACCTTACCCCGCTGCTCATGCATGTGCGGGTGCCGACTCTGGTCGTCTGCGGAGAACTCGATCAGGCAACGCCGCCTGCGCTCACCAAGGAGGTGGCGGAGAAAGTCACCGGTGCCAAATACGTCGAACTGCCGGGCTGCGGTCATTGTCCGCCGCTCGAGCAGCCGCAGGAATTTCTTGCGGCGATCCGAGATTTCCTGGAGCTCTAGCCCAGCGCCCTCATCACAGCGGCAGCGATAGCGGCGGTGCCCGCGGCTCCGCCGAACTCCATAGGCCTGAGTCCGGAAGCATAGGCGTCATCTACGGCACGCTCGATGCGCCGCGCGGCGTCCGCCGCCGGCGCGTGGTCGTGCTTGTCGGCGAGCCAGTCGAGCATCATCGCGGCGGAAAGGATCATCGCCGTGGGGTTCGCCTTGCCTTGGCCCATGATGTCCGGCGCGGTGCCGTGACAAGGCTGAAAGACGGCATGTGTGTCGCCGATGTCGGCCGACGGCGCGATACCAAGGCCGCCGATCAGGCCGGCGGCAAGATCGGAAAGAATGTCGCCGAACATGTTCTCCATCACCATCACATCGAAATCCCACGGCCGCCGCACCAGCATGGCAGAGCAGGCATCGACATAAAACTTGTCGGTGGCGACTTCTGGGTACTTGGCCTTATGTTCGTCGAAGATCGTGCGCTGCCAATTGAAGGCCCTGAAGACATTGGCTTTGTCGATCAGGGACAGCCGTCCCGGGCGCCCACGTTTCTTGCGCCGCTGCGTCAGCCGGAATGAAAAGTCGAACAGGCGCTCGGTGGTCTTGCGCGTCACCACCAGCGTCTCGCGGGCCTCGTCGTCTGCGACGATCCCTTTGCCCATGGATGCGAACAAGCCTTCGGTCGATTCGCGGATAACGACGAAGTCGATGCCGTGCTCTTGCGCGCCGACGATGGGGCTGGGTACCCCGGGAATAAGCCGCGCCGGCCGCACACCCGCATAGAGGTCGAAGATGAAGCGCAGTTCGACCTGCGGCATGATCTCGGTATTGTCGGGATAGCGCACGCTGGGTAGTCCGCAGGCGCCGAGCAGGATGGCATCGGCCTCTTCGCAGAGTTTGACGGTGGACTCCGGCATGGACTTACCGGTTTCTTTGTAATGCTCAGCGCCTGCTGCGGCTTCGCTGAAGCGGAATTTCAAGCTTGAGGTCGTTTCTTCAATGCGCCGCAGAATTTGCAGTGCGACCGCCGTCACCTCGGGCCCGATGCCGTCGCCGGGCAGGACGGCGATGTGGAAGGCGGTGTTCGCGGACATGGGCTTTCGTTTGTTGGCGCGGGCCGCTAATGAATACGCTTGCGCGCGCCAGCGCAAGCGAGGGGCTTCGCACCATGCCGCGTTTTGCCGCCAATCTTGGTTATCTGTTCACCGACCGTGCGCTTATCGAGCGCATCGATGCGGCGGCGGCCTGCGGATTTAAGGCGATTGAGCTGCAATTTCCTTACGACGTGCCCCCAAACCAGGTGAAGGCGGCGATCGCGCGCAATAAGCTCACGATGCTCGGTATCAACACCCCGCCGGGTGAGCGCGAGGGCGAATTCGGCCTAGCTGCGGTGCCCGGGCGCGAAAAGGACTTTGCCGCATTGTTTGGGCGTGCGCTCGACTACATCAGCGCAATCGATGGCGCGGCTATCCATTGTCTCGCCGGCAAGGTGGCTTCCGAGCAGCGCCCGGCGGCGGACCGTGTCTTTATCGATAATCTCAGGCGCGCTGGCGAGCTCGCCGCGGCCAAAAATATCATCGTATTGGTCGAACCGATCAATGCGCTCGATCGGCCCAATTATTTTCTCAACCACGTCGAGCACGCCGCCGACATCATCGCCAAGGTCGGGCTGTCGAATGTTAAAATGCAATTCGATTTTTATCATGTGCAGATCGTGGGCGGCGATCTGATCCGGCGTCTGGAAAAGAACCTAGCGGTGATCGGTCATCTGCAGTGCTCCGCCGTTCCCACGCGCCACGAGCCGGACGAGGGCGAGATCAACTATCCGGCCATATTTGCGGCGGTAGACCGGCTCGGTTATGTGGGTTGGATCGGCGCGGAATATCGGCCTCGTGGTCGCACCGAGGCGGGTTTGGCCTGGGGCGAGCCGTACGGCCTGCGAGCGCCAATTTAACCAACAAAGACATTGAAAAAGCACACAAATCGCCTTTGCCCTGAGCCCGGGAGTTGGTAGATTCGGGCCATGTTCGGACGCAGAAAGAAAACCCTCGCCGAAGCGTCGGAGGGCCCCAGTGTGCTCAAGGATGCCGTACGCGAGGCACGCATCGAAGCAGCCGAGCGCTCGGCCGTCGTGGTCGATCTGCGTGATGCGGAAATTGCGCGGCTCGAATTGCTCGCGGAAGCGCTTGCACCGGTGTTTAAGGATATTCCGCAGAATGTCGATTTGTTCGACACCGGCATCACACCTGGCGATGTGCCGCGGCTATGGATCGACGTTATCGCCCATGTCGAAATGGGCCGCGACAAACGCCAGTATCGGTTCGTGCAGGACACCCGCTACGGCCGCGCGGTACTTGCGGAAAGCTACGAGGTGCCGGACATCGTGCAGGCGGTCACGCGCTACGTCGCGCGCCGCCTCGTCGAACGCGAGCGTGCGCTTGCCGACGACGCGGCCATGGGCAAGGCTTCGGCACAGAAGATCATCGATCAGGAGCGCCGCCGCGCTCGATTAGGCAAGCTGCGCAGCTTCGTCCTCGGCATTGTCGTCGCGCTGGTGGCGCTGTTCGTAGTGGCGCTGCTGTACAGGCCTTAGGGCCGACGACAGGTTTAAGCTACGGGCGTCAGCACAATCTTTCTCGATTCTTTGACTTCGCCGAGGTCATCGAGGCCCCTCGAAATCATTTCGCATGTCCATGCCTCGGGTGTGCCGTCTATACGATAGAGATTGTAGGCGGCCGCATTTTTCGCTTTGCCGGGAGCAGCCGAGGCTGATGGAACGCCGACTGCCGGAACGCGCGTGCCACTCGGGCCATCGAGCCAATTGAGCATGGCCAGATGGTCGTGGCCATGGAGGATGAGTTCGGCGCCATGCGCGGCGATGACGCGCTTGAGCGCGTCTGCATCCTGCAGCAGCTTGTGCGGCTTCGCTTGGCTCGTCGGCGGATGATGAATGAGGATCACGCGGAAGAGGTGCTCGTGTGCCATCGCGACGAGCAGCTCCGCGAGTTGCGCAAGCTGCGCGGGTCCCAGTCTGCCGGTGGCGAAGCCCCAGGGCGTCGGCAGTGCGGTACAAAGACCGATCAAGGCCAGCGGCCCGCGCGTACGCAGATAGGGAAACGTGCCGCCGTCGTCGCCGCGTAAGTAGGCGCCCCACTCGCGTGCCGCATTTTCCAGCCCGCCGCGCACATAGGCATCGTGATTGCCGGCCACGAGGCTCACGTCGTGGGCCTTACCCAGCCGCTCCAGCCACGCACGTCCTCGCGTGAACTCCTCCGGCAGGGCGATATTGGCGAGATCGCCAAGGCAAGCGATGTGGTCGGGTTGCTGTGCCTTCAGATCGGCGACGATTGTCTGCAGCACGCCCGAGTCATGCACGAAGCGGCGGTTGCGCCGCCAGTTGATGTAGCCGGTGATGCGTTTGTTGCAGAGCTGGTGCCATTGCGGCTGCGGCAGCGGCGCCAGGTGCGGATCGGAAATCTGGGCAAGGGTGAACATCGTACTCGGTGCCGCTTTGGCGGGCGCAGCGCTAACGCGGCGGAAGTATCACGAACTGCCGATGAATATTCCCGCCAGAAACACCAGGACACCGCCGACCACCACCTGGAACGCCGCTTGCAGGAATGGAGTGTCCATATATCGCGTGCGGATCCAGGAGATAGCCCCAAGCTCGACTGCGACCACGCAGATCGAAACCACAGTGGCGGTGATGAAGTGCGGGATGAGGTAGGGCAGCGTGTGCCCGAGTCCGCCAAGCGCGGTCATGCCACCCGTTACCAGGCCGCGGATCACCGGCGAGCCACGGCCGGTAAGCGAGCCATCGTCCGAGAGCGCTTCGGCAAAAGCCATGGAAATGCCGGCGCCGACTGAGGCCGCCATGCCCACCAAAAAGGTCGCCCAGGTGTTATGCGTGGCAAAGGCTGCGGCAAAGAGCGGTGCCAGCGTGGACACCGAGCCGTCCATCAGGCCGGCGAGCCCCGGCTGCACGTATTGCAGCACGAACATGCGCCGCGCCGTTTCGTCTTCTTTCGCGCGCGCACCGCGGGTGAGGATTTCCTGGCTGAGCTTGTGCGCCAGACTCTCGTGGTCGGCTTCTGCGTCGGCAAGCTCGATCAACAATTGCCGTACCGAAGCGTCGCGCGCGCCCTGCGCCGCTCTGCGATAATAGCGCTCGGCCTCATACTCCATGTTTTCGGCGAACTTGCGTACCTCTTCGAGCCCGAGCGGCCGCGTTAGCCACAGCGGCTCCTTGGGATTGAGGAAGCCCTTCACGTCCTGCCGGCGGATCAATGGCAGGTACTCGCCGAATTTTTGCCGGTATAGATCGTAGAGCATGGTGCGATGATGCACCTCTTCCTCCGCCATTTCGTCGAATACCTTGGCGGAGGAGGGAAACTGCTCGCGTAGTCCTTCGGCGAAGCCGCGGTAAATGCGGCTGTCTTCTTCCTCGTTGGTAATGGCAAGTGCCAGAATTTCTTGCTCGGTGAGGTCGGAAAAATTTTTCAATCGGCGATCCTTTCGCTGACCGGCAGGGGGTCCGTTCATATATTAGAGCTATTCCAAACTAGAAAGCTCCGATCCGCAAGCCATTGCCTTGGTGGCGCATCTTGGGGAAAACCCGCCGCATGCCCGCGCCCGCGAAAAAATCGGTAATGCAGCGCCTGCGCCGCGCCCTCGAACCGGTCATACGACCGGTCATGCATTTTTATTGGCGCTTCTCGCGCCCGGTAACTTTGGGTGTGCGCGCCCTCGTGGTCGATGGCCAAGGCCGCATTTTCCTGGTCAAGCACTCCTATGTGGATGGCTGGCATTTGCCGGGCGGCGGAGTGGAAGCGGGCGAGACGCTCACCGAAGCATTGGCGCGCGAACTCGCCGAGGAGGGCAATATTGCCATGACAGCAGCACCCCGCTTGCACGGCGTCTTCTTCAACAAGCGGGTGTCGCGCCGCGATCACGTCGCTCTGTTTATCGTGCGAGACTTCACGCAAGAGGCGCCGCCGCAGCCCAATCACGAAATCGTCGCGCACGGTTTTTTTGCCCGCGACGCTTTGCCGGACGATACCGGCCGGGCGACGCGCGCCCGGCTTGCCGAAGTATTTGATCAGGCGGCGGTCAGCGAATTGTGGTGAGATTTTTCGTAATGGTCAGCCGTGAGGAAAAACGACTATCCTGCGAACGGAATCAAGCGAACCGCCCCCGATCGTGCGGTGCTGAAAAGTCGAGTTGCGGGCCGACGGGCACGATGCCGGTCGGGTTCACCTGCCGTTGGCTGCCGTAATAGTGCCGCTTGATCTGCGCCAAGCTCACGGTTTCGGCGATACCCGGCTGCTGATAGAGGTCGCGGGTGTAGTTCGACAGGTTGGGATATTCGTAGATGTGGCGCCAGTTGCACTTGAAGTGGGAATAATAGACGGCATCGAAGCGTACCAGCGTGGTGAACAGGCGCCAATCGGCTTCGGTAGTCGTCGGACCGGCCAGATAGCGTTGCTTCGACAAGATCTGCTCGATTTCATCGAGGGCGTCGAACAGATTGCGGAACGCCTCCCCGTACGCCTCCTGCGACGTGGCAAAGCCCGCGCGGTAAACGCCATTATTGATGTTCGGATAAACGAGGTTGTTGATGCGGTCGATCTCGGTGCGCAATTCCTGCGGGTAATAGTCGGCACGCACGTTGGTTAGGGCGTCGAACGCCGCGTTGAACATGCGGATAATTTCGGAGGACTCGTTGTTGACGATGGTCCGGCGTTTCTTGTCCCAGAGCACCGGCACGCTGACCCGCCCGGTATATTTCGGGTCGGCGAGCACATAAATTTCCGAAAGCCTGCTCTTGCCGTTAGCGGTGTCTCCTGTCGAGCCCTCGTTTTTGTTGAAGGTCCAGCCGTCCTGCAGCATGTCCGGCGACACCACCGACATCGAGACGATATTTTCCAGGCCTTTCAGCTTACGGAAGATGACGGTGCGGTGCGCCCACGGACAGGCGAGCGAGACATATAGATGGTAGCGCCCGCTCTCGGCGGCGTATCCGCCTTCGCCGGAGGGGCCGGGCGACCCGTCGGACGTCACCCAGTTGCGAAAGCGCGCAGTAGGACGGATGAAATGGCCGTCCTGTGTGCGCTGCCCTTCCTGTTGCCAGACACCATCAACCAAAAGTCCCATGCGCAC
>Ga0070740_10002786_pt1 | contig 19664 bp, 13 predicted proteins | sample Coa_R2_FD_67286 | JGI IMG/M metagenome (GOLD analysis project Ga0070740, IMG submission 67286) | Surface soil microbial communities from Centralia Pennsylvania, which are recovering from an underground coalmine fire - Coalmine... | ecosystem: Environmental > Terrestrial > Soil > Unclassified ...
GGCACGATTCTCGCTTGGGGCGCCGCATCTCCAAGGCTTTTCGCCAGCGCTTCGTCGAAGCAGGAGGAGCGGCCGAGCATGCCGCCGGTCTTGGCGAGATCGAAGGGTAATCCGGAAAGGCCAAGTTGAGCAGCGAGCTTGCGAACCAACTCGGTCAGTTTCTCCGCAGCAGCATCGAGGAGTTTGCGCGCGGACGGGTCGCCGGCGTCGGCAGCCACCGCCACGACCGGAAAAACGCGCGGATAGACGGCGTCGCGGTCCGCGGCGATGCGCTCCAAGACCTCCTCCCAATTGTGGCAGCCCAACTGGCGAAGAATCTGGCGTCCAAGGGGAGAGTCCACCCCGCCGCGAGATTGTTCGCGCACGGCGCCTTGAATCGCAGCCACTCCCACGTCGTAGGCGCTTCCTTCGTCGCTAACATCGCGGCCCAGTCCCCCTGCGCGCAGGACATTGCCGTTTGCATCGCGGCCAATGGCCGCGGAGCCCGTTCCGGCAACCAAAACAATTGCCGGCCCTTCCGGCAAAGCAGATAGAGGAAGTTCGAGATCCGTCATTACCTGCACAAGCGCTCCCGGAAATGCCGCCGAGAGGAGAGCCTTCATGCGCTCGCGATTTTCCGGGCGGCCCGTCCCGGCTAGGCCCGCGCACAGGGCGGCGACGTCACTGCGTTCCGCGCCCGCTTCGCGAAGGGCAACCGCGGCGGCATCTTCAACCGCCTTGGCGGCATTTTCAAAACCCACCCGCGTCGGATTCGATGCACCGGCCCTGCCTGTTCCGGCCGTATGGCCGTCTTCAGCGAGAAGGACGCACTCGGTTTTCGTGCCTCCGCCGTCCATACCGAGAAATACGCGCATGACTAAAGAATACGCGAGGCGGGCGCCTCCACCGAAATACCAGCCCGCGGCGTTACGAAAGAGGCTCCACGCGCGAATCGTTTCTTGACGCATGCCAAATGGCCCTCTATTCTCGACGCGCTTTCAGACGCCAGGAGTTCAAGACAGAAGCGCAATTCTTGAAACTCGGCATTATTGGCGCGCGAAGGACTCCGTGCGAATTCATCCTCTCGATCTGGCGATTGTCGTCGCGTACCTGCTTGGCGTCACGGCGCTGGGGATCTATTTTCGCCGCGGGCAGCGCGACGTGCGGGACTACTTCCTGGGCGGACGCTCGGCGCCCTGGTGGGCCATCGCATTTTCCATTGTGGCGACGGAAACCTCAACGCTCACGATTATCGGGACTCCGGCGATTTCCTACGCAACGAACCTGACCTTTCTTCAGCTTGTCATGGGCTATTTGATCGGGCGCGTGCTGATTGTGCTCTTGCTTTTGCCCGGCTATTTTCGCGGCGAGTTTTTTACGGCATACGCTTTGATCGAGAAGCGCTTCGGGGCCTGGATGCGGACCGTGGCGGCGTCCACGTTCTTGATCACGCGCGCGGTGGCCGAAGGCGTGCGCGTCTCGGCGATTGCGCTGGTCATCAGCGTGGTGCTGGGTACCTCGGAGCGGCTCGCGGTCTTCCTTGTCATCGCGCTGACGATTATTTACACATTCGAAGGCGGGATGAAGGCGGTCATCTGGACAGACGTGGCGCAGCTTCTTCTCTATTTGACTGGAAGCGCGTTCACGCTGGGACTGCTGCTGCATCTTATTCCCGGCGGCTGGCCGGAGGTCACCCGAGTGGCGGCGGCAGCGGGAAACAAATTGCAAGTGTTCGATTTCTCCTTTCACTGGGCCACGAAATACACGTTCTGGTCGGGACTGATTGGAGGAGCGTTCCTGACCATGGCCAGCCACGGGACGGATCAAATCATCGTGCAGCGCCTGCTGGCCGCCAGGAATGAACGAGAAAGCCGCAACGCGCTCTTGGGAAGCGGGGTAATCATCCTCGCGCAATTTGCCTTGTTCCTGCTCGTGGGCGTTCTGCTGTACGTTTTTTCGCAGCACACTCCCCTGCTCGCTCCCGGCGAACGCACGGACCGGATTCTGCCTGTATTCCTGGTGCGCGAAATGCCGCCCGGGCTGGCGGGACTTCTTTTGGCATCGATCATTGCGGTGGCCATGTCCAATGCCAGCGGATCGCTGAACTCGCTGGCGGCTTCGAGCGTGATCGATTTTGCGCGGCTGCGCGGCCACGAGGCGGACCCGCAGCGCTTCCTGCGGCTCTCGCGCGGGATGACGCTGGTGTGGGGAGCGGTGCTTGTGGCTTTCGGGCTGGTGAAATGGGGGCCGCTGCTGGAAGCGGGTTTGACGGTTGCCTCGCTGCCGTTCGGGAGTTTGCTCGGCCTTTTCCTGCTGGGCACTCTGGATCGCAAGGCCAACGGGCGGGGCGCGCTCGCAGGAATGTTCGCCGGGCTCGCGACGATCATTTGCGTCTGGCGACTCACGGACGTTGCGTTCACCTGGTATGTGCTCATCGGTGCGGCAATAACGTTTCTGGCGGGCAGCTTCATCAGCCGGATTGCACCTGACCGTGAGGTCGCGCGAGCTGCAGAGGGGGAACACGCATGAACGAGCAAAAGAACGGTTCCCGCCTCGAGTTGGTGCGCGGCCTTGGTTCCTGGGCCTCCACGGCAATCGTCGTCGGAACAATGATCGGTACGGGCATCTTCCTGAAGCCCGCGGAAATGGCGCGCGAAGGGCGCACCGTTTCCGTCGTGTTTGCCGCATGGATCGTGGGCGCGATTCTCTCGCTGTTTGGAGCGCTCTCCTACGCGGAACTGGGAGCAGCCATCCCCGAAGCGGGAGGCGAGTACGCGTACATGCGGCGCGGATTCGGTCCGGTGTGGGGATTCCTGTTTGGATGGATGCACTCGATTGTCGGAAGGCCTGCTTCAGCTTCTTCGATCGCGGCGGGAATCATGCGGTTCATGAGTTTCCTGATCCCGGCGGTGGCTGCTCCGCTGTTCACGGTGCATATCGCGGTTCCGGGCTTAACCGGCTGGATCAAACCGTACGATTTTGTGTTTACGTGGGCGCAGCCGCTCGCGGTCGGCTGGCTGGTGGTCATGACCGCGGTAAATTATCTGGGCGTACGGCTGGGCGGCGCGGTGCAGGTGTTTCTCACAGCGATTAAGATTCTTTCCGTCTTGCTTGTGATTGGCGTGGCCTTCCTTGTGCCTGGACACCATTCCTCGAGTCCAATCTGGCCAAGCGCTTACAACACGAACCTGCTCGGGGCGTTTCTGGCGGCTCTGGCCGCGGCGCTTTGGGCCTACGACGGATGGGAAGATCTCAACCTGGTCGGATCTGAAATCGAAAATCCACAGAAAAACTTTCCGCGCGCTCTGGTCGGCGGTGTGTCGCTTGTCGCGGTGATCTATTTGCTCTTCAGCGTGGCTTGCCTGCGCGTGCTGCCATTCGAGAGCGTTGCGGCGTCCACGCACGTGGCATCGGATGTGGTGGCCGGCGCCGTGGGAGTTGGCGCGGCGGCATGGATCACCGTGGCGATGGTTATCTCCGCCGTCGGCTCGCTGAACTCCTCGGTGCTGAGCGGGGCGCGCGTTCCCTACGCCATGGCGCGCGACGGCATCTTCTTCAAGGCCGCAGACGGCATCCATCCGAAATACCGGACGCCCGGCCGCGCCCTGATTTTCCAGGGAATTTTGGCGAGCGTCATGGCGCTTACCGGAACGTTCGAGGAACTGACGAATCTTTTTATTTTTGCGGGCTGGATCTTCTACGGCCTCGCGGTGGTCGCTCTTTTCCGCCTGCGCCGCCTCGAGCCCGATATGCCCCGCCCCTATCGCTGCTGGGGCTATCCCTGGGTGCCGGGCATTTTCGTGGCGGGCGCGCTTGCGCTGACGGTGAGCTTGTGGCTCGACCGGCCGGGGCGCTCTTCAATTGGCCTGCTACTGATTCTGGCTGGCCTGCCGTTTTACAAATGGTGGAGCGTAAGAGCAGCCGCGACTTCGAAAAGCTGATTTGCCTGACAGACGGGACCGCAATTTCAGACATGCGCCGGACGGGCCAATTCACCGAGAGGGAGAATGGTGGCTTGGACCGCGTCGCTGACGTGAATCTGCGGATGGCAGACCTTCGCCAGAATGGCGGCACCAGTGACGAGGCGCGGGCCCGGGCGTGAAAAGTAGCTGTTGGCTTCGAGGGCGAATACCCGGCCGTTGCGCACGGCAGGGATGTCCCGCCAGGCGTCAGGCAGATGGAGCGAGCGATATTCGTCGCGAGCCTGCTCGGCGGAGTAGCCGCAAGGCGCGACGACGAGGATCTCCGGTGCGGCCGCGACGACTTCTTCCGCCGTGACGCGGAAGGAGGGGGTTCGCGGCTTGCCGAAAATGTCCTCCCCGCCGGCTAATGCAATCATCTCCGGCACCCAGTGGCCCCCGACATAAAAGGGCTGAAGCCATTCGAGAAACGCGACGCGTGGGCGCCCTGACATCTCCTTGACTTGATTCTCAACCTCGGCCAGCTTCTGCCCGATTCGTTCGAGCAGATGCTCCGCCTCCGGGCCACGGCATGTCCCCTCGCCCACCCACAAGATGTCCCGCCAGACGTCGCCCAAATCCTGCGGATTGAGACAGAGCACTTCCGGGCGCGGCGCAAATTGCACAAGAGCAGTTGCCAGGTCATCGGGTGAAGCGGCGCAAACGTGGCAAAGGTCCTGAGTGATGACGAGGTCCGGCGCGAGCTGCTGCAGCAGTTCCGCGTCCACGACATACAAGCTTTCCCCGCGCGCGACGAACTCTCGCACCATGCGGTCGATCTCGGCGGCCGGAGTTCCTTTCGGGATACGCGAGTGGATCACGACCGGCTTGGTACGCGCGCGTGCAGGGAAGTCACACTCGTGGCTGACCCCCACGATTTCCTTGTCCAAGCCCAGCGCGAAGAGGATCTCCGTCGCCGAAGGCAGCAGCGAAACAATCCGCATGCCGCGACTGTACCACATCGCGGCGCAGGGGGGCTATTTGTAGAGGAAGTACTTCCGGCGAATCTGCTCGAAGGCAGCGAGGTCCTTGCTCCAGCTTGCAACAATCTCCTCCGCCGAAGCTCCCTGCTCGAGCAGGCGAACGGTTTCGTCGCTGCCGGTGAGATGCACCATCTTCGCCGCGGCGAATTCCTTGGGATACATCCTTTGGAGCAGCACGGCGATCTCGATGCCCATGCGCATGGAGCGCACGACGGCGCGATTGGTCACGCGAATAGCCACACCGCCGCAGCGCTGCCCCATATACATGCCGGAAACGGGAACGAAGGAATATGGCTTGAAAGCAAGTCCCGGCAAATGACGCGCATTGAGCCCCGCGGCTACCGCGCCGCCGTCCATCCAGGGCGCGCCGAACTCCTCGAAGGGTGTTTCTGTTCCGCGTCCCACGGAAACACCGGCATTCAGAAGGATTTCCAGACCCGGATAGAGGATGGCGCCATTCATGGTGCGCAGATTCGGCGAGGGTGGAACCCAGCGCACGCCCGTGCTGTTAAAGAAATAATTGCGATGCCAGTTTTTCATGGCGATCACGTGAAGATCCGCTCCGATGTGATTTTCTTCGTTGAAGAGCCGGGCAAGTTCGCCGATGGTGAGTCCATAGCGAACGGGAAGCGGAAAGTAGGCGACGAAGCCGGTCTTATCGGGGTCGAGCATCGGTCCTTCGACGATTTCGCCGCCGATGGGATTGGGGCGGTCCAGCACGTAAAACGGAATGTGGCGCTTGGCCGCTTCCTCCATGCAGTAGCCCATTGTTGTGGTGTACGTATAGAAGCGCACGCCGGCATCCTGCACGTCGAAGACCAGCGCATCGATTCCCTGCAACATTTGATCGGTCGGGCGGCGCGTGTCGCCGTACAAGCTGTACACCGGCAGCCCCGTGGAGGCGTCCTTGGAAGAAGGCACCTTGGCATCGAACTGGCCCGCCAAGCCGTGCTCCGGACTGAAGAGCGCGACGAGCTGCACGCCGGGCGCCTTCTGAAGCAGTTCGATGGTGGTGCGGCCGTTGGCATCGACTCCGGTATGGTTCGTGATTAGCCCGACGTGCTTTCCGCGAAGCGGCGCGAATTTTTGCGCTTCCAGAACGTCGATGCCGGTCAGCACGCGGCCCGAGCGCGCGCGGCGAGGCTTGGCCGCTTCCTTCCTGGCCGTGGCGTAACCGGCGCCGGCGGTTGCCAGGGTAATCGCCATAAGAATCGGTGCAAACTTTCGCCGCGCCAAAAACCCGTGGATTTTTCGCAAGAATTCCTCCTCGCCACTCCCATTCGCAATGATATTCTGGAACGCCCTGCCGGGATTTGCGTTGAGACGATGCATTGCGTGTGCTATCAACAAACGCAGTGGCAGGGCGTCAGTCCGGGAGATTTCTGAACCGATGATTAGACGCCGCCTGATGGCACTGTTGCTGCTTCCTTTCACGATTCTTATGGCCAAAAACCTCCGCAGCCAAAGCCGGCCCGCCCCGGCGAAGAAAACCGCCGCGCCCGCAAGCGCGCCGGACTCCTCCGCGCCAACGCGAAAACTGACGCCTGTGGCGCAAAAATGGGTGGACACCACGCTGCGGAAGATGACGACCGATGAAAAGATAGGCCAGATCCTGTTTACGACCTTCTATGGCGCCTTTACTTCCACGGATTCGCCCGCGTACCAGCAATTGCTGCACGACATCACGGATTTGCACGTCGGCGGATTCATCGTCGTCACGGAAGGTTCGCCGCTGGGCTACCTGAAAAGCCAGGCGTACCCGACCGCGGTGTTGAGCAACCAACTGCAAGCGAAGTCCAAGCTGCCGCTGCTGATCGGGGCAGACTTCGAGCGCGGAACCGCCATGCGGCTCGATGAAGGGACGTCCTTTTCGACGCAAATGGCCATTGCGGCGGGAGGGAACGTTCCGGACGCATACACGATGGGAAAAGTTACCGCGCTGGAAGCCCGGGATGTGGGTGTGAACTGGATTTACGCGCCGGTTTCGGACGTCAACAACAATCCCGCGAATCCCATCATCAATACTCGCTCCTACGGAGAAGATCCCCAGCGGGTGGCGGAATTTGTGGCAGCGTACATTCGGGGCGCGCAGGAAAACGGCGCGCTGGCCACTGCAAAACATTTCCCCGGGCACGGAGACACTTCCGCCGACTCGCACATCGATTTGCCGGTGATTCATGCAAGCCGCGAACGGCTGGAGACTTTGGAGCTGGTTCCTTTTCGCGCCGCGATTGCCGCGGGAGTCGGAAGCATCATGACCGGCCATCTGAGCGTCCCCGCGCTCGAGCCCGAGCGCGACATTCCCGCGACGCTCTCGCACAATATCCTTACGGGCCTGCTGCGAGACGAGCTCCATTTCCAAGGGCTGGTCGTGACCGACGCGATGGAAATGGGAGGAATCACCGTTCGTTTCGCTCCCGGAGACGCGGCGGTGCGCGCGGTTCTAGCCGGAGCGGATTGTCTCCTGATGCCGCCCGTGCCGGACGCTGCGTTCGAAGCGCTGCAGAACGCGGTGAAGTCCGGTCAAATTTCGCGCGCGCGGCTCGATGCGTCTGTCCGGCGCATTCTGGAGGCAAAGGCGCGGCTTGGGCTTTACAAAAATCGGCTGGTGGATGTGAACGCGCTGAACTCCAGGTTCGGTAGGGTGAGCTGGCAGAAGGAAGCGCAGGCGATTTCCGACCGGGGCGTTGCCCTGCTCCGCGACACGCCGCACCAGCTTCCTCTTGACGGAACGAAGCCTGCTCGCGCGCTTCTGCTAGCGCTCTCCGCCGATCCGGAACCCTATCCGGGCCAGGACCTCGAGCGGGAACTTCGCAAGCGCTTCGATTCCGTGGTCACTCTGCGCGCGGATACGCGCTTCGTCAGCGCGAATTATTTGAAGCTGCCTCCGGCCGATTCTTATGACGTCGCCCTGGTCGCCTTTTTTGTTCGGGTCAGCGATCGCAAAGGCAACGTGGACATTCCCGCGGGGCAACGGGCGCTGGCCGAGCAGCTTTACAACTCCGGAAAGCCCGTCATCACGCTTGCGTTCGGAAGTCCGTATTTGATCGAACGCTTTCCGCAGGCCCAGACGTGGCTCGCGGCGTTCGGCATCAGCGACGTGGCGCAAATTTCGGCGGCGCGCGCGCTTTTCGGCGAGATCCCCGTCGGCGGGCATCTGCCCGTGACGATCCCCGGCGCCGAGCTGAAAGCGGGCTTCGGCATCGAGCTTCCCGCGGATCCGATGAAGCTCCAGCCCATGGACGCGGCGAGGGAAGCGAAGCTGCAGCCTGCGTACGATATTGCCGAAGCGGCAATCAAGGACAAGGCGTTCCCGGGAGCGACGCTTGCCGTCGGCTATCGCGGCAAGGTGGCACTGCACGCTTTTGGCCGCTTAAGTTACGACGCGAAGTCGCCCTCGGTGAACCTCCATACGATGTACGATATCGCTTCGCTGACGAAGGTGGTTGTGACGACTACGCTCGTCGAAAAACTGGTGGAGGGCGACTTCCCCGTACCGCTCGACCTGGACGCGAAGATCGAGCGCTATCTGCCGGAGTGGGCGAGCGGCCCGCAACCCGAGTGGCGGCACATGGTCACGGTGCGTCATCTCATGACGCACACCTCCGGCCTGCCGCCTTTTAAGGAGTACTGGCGCACGTCCAAGAGCAAGCAGGACACCCTCAACAAAATTTTCGCGGAGCCGCTCGAATACGAACCCGGCACGAAGATGGAGTACTCCGACCTGGGAATCATCCTGATGGCGGAGATTATCGAACGGCTGACCGGCAAACCGCTGAACGTGCTCGCCAATGAAAATATCTTTGGCCCGCTGGGCATGTCGAACTCGATGTATTTGCCGCCGAAAAAGATTTGGCCGGCGATCGCGCCGACGGAATTCGACAAGCAGTACCGTCACCGGCAAATTCAAGGGGAAGTTCATGATGAAAACGCCGCGGCCATCGGAGGAGTTTCCGGGCACGCGGGAGTCTTCAGCACGGCGTCTGATTTGGCCGCGTTTTGCCAGATGTACTTGAACGGAGGCGTGTACGCGCACCAGCGAATCGTCCGGCGCGCGACGATTGCGCAATTCACTGCGCCACAGGAATTGGCGAAGGGCACAAGGACGCTCGGCTGGGCCGTGCCCACGCCCGGCGGCTTGAGCGGGCATTACTTCGGACCGCATTCCTTCGGGCACACAGGCTTCACGGGAACTTCGATCTGGATGGACCCGGACCGGCAACTCTTCGTCGTGTTCTTGACGAATCGCGTGTACCCGACGCGCGAGAACCAGAAAATTCAGGACGTCAGGCGCAAGCTGCACGACGCCATCTTGGAAGGGCTGGGGCTGGCGACGGGCGCTGCTGCGGCAAAGTAAAGACGGGGTTTAACCGGGAAAGGCTTCCTGCCTTAACTCCTCTGCCGCCTTGGTGAGGTCTTCCGGCTTGCCGAGGTCGCGCCAATAGTATTCGTCGGCGCGAAACGCCAATATCTTTTCTCCCGCGCCGACCAGACGCAGATACACATCGATTATCGAAAATACTCCTTCTTCGGTCATCAGCTTCAGCAAACGCGGAGAGATCACGTGAATACCGGAGAAAGCCAGTGGTTGCGTGTTTGCGGCGTTCCGCACAAGCTCCGGCTCACCCTCGCGACTTTTGCGCCGGCCGCAGAGCTGCAGCTTGTCGTCAAACAAGAGATACCGGCTCGTCTGCCGGTCCTGCACGGCCAGAGTAGCAAACGCCTGGTTCTGCTTGTGAAATTGCACCATGCGGCCAAAATCGATTGAACTGACGACGTCAACGTTGTGGAGCAGAAATGGCTCGTCCGAGCGGTTCCCTTCAAGAAAAAACCATGAAGCTTTCTTGAGGCCGCCACCCGTATCCAGCAGCACGTCTTCGCGCGAAATCTCAATCCGAAGGCCGAAATCCTTGTTGGCTTTCAGATACTCGACGACCATGTCCGCGAAGTGATGGACGTTGACAATGACGTCACGGATTCCGAATGCCTTTAACCGCGTAAGGGTGATCTCGAGCAAAGTACGGCCGTTGAGTTGGACGAGGGCCTTAGGGCGCGTATCCGTAAGCGGCCGCAGGCGCGTTCCCAGCCCCGCGGCCAGGATCATTGCCTTCATAAGCCGAGACGCTCCAGCTCAAGATGACGCACCACGACTTCCACTCCGTTCTTGGCGCGAAGGCGTTTGGCCAGTTGCTCCGCGAGATACACCGACCGGTGCTGCCCTCCGGTGCAACCGAAAGAGACCATCAGATTCTTGAACCCGCGCTGCTGATAGCTGCCGATACTCGAATCCACGAGAGACAACACGCTCGCAAGAAACTGGTGCACGCTTTCCTGCTGATTCAGGTAGTCAATTACCGGCGCATCTTTTCCTGTCAGGCTCTTGAAGCGTTCCTCGCGGCCGGGATTCGGAAGGCTGCGCCCGTCGAAAATGAATCCGCCGCCATTCCCCGTTTCGTCCTTCGGCAGTTCGCGGTGGAACGAAAAACTGAAAATGCGGACCACAAGATTTTCCGATTCCGCAGCCAGACTCAGGAGCTTCTCTGAAGCCAGCATGCTCGTAAACGCGCCCATCAGCGTCGGCAATGCGACCGGCACTCCGGCGTGGTGCAGCAGCCAGCGGAGGTTTTTCAGAGCGTAGGGTACGGACTGCAGAAAATGCGTCTTTCGCTCGTAAAAGCCGCGAAAGCCATAGGCTCCCAGCGCCTGCATGATGCGGACATAGACATAAGCCCAGTAGAAGCGCAGGAATTCGCCTCGATCCAGCTTGACGTAGCCGGAGAGCGTATCGAGATAGTGGTCAAGCAACTGCTCGCGCAGCGCGGGGGGGAGATCGGCTTTGGCGTCGAACAAAAGCGAGGCGATGTCGTACTGCAACGCTCCTTTCCGACCGCCCTGATAATCCACAAAGTACGGTTTGCCGTCGCGCAGCATCACATTGCGCGACTGGAAGTCGCGATAGAGAAAATAGTCGCGCGGCGCGCTCAGCAGAAAATCCGTCAAGCGGCTGAAATCGTCTTCGAGGGCTTGCTCGCTAAACGGGATTCCGGCGAGTCGCAAAAAGTAGTACTTGAAATAGTTCAAGTCCCAGGTGATGGATTGCCGGTCAAAGCTGGCGCAGGGATAGCAGAAGCTGTAATTCAGATCGCGCCCGGCTTCCACCTGAAATCGCGGCAGGACCTCAACGACTCTTCGGTAGGCCTGCACCGCTTCCGGAGCGATGACTTCCCCCGAACGGTTCCTTGAAAGAAACTCAAACAGAGTGGTGTCGCCAAGGTCCTCTTCGAGATACGCGCCCTGGCTCAAGTTTTCCGCATAAATCTCCGGCACGGGAAGCCCGTGGCGCCGGAAGTGGCGCGAAAATTCGAGGAACGCGGCGTTCTCCTCGCGGACCTCGTACAACACTCCGACTGCCGTTACGTTTCCACCGGCCAGACGAATAATCTTGCGGCCCGAACCGCCGAGTTCGCCCTGAAGCGGCTGCACGCGCTCTACCGGCAGTCGAAAATGCTCCTCGAACAGCTTCTTGAGAATATCCATGAATGTGAATTCCGGCGATTCCGTCCCGCCGCCCGCACAGGACGGCTCTGTCTCTACCATAACCGATTTTTGTCGCGGGCACGATTTTCGCTGCCTGTGTGTTGCTCTCCCTTGCAGCCGATGTTTGCAAACTGCAAGTAACGGAAAAGCGGCACGGCGGATGTTCGTTTGGAAGCCCTCCCGCGTCCGATTCCCTGCCCCGTTATAATGGGACGATGCTCACCGGCACACCGGAATTTCAACTCACGGAACACCGACATCCGGCTTCGCGGTACCTCGACCGGATGTCCGCACGCGCGATTGTGGAGCTGATGAACCGCGAGGACCGCAAGGTTGCCCGCGCGGTTCAAAAGCAGCTCCCCGCGATTGCCCACGCGGTTGACGCCATTGTGAAGGCTCTCCAGTCGGGAGGCCGACTCATTTATGTGGGAGCGGGATCGAGTGGCCGCCTGGCGATTCTCGATGCGGCGGAATGCCCGCCTACTTTCGGTGTCTCAAAGCGGCTCGTTATGGCGCTTATCGCCGGAGGCAGGCGCGCCATCGCCGGCGCGGTAGAAGGCGCGGAGGATTCAACCGCAAACGGCGCGCGCGACCTTCGCAAGATTGCCCTCACCAGGAAGGACATCGTCGTCGGTATCGCTGCAAGTGGTACCACGCCATACGTGCTGAGCGCTTTGCGATACGCGCGCAAGCGCGGTGCGATGACCGTTGCCGTCACGTCCAACACGCGCATGCCGATCGCGCGATTGGCCACGATCGTGATCGCTCCAAGCGTCGGTCCCGAAGTGCTCACCGGCTCGACACGACTTAAGGCAGGAACGGCACAAAAGATGGTCCTCAACATGCTCTCCACGGCCGCGATGGCGCGTCTGGGGCACGTATATGAAAACCTGATGATTGACGTGGTCCTTACGAACCAGAAACTTGCCGGACGCGCACTGCGCATGCTCGCGGAGGCGAGCGGACGTGACTTGTCCGCGGCGCGACACGCGCTGCGTCAGTCCAAACACAATCTGCGCGTAGCCCTGGTGATGCTCAAGCGGCGCTGCAGCGCGCGCGAGGCGCGAACTTTGCTTCGCATGGCGCGCGGCAATCTCCGGCTTGCGCTTGGAGAGAGCTAGCGCGGTGTTGGGCCGGCGACTGCGAATCTTCGGTGAATAAATGGACAAATTTCTGATCAAGGGCGGCAAGGCTCTCCACGGCACAGTCGGCATCAGCGGCGCAAAAAACTCCGCTCTGCCCGCCATGGCTGCGGCACTGCTCACCAATGAACGCGTCATGCTTCGCAATGTGCCCAGAGTTCGCGACATCATCACCATGGCGAAGCTGCTTGCCTTTATCGGCGCCACCGTCGGCACAACGGAATTCCCCGCCAGCGAATACTCCATCGAAGCCAAATCGGTGACCGATGCCGCCGCGCCTTACGATCTCGTCAAAACGATGCGCGCTTCGATCCTGGTGCTCGGCCCGCTTGTTGCACGCGCAGGGGCGGCCCGCGTTTCGCTTCCCGGAGGTTGCGCCATAGGGGCGAGGCCGGTGGATTTGCATCTTTCCGCGCTTGAACAGATGGGCGCGCAAATTACAACTTCCCACGGTTACATCGAAGCGCGCGCCCCGAAAGGCGGGCTTAAGGGCGCCCGGATCGTCTTTGAAAAGATCACCGTCACGGGCACGGAAAACCTCCTGATGGCGGCGGCTCTCGCCGAAGGAGAGACCATCCTGGAAAATGCGGCGCGCGAACCGGAGGTCGCCGACCTGATCGCACTGCTTCGCAAAATGGGCGCCCAGATCGAAGGCGACGATACTCCCACGCTGCGCATCCAGGGCGTTCCGAACCTCCATGGCACGGACCACTCCGTCATCCCGGATCGTATCGAAGCCGGCACATTTCTCGTCGCGGGCGCCATCACCGGAGGCGACCTCACGCTCATCAATTGCGCTCCGCATCATCTCGCTGCCGTCATTCAAAAGCTTCGCCAAGCGGGCGCAAGAGTGGAAGAGACCGGGCCGGGCCGGCTGCACGTCCGTTCAGCTAGGAAACTCACCGCGGCGGACGTCATCACCGAGGAATATCCCGGCTTCGCCACGGACATGCAGGCGCAGTACATGGCTCTTGCGACGCAGGCGGAGGGAACTTCCGTCATCACGGAGACGATTTTTGAAAATCGTTTTCTGCACGCCAGTGAAATGATTCGCATGGGCGCGAATATTGCCATAGACGGCCGCCGCGCCGTCGTTTGCGGCCCTTCGAGGCTCTCCGGCACCACGGTGCAAGCCTCGGATCTGCGCGCCAGCGCCGGCCTGGTGCTTGCGGGACTCGTCGCTTCCGGAGAAACCATCATTGACCGCGTCTATCACATTGACCGCGGCTACGAACGCATCGTCGAAAAGCTTCGCGCCGTGGGCGCCAACATCGTCCGCGTCCATGCGCCGAGCGCCTGAGCGCGGCGCGCTTGAGTCTGGTAAACTCGTGGCCTCAAAAATTTGGGGCTGCTTTGTCCAGCGCGCCCTTTGGGAGACGAATCCTCAATGCCAAACATGCAACTTCTCGAAAAGATCGATGCCGCAATTGCGCAGAAGAATCTCTTGAAGCATCCCTTTTATCAGGACTGGCAGGCGGGCAAGCTGAGCCGCGAATCGCTCCAGCTTTATGCCGCGCAGTACTACCGTCACGTGGAAGCGTTTCCGAAACATTTGCGGGTTTTGGCCGCCCGCAGCGAGGAAAGTTTGCGTTCGATCGTATTGGAAAACCTCGCAGAGGAGGAGAACCCTTCCGCACCGCATCCCAAGCTGTGGCGCGATTTCGCCGCCTCCCTCGGCGTCAGCGAGGACGATATTGCGCACTCCCCCTCTCTTCCCGGCACGCGGAATGTCGTCCAGAAGTTCCGAGAAATCTGCGGCGACCGCAGCGTGACGGAAGCCGTTGCCGCACTGTACGCGTACGAATCTCAAGTTCCCGAAATTGCGACGACTAAAATTGATGGCCTGAAGCGCTTCTACGGCATCACGCAGCCCGAGGCTTTGGCTTATTTCATTGTCCATGAGGAGGCCGACAAGCTCCATCGGGCGGCCTGGCGCAACTGGCTCGAAGAGCACGCCACGGAGGATGAAGAAATCCTCGCGACTACGAACGAAGCGCTGGACGCGCTTTGGGGAGCCCTCGACGCCGTGCATTCCTCCTGCGTCGGGAATTGACGCACAGGCACTCGCGCACGATTCCGCTTGAGCCTCGGTAAATCGCCGTTGACAGACGCTTCTTCGATGGCGGATAGTGCGCCCTCGGGTGAACCTTCATGTCCAAAACGATCGATGGAGAAACTTCGTACGTTTCCCGGCGCCACTGGTTTCGACTTGCCGGAGCATCAGCGGGAAGCTTCGCTCTAGCCCAAGCACTCAAGCCCATTGCCGCGCTTGCGCAAGAGCCTTCGCCTGAAAAGGCTCTGCCGAATTTCACGGGCCCCGGCGCGAACCCGTATTGGAATTCCGTCGGCCCCGTCGTCTCCGAACCGCAGAAAGCTCCGCTGATTCTTCTGACCGATCGCCCAGTGCAACTGGAAACGCCGCGTCACTATTTTCTTTCGGCTTTCACGCCGAATGATGCTTTTTACGTGCGCTGGCACCTGGACCGCATTCCAAACGCCGTTGACTTGAAGGAGTGGCGCCTTCACATCGAAGGCAACGTGAAGACTCCTCGCGCGTTCTCCCTGGGCGAGCTCACCCAAAAATTCCGAGCCGAATCCATTGCCGCCGTGAATCAGTGCTCGGGCAACAGTCGCAGCCGATTCCAGCCCCGCGTCCCCGGAGGCCAGTGGGGCAACGGCGCCATGGGCAACGCGCTTTGGACCGGCGTTCGCCTCCGCGACCTGCTCAACTCCGCCGGACTGCAGAGCGGCTCCGTTCAGGTTCAATTCCAGGGACTTGAGCAAGGCGAGGGCCCTGACGGCTTTGGCTCGAAGCTGTTTCAGAAGTCTTTCGATTTGGAAAATCCGGTCCTCGACGAATGCCTTGTCGCCTATGCCATGAACGGCGAGCCGCTCCCCATGCTCAACGGCTTTCCCGTGCGCCTGATCGTCCCCGGCTACTTTGCGACGTATTGGATGAAGGCGCTCACCTGGATTCGCGTGCTGGATAAAACCGACGAGAACTTCTGGATGAAAGCGGCTTATCGCGTCCCCGATACGCCCCGTGGCAACACTTCTCCGGCGGAAATGAAAGCCGGCAGCGTCAAGACCGTCCCGATCAATCGCATGCCGGTCCGGTCGTTTCTCATTTCACCGGACGGCGGTACCAAAATACCCGCGGGCATGACCGTTACGCTTCAGGGTATCGCGTTCAGCGGCTCGGGCCGCATCACCAAAGTCGAGGTTTCCGACGACAACCTCAAGACCTGGCGGGAGGCCGTCCTCGGTGAAGACCACGGTCCCTATTCTTTCCGAACCTGGCGCTTCTCCTGGACGCCGAAAACTCCGGGCCGGTTTACTGTCGCCGTCCGGGCTACGGATGAAAAAGGCAACCTCCAGCCCGATGAGCCGGTTTGGAATCCGGGCGGCTATCTCTGGAACCGGATTGAACGCCAGGAATTTGTCGTCGGTGTGGCCGAATGAAGGAGCCAATTCCATGACTCACTCTGTCCTCCGCAGATCGCTTGCGTTGCTGGTTCTTCTGTTGGGAGCCAGCATCCTCGCGGCAGGCCTCCCGCAAACACAAACCGGCTCCTACACCGCGCAAAATTTGGGCACCCTCTTGCAAGCCGCCCCTGCTGCGATTGCAGAAGGGTCCCGGTTTGAAGTTGCCCCTTATCCGGCCTTTCGAGTGGATTTGGCCGAAGGCCCGGGCCGCGCTGAGGTCACGATCTACTGCAACACTTGCCATTCGGTGCGCTACATCTTGATGCAACCGCCGCTTCCCGCAGCCACCTGGGATGCCGAAGTTCAGAAAATGATCAAAGTCCTTGGCGCCCCCATCTCCGAAGCCGATGCCCGCAAGATCACTCAATATCTGCACGAACATTACACTCCCGAAACGCGCAGATAGCTTCGGTATCCGCACCGAATCTTTAGTAATGGCAAAAAAAAGAGGCTCCCGATTGCTCGGGAGCCTCTTCTCTTGTCACCTTCGTCGTTAGTCGTGGTCCCGCATCCGTCTCGTGACCAACGTCGGCGTTCCCGTGGTGTTAAAGAGCAGCCCTTTCACGGAAACGGTGCTGCCGACGGTCAGCGTGGCGCTCCCCGAGTCGGAGGCGTTTATGAACTCCATCTCGGAAAGCGTGACCACTTTAATGCTCGTCACCGGCGGAGTGGCGCCCGTAAACAACGGTGAGAGCCCGGTCAGCGTAAACGTGCCGTTGCTCGTGTCGATGCTCGCCACTTGTCCGCTTACCTGCGAAGGCCACAACCGCACCAGGTCGGTGGTCACGGTCGTAACCCCTCCGCTCGTGGAAATGGCGCCCGGCCGGACTTGCACGTCCTGGCCGACCATCAGGTCTGCGCCGCTTGCAAAACTCAGCCCGAAGAAGCTGAACCCTCCGTCCTCGCCCAGCTCTTCGCGGCCCACCTGGAAGATCGCGCCGGGCTGAATGGTCACCGTGACCGGCGCTCCCTCCGAGATTCCATTCACGTCGGGTTCTTCGTTGAACACCACCATCTCGAATTGCGTCGCGCTGTCCACTTTGGTGATCGTTCCCTTGATCGCTTCCTTGCTGGCGTCTTCTTCGAATTCGACGCGCTTTGCCAGCATCGTGCCCATACCGTTTTCGCTGAGGTCCGCGTCGAGCACCTGCCCCGTCTTCACGCAACTGAAGTCCGCGGGGCTCGCCGTGCAACCGCTGCGGTCGAAGTCCTCGAAAACCGTGTTGCTGTCCACATTGATCGTGAACGATTGCCCGCTCCGCCGGTTCATCAGCGTGAACTGGTTGCTGCCTGTAGCGGTCACGACTCCTTCCACCTCGTCTATGTCGTCCATCTCTTCCTTCTCGTCCGAGTCATGCCGTTGGGTCAGCCGGACCATCTTCACCGTAGGGTCAATCGTCAGGTCGCTCTGCACGGAAGCGTTGAGATCGAAATCCAACCGCATTCCGATTACGCTGTTCGCACTGATCGTCACCGGAAAGGGCGCACTCGAGATGGTTGCCGATGAAGGATTGAAACTTGGCGTCAATTGGCACACGGAGTCGTTCGCGCACGATCCGATTGCCGCTCCAGAATGATTGAGGATTGTGAGCATTGCGTTTCCAAACGTGAGGTTGAGGCTGCTGTACGTATCCGGCGCCACGTTGCTCAGGCTCAGGAACGCCGTATCCGTCTGCAAATGACCGAACTCGATTTCCACGGGACTGGTCAGCACAGGAACCGCCGGCTTGCTCGTATCCGAAGGCTGCAGGCTTGCTCCGGTGATCGATGCTTCGAAGAAAAGCACCGCCACGCCGCTCGGCGGCGTATCTCCGATGGTCAGGGTCATCGGCACACTATTGGCGGCGGGCATCGTGCTCATATTGGACCCGCCACAGGAAGCGAGAAGTGCGGCAATCGCCAGCGTGAACGCTATGAATAGCTTTCGCGACATCGGTAAGACCTCCAAGTTTTACACGAGCTTGCACTACGACCTGGTGGGGACTTGAAGCTGGGGCTTTTGTCACATGCGTAGAACCCAGGCAATCGAAAAAGGTTGCCTGCTCACGCGTCGGAAATAACTAGCGATAGTCCGTTTTCTACCCAAACTGTTTCAATTTGAAACCTTCCTTCGTCCAGTCTTTCCGTAAAGAAAAAGGCCTCCGGGTGCTCGGAGGCCTTTCTACGTGTCCTTCCACCGATTCCTCGGCGGATCAATTGGTGAACCGCTATTCCGCGGAGCTTCCCGCGGCTTCTTTCTTCTGCTGCTTTTCCCGCGCTTCCCGAATCAGCGCCTTGCGCGACAGCCGGATCTTGTTGCCCTCGATGGAGAGCACTTTCACCAGCACCTGGTCGCCCAGCTTCAGTTCATCGCGCACGTCGCGCACGCGGTGATCGCTGATCTCGCTGATGTGCAGCAAGCCGTCGGTGCCCGGGAAGAGTTCGACGAACGCGCCGAATTCCGCAAGCCGCACGACTTTGCCGAGGTACGTTTTTCCGATCTCCGCCGAAGCGGTCACTTCGCGCACCATTTGCAGCGCCGCGTCGCCGCCGGAGCCGCTCGTCGAGAAGATGTGTACCGTGCCGTCTTCGTGCACGTCGATCTTCACGCCCGTGGCTTCGATGATGGACTTGATCTTCTTGCCGCCGGGCCCGATCAGGTCGCGGATCTTGTCCGTCGGAATCGTCAACTTGTAGAGTCGCGGCGCGTAGGTGGAAATCGAGGATCGCGCCTGGCTCAGCGTTGCATCCATGATGTCCAGGATTTCCAAGCGCGCCTTCTTCGCCTGCGCCAGGGCTTCGCGCATCATCGGAATGCTGATGCCGGTAACCTTGATATCCATTTGCAGGGCGGTGATGCCGCTGCGTGTCCCCGCAACTTTGAAATCCATATCACCGTAATGGTCTTCCGCGCCCGCGATATCGGTCAGGATGGAGTATTTCCCTTCCTCGCCCACGACCAATCCCATCGCGATGCCCGCGCAGGCCGACTTCAGCGGTACGCCCGCATCCATCATCGCCAGCGAACCGCCACACACCGTGGCCATCGACGACGATCCGTTCGATTCCAGAATGTCGCTCACCAGCCGCATCGCGTACGGAAAATCCGCCTCGGGAGGAAGCAGGTTCATCAGCGCGCGCTCGGCCAAGGCTCCGTGGCCGATTTCGCGCCGTCCCGGTCCCCGCACCGGCTTCACTTCGCCCACGCTGAACGGCGGGAAGTTGTAGTGCAACATGAACCGCTTGAAGGTGTCCTGCTCGAAGAGCAGGTCCAGTCGCTGCATGTCTTCCTTCGTTCCGAGCGTCAGCGTGGCCAGTGCCTGGGTTTCCCCGCGCGTAAACAGCGCCGACCCGTGCACGCGCGGCAGCAAGCCCACTTCGCACGTGATCTTGCGAATCTGGTCGAAACGCCTCCCGTCCGGTCTGCGCCGTGCATTCAAAATTTCGTCCCGGAAAATATCTTCCTTCAGCCGGTCGAAAGCCCGCTTCGTGAGCGCAATTTTTTCCTCTTCTTCGGCCGGGATCGCCTCCACCAGTTTGTCCTTCAGCGCGTCCACCAGGTGGTAGCTTTCCTTCTTGGGATGCTTCTCCGTGTTTAG